>OCTW013424021.1_pt1 | contig 107716 bp, 95 predicted proteins | sample 1539671 | NCBI WGS metagenome assembly OCTW01 (sample SAMN02144230, study PRJEB22623) | gut metagenome | biome: sheep rumen | host: Ovis aries | place: New Zealand | reverse complement strand
TTTGCCCTTGATCTTGTAAATTTTCCAGATTTCAGTCCAAGGATAAAAGTAAACACTTTCATCTATGTCTGCCACCTTGCGATGGCAATAGCAAAGGTAGAAAAAAAATATTTTCCATCAAATTATTGCTTTACTTCTTGTTATAAAGCACCCAATCAAGGACTTTCCTGTTAGCCATGTCCACTTTCTTTTTCCAGTCCGTCCTAAGATATGTAGAAGTCACATCAACTGTGTGGTGCCCTAATGCCGCAGCAATAGTGTCTCTGCTTATATCTAAGTCTTCTTGAGCGATTGTGCTCCAAGATGTTCTTGCTGATCCTGTGCAAGCATCTGGCAGGATGGCTTTCCCAGTACTGGTTTTGCCGCTCACTCGCACTAGACCGACCTTACGTAATGTTTTAGCGAGCCAGTTGAAATATGTCTTATAGTTCGGTGTCCTTTCAAGTATATTTAATAAGTGAGTCTGCCCCTTGTATTTTTCAATGATTTCTAAAGCCTCAGGCTCTATCTTAACGGAATAAGCCTTATGGCTTTTTTGTCGAACGTATTCGATTCGGTCACCTCTAACATTAGAATGCATAAGGTTGGCAAGGTCTCCGCAATTAATCCCCCTAAGGCAGAACATCAGCTTAAACATGTCCACGGCTTCCTGTTCTCTGCCGGGGTAACAATCATGGGCAAATAGCTTTCGGAGATCGTCGGCTGTATATGATTTATCACGGCTCTCTTCGTGTTTGATTGGCAACTTGCGGAAAGGGTAATTGGTTGTCTTCCTCTCATCTATAGCCGCATTAATAACAGCACGAATATCTCTCAGGTGACGACTCGCCGTATTCTGTTTCTGGGTGGTTAGGCAGAACTGTTCAAAAGATAGTATAAACGGTTTTGTAATATCGTCAAAAGTAAGGCATTGAAAGTCTATCGCTTTTGCTTCACAGTATAACTCCAGCTTATTATATGTGTCTTGATATAGTTTTCTCGTCCCGGCATTTTGCTTGGTGGCTATAAAGGTTTGAAAGAACCTTGGAAAGCTGTTGGCCTCTTTTAGCTTCTGCTTCTCTTCTACGGCAAGCTTCTCGGCGAAGTCGGGATCAATGTGAGCCCTAACCTCTAATAGTACCTCCTTAGCCGTTTTGTTCGCGAAATGTCCAGTAGCTTCTTTTTCTAGAAGGTATTTATCCACTTGGGTAAGCTTGTCCCTTATGGCTATGTTCAAGACTCGAGCGTTATCGTGGTTTACTACTTGGTCATCCTTCCATTGATCTAGAAGGAGGTTGATTCCAAGTACCATGCATGCGCGGCCTCCATTCTTGGAAATGTTGAGGCGTAGGGGGTAAGTACCGTTCTTGTTTGCACGGCGCCTATCGAAATAGATTGAAGCTGAAATCATATCAAAAATAATTTTGTGCTCACGGATTTGCTCACGTATTTTTCGGATGTTTTCAAAAGTTCAATGCAAAGATAGTATAATTAAATATATTTGCAAGTAAACTTTTTGAGAAAAATTTAACCCTGTTATGATCGAAAACGCTTAAAATAGGGCACAAGAAAGCCGCCAACCTATTAATTACTAATAAGTTAGCGGCTATCGTGATCCCGCCGGGATTCGAACCCGGGACCCACAGCTTAGAAGGCTGTTGCTCTATCCAGCTGAGCTACGGAACCATCCTCTGTTAGGGACTGCAAAGTTAGTTATTTTTCCGCTAAATGCAAGGGCTGACCTCCGCGGGTGAAATCAGGAATGCATACAGGGATGGAACCACCCATGACGGACTGTTCAGACAATTCCACAATAGAACTCCACTCGGCGGCATCATATACGTCCATATCCAGCGGAAGGCCGCGGTGGAGGCATTCCACCAGACGGTAATCCATGATAAAATCTATGCCGTTATGGCCGCCAACTGAGAGGGCCCGCTCTCCGAGTTCCTGCCAAACAGGGTGCTTGTAGCGTTCAAGAAGGGCTTTGGCTTCGGCCTCTGGCATATACTCCTTGCCGCTATCAAAGACAAATCCGGGAGAGGGGTATTTGTTGGCATAGCCCTTGGTTCCGTATATGCGATATAGCCTGCTATAGGGCTGAGGGGTCATCTGGGAATGCTGAAGGAGGATGGTTTTGCCGCGCTCCGTGCGTATGAGGGTGGAAGTGAAGTCTCCGTTTGCGAAACTAACCCTGCCGACTCCGTAACGGGAATCGGCCACGGCCTGGCCAGCAACGGCGGCCGAATCCATGGACACAAGATACTGAAGTTTGTCCTGGCGATGGATCCCAAGCGCCTGGCAAAGAGGGCCAAGTCCATGGGTTGGATACACATCCCCGTGATGGGAGGCGCTGAAACGCATGCTCCAGTCGTCGCGATACTTGTCCCAGTATGCACCAAGATTATGGCAGTAGCCGCCTTCAAGGTGTACAAGTTCGCCAAAAACGCCTTCCTGAACCATCCTGAGGCAGGCCATCTCAAAGGAATCGTAGCAGCTGTTTTCCAGCATCATGCAGTGCATGCGGGTGCGTTCTGCGGTGTTTACAAGCGCCCAGCATTCCTCTACAGTAACGGCGGCAGGCACCTCCAGGGCAACATTCTTGCCGCATTCCATGGCATAGACTCCAATTTGGGCATGGAGTTGCCAGGGGGCAGCAACATACACAAGGTCAATGTCCGGAAGTTCGCAGAGGCGTTTCCAGCCGTCTGGTCCAACGAGTTCAAGTGCCTTGGAGCAGCCCCGGTTCAAGAGCGTTTTCTGGCAATCGGCCACAGGCCCCGGATAGAGGTCGCACAGTGCCACCACGGTAGCGTGTTCCAGATGAGTGAAACGCTCCACGGCCGAAGGGCCTCTCATTCCAAGCCCCACAAAGCCCACTCTTACTTTCTCAATGGGCTCACGTGTAAGACGCAGTACAGAATCCATACGACAAAGATAAGTATTTTCTTCCGGAAAAAAACTTGTATCTTTGCGCCCTGATATGAGCTGGTGGTTACTTGCATTTTGTTCGGCCGCACTGCTGGGCGGCTATGATTCCTTCAAGAAGATTTCCCTGAAGGACAACGCCGTTATTCCGGTGCTTCTGCTCAATACGGCCATAAGCGCCGCCATCTTCTCTCCTTTCCTGTTTGAGACAGGCTGGGGAGGATGGGCAGTGCAGAAGTTCATTGTCCTCAAGAGCGCGCTGGTGCTGTCGTCCTGGATAGCCGGCTATTACGCCATGAAGCACCTTCCCCTCACCATTGTGGGGCCCGTGAACGCCACAAGGCCGGTGCTGGTGCTCCTTGGCGCCATCTTCCTCTTTGGAGAGAAGCTCAACGCCCTTCAGTGGGGCGGCGTCATCCTTGCCATGGTCGCCTATCTCCTCATGCGCATTTCCGGCCGAAAAGAAGGCATCCGCGCCGGCAATCAATGGCTTGCGTGCCTCATCCTTGCGGTTATCCTTGGCGCGGCCAGCGGCCTTTACGACAAATACCTTATGTCGCCGCAGTGGCTTGGGCTGGACCGCACGCAGGTCCTTGCCTGGTACACCCTTTACCAGGCCGGAATGATGGCACTTGTCACCGCCTTCCTCTGGTACCCCGTCCGGGAAAAGACCACTCCATTCCACTGGAACTGGGCCATCCCCTTCATCAGCATTTTCCTTTGCGGGGCCGATTACCTCTACATGCAGTCCCTCGCCCAGCCAGGGGCCCTCATAGCCGTAGTCTCCATGATCCGCCGCGGCAGCGTCCTGGTCAGCTTCGCCATAGGCGCATTCATACTGAAGGAGAAGAACATCCGATCCAAAGCCCTGGATCTTGTCCTCCTCCTTCTGAGTATGGTCTTGCTGTATCTTGGCTCCCGCTAACTACTGCACAAAGCTGGCAAAAAACCGTTTCGCGCACGTTTCGCCCCCATTTTCGTGCTCGGAGCCCTCGTTTTACCCTCTTCGCGCACGTTTTGCCCCCGTTTTCGTGCTCGGAGCGTAGGCTATGCTAGCTTCGTCCACGTTTTTTTGCCGTTTTGTCTGTGGTGAATGCCTGAAATGTATGGTTTTCGGCAGAAAGTTCGTATATTTACAAGACCAAATGGTTGACACACTATGACTTTTACCATGATTGTGGAGCTGCTCATCGTTTTGGCAGCGCTGTATGTGGGTTCCCGTTACGGGTCCCTTGCCCTTGGGGCCATTTCAGGCATAGGCCTGGCTATACTTGTGTTTGGTTTCGGCCTCAAGCCCGGAACTCCTCCCACGGATGTAATATACATTATCATTGCGGCCGTAACCTGCGCGGGAACGCTGCAGGCTTCCGGAGGTATGGACTGGATGATCCAGATTGCCGAAAAAATGCTCAGGAAGAATCCTCAGCACATTACTTTCCTGGGTCCTCTGGTAACTTTCTTCCTTACGGTTCTGGTGGGCACGGGCCATGTGGTATACACCATCATGCCCATTATCTGCGACATCGCGCTAAAGAAGAATATCCGTCCCGAGCGCCCCTGCGGTGTGGCTTCCGTGGCCTCCCAGGTGGGCATTACATGTTCTCCCATTGCGGCGGCCGTTGTGGCTTTTGTTACAATTTCAAATGCCAATGGTTACATGGTCAGCATTCCTCAGGTGCTCATGGTAACAATTCCGGCATGCATCTGCGGCCTCATGTGCGCTGCTGCGGCATCTTACAAGAGGGGCAAAGACCTTGACAAGGACCCCGATTTCCTTGCCCGCAAGGCCGATCCCGAAATGTACAAGTTCATGTATGGCCACAGTGCCACTACCCTTGACCGTGAAATAACAAAGGAGGCGAAGGCATCCGTGTTCATCTTCCTTGGAGCCCTCCTTGTTATTGTGGCATTCGCATTCTGCCAGATGATTAAGATTGACGGCGAGTCCCTTGCCAAGGTAATCAACCTTCCCAAGATGAACATCTGCATCCAGATTATCATGCTCACGGCCGCCGCCGCCAACATAATTTTCTGCAAGGCCCAGCCCAAGAAAGCGGTTGCCGGCGCCGTATGGCAGTCCGGCATGGTAGCCGTGGTGGCCATTTACGGCATCGCCTGGCTGGCCGATACCTACTTCGGCAACTATATGGAACAGATGAAGGAAATGCTCACCGGCCTTGTCAGCAATTACCCCTGGAGCATTGCGTTTGTGTTCTTCCTGGTGTCCGTTCTCATCAACTCCCAGGGCGCCGTGGTTGTTGCCATGCTGCCGCTGGCCTATGAACTTGGGATTGCCGGTCCGGTGCTCCTTGGCGTTCTACCCAGCGTATACGGCTACTTCTTCATCCCCAACTACCCGTCGGATATCGCAACCGTCAACTTCGACCGCTCCGGCACTACGGTCATCGGCAAATACCTTCTCAATCACAGCTTCATGATGCCGGGACTCATTTGCGTATTTGTCTCCACCATCATTGGCTACCTTATCACAAACGTGTTCTTTGCCGGGTACTTTGCCAGCTTTGTGCAGTAGTTAGCCACTCCGTCAGTTTTTCGGGCGTCCGAGCACGAAAATGGTGGCGAAACGTGCGCGAAGTGGCAAAAACCGGAGTCCCGAGCACGAAACAGGGCCCCAAACGTGCGCGAACCGGGCATTCACAAAAAAACGGCCCCAGCCAAAAGCAGGGACCGTTTATCATGTGCAAAAAGACTAGAACAGGTAGCGAACGCCAAGTCCAAGGCTCTGCCAGCCGAAGCCGGTGGCAGGGAGGATGTTAAAGAGCGGACGCCAGTCAAGGGAAAGCTGCAGGGGGAAGTCGAAGCAGTACTCCAGGCCAAGCTGTGCACCAACGCCAAGGCCGATGTAAGAAGACTGGCCAAAACCAGCCCATACCTGTGCGGAAGGACCTACATAGAAGTTGAACGGTCCAACGGGAGCGACGGAGAAGTCATAGGACAGGCCAAGGTTAAGGGCGCCTACGCCGAGATTCCAACCGAGGTCGGCTTCAATGAAGTTGGAGCCGAGGCTATGCTGATAGGAAAGTTCTGCGCCGTAGCCGATACGGGCACCGATTGCACGAGGCTGTGCAGCTGCTGCAACGGCGAAGCCGAGAACTGCAGCAATGATTACAAGTGCTTTTTTCATAATACTAAAAAGGTTTTAGTGAGTTTTATTTTACCATGCCGCTGAAACCCATGAAGGCAAGTGCCAGGATACCAACGGAAATAATTGCAATTGGAACACCCTTGAAACTCTTGGGCACGTTCATCATGGCAAGATGCTCGCGGATGCCTGCGAAAATGACCATGGCAAGACCGTAGCCAAGGGAGGTGGCAAAGGCGTAAACCAATGCCTGACCAAGGTTAAGCATACCGCCGGGAACAAACGCAAACTCCTTAGTGACAACGTTGATGGCCACACCAAGAACCGCGCAGTTGGTGGTGATGAGGGGAAGGAAGATTCCCAGGGCCTGATACAGGCTGGGGCTTACCTTCTTGAGCACGATCTCCACCATCTGGACCAGGGCCGCAATCACAAGGATAAAGGCGATGGTCTGGAGGAAGGTGATGCCCATGGGCACCAGCAGGTACTTGTTGATGAGGAACGTCACAAGGGTTGCCAGCGTAATCACAAAGCAAACCGCCATGGACATACCTGTGGCCGTGGAGAGCTTGTTGGAGACTCCCAGGAAGGGGCAGATACCCAGGAACTGGGCCAGGACAATATTATTTACGAATATTGCCGATATTATAATGAGAAAGTACTCCATAGCCTAGTTGTTCTTTTTAAGGAATTTGTTGAAAAGGACCATGAGGTAGCCAAGGCAAAGGAAGGCTCCGGGAGCCATCACGAATGCCAGCATACCGTCATTTCCGCCAATGAAATTGAAGCCGAAGACGCTTCCGCTTCCAAGGATTTCGCGGACGAGGCCAAGGACGGTGAGTGAGCAGGTGAAACCAAGGCCCACGCCTATTCCGTCAAGTGCGCTCTCCCCTACATTATGCTTGGAAGCAAAAGCTTCGGCACGTCCAAGGACTATGCAGTTTACCACGATAAGCGGGATAAACAGGCCAAGGGTCTCGTACATTGCCGGGGTGTAGGCCTGCATGAGAAGCTGAAGCAGTGTCACGAAAGTGGCGATGACCACAATGTACACGGGGATGTGAACCTTGTCCGGCACAACCGGGGCAATGAGGGAAATTGCCATGTTGGAGAGCACCAGCACAAACAGCGTTGCAAGGCCCATTGAAAGGCCGTTTATGGCCGAAGTGGTTGTTGCCAGCGTAGGGCACATGCCCAGCAGGAGGACGAACGTGGGGTTGTTCTTTACCAGTCCGTCGGTGAGAAGTTTCAGTTTACTCATTGCTTTGTCCTCCTATTTGAGATTTCTCGACTTCGCTCGAAATGACAGAGAATGTCTTCAAGGCATTCTCCACCGCCAGTGCGTATGCCCTGGAAGTGATGGTGGAAGCGGTGATGGCATCCACGTCTCCGCCGTCCTTTTTCACGGACAGTGACTTGACCGAAGGGTCGAAGCCTTTCCACTGTGCCATGAACTTGGCGTCTGTGTTGCACTTTGCGCCAAGGCCGGGAGTTTCGGAGTGGGCCAGCACGGAAGTGTTGTACACAACGCCGTCCGGGGTAATGCCAACAATAAGGGAGAGGGGGCCGCCGAAGCCAACCACGCTGCTCTCAATGGCATATCCCACAAGTTTATCACCTTCCGTAGCGGTGTAGTAATGACCGTCTTCATTGTACTGGACCTCCGAGAAATAAGGCAGTACCTGAGCTATGGCCTGCTGGGTTTTGGCAGCTGCCGCAGCGTCAATGGGGTCTTTGGTAAGGGCGTATGCGCCGCCAAGGATTGCGCTGCAAAACAGGCAGGTGACGCCAAGCACCAGGACCATGTTGGTAAGATTAGATTTTGCCGCCATAGTCTATTTCCTCCCGAATTTTTTCTGGTGGAACCACATGTTGAGAAGCGGAACCACGGAGTTCATGAAAAGGATGGCGAATGACACGCCCTCCGGATAAGAGCCGAAGTAACGGATCATCATGGTAAGGAAGCCTATTCCAACGCCGAACACCACCTGTCCCCAAAGGCTCATGGGCGATGTCACATAGTCAGTTGCCATAAAGCAGGCGCCAAGAATGAGACCGCCGGTGAGGAGGTTGAAGATGGGATCCGTAAAGCGGGCCGGGTTGATTCCCCAGAAAATGAGGGAAGTAAGGACCACCGTCGCAAAGATGCTGAGGGTAATCCAGGGCTTCACAACCTTGCGGCAGCAAAGGTAGATGAAACCGGCCAGGAGTGCAAGTGCACAGGCCTCACCGGCGCTTCCGCCAAGATTGGCAAACAGAAGGTCCTTGTAGTCATAGGCCGAAGTAAGCTCCTGGACCGTAGCGCCCTGCATGAGGCCTTCCTGGATTGCGCCAAGCGGAGTGGGACCAGAAACGGCGTCCATCACGCCCTGAGGAGCACCCCAGGTGGTCATGTAAGTGGGGAACGACACCAGAAGGAAAACGCGGCCCACAAGGGCGGGATTCCAGATATTCTGGCCGATGCCCCCGAAGGTCATCTTGGCAACTCCGATGGCCACGACCGCGCCTATCATAACAACCCACCAGGGAGTGGTGTAGGGCAGGTTAAGTGCCAGCAGGATACCGGTAATGACGGCCGAAAGGTCTCCGATTGTGGAGGGCTTTTTGAGCATATACTTTGTGATGGCCCATTCAAGGCACACACACGAAGCGACGCTCACGGCCATGACAAGGATCTCTCTCCAGCCGTAGAATACAAAGGAGCATATTACCGCGGGAATGAGCGCGATAATGACGTCACGCATTAGGGTTTTGGTGGAAACCGGAGCGTGAATATGGGGATTTGGAGAAACTAATAACTTTTCCATAGTCAGTTACTTTTTAGATTTCTCGACTTCGCTCGAAATGACAGGTGCAGCCTTAGCGGCTTCGGCGGCAGCCTTGGCGGCGGCGGCACGTGCACGGATGGCGCCCATGGCCATGCCCTTGCCCATGCGGACCCAGTCCAGCAGAGGGATGTTTGCAGGGCAGGAATACAGGCAGCAGCCGCACTCTATGCAGTCCTGTGCGGCATTTGCCTCCAGGGCCTCCACATTTGCGCTGCGGGAGAGTTTCTGAAGAAGGAAGGGCTCAAGGCCCATAGGGCAGGCATCGGCACAACGACCGCAGCGGATGCACTCGGATTCCGGTGCACGGCGGGTCTGGGCCTCTGTGAGAAGGAGCAGGGCTCCCGTTCCCTTTACGGTGGCGGCGTCAAGGTTTGACACGGCGCGTCCCATCATGGGGCCGCCGCTGATAACCTTCACCGCCTCTGCGGGAATGCCTCCAAGATAGTCAAGGATATACCTGAGAGGGGTTCCGACGCGCACCAGGAGGTTGGCCTGGTTGGGGAAGCATTCTCCGGTAACGGTTACCGAATTGTCCACAATAGGCTTACCCTTCTGAACTGCGTCATAAACGGCAAGTGCGGTGGCAACGTTCTGGACCACTGCGCCAACGCTGATAGGAAGGGCACCGGAGCCCACCTGACGGTGCATCACGGCATCGATGAGCTGCTTTTCACCGCCCTGCGGATACATCATCTTCATAACCATCACCTCTATTCCGGTGTAGCCGAGCTTTGCAATGACCTCACGGATATGGGCGATTGCCTCCGGCTTGTTTTCCTCGATGGCGATGGTGCAGGGAACGCCGCCCATGACTTTTGCCAGAATGGCGGCGCCAACCACCACCTGCTCACCTTTTTCAAGCAGTGTGCGGAAGTCGGAGGTAAGGTAAGGCTCACATTCGCAGCCGTTTATGATAACTCGCTCGCATTTGGATCCGGGAGGCGGAGAAAGCTTCACATGCGTGGGGAAGGTGGCACCACCAAGGCCCACTACGCCACCCTGACGGATTTTCTCAATGATAGCCTTGTTGTCTTCGGGAATCTCTGTGACAAGGGTGTCGGAGGTGTCGATGCCTTCGGCCCACTCATCTCCCTCGACGGCAATTTCAATGTGCGTTACTGGACGGCCGGCAAGGTCCGGGCGCGGGCCGATGGACTTTACCGTACCGGAAACGGAAGAGTGGATGTAGGCGCTCACGAACCCGCCGGGCTCGGCGATCACCTGGCCCACCTTCACCTTGTCTCCCACTGCCACGCAGGGCACGGAAGGAGCGCCAATGTGCTGTGCTACAGAGATATACACTGTAGGGGCAAGAGGCAGGGGGCAGATGGGGCAGCCCCTTGAAATCTTGCTGTCATGGGGATGTACTCCGCCAATTGAAAAAGTATGCTTACTCATCTTTCTGGCCCTCCTTATTTTGAGATTTTGCGGCTTCGGCGGCTTCTTTTGCCTTCTGCTGACGGATCTTGATGCGCTCCTTTATGGCATCCTTGTCAAGCGGCTTGGGGAAGTTCACGCCGTGGATGGCGCCTGTGGGGCACATTGCCTCACACTCCCGGCAAAGCTTGCACTTGGAAGCGTCTATGTAAGCCACGTTGCCCTCAATAACAATGGCGTCGTGGGTACAGGTTTTGGCGCATATTCCGCAGCCGATACATGCATTTGAGCAGGCCTTCTTTGCAACGGGACCTTTGTCGCGGTTGATGCAGCTGACATACATGCGCATGCCGCGGGGGCCCTGGGGCCTTAACTCGATCACCTTCTTGGGACAGGCCTTCACGCAGGCGCCGCAAGCGGTGCACTTTGACTGGTCCACTACCGGAAGACCGGTTTCAGGGTCCATGGAAAGAGCGCCGAACTGGCATGCACTCACGCAGTCTCCGCATCCAAGGCAGCCGTAGGAGCAACCGGTGTCTCCGGTGTAAAGTTGAGCCATGACAGCGCAGGACTTGGTGCCGCCCCATTCGTTCACCTTGGGACGCGCGGTGCAAGTGCCGTTACAGCGCACCACGGCCACCATGGGAGCCTTTGCCTTAACCTCGTAGCCAAGGATGGCAGCCACCTTCTGCATGGTGTCGTTGCCGCCAACCGGACAGTAATTGTTGTCAAGGTTGGGGGCCTTCACGGCAGCTTCGGCAAACGCACGGCAGCCTGCAAATCCGCAGCCGCCGCAGTTGGCACCGGGCATGGCCTTCTCAACTTCGTCGATACGCGGGTCTTCCTCCACCTTGAACTTCTGGGCCACAAGGTACAGCACCAGGGCCAGGAGAAGTCCCAGGACGGTAATAACCGCTATCGTCCAAATGATGATGTTTGACATAGATTATCTTTTAATGGTAAATACGTATTCGTTCTGGAGCCTTCCGCGGAAAAGCCACAGAAGGAAGTAGTAAACCGCCACGGCTGCAAGCCCCGAAAGGCCGGCCGCAACCTCACCCACGCCAAGGGCCATGAGCCCCAGGATAGCGGCAAGGAGGATCACAAGGGGGATAAGATATGCAAGATACACAGCCTTGAAGCCCATGGAGGCTTTGAGGAGAACCTCAACCTCGTCTCCAACCTCATGCTTGTTATAAGGGTCCGTGGGCAGTTCCACCACTTTTTCGGCAACATCCCCCATGCTGCAAAGGCCGGCGGCATGGCATTCCGAGCATGCGCCATGCTGCAGGAAGGCAACCGTGGTCACCTGCGGGGTAATCTTCACTATCTTTCCTTTATGTGAAATGGACTCACTCATTTTTCGCGTGCGTCAAAGGGATATTTAAGGTCCTGGGCCTGCTTGAGCCACCCCTGGGCCGACCCTATCTTGAGAGGGGCCATGAAGCCTACGGGAAGGTGGTTTTTGTCGTCGGAGAACCAGATTAACATGTCTGTCTTGCCGTCAAACAGGGCGCCGGACACCACCGAGCAGGCAAATTTCTGACACCTCACCTTTCCCATGCGTTTAACCTTCACGGTTTCACGGCCGCGGTAAGTGAGGAGGATGTCAAAGACGGTGTCGTCAATGGCAAAGCTGATTGGAATCTTCTGCCCCTCCTTCACCGCCTCAAAGTCCATTGTGCGGATAAGGTAGAGGATGGAGGTGATGTCACAAACGCAGTCGTGGATGGGAATATCCAGAACCTGCTGCCCTCTGCCACCATAGTTGATATCTGCATGGATAACCCTGCGGGACCAGTCGTAGATGTAGTTGTTGAAGGCGCGGTAGTCTCCCTGCTTAGTGTTGCGGTAGTACTTGAGCGGCTTCACGGCGTCTTTCTGGAACCACGTGTCAAAGTGCTCGTGCATGTCGTAGAAGACGCTGAAAAAAGGAGCGGTTTCCGCGGTGAGGGTGGTCTTAAACACGGACTTTCCGTTAAGGGCCGATTCAGAAAGCGACAGCTCTCCGGTGGCGACCTCCGTGTTTACGGCGCCCCACTTGTAGTACATGCCCATCTTTATCTTTTCCCCCGCCTTGAAAGGGATGTCTCCGCTTAAGGGGAAGCAACTGTTCTGAGCCTCAAGGCCGAAAGCGGCCGTAAGCATAAGGAAAAGAGTGAGAAGAAGTCTGTTCATCAGAAGGCGGTGGAGTTGTCAAAATCCTGGTAGGAACCGCTGTCCTGGGGGGCGGGGTCGTTGGCCGCACTGGCAACAGGGCCTCTCTGGGCATATACATCCAGGCTTTGGTCAGGTTCTACAAACTTTACCTGACCGGCCTTGTACTTCATCTCAATGTCGCAGACCTCACCGTTACGGTGCTTGGCTATCACTATGATGGCTTTCTCCTTGTCTTCGGGGTTCTCGCTCATGCCCACGAAATCCGGGCGATGGATGAATATGACCATATCGGCATCCTGCTCAATGGAGCCGGACTCACGGAGGTCGGAGAGCTGGGGCTTGCCCATGCCGCCCGTTCGCTGCACCGCGTTACGGGACAGCTGGGAGAGGGCTATGATGGGGATGTTAAGCTCCTTAGCCGTAGCCTTGAGGGTACGGGAGATGGCCGCCACCTCTTGTTCTCGGAGTCCCCTGAGTTCCACGGGGCCCTGCATGAGCTGGAGGTAGTCCACCACAATGAGCCTCACGCCTTTCTGCTTTACAAGACGCTTTGCCTTGGTGCGGAATTCCATTATGGGAATGCCGGGGGTGTCGTCTATATATAGAGGTGCCTTCGCGAGGCGCTTGAGGGTGTCTTCAAGCTGGATCCACTCAAAGCTTTCCAGCTTCACGCCACCCTTGATCTTTTCTCCGGAAAGCCCGGACTCTGTGGTTATGAGGCGCTTTCCAAGCTGGTCTGCGCTCATTTCCAGGGAGAACACCGCCACGGGCATATTGGCGTCTACGGCGGCGTTGCGGGCGATGTTGAGGGCGAATGCGGTTTTACCCACAGACGGACGAGCGGCAAGGATGATAAGGTCGCTCTTCTGCCAGCCCTGCGTGATGCGGTCTATGGAAGGATATCCGGAGGGCACGCCGGAAAGCCCGGTGGTATTCTGGAGTTCCTGGAGGTTGTTCAGGACTTCATTGATGATGGAGCCGATGTCCTGGACGTCTCGCTTTACATTGTTCTGGATGGCGGCAAAGACCTTGGTCTGGGCGTTGTCTATGAGGTCGTCAACATTTGTCGATTCGTCGAAAGACTGCTTCAGGATATCGTAGGAGGCCGTTATGAGGTCCCTTTGGATGGTCTTTTGCTTGAGGATCTTGATGTAGTATTCTATGTGGGCGGCAGCACCGATATTCTGGGACAAGCGCGCAAGTTCCACGGGGCCTCCAATCTCCTCAAGGTCTCCCCTTGAACGGAGTTTCTCGCTTACCGTGACTATGTCTATGCTTGCGTGGTCGTTGACCAACGCACTCATGGCCTCGAAGATCTTGCGGTGACGGGGATCATAGAAGCAGCTGGCGCTGAGTTCTTCCATGGACTCGTCGATGGTTGCCGGCTCTACCAGCATTGCACCAAGCACGGCCTCCTCAACATCAAGGGCCTGAGGGGGTCTGTTCCCCATCAGGGCCTCAAGGTTCAGGGGCTCGGAGCCTCCGGCTTTATGTGCCTTGCCCGCCATAGACTACCTAGTTTTCGAAATCCGGGTTGATGATGATGCGGCCGCAGTGCTCGCAGATGATGAGCTTGCGGTTGGAGGCAATCTCCACGCGGCGCTGAGGGGTGATGGTGTTGAAGCAGCCGCCACAGGAGTCTCCGTTGTAGATGCCCACAACTGCAAGGTGGTTGTGCACGCTGGCGCGGATGCGCTCGTAGGCGCTCATGGTGCGGGCGTCGATCTTGGCGGCGCACTCTTCGCGGCGCTCACGGAGAACGGCCTCTTCCTTAGCAGTTTCCTCTACGATGGTCTCGAGTTCGGCCTTCTTGGCGGCAAGGTCTTCCTCACGGATGGTGAGGCGGTCCTTGATGTCGTCGAGTTCAGCCTTTTTCTCACCAATCTCATAGCGGGTGTCGTTGATGGTCTTCTCGTCGATCTGACGGAGGAGGTCCTGGTTCTCGATTTCCTTGTTCAGGGAGTCATACTCGCGGGAGTTGGTGATGGTTTCCAGCTGGTGCTGGTACTTCTGGATAATGTTCTCGTGTTCGGCGATTGAGAGCTTGGCGTCCGCAATGTTACGGTTAAGCTGGTCCACCACGGCTGCGATGGAAGCGCTGCGCTCCTTGAGGGCCGAAATTTCACCTTCCAGGGCCTCTACCTCTGCGGGAAGGGCGCCACGGAGCTGGATTATCTTGTCAATCTCTGAATCTGCAGCCTGAAGCTGGTAGAGGGTCCTCAGTTTTTCCTCCACGCTCATATCAGAGTCTGCGAACGACTTCTGAAGCGAAACGAAGGTTTCCCTGTTGTCAATGGGGGCCTGGGCTTTCTGAGCTGCGGTTGTTTTCTTTGTTGCCATATGTTATAAATCGATTTATTTTGTCACCACAAAATAGTGGACGGGATTGCTCCTGTCCAGCATGCCGGATGAATAGCTTGCAAAGGTAGGAAATTTTTTCCGTATTTGCGTAAGCAAAATGTCCACAATGTCAACTTCACTCTCAAAATGGCCGATATCCATGACCATGAATCCCTCCGAAGTAAAGAAATTGTGATAGGAAACATCCGCCGTAACGTAAAGCTGCGCACCGGCTTTTTCGGCAAGGGAAATCTCCCCTCCTCCGCTTCCGCCAAGCACCGCCACCCTCCGGATGGGCCCCTCAAGAGGCTTGGAACTTCTTATGAGTTTAAGGCCGAACGCCTCCCCTACATACTCCAGGGCCTCTTTTCCGGTCATGGGACGGGGGAAGGTGCCAATACATCCAAGTCCGTTTCCGTCCGCGTCCTTTTCCAGAATCTCTATGCCTTCAAGGCCAAGTTTCCGGGCCATCGCCCAGCTTACGCCCTCCGGCACTTTATCGGCCGAAGTATGGGCGGCATACACGGCGACGCCACCCTTCACGGCGGCCATTACCGCAGCCCCCACGGGATCTCCGGGGCCGATATGCTTGAGGCCGTGAAAGATGAGCGGATGGTGCGTCACAACCATGTTGCAGCCCCTTTCAATGGCTTCGGCAATAAGTTCCACGGTGCAGTCGAAGCCCACCAAGACGCCCTTGACATCGTCTTCGGGGCTCCCGATGATAAGGCCGCTGTTGTCCCAGCCCTCCTGCACGCAGCGGGGAGCGAATTCCTCTATGGCGCCTACTATGTCCTTTACTTTCATAACACGTTCCTTACGGCTACAAGCTGCTCACGGATGGCTTTAAGGCTTGAAAGCACCTTCACGCGACTTTCCACGCTCCGGCGGTCTTCCCTGAACTTCTGGGCCACACCCTCCAGGGTAAGCCCCTGCTTTTTCACAAGGAACTGAATCTGCTTCAGGGTTTCAATGTCGTCCTCGTGGAACAGCCGGTTTCCCTTTGCGTTGCGCTGAGGCTTTACGTACTTCTCAAAGTAGTTGCTCCAGTAGCGCACTGCCGAAGGTGCCTCCCCCAGCATCTGCGCCACTTCTCCCATTGTGTACAAAAGTTTTGCCATAAAGCTCTTATTGTTTCTTGTTAGGTTGATGCGAAAAACTCCTCCTGGGGCCCTCCTTCTCCAGCCAGTACTCATGGTCAAACGCCTCTCCGGGATACTCATACGCCCCCTCATGGTCTATCCTGAACGCCAGATACGTTATGGGCAGCCCCATCTGAAGGAACATCTTTTCGTAAAAGGTCTGCACCGATGTTACTTCCTCTACGGAGAGGGGGTACATGTCTCCGAACCCATGGCCACCCTCGGCCGTGTAAGAGGGAGGGGCCCACGAAGTGGGAGGGGTCGGCGAAGCCGACGGTTCGGGGACATGTATCCCCTCTCCGTAAACATCTGTACCAGAGGCAACTATCTGAAGATTATTGACTTTACAGACAGCACTGGTGTATTCAAACAGGTAGCGGGAATCCGTCTTGAGGTGGACTATTCCGCCGGGGCGGAGGAAACTGCGATAGCGGTCCAGGAAAAGCGGGGAGCTGAGGCGGGAATTCTCCGAGCCGCGAAGCTGAGGGTCGGAGAAAGTAAGCCAAATCTCGGAAACTTCCGCAGGGCCGAAAAACGCCCCGATAAACTCTATGCGGGTGCGGAGAAAAGCGACGTTTGGCATTGCCTCAAGAGTTGCCTCCTTAGCGCCGGACCAAAGCCTTGCGCCCTTTATGTCCACGCCTATGTAATTGATTTCAGGATGCCTTTTGGCCAGGGCGATGGTGTAGTCCCCCTTGCCGCAGCCAAGCTCCAGCACAATGGGATTGTCATTGCCGAACATATCCTTTCCCCAGTTGCCCTTGATGGGATGGTCCCTGAGCACAAGAGCCTTGCTTCCGGGAGCCTTAGGGGCAAGCACGGAAGAAGCGTCCGGCTGCAGAAGACAGCGGAAAGTGGTATTTTCGGCAAATTTTTTCAGTTTTCCGTGACCCATTACGACTGGCGTTTCTTATTCTTGCGACGTTTCTTGCGTTTCTTTTCAGGGTCGAACCTGTTGATGGCATCGTCACCAACGGCCGACACAAACTCCGGAGCGGCCTCGGGTTCTTCCTGCAAGGTTGCAGGACGCTCACCGCGGCGGTTCATGGCCTGGATTTCCCTCACTTCATCGGCCGAAAGCCCATACACCTTTGCAAGCGAACCCTTCTCATAGGAGAAGTACAGCATGCCGGCAAGGATATCCGTCTTCACAAGGAAAGCCTGGCCGTCCTGGAACTCCAGGGGCTCGTTTACTCGGGGAAGACGGGAGCGGGCGTCGGTGTAGGCCGCGACCTCGTAGTTCAGGCAGCACTTGAGCTTTCCGCACTGGCCAGCAAGCTTCTGGGGATTCAGGGAAAGGTCCTGGACGCGGGCGGCGGCCGTAGTGATGGACTTGAACTCAGTGATGTAGTTGGCGCAGCAAAGCTCACGCCCGCAAACGCCAAGGCCTCCAATGAGACCGGCCTCCTGACGGGCGCCTATCTGCTTCATTTCCACGCGGATATGGAACTCTTCGGCAAAGTCCTTGATAAGCTGGCGGAAGTCCACGCGGCCGTCGGCAATGTAGTAGAAGATTGCCTTGGTGCCGTCTCCCTGGAACTCTACGTCCCCAATCTTCATCTCAAGGCCAAGGTTTGCGGCAAGGACGCGGGCGCGGATCATGGTCTCTTCCTCGCGGGCGATAGCCTCCTGCCAGCGCTGGATGTCAAACGGACGGGCCTTGCGGTAAATCTTCTTCAGCTCCTGCGTTTCCGGATTCACCCCCTTGCACTTCATCTGGCGGGCCACAACGGGGCCTTCAAGGGTAACGATTCCAAGGTCGTGGCCCGTTGCGGCCTCAACCACCACAAGGTCTCCGGTCTTGATGCTTTGGCCGGATGCATTTACGTAGATACCCTTGCGGGTGTTTTTGAACCTAACCTCAAAGTATCCGTCCCACTGCTCCTGGGCGATGCCCTTGAGGGTGTCATAAACCTCAAGCTTGCAGCATCCCTGGCGGTATCGTATATCTTTTTCTCCCGTTTCCTCGTCTGTCACTATGGTACAGCCGCGGAAACAGTCGAACTGGATGGTTTCGTTGGAATAATCGGTCATAGCGTATATAGTTTGCTCACTAAGTCTGTGAACAGGATTTTCTGGTTTACATTGCGTTCCAGAAGGGTAAGGGCGCGCTGCAGGGCGTCATTGGCCTTTCTGGGGAAGGTGGGGGCAAGGCTGCCCGCCATCCTCTGGAACCAAGCCTCCTCCCCGGCGGGAAGGGTGGCAAGGGACGGGGCTTTCTGGACCATGAAAATGCGCCGGAGGTCTTCCGATGCAAGGGTGCAGAAAGCCTTCTGCTTCTCCCTGTCCTTGAGGTCCGCTACGGCTTCGGCGGTTTCAAGGGCCTGGAGCAGGTTCCTGGATGTGGTTGCCTCCAGGATATCGTGGAAGAGGTCCCTCAGGACTGCAGTACCGGCGGCCTCGCGGGCATGGACTATGGCTTCGGCCTCAAGGGAAAGAGGCTGTATCCTGATGCGAAGGCAGCGGGAGGATATGGTTACAAGCACCTTTTCCGGAGCCTGGGTAATGAGGATGAAAAGAGTCTTTACCGGAGGTTCCTCTATCATCTTGAGGAGGGCGTTGGCCGCCTGGGCGTTCATCTTCTCCGGGAGGTACATGACCACAGAGCGGTATCCGCCTTCCACGGCGCTCAGGGACAGTTTTTCCAAAAGGGCGCGGGCCTCGTTGACGGAAATTGAGCTTTGCTTTCCCTCTATGCCGATAGCCTCGTAGAGCTCCGTCTCATAGAAATAGGGATTCTCTTCCAGAAGCTCCCTGAAAGGCTTCAGGAAGTTCTGGGACACGGGTTTGTCCGGGCCAGCCACGGGAAACACAAAGTGGATGTCGGGGTGGATGAGTTTCTGGACACGGGGATTGCCGCCGTAGAGTTCCTCCAGGAAATTCATTACAATGGGGAAAGCGCCGGCGCCGTCGTCCTGGTGAAGGAGGATGGCGTGGGGCACCTTGCCGCTCTGCACCATGCGGTGAAGGGCTTCAACAACCTCCGTATTCCCGTATACTTTCATCATTTCTCCCTGTCTCCAACAAATCTGGCTATCTTCAAGAGGCGGTCCTTGGCCGGGCCTTCCGGCAGGAAATCAAGGCAGGAAACGGCCCTGCCGATGAATTCGTCCACCTTGAGGGCGGCTTTATCAACGCCTCCCCGCCTTATCACAAATTCCCTTACGGCATGGCCAAGCTCCGGGTTGTCGGAGATGCGGGTTACCATGCTGCGGATTTCGGCCTCTTCAGGGGCACCTTCCAGGGCGCAAAGGAGGGGCTGGGTAATCTTCTGCTCCTTGAGGTCTATGCCCACGGGCTTTCCAAGGGCTCCATCGGCCGATGCATAATCCATCCAGTCGTCCTTCACCTGGAACGCCATGCCAAGGAGCTTTCCAAACTCTCCCATTGCCTTCACGGCATGTTCAGGGGCATCTGCAGACAATGCTGCGGTAAGGGCCGATGCCTCAAAAAGGGACCCGGTCTTGCAGTAGATGATTCTCTCGTAGTCCTCCTGCGTGGTATCACCTGACGATGCCTTTTCCATCTGGAGGAGTTCGCCTTCGGCAAGGTGGGAAAGGGTGTCGGCAAAAACCCTTATGGCGCGTTCTGTGGAATGAGTAGCACTCAGGATGGTTTTCACGGCCTTCACAAGCCAGTAGTCGCCAATGAGGACAGAGGCCTGGGGGCTCAGGAAGTTTGCCACTGTGGGGCGGCCCCTGCGTTCCGACGCCCCGTCCACTACGTCGTCGTGAAGAAGGGTGGCGTTGTGCAGAAGTTCCGATGCCGCGGCGTAACGGATGGTATCGGCGTTGTACTCCCCAAGGGCATCGGCCACAAGAAGGGCCAGGGACGGCCTCATCATCTTGCCGGGGTTCTCCCTGAGGGAACGGTTGGTGGCGTCAAGGAGCCCTACGTCTGAGCGGAGGGCGTCTTCTATGACGCTCTCGACTTCCTTCAGACGGGGTTCCAGATATTTCTTTATCTCTTTCACTTGAAAAAGGCCAGAAGTTCTTCCACGGTTTCCGGGAACTTGAGGAGGTCACGGTCCTGAGCCTCCAGGGCGCCGGTATCCACAAAGTGGTCAAGGAGGGCCTTGAGGGGATTGTAGAAGCCGTCTATATTAAGAGCATATAGCTTCCCCTGGTATTTGTGGAGCTTGGCAAGCGTATGGGTTTCTATGAGTTCGTCCATCGTGCCGATTCCCCCGGGAAGGGCTATTGCGGCAACGGTGCCCTCACGCATCTTTTCCTTGCGCTGGGCCATGGTGTCTGTCCAGATTACCCTGGTGACGCCGGGGTTTTCAAGACCAGCCATGAACTTGGGCAGCACGGCGGTATGGTCTCCGCCACACTTCACGGACTCATCCGTGATAGCGCCCATTGTGCCCACTTTGCCGCCGCCGGACACAAGTCCGTAACCCTTGGAATGGAGCCCGCGGGCAAGTTCCCGTGCTGCTTCATTGTACTTTGGGTCTATCTTTGAGCTGGCCGCGCAGAAAATGACAATCCTGTCCATTCCCCGCTACAGGTTTGCATTGATCTTTTCCAGGAGTGCGGGTTTGGGCATTGCGCCAACGGTCTTGTCCACAATCTCACCGTTCTTTATGAACAGGAGGGTGGGGATGCTCATGATGCGGTACTGGGCGGCAATTTCATCTGCGTCGTCCACGTTCACCTTCACAACGGTAATCTGCTCCGGCATTTCGGCCTCAACCTCATCAAGGATGGGAGAAAGCATACGGCAGGGACCGCACCAAGTGGCCCAGAAATCAACAATAACAAGCTTGCTGTCCTGAATGAGCTCCGTAAAATTTGTATTAGTTGCAACTTTCATAACTGTACATTTTATCAATTTACAAATATAATATTTTTCTAACTCCTTTCCAAGTGTGCCCTCCGTCCCAATTTTAGGGACGGTAAGCACAAAACAGGCCGAAAATGCGCCTACCGTCCCGGGTATATGGACGGTAGGCGCACTTAGAGTAAAAATAGTTTCCTAGAAGAACAGGCCAAGGGTAACCTTGATACCCTGGTAGTTCTTGATGTCCTTGTAGCTGGTTTTGACGTTCTCAGTGATCTGGGCGCTGTCTATCTTGCCGCCGTTATACAGGCTGCCAAGGTTCATGAACCACTGTACGGTGAGCTGGAAGTGGTCCAGCACCTGTACGCCGCCGCCAATGCCAAAGCCGTACTCAAGCTTGTTCTTGGTTTCCTTGATTTCGGCGTTCCACTTTTCATAGTCTATGGAACCGCTGGAAACGGTGCCGTCTACCAGCATGGCATAATTCTCATTTCCGGTGATGGCGTATCCCACAAAGGGCTCAACAAGCACAAACGGACGGAACATAAGGAGGTCTACGCCTGCCTGAAGGCCGGCCGAAAGCTCCAGATATCCGGTTTTGGTCTGGAAGGAGTTTGCTGCATTTGCGTAAGTGCCGTCCGCGATGGTCTGCTGAAGGTTTGCGCCCTTCACCTGATATGCAATCTGAGGCTGGATGGCAAAGATGCTGCCAAGCTCCCAGCGCACTGCTGCGCCAACGTGATACAGACTCACGTTCTTGAGATTTGCCATGGCATCCTTGGTGTTGACGCCGGTAGAGGAGGAAGTGAAACCTCCAATTACGCCAAACTGCTGGGCCTGCGCCACCGATGCGGTCACAAGAGCCGCGGCAATGATAACAAACAGTTTTTTCATGATATCTTCTCTTTTAGGTTAAAATCCTTTGATAACCGCAAAGATAACAAAAATTCACAATGATTCCTCTATTGGAAGGACATAAGCCCTGAGGCCAAGTTTTTCGTTGGCCGAATCTGTTTCCCTCAGGGCCTTCATGATCTTGGGCGCCAGGGAATCATCAACGGCTGTGAACAAGGCGTGGTTCTGCGTGGGCCATGCATGGGAGCCAAGGTGAGGCTCGCCGTCAATGCTCCCGCGGCCGCCAACTTCCGTCCACACGGTGTAGCCCCTTTGGCCGATGCCCTCCAGGAGCTCTACTATCTCCTGGTTATAGGCCTGGTTGTATGAAATGAATATCGCTTTCATCGTTTTCAATTTTGAGATTCTTCGCTTCGCTCAGAATGACAATTACGCCGCTTTGCGGGCCTTTCTACGTTCACGGTGCTCCGTGAAGCCGCAGTAAAGGACGGGAATGAGCACAAGGGTGATGAGCGTGGAGACACTCAGGCCCCATGCCACGGTGGTGCCCAGGCCCCTCCACATTTCCGAGCCTTCGCCGCGACCGAGAGCCATGGGAAGCATACCCAGAACCGTGGTGAGGGTGGTCATGAGGATAGGCCTCAGACGGCTTCTGGCGGCCGTTACGGATGCTTCGCGCACACTGTAGCCCCTCTCCTGCAGAAGGATAGTGTAGTCAATTAGCACAATACCGTTTTTAACCACAATACCCAGAAGGATTATAATGCCAATCAGGGACATCACTCCAATTGCCAGATTTCCAATCATGTTGCCAAGGAACACGCCCACAAAGGCAAACGGGATGGAGAACATGATCACAAACGGGCCCATGAAGGATTCAAACTGGGAAGCCATTACCATGTACACCAGGATGATTATGAGAATCACAAGGAGGGTCATGTCGGAGAACATGTCCTGCTGGTTCTCATAGTCTCCGCCTATCCTCCAGCTGAACTGGGGGGGAAGAGGATTTGCGGCCATGATTGAATTCACTTCCTGAACGCCTTCAGAGAGGGATTTTCCACGGGACATGATGCCGGTGACCATAATGTAGCGGTCACGGTTCTTGCGCTGGATGGTAGGCGGAACCTTGGACTCCACAATCCGGCCAAGGTCCTTAACCTTGATACCCCTTCCCTGGGTGTTGTAAATCATGATATTCTCTATGTCCTCAATGGAAGTACGGAACTCAGGGGCATAACGCACGCGGATGTTGTACTCCTCACCGTCCTCCCTGTAATAAGAGGCCACGGAGCCTGACATTGCGGCCGAAACAGCTGCAGCGGCCGTGACGGAGGAAAGGCCGTTGAGGGAGAGTTTCTCCCTGTCAAAGTCTACCTCGTATTCCGGCGTGTACTGGTCCCTGGAAAGGATTGCCTGTGCAAACAGGCCGGACTCCATCATGCGGGCACGGACTTCACGGGCCGTAGCCTCGGTTTCGGCAAAGTCATAGCCGTAAATCTCCACCTGCACGGAGGCTCGGCCACCCATGCCGCCGCCTTCGGAAACATTGAACTTGTTGATTTCAGGGAACAGGCGGAGGTCGGCCCTCACAACGTCGGCAAGCTCCGATACGGAACGCTTACGGTTTTCCATGGACCCCACGTTGATGTTCATGGAGATGAGGTAGGTGCCGTTTTGCTGCATGGACGCAAACGCGTTGTCAGAGTCGGCCTGGCCGAAGCGGTAGCTAAGCACCTTAATCTCAGGGATATCGGCCGAAATCTTCTCATAGATGCGGGCCGCGACGTCACGGGTGACGTCCTGTGCCGTACCGATAGGAAGTTCGATGGATGCCTGGATTCGGCCGCTGTCGGCGTTGGGGAAATACTCCGTCTTCATGCGGGGGATGTAGATTACGGCAACCGCCGCAAATATCACCACCGCAAGCACCAGGATGAGTTTCTTCCTGGTCATGCACCAGCCGATGAACCTTGAATAACCCCTTGAAAGGGCATCCAGGGCCTTGTTCACCGGGCCGAAGACAAGCTTGAAGACCTTGCTTGTGTTGGGCTTGTTGTCCATAAGCTGTGAACACAGCATGGGAACCAGGGTAAGTGCCGCCACGGTGGACACTATCATGATGATGGAAACAATCCAGCCAAGCTGCCTGAACATGATGCCGGCCATACCGGAAATCATGGTAAGGGGCAGGAACACGCACAGCATCGTGAGCGTGGAAGCGATGACGGAAATACCAACCTCCGCCGTACCGTGAACGGCCGCCTCCTTGGGTTTCTCTCCCCTTTCGAGGTGCGAGGTCACGTTCTCAAGAACCACAATGGCGTCGTCAACCACCATGCCGATTGCAATGGACAGGGCGCTCATGGAAATGATGTTGAGCGTGCTTCCGGTGGCAAACAGGTACAGCAGGGATGCCAGGAGGGCTATTGGGATGGAGAGCACAACTATGAGCGTACCCTTTAGCCTTCCAAGGAAGAGGAACACCACCAGCATAACCACCAGGAAGGTGATGAGGATGGTCTCCTTTAGGGAGCTGATGGTACGCAGGATGTTGTCGGAGTTATCTACAACGGTTGTTATCTTGACATCCGCGGGGAGGTTTTTCTCCAGGCGGGCCATCTCTTTTTTGACCTTCCGGATAATCTCCACGGTGTTGTAGCCGCTCTGCTTCTGGATAATGATCTGGGCACCGCGGGTGCCGTTGGTGTAGGACTCCTGGCTCTTTTCCTCAACGTCGTCAACTACGCGGGCGACGTCCCTCAGGTACACTGCCGAACCTCCGAAGTTCCCCACCACAATGTCAAGGAGTTCAGAGGGGTCCTGGAACTCCTTCTTGATGCGAAGGGTATAGGTATCTGAGCCGATATCTATGCTTCCGGAAGGGATATTGCGGTTTTCGGCCGAGATGATCTGGGAAATGACGGGGATGGAAAGGGAGTAGGCCTCCAGCTTTGCGGGGTCGCAGTACACCTGGATCTCACGCTTAGGGGCACCTGCCACGGACACGGTACCAACGCCCGTCACACGGGCAAGCGGGGTTGCCACGCGCTCGTCCAGGATCTTGTCCAGCGCGCTCACGCTCTGTGAAGCCGTAGCGGCCATGATCATGATGGGCATGTCGTCTACGCTGAACTTGAACAGGAAGGGCTGCGAGGCGCCGTCCGGGATGGTCTGGGATATCATGTCCAGTTTGTCCCTGACGTCGTTGGTGGCTTCGTCGATGTCTGTTCCGTACTCGAACTCCAGGGTGAGGACGGCAATGTTCTCACGGGAGTTGGAGGTGAGGTTCTTGAGGTTGGGAACACCGTTGAGGGAGTTCTCCAGGATTTTGGTGAGGTTGTTCTCAACATCTTCGGCCGAAGCCCCGGGATAGGAGCTCATGACCATGATGGTGTTGGACTCAATGTCCGGGAAATTGTCTACGGGGAGCCTGGTGAGGGCAAAGACGCCAAGGATGGCGAATGCCAGGAACACCAGCCCGGTAGTTACCGGATTGTTGACGGCTGTTCTGTAGATACTCATAGCACGTTCACCTTCACGCCGTCCTTAAGGGCGGCCTGGCCCTTTACAACAACCTTCTGACCGTCCTGAAGCCCGGCCACAATTTCATATTCGGCACCCATGTGGCGGCCGACTGTTACGGGAATGTAACTTACCGTAGAGTCCTCGCCCAGCACATAGATGAAGCGGGTTCCGGTGCCTTCCTGCTTTACAAGGCACTGGTCCGGGACTATCACGCTCCTCCTGTCCCCGAAGTTCACGGTGACGCGGGCGTACATGCCGGGACGGAGCACTTTGTCTGCGTTAGGGACAACGACTTCGGCCTTAAAGGTATGCGTGACGGCATCTATGGTAGGATACAGGCGCTCAATCTTGCCCTGGAAGGTTTTGCCGGGGATGGCGTCTACGGTAAGGGACACCTTGTCGCCTTTTTTCACCTTGGTGTATTCGGACTCTGAGACTCCCACAAGGAGTTTCACGGGCACAACCTGCTGTACGGTGAAGATGGGGGCGCTCATGCCGAACATGTCCCCTTTGTCAAAATTACGGGCCGAAACATAGCCGGTGATGGGGCTGCGGAGGATGGTGTTCTCCTTCACGTTGTTGTAGTTGGACTTACGCACCTTGTAGCCAAGTTCCGCGGTCTCGAAGTCGCTCTTTGACACGCCGCCTTCCTCGTAGAGGCTCTTCAGGCGCTCGTACTCGATTTCGTCGTTTTTCACCTGAAGCTCAAGCTGGTCAAGCTGCAGGCGGTCCATTTCGGCAAGGACCTGTCCCTTCTGGACATAGTCCCCCACCTCCACGTTGATTTTGCGGATGCGGCCGCCGCTCTGTGGCATGATGTTGTTCACGGCGTATGCCTCTACGGTAGAGGCGTAAACGCTCTCCTGAGGCACCAGACGAGCCTCGGCCACTGCAATTTCCACGTTGGGAACAATCTCTGCGGGAGCCGCAGGAGCGGGGGTTTCGGCCTTCTTGGAGCCGAAGTTGCCGCACGATACCGCGGCAAGAAGAGTTGCTATAACTGCAATTCCTTTACTATTCATATGTCTTGTCTTCTGTAAAATCGTAACCTAATGTCTGTTCAAGACCGGCCTTTGCCACTACAAAGTTGTAAACGGCCTGCGCCGCCTGGAGGCGGGTTTGGGTGAGGGTGAGCTCCGTGTTGTTGAGGTCCGTGAGAGTGCTCTTCCCAACCTCGAAGCTCTTGGAGGCAATGTTGTAGGCCTTCTCCGCGCTTGTAAGGGCCTCCTTAGCGGCGTCGTAGGTTTTCATTGCCGTATCCATGGTGGAGAGGCTCTGGCGGATGCCAATGCGGATCTGGCGCTCAGTGTTTTCCCTCTGTAGCTGAAGTTCGTCGGCCTGCACGCGCGTTTGCTTGATGGTATGGTAGCGCTGCCCGCCGGAGAAGATGGGGATGTTCAGGGAAAACACCGCCGTGCTTGAAGGCAGCCATTTCCACTGGCTCAGGTTGAACTTGTCGCTCTGGGTGTAGTAGTTGTAGGAAATCTGGGCCGAAAGCGTAGGGAGGTAGGCGTACTGCTGCATCCTTATCTGCTTTGAAAGCATTTCGGCCTGCGCTTCCAGCTGGCGGAGCTGGGTATTGCGGTCAAGGGAAGCCTCCGAGCCTTCATTGATGTCGTAGAACATGTGCTGGGCAAAGTCTTCCAGGGTTCCCACCACATCTACCGGACGGTCAAGGTCCAGTCCCATGACGGCCTTCAGCTGCCACAGGGACAGGTAGATTGAGTTTTCGGCGTTGTAGACGTTGGGGATGGCCGCGGCAAGGGAGCTCTGCGCACGGGCAAGGTCAAGCTCCGACGCCTTCTGGACATTATAGCGGCTTTCCGTTGTCTTGAGGTTCTGGGCGGCGTTTTCAAAAACGGCGTTGTAGACATCGTAGGAGGCCTTTGCCATAAGCACGGCGTAGTAGGCCTGCTTTACCTGGGTAACGGTTCCAAGGCGGCTTTCGCGGGCTTTCTCAACGGCAAGTTCCACCTGGTCTCCGGTAAGGCGGAGGCTCTCCCATAGCTGGGCATTGATTATGGGCATGGATGCGCTAAGGCCCAGCTGGACTTGATTGCGGCGGCCCATCTCAATGGGGTCACTGCTGGAAGAGGTCTTTTCCTCTGTCTTTGGAGCCTCATAAGGCACAAACGGCGTGCTGGTGGCGGTGTAGAGCTGCTTGATGTAGTACATGATGGGCTCAAAGGCGCTGGTCATCATAGAAGCCATGCCGCCGCCGGAAGAACCTGAAGACTCGTCATCCGAGCCGAAGAACACCTTCTGCTTCTGGATTGCGTAACTGTACATTCCGGAAGCGTTGATCTGGGGGAACAGAGCGCCGTAAGACCCTTTTTGGGCATATTTCTGGCGCGTTACCTCCATGTCGGCAACCTTCACGGACGTATTTTCACTGAGGGCTATCTTTATGGCATCGTCAAGGGTGAGGACAAGGGCGGAGTCCTTCCCGGTAGCAGTGCCGGCCGCATCCTGATACTGGGCCCATGCCGAACAAGGCAGGAGGAGAAGCAGGGTGAGGGCAAAATTTTTAATACACATAAAACTAACTGAATAAGTTGGCTATTCACTGCAAAAACCAGGCCCGCATATTGATGCGGGCCAAAAATTCAGCATGAACGCGTGAATATATCTACTTTCCTGTGGGATGGGCATAATGAGTGGGCTGGGCCTTGGGCTTGCCTGCGGGCTGGGGAGGAATGGCCTTCGCCGGCTGCTTCTTTATGAAAGCGTACACAAGGAAGCCTATTCCAAGGAGGACAAACGGAATTGAGAGGAGCTGCCCCATGTTGAGGGCCATATTGGCCTCGAAATCCACTTGGTCGTTCTTGACAAACTCTATGAGGAAACGGCTGCCGAAGCACACAATGAGGAACAGGCCGATGAATGTGCCGCGGTATACCTTGTCCAGTTTTTTCCAGTACAGCCACATGAGAAGGATGCCAAGGAGAAGGTATGTGCCGGCCTCGTAGAGCTGGGTGGGATGGCAGGCGACGGTTTCTCCGTTGCGCTCAAACACAAAGCCCCAGGGAAGGGTGGTTGGGCCGCCGTAAATCTCTGAGTTGAAGAGGTTTCCAAGACGGATGAAGCAGGCTGCAAAGCAAACCGGAATGGCAATGTGGTCTATTACCCAAACAAAGTCGAAGCCGTTTGCGGGGCCGTATTTGCGGGCATACCAGATGATGCCAAGGATGATTGCAATGGTGCCGCCGTGGCTTGCCAGGCCGCCTTTCCAGGGCATGAAGATTTCCCAGAAAGCCTGCCAGTTGGTCATTCCGCGTGCCGCCACCTGAGGAGACACCGTGCCGCCGAACATTTGGACAAACGGAGCCAGGTAGTAATCCGGCTCATAGAACAGGCAGTGCCCCAGGCGTGCGCCAACAATGGTGCAGATGAGGAGCATATAGAGCATGGGGTCCAGGAGGGACTCGCTTATCTTTTCACGGCCAAAGAAGCTTTTCATTATGAACCAGCCCAGAATGAAACCGCTCACAAACAGCAGTGAATACCATCTGAGCTCGAATCCGCCGATATGGAAAATGGCGGGATCAATATTCCAATGTACAATAAGTGTTTCCATGTTACAAAGTTAGCAATAAACTCGCTATTGTCAAGACCTCGGCATGTATGTCCTGTACGTTGTGCCGAGCCAGGGCATCTGATTACACAAAAACGGTCGTTTTCGCGTAACGGGCGGCCCTAAAGGCTTTTAATTACACAAAAACGCGGTTTTCTGTGTAACGCCGTGCCCCTCATGCTGTGGACCAGGTCCAGTGGGCTATTTTCTCAGATACTTCCACCCTATCACCGGAAGGGTGAAGGCCAGGAAGCACGCCGCTATCCAGAAAATGGATACGGGGGTGAAATTGTATACTTCGGCCGAAGAATTACCCTGGATGAGGAAGCCGCTCACCATACTCTGGAGGCCTGCGGCGGCATAGCTGGAGATGCCCACAATGCCAAGTGCGGCGCCGGTTGCCTTGCGGGGCACAAAGTCCAGTGCCATGAGGCCGGCCACAATGCAGAACACCACGCTGAAGGCAAAACTAAACAGGGCCACAAAGGCCATGTTGCCCCAGAATCCGCCGCCAAGGAACAGGAATGCGGCAAGGGAGCACACCGCCAGGATACCGGAAAACACTACGGGCCTCACGCGGTTGCCTTTAAGCAAGACGTCCGAAATCCAGCCTGCGGCAAGGTTTCCGGCAACGCCAAAGATTTCGGCAAGCCCTATTACCTGCGTGGCGCCTTCAAGAGAGAAACCCTTCTGCTTCTGGAGAAACAGCACGCCCCAGTCCGACACCGCATGCTGGGTAATGTATAAAAAAGCTGTGGAGATGGCTATGACCCAGATTCCGGGGTGCTTGAACACCCACTTCTGGAGTTCCCTGGTAGGGCGTTTGTCCAGCGGCTTGGTCTCTTCCCCGGAGAGTTCCTGGACGGAAGGAAGGCCCTGGCTTTCGGGGGTGTCGGAGATGAAAAATACGGATACCGCAAAGCCGATTATTCCTGCAACAGCAGCGGCCATGAAGCCCCACTGCCAGCCAGCGGCAGCCACGATAAAGCCCGTAAGCATCATGGAAACGGCCTTGCCAAGCTGTGGAGTGGAGGAGAAAATGCTGTAGTACCGTCCCCTAAGGGACAGCGGGAACCAGCGGGAAAGGCTTATGGTGCCGGGCGGGGAGCCCATGGACTGGGCCCAGCCGTTGACGCCCCAAAATAGCGTGAAGGTGACCATCATCACTATGGAGCCAAAGCCAAGAGGCCCGTTCAGAAGCCCCATCAATGCCAGAATCAGGTTTACGACGGCCGAAATCCCTATGCCGGCCGCCATGAAGCGGCGTATGTTGCAGTAGTCGGCTATGAACCCGTTTGAGAACTTCCCCACCGCATAGACAAAGTAGAACGCGGAGCCTATTACGCCAAGCTGCCCGGCCGTGAGCACGCCGCCGTCTATGAGGGGCTGCTTCACCACGCCAAGGGTCATTCGGCATACATAATATAATGTATATGCCACCGTAACACCCCAGAAGGTCCTGGAGCGCAGGCGTTTATACGCAGCGTCCACTTCCCCTTCCGGAACCTTTCCGGCCGAAGGCTTGCTTATGCGGAAGTAGCTGTAAAGGGACATGGGCTAGCAGTCTGACAAGATAAGTCCAAGGTCTGTGCCTGGAATATATTGACGGGCATCAATCCCCAAGGCCCGTGCGCCGTCTACGTTGGCTTTGTTGTCATCTATGAAAAGAATCTCCTGAGGCTCCAGGCCTATTTTCCGGATAACGTACTTGTAAAACTCCGGATCCGGTTTCAGCATCTTGAGATCCGATGAGACGAACTCCTCCTTGAACACGGTCTCCGGGTCTATCCCGTTATCTTTAAAAATACCGTGGCAGAGCCTTATGGAAATGGGATTGTTGTTTGTAAGAAGGTAGAGCGGATACTTTTCCGCGAGGTTTTTCACGGCCTGCACAGAACGGGGGTCCATCTTATTGTCAAGGAGTTCTCCCATGGCCCACTCTACATCCTCCGGCTTGGTGCCCGGGCGGGATTCGGCAATGACAAGGTCCTTGAAATGCTGCTCAGAAAGGCGACCGCCTTCCAACTCTCCGTAAATGCCCTTCTGGTGATAGGGGTCCAGGAGCTGCGTAATCCTCTCAAAGCCAAGGCCGGAGCGGAATGCCTCAATGCACCGGACCATATTAAGGCCGATGAGCACCCCACCTATATCAAAAACTATTGCTTTAGGCATATCCTTTCACATTCTAAGTCTGCAAATTTACGAATTTACGGCGGATTTGGCAAAAGAGAAACCCGCAAGCGAATTTCACAATTGGCCGCGGGTGTATGGTAAGGTATCAATATTTATGTCTGATACCCCTTATTCCGAATTTCGTGCCAAACTCTTCTTCTTGTGCTTCTTTTTGTTCCAGTCACCGTAAATTTCACTCACGTTGCCGGCCGTAATGAACCCGTGAATGTCATTTACTTTCATGTATTCCATGAGGCTGGCAAACTCGTTCTGGGTAAGAAGGGCCTGGATTTCCACGTTCTGATGGCCGTTGTAGCCGCCCGTCACATTGTACAGGGAGCAGCCGCGCTCAAGGTCCTCGATGATGTATTTCCTCAGGCGCTCGTACTGGGACGATATTATGCACACCCTCTTTCGGCGGTTCATGCCGGCAGTGAAGTAATCCAGCGCAATTCCGTTGATCCAGGTACCGATAAGGCCAATCACAACAAGCCTGAAGGGATTGATGGCAAAAGCCGTGCAGCAGATGAGGGCTCCCGCAATGGAGACGGACGTGCCAAGGTCTATGTGCAGGTACTTGTTAACTATCTTTGCCAGGATATCCAGACCGCCGGTAGAGGCGTTGATGTTGAAAAGGATGGTCTGGGAAGCGCTGAGGATGAGCACAAAGCAAAGGAGGTCGAACCAGGGGTCGTTCATGAGGGAAGTCTGGCCGGGCTCCAGAAGTTTCTCAATGGGCAGCACCTTCTCCCAGAAATCCACAAGCGGACCCAGGATCAGGGCAGTATACACGGTTTTGGCACCAAACTCCTTGCCTATGAGGAGCCATGCCATCACAAGCAGGATTGCATTGATGATTACAATCACCTGCGACACCTTGATGCCTATTCCGGCCATGCTCATGAGTTTCCCGATTACAATGGAAAGGCCGGTAATTGAGCCTACAACCAGTTTTGACGGCATAAGGAAGTAATAGACAGCGGCGGCGGCAACCGTCATGCCGGCTGTCATGATGAAAAGCTCTTTCCAAAATTTCCAGCTTTTCAGAATTTCAAGGATGTTTTTCATAAAATGTGGTTAGTGTTAGTCTAATTCTGCGGCCTGGCCTCCTGCGAGGTCCAGGATTTCCGATGTAATTTTCTGCTGCCTGCCCTTGTTGTACTGTAGCGTAAGCTCTGCAAGGAGGTTCTCGGCGTTGTCCGTAGCCGTTTGCATGGCTATTGTGCGGGCCGCATGCTCTGCCGCGGCGCTGTCAAGCAGGGCGGCGTATAGTTTCAGTTTCAGTGTTTTTGGTATAAGTGTCTCCAGGAGTTCCCTGGCCGAAGGCTCCAGGATGGCATCGGATGCCCGGTCAGGGCCGGGCATGACGCCCGCGGTGCCGGGAATCTCATCCATAGGAAGCAGCCTCTCCACCACAGGAACTTGCCGGGAAGTGGACACAAAGTGCGTGTAGCAAAGCGTCACGCCGCTTATGCGGCCGGCATAAAAATCCTCCGAGAGCTTCTGGACAAGCTCTGCGGCCTTGGCGTATGCCGGGTGTTCGGCCAGATCGGATAAATCCTCCGGAGACCGGAAACCGTCACGGGCCATGGCGTCGGACATTTTCCGGCCGATGGAATACACAACGTCCCCAGGACGCCGCACAGAGCGCACCTTGGAAATGATATTGGCGTTGAACCCGCCGCACAGGGAAGAGTTGGAGGCTACGGCAACGATAACCGCAGGAGATTCCTCGATTCCGCCCTCCGGGCGGCTCGGAATGACAATATCCTCGGAGGAAAGGGCTTCCTCCGGGGATTCTGACATTGAGCCAAAAGCCAGCGCCAGCATGGCCTCAAGCCTCTGCTGATACGGACGCATGGCGGCAATGGCATTCTGGGCCTTGCGGAGTTTGGCCGAAGACACCAGTTTCATGGCCGAAGTTATCTTCAGCGTGCTCCTTACAGACCCTATCCGGCCCTTTATTTCCTTAAGCGTTGGCATAGATTCTTCGCTTCGCTCAGAATGACATGATTACGGAAGATGCAGTTTCGGTGAGCAGGGCCTCGATCTCAGGGGTAAGTTTACCCTCTCCCAGCGGCTCCAGGACATCTTTGGCATGGGCGGCGCGGAGACGCTCCAGGAAAGCGTCCTGGAACTCACGCACGCGGGAAACCGGGATATCCCGCATGAGCCCGTGTGTGCCGCAGAACAGGATTGCCACCTGCTCCCCTACCGGCATGGGGCTGTACTGCGGCTGGATAAGAAGCTGGTTGTTCTTTCGGCCCTTGTCAAGGGCGAGTTCCGTAACTTTATCTACGTCGGAGGAGAACTTGGAGAAGGCCTCGAGTTCGGCCCACTGGGCCTGGTCTATCTTGAGGGTGCCGGCAACCTTTTTCATGGACTTCACCTGGGCGCTGCCACCCACGCGGGAAACGGAGATACCCACGTTCACCGCAGGGCGTACACCCTGGTTGAATAGCCCCTGCTCCAGGTAAATCTGGCCGTCCGTAATGGAAATCACGTTTGTGGGGATATATGCCGAAACATCCCCGGCCTGGGTCTCGATGATTGGAAGTGCGGTAAGCGAGCCGCCGCCCTTCACCTTGTCCTTGAGGGCGGCAGGGAGGTCGTTCATCTGGGCCGCAACCTCCTGCTGGTCGATTATCCTTGCCGCACGCTCCAGAAGGCGTGAGTGGAGATAGAAAATGTCTCCAGGGTATGCCTCACGGCCGGAAGGACGCCTGAGGATAAGGGAAACCTCGCGGTATGCAACGGCCTGTTTGGAGAGGTCGTCGTATACAACAAGCGCATGGCGGCCGGTGTCACGGAAGTACTCCCCTATTGCGGCCCCGGCAAAAGGCGCATAGTATTGAAGCGCAGCGGGGTCTGCGGCCGTAGCGGCCACCACAATGGTGTAATCCATTGCCCCGTGCTCCCTCAGTGTCTGCACTATGGAAGCGACAGTAGAGCCCTTCTGGCCGATAGCCACATATATGCAGTAGACAGGCTTCCCGGCCTCGTAGGCGGCCCTTTGGTTGATTATGGTATCAATTGCTATGGCCGTCTTTCCGGTCTGGCGGTCTCCGATTATGAGTTCGCGCTGGCCGCGGCCAATTGGAATCATGGCATCAATAGCTTTGAGACCGGTCTGGAGGGGTTCGGAAACGGGCTGGCGGAAAATGACGCCGGGAGCCTTTCTCTCCAGCGGCATATCGGCCTTGTCCCCTTCAATGGAGCCCATGCCGTCCAGAGGATTTCCAAGGGGGTCTATCACGCGGCCAACCATAGCGTCACTCACGCCTATGGAGGCTATGCGTCCGGTGCGGCGCACCAGCATTCCTTCCTTTACATGGTCTGTGGGGCCCATGAGAACGGCACCCACGTTGTCGGCCTCAAGGTTCATGACAACGGCCATCACACCGCCGCCGCAGTCCAGGAGTTCCCCGGCTTCGGCGTGGTCAAGGCCATAAATCCTCACAACTCCGTCGCTCACCTGAAGGGCCTTCCCGATCTCCTCAAACTGGAGGTCGGATTTCATGTCCCTTAACTGGCTAAGGAGAACTTCGCTTACTTCGCTGGGTTTAAGTGATGCTGCCATTATACGATGCGGGTATTTTTTTCAATAAATTGTTCACGGATAAGGTCCAGCTGGTGCTTTACGCTGGCGTCCAGGAGGTAGTCGTCAAGGTCGAACACAAAGCCGCCCACAAGCGAGGGGTCCACCTCAACCTCTATTATGCAGTCGCAGCCGGTTTTTGATTTCACTATGGCCCTCAGGCGCTGCAGAAGGCGTTCGGAGGGCTCACGGGCCGCCGTAAGGCGTGCTTTCCGTATGCCGATACTCCTGTGGTACATGTCCACGAAGTCCCTCAGGATATCCTCCACAAGGTCCATTCGGCCATTACGGTTAAGAAGGGTGAGGAAACGGCTGAGTTCCTGCGTCATACGGTTTCCAAGGGCCGTCTGGAGGAGTTTTTTCTTGTCGAAGGGAGACACAACGTCGTCGGCTGCGCTCACCATGCGCCGAAGGTCCGGGACCTCTCCCAGGGCCTTCATGAGGGTTTCGGCCTCGGAGCACACGGCGGCACCCTGCCCGCTTTCAGCGGCATACTTTGCTAGCGCTGTGGCATAGCGGGTTATGACGATACTGCGGTTCACGACCTTCCTAGCCTGGCTTCATTTGCTTCATCTACCAGGGAGTCTATGAAGGCTCTCTGGCTGCCGGTGTCGCTGAGTTCGTGCCGAAGAATCTTTTCGGCCACCTCAACGCCAAGGACGGCGATTTCCCTTCGGACATCGCGGAGGGCGCTCTCTTTTTCGGCCTCAATCTGGGCTTTGGCCGAAGCAATCATGGAGTCGGCCTCCTGCTTTGCCTGGGCCTTGGCCTCTGAGATGATTTTGGCGCGGGTTTCCGTAGCCTCGCGGATTATCTCCGACTGCTGCTTCCGGGTTTCCTCCATCATGCGGGCGTGCTCCCCCTTCCACTCTTCCATCCGGGCCGCAATTTCATCGGCATCCCTCAGGGACTGCGCAATCTTGGCGCTGCGTTTGTCCACCATGTCCGTGATTACGGGGAAGCCGAACTTCCATAGGAGGAAAAACACAATGCCGAAAATCACGACCATCCAAAACAGGAGGCCGAAATCCGGGGTAACAAGGTTCATGACTTACTTGATGACAATAGCAAGGAGGGCGACGATGATGGCGAACAGGGCGGCGCCCTCAACCATACCGGCGGCGATAATCATGGACGTACGCAGGTTGCCGGCGCTTTCGGGCTGGCGGGCGATGGCCTCCATGGTGGACTTGCCGATTTTACCGATGCCGATAGCGGCGGCGATTGCAGCAATTGCAGCGCCGAGGGCGGCACCTGCCTTTCCTAATGCAGCACCTGCGGCCGCCTGGAGAATCAAAGTACTTAAAATCATATCTTTTAAATTTAAGGTTTTTCTTTTTCAGGAGATCCTTCGTCGTTACACTCCTCAGGATGACAACTGTCATTCTGAGCGAAGCGAAGAATCTCATTCTTCACGTTGCCTTGCAAGTCCTATATATATTGAACTGAGCATTGTAAACACATACGCCTGGATAAAGGCAACAAGGCACTCCAGCGCATCCAGGAAAACGCCGAAGAGCACGCTCACAACCGTCATGCCGCCGCCAAGCAGCGGGCCGTACTTGGCCATTATGAAGATGATGCACACCATGGAGAGTATCATGATGTGCCCCGCCAGCATGTTGGCAAAAAGACGGATGGTGAGGGACACCGGCTTCATGAGGGCGCTGAACACCTCAATGACCGGCATTATGGGTTTTAGGAACACCGGAACGTCCGGGTTGAATATCTCTTTGTAGTAATGCTTTGTACCCGTGAGGTTTACGGTAAAGAAGGTGCAAAGTGCCAGGACCAGGGTGATGGCGATGTTGCCGGTGAGGTTGGCGCCTCCGGGGAAGAACGGCAGTATGCCCATAAAGTTGTTGAGGAGTATCCACAGGAACGCCATTGAAAGATACGGGGAGTATCTCCTGTAGTCCGGGCCGATATTCTCCTTGGCCATGTCATGGACCATCATGACAAGGGGCTCCATGAATGCGGCAATGCCCGTAGGAGCCTCCTGAAGGGCATCGTGGCGCCTGTACCACCTTGCCGTAAGAAGGATTATCACAAGAAGGAGAAGGCTACTCATCATGAGCGCCAGGACATTCTTTGTAATTGAAATGTCCAGGGGCCTTTTTCCGGTTTGGGCGTTTACGAGTTTCCCGTTTTCATTGAACGTGTATCCGTTCTCTTCCGCGTGATGCGCCGTAAACACATGAACTCCATCCTCAATCACAATGCACGGCAGCGGAATGGCCACAGGCTTTCCCTTCCACTCCGTGATGTGCCACTCGTATTCGTCTCCTATGTGTGAGAAGATGATTTCCGACACATCTATATCTTGAGATTCCTCGGCTTCGCTCGGAATGACAGGGGCTTCATTCGGAGTGACATTATTGTCATTTCGACCGAGCGCAGCGAGCGGAGAAATCTCCTGCAACAAAAGCAGCGATATGATAAACGTCAGCATCATACCTCAACGCACACGGTTACGGTATTGTCCTTTACTTCGGCAAAGCCGCCTTCTATGGGAAGGAAAGTCTCATTGCCGGCCTCCACGTAGCGGACGGTTCCATTTTCCAGGGCCGTTACAATAGCGGCATGGCCGGGAAGGACGGTGAAGGGCGACAACAGGCCCGGAAGCGTCACAAGCTCTACGTCTGCTTCCAGGATGGTCCCCTCAGGGCTCAGGATATGTAGCGAAAGTTCATTCATTGGTTGTCATGCTGAGCGAAGCGAAGCATCTCCTATTTGGCAGCGGCAAGGATGGCCTCGCCTTTCTTTATGGCGTCTTCAATGGTGCCTACGTTGAGGAAGGCCTGTTCCGGGAGGTAATCAACCTCTCCGTCCATTATCATGTTGAATCCCTTGATGGTGTCCTCTATGCTCACCATTACGCCGGGAACGCCGGTGAACTGCTGGGCCACGAAGAACGGCTGGGACAGGAAACGCTGCACGCGGCGCGCGCGGTTGACGGTGGTCTTGTCTTCGTCGGAGAGTTCGTCCATGCCAAGGATGGCAATGATGTCCTGGAGTTCCTGGTTGCGCTGGAGTATCTGCTTTACCCTCTGGGCGGTGTTGTAGTGAGCCTCTCCCACAATGTTGGGATCCAGGATGCGGGAAGTTGACTCCAGCGGATCCACGGCCGGGTAAATGCCAAGGGCCGTGATCTTTCGGCTCAGGACCGTGGTGGCATCCAGGTGGGAGAAAGTGGTTGCAGGGGCGGGGTCCGTAAGGTCGTCGGCGGGAACGTAAACCGCCTGCACGGATGTGATGGAGCCGTTTTTGGTGGAGGTGATGCGCTCCTGCATCTTACCCATTTCCGTTGCCAGGGTGGGCTGGTAACCCACGGCCGAAGGCATTCGGCCCAGAAGGGCGCTGACCTCGGAGCCCGCCTGGGTGAAACGGAAGATGTTATCTATGAAGAGGAGGATGTCGTGGGGGTCCTCCGGATTTGCGCTGTCACGGAAGCTTTCGGCAAGCGTAAGGCCGCTGAGGGCAACGTTGGAACGCGCTCCCGGAGGTTCGTTCATCTGGCCGAAGACCATGGATACCTGACTCTTTTCCAGCTCTTTACGGTCTACCAGGGAAAGGTCCCATCGGCCTTCTTCCATAGCCTTGTTGAAAGCGTCTCCGTAGCGGATGACGCCGGATTCTATCATTTCACGGAGGAGGTCGTTGCCCTCACGGGTGCGCTCTCCAACGCCGGCGAACACGGAAAAGCCGTTGTGGGCCTTTGCAATGTTGTTGATGAGTTCCTTGATGAGAACGGTCTTACCTACGCCAGCGCCGCCGAAAAGGCCGATTTTTCCGCCTTTGAGGTACGGTTCCAGAAGGTCTATGACCTTGATTCCGGTAAAGAGGACTTCCTGGGAGGTGGTAAGGTCTTCGAACTTAGGAGGGTCACGGTGAATGGGCAGGGTTTCCATGCGGTCCAGCTGCTCCATTCCGTCTATGGCGTCTCCGGTAACGTTCATGACACGGCCGCGGATTTGCCCGCCAACCGGCATGGAGATGGGTCTGTGGGTGTTTTCTACGTCCAGTCCCCTGCTGAGGCCGTCCGTGGAGTCCATGGCGACGGTGCGCACGGTATCTTCTCCAATGTGCTGCTGAACCTCCAGGATGACGCTTTTGCCGTCCGGGCGCTGCACCTTCAGGGCATCCCCTATGCGGGGCAGTTCAAGTTCGGCCTCCCGGGCCGAAATATTGAAATGGACATCTACTACAGGGCCCACCACCTGGGCAATTTTTCCGGTTGAAGTAATCATATCTACAAAGATAGCTATTTTCTTGCAATCTCAAATGATGTTTATTCGCTATCGTTTATCGCGCGTGGGGCTAAACGGCTGAACACTAGAGTTTTACACAAAAGAGGGTGCCTGAAAAATAGCACCCTCTTTTACCTATTTCACTGACATTCAGCCACTTCCTTCCACGGGCTATTCCGTGGCAAACTTGAAAAAGGCGTCAATGTCGGCCTTTTTCTCCAGGCGCACTATGTAACAGGTGTTGCCAAGGTCGTCGGAGAGGGCGTCAGGGACGCGGGAGGCCATGCGGACGTCGCTGCCGTAACGCGCCAGGATATCCTCATGGGAGTGCTTGTACGCGTGATTGTCACGGCGGCCGGCATAACCGATGTAGCAGCTGTCGCCAAGGGGCTTGCGGGCCTCGTCAAAGGCCACCATGTCGGCCCAGATCTGATAGACGTCCGTGTTATGGGCGTAGTTCATCATGTCAGGGGTGTAGCCTCCCGGCGGGCGCATGTTAACCTCCAGGCCCACATAGTCGCCCTTCTTTCCAAGACCTTCACGGTCACGGTCCAGCTGGAAGAACTCAAGGTGAACAAAGCGGCTCTTGATAGCGAATGCGTTCACCGTGCGGCGGCCAATCTCGGAGAGCTTTGCGGGAACCGTCTTGTTGGTCCAGTAGCAGCAGTCAAGGTTATTGTGAACAATCTCCATGATGGGCGTGGGGAACACGGTGTTGTTTTCAAACACGGGCTCTCCTTTTGAGTTGAAAATGGCGTCGTAGCTAACCAGGAGGCCGGTTATGAACTCCTCAATCACATAGAAGCCCATGTCCTGGGCATGATGCTCCAGCCATGCCGAAAGGTCTTCGGCACTGGAGATCTTGGTAGTGCCGCCGGCGCCCATGCCATTGTCCGGCTTTGCAATCACGGGGTAGCCGGTCTTTTTCACGAAGGCCTTTATTTTGGCGGCGCCTTCGGCCCCTTTTATCTGACGCGCGGTAGGGATGCCGCCAAGGGCGTAGTACTTTTTCATCTCGCTCTTGTTCTTGATGGCGGCAATGCGGTCTGTCTTAATCCCTGTGGTTACGTTGAAATCCGTCCTCAGGCGGGCGTCCTGCTCAAGCCAGTATTCGTTGTTGGACTCTATCCAGTCTATCTTACCGTACTTGTGGGCGAACCAGGCCACGGCACGGTACATTTCAGAGTAGTCTTCAAGGTTCTGCACACGGTAATAGTCCGTAATGTTCTGCCTGAGCTCCCAGGAGAGGTTTTCATAGGGGGTGTCGGCAATTGCAAGGACATTGACGCCGTTTGCCTTTGCCCCGGCGCAGAAGTGCCAGTAAGTCTCCGGGAAATGGGGGGAGATGAATACGAGGTTCATAAAGGAGTATGTTTTGTTTTCTTCGGAAACGCGGCGCATGGCTCCGCGGGTTATTTCATAGGCCTCGCCGTAAAGAGTGCTTCGGCCATTTTCCACTTTAACGTAACCGCCGTCACGGAAGGTGTAGAAGCGGTGGCCCCAGCTGTCCGGGAAGGCAATGTCTTCAAAAAGGCGAAGGCCGTCCACGGTGGCCCATCGAACCTGTTCAAAGTGCGGTATAAGCTGGATGTCAGTAAGGCCGAGGCCTTCCAGCCAGCGGTTGTAGCCGGGGTCCGTGGCCTCTCCGGGAAGTTCCGGATGGGAATACACCCTTCCGGCGCAGTTCATGCTTCCGGCGCTGCAGCCCATGACCACTCCGTCAAACCCTTCCAGAAGCTTTTTAAGGCCGATTTCATGGATAAAACGGTTCTGGGTGGGGACGTGCCCGCCGCAAAGGACAACCCAGTGGGCCCGGGAAACAAGTTCCGGCGCCTTGGCGGCATTGCTGCGGTCCAGCATCACAATTGACTCTGTTTCAATGCCGGAGCGGTGGATGCAAAGGCTCATGCCTTTCTCAACGGAATCCGTGAAGCCTTTGTCGTCCGGAGCGGCGCTCACAAGAAGCACTCGCGGCTTTCGACCCGGACCGGCAACAGCGCGCAGCGACGCCTTGACGCTGGCAAGGAAGCCGTTATCTTCAGTGAAATGATCTTCCCCAAAACGCGTGGGGCTGCCGGTAAGATACAGAATCATACCTTGTCCAGTATCTCCACAAACGCCTTCTCATCCTCTTCTGAGACAAACGCGGCCTCTATGGGGAGGTAGAAAAGGCGCTGCCTGAGGGAATCCGGCACAACCTTGACCTCGCGGAGGCGCTGGGCGTCTTTTTCCGTGGTTATGAGGCAGGCCGTGGGAGCAGCCTTGACTGCGGCCGCCATGGCGCGGATATCGGCCTTCCCAAAGCGGTGGTGATCCGGGTAAGAGAGACGCTTCACAATCTTGTAAGTATCTGAGAGATAGCTTCTGAGAGGGGCGTCGTTGGCTATTCCGGAAACAAGGATTGTCTTGTTGGAGTAGGTGTAGCGGGAATCTGCTTCAGGGAAAACGGGCTCCGGAGGGAGATAGCGGATGCTTGTGAAAAAGAGCTTCTGCCCAGGCCTCAGGCCCAGTTTTCGGCCGAACTCCTGGCGGGACCAGCCGTCAAGTTCCGGGGGGCACTTTGTGACTATCACTACATCGGCCCGGAGAATGCGGGAAGGAAGGTCACGGAGACGCCCCCAGGGGAGAAGTTTGTCTTCCCAGACGGGCCTTCCGTAATCCACCAGGACTATGCTGAGGCTGGGGATGAGCCTGCGGTACTGAAGGGCGTCGTCAAGGACTATGAGGTCTGCGCCCTCAAGCTTGCGGCAGCCTTCCAGGCGGTCTTTGTCTACGGCAACGGTGACCCCGTGGAACTTCCGGGCTATCTGAAGGGGTTCGTCCCCGGCAAAGGAGGCCGATGAATCAGGCTGCACAATTTGGAAGCCGCGGGATTTGCGCTTATACCCCCTTGAGAGCACGGCCAGGGGCTTGTAGCCCCATTTGTCGCTTACGCGGAGATACCTGAGGAGCATCTCCACGTGAGGGGTTTTGCCGGTTCCGCCAACGGTGACGTTCCCGACGGCCACAGTGGGGACTTCGGCCTTGAAACTCTTCTTCCAGCCCTTGTCATAGGCAAGGTGCCTGAGCCGTAACCATAGACCGTAAATCATTACATCGAGAGCACGTTGAGAACTGCGATGAGTTCTTTGTTAATGGGTTTGTCCATCTTGATGGCGCGGGAGATGGGGACGTACACAATTTCGTCGTTCTTTATGCCCACCATGATGTTGCGCTGGCCTTCCAGCAGAGCCTCAATGGCGGCATAACCCATACGGGATGCCAGGATACGGTCATAGGCCGAAGGTGTGCCACCCCTCTGTAGGTGACCGAGGATGGTGACGCGGGCGTCAAACTGAGGGTACTCCTTCTTGATTCTTTCGGCATAATAGAAAGCGCCGCCCACGCCGTTCTTCTGGGCTTCGGAGACCAGCACTATGGCGCTATTCTTGGATTTGCGCTTGCCTCTTTCGATGAATTCGGCCAGCTGGTCTACGTCCGTGGAGTCCTCGGGGATAATTGCGGCCTCTGCACCGGAAGCGATTGCGCTGTTCTGGGCCAGAAAACCGGCATCACGGCCCATTACCTCTATGAAGAAGATGCGGTCATGGGAATTAGCGGTGTCGCGGATTTTGTCCACGCATTCAACTATGGTGTTGAGGGCGCTGTCGTAGCCAATTGTGGAGTCCGTGCCATAAAGGTCGTTGTCTATGGTGCCGGGAAGGCCGATAATGGGGATGTCGTACTCCCTGGCGAAGAGCTGGGCTCCTGTAAGTGAGCCATTTCCGCCAATTACAATCAGGGCGTCAATTCCCGCCTCCACCATATTATCATAGGCGGTCTTTCGGCCTTCGGGGGTCATGAAAGCGCCACAACGTGCGGTTTTGAGGATGGTGCCGCCTCTTTGGATAGTATTGGATACCGACGATGAGGTAAATTTCACGAACTCCTTCTCTATGAGTCCCTGATATCCCCTCATGATTCCAACCACGTTCATGTTGTGGTAGCGGGCGCTGCGGGTGACGGCCCTGATGGCTGCATTCATTCCCGGAGCATCTCCTCCGGAAGTAAGTACGCCGATGGTGTTGATGTTGCGTTCCATATGGTTTTACAAATATCTTACAAAGATAATGTTTTTTCAGAGTCCGTAAACACCTTCCGGCTCGGGGGCTTCGGCACCCCAGCGCTGCGCAACGTAATCGAGGGTGCGCACTATCTCTTCCGGGTCCTTGGAGGTGACCAGCTTTATGCGGGTTTCCTTGAAATCCCTGAGGCCCTTGAAGTAGCAGCTGAGGTGGCGGCGCATCTCGTACACGCCGGTTATGGGGCCCTTGAGGTCCAGTGACAACTGGAAATGGCGTTTGGCCAGCGTCACGCGGTCTTTGACGCTCATGGGCGGGAGCTCTTCCCCGGTGTCCAGGAGGTGACGGATTTCAGTGAAAATCCAAGGGTGGCCGAAACTTGCGCGCCCCACCATGATGCCGTCTACGCCGTATCTGTCAAAGGCTTCCTTCGCCTTTTCGGCCGTGTTTATGTCTCCGTTGCCGATTATGGGGATAAGCATGCGGGGGTTGTTCTTCACTTCCCCTATGAGAGTCCAGTCGGCCTCACCTTTATACATTTGGCAGCGGGTGCGGCCGTGGATGGTGAGGGCTGCTATACCGGTATCCTGGAGGCGTTCGGCAAGGTCTACTATGATTTTGGAGTTGTCGTCCCAACCGAGGCGGGTCTTTACGGTGACGGGCTTGTTAACTGCCTCCACGATGGCTTTTGTGATGGCCACCATCTTGTCAGGTTCACGCATCATGCCGCTTCCGGCGCCGCGGCCGGCGATTTTGCTCACCGGGCAGCCGAAGTTTATGTCTATGATGTCTGCGCCGTGGCCTCCGGCAAGTTCCGCGGCTCTTTCGGCCATTTTGGCGGCATCTACCATAGCCTCAGGGATGCTGCCGTAGATTTGTACGGCCACGGGGGCCTCTTCCGGAAGCGTCCGCATCTTGGCGATGGTCTTGGAGACGTCACGCACCAGGCCGTCACTGCTCACGAATTCCGTTGTGACCATTGCGGCCCCGGCCTCCCGGCAAAGGATGCGGAACGACGCGTCCGTCACATCCTCCATTGGCGCCAGTGTAACCGGCCTCTCTCCAAGATCTATGCTGCCTATTTTCATGCTAATACCCGCTGCGGTCCATTTCCCGGCGAAGGTCCTTAGCCTTGATGCTCTCGCGTTTGTCGTACTCCTTCTTACCCTTTGCAAGTGCTATGAGGAGCTTGGCGTAGCCGTTGTCCGCGATAAAGAGCTTGACGGCAACAATGGTAAGGCCCTTCTGCTTGTCTTCCTGCTGCAAGTGCCTCAGCTCCTTGCGGTTAAGAAGCAGGCGGCGGTCACGGACGGGCTCGTGCTGGCCCCAGCTGCCCCAGTGGTACTGGGCTATGTTCATGCCGCGAACGTACAGCTGGTTGCCGGAGAAGAAACAGTAGGCATCCTGCAGGGAGCATTTGCCGGCCCTTATGGACTTTATTTCCGTTCCCACCAGCTGGATGCCGGCGGTATAGGTTTCCAGGAACTCGTAGTCAAACGAGGCCCTGCGGTTTTTGATCTGTATGCTGCTCTTGGCTTTTGGCATAGGACTGCAAAGGTAGTAAAAAAATGTGTAATTTTGCGGCATGAACCGTACAGAACTCCTCCCGGACCGCCCCGGCATTCCGCCCATGGCAAAACTCCCGGACCCTGAGGTCATAGACCCCGAGGCCCTTGTCGCCGCGTATGCCGCCGGGGACATAGACCTCATCTGCGTGGTAGGGCCCACCGCTTCCGGCAAAACCCGCTATGCCGTTCAGCTTGCGCACTCAATTGGAAATGCCGAAATCCTTTCGGCCGATTCCCGTCAGGTGTACCGCGGCATGGATATCGGCACGGGAAAAGACCTTGGAGAGTACGGAGACGTGCCCTATCACCTTATAGACATAGTCTCGGCCGGTGCCAAATTCAACATTTATGAGTATCAGGCGGCTTTTGCTCAGGCTTGGGCCGATGTCCGCAGCCGCGGCGCCGTCCCCATCCTCTGCGGAGGTTCGGGGTTGTATATAGAAGCTGCCACCAAGGCGTATAAGTTCGACAAAGGCAATGGCATTTCGGCCGACAAACTCCCGCAGAAGCCTTACTACATTGGAACACTGGTCTCCCGCGAGGAACGCGTGGCCCGCATAGACCGCCGCCTTGAGGAGCGCCTGAAGGAGGGCCTGGTGGAGGAAGTCCGCGGGCTTCTTGAGACTGTTCCCGCACCGGATCTCATTTATTACGGCCTTGAGTACAAGTTCGTTACGCAGTATGTGCTTGGAGAAATCTCCTACGACGACATGGTGGTGGGCCTTGGTAACGCCATCCATCAGTTTGCCAAGCGCCAGATGACCTGGTTCCGCGGCATGGAACGTGACGGCATCCGGATTCACTGGACAAAGGGGGGAAAAAAGGATTAGTCCAGGGACTGGGGCGTGGAGACGGACATGTACATCATGCGGGAGTATTCCTCCGGGGTAATGGAGACAAAAAGGTAGTGCACGGGGTCGCAGACAACCCCGTTACGCCAGAGTTCGTAGTGAAGATGGGGGGCCGAAACTCCAGTGGACACGCCTACCTCCCCTATCTTGGCGCCGCGCCTCACGTACATGCTCTGGAACACGTTGATGTCGCCAAGAAGGCAGTACCTGGACACGAATCCGTTTCCGTGATTTATCTCAACCGTGTTACCCAGTCCCTTGCGGGAGTGGACCACCTTGGTTATGAGCCCGGAAGCGGTGGCATACACGCCGGCGCCCTGCGGAGCGATGAAATCTATGCCGTCGTGCTGCATCTCAATCTTGTATGTGGGGTTCTGCTTAGGCCCCACAGAGGCGCCGGTCTGGACATAGGACATGCCCTTCAGGGGCAGGCTCAGCGGAGGGATGCTGTCCTTGCGTGATTTCAGAAGGATGCGGAAAACTTCGGCAAAGTTGTCATCTACGTTACCCGCCATAAGCATCAGGCGCTCGGAGGCCGAAGCCGCGGCCGAAAGGTAGAAGCTCTCGGAGAGGGAGTCGCTGTCGGCGATAAGGTCTGCGGCGGTGATGGCGTTAAGGGACGGAGGCGCGGTCTCAAACAGCTCACGGTAAATCTGGTCGTCCTTCACAACCAGGCCTTCCACCACGTCCGAGATAAGCTTGTCCTTGTTGCGGATATCCCGGTACATGGTCTTGTACAGGCGGTTTTCCTTCTGGAGACGGCGCTCTTCCTCCGTAGAGAATAGCAGCGCAAAGAGGATGTAGATCACCACCGACAATGACACGGATGCCACCAGATAGCGAACCACTGAACCTAATATTTTACTGAACTTATTCATTTTCCTTCCGGTTTACGCACAAGTTCATAATAATCCTTGGGAGGGATGTCAAGGTCCATGTACAGGGCTGGATTCACGTAATCCTTGCGGTACAATATCTCATAGTGCAGATGAGGGCCGGTGATTCGGCCGCTCTTTCCCGTGAGGCCTATGCAGTCTCCCCTTTTGAGGCTCTGGCCCATCTCCACATATATCTCCGACATATGCGCATAGCGGGTCTTGTAACCAAAACCATGGTCTATCTCCACGTGGTTTCCGTATCCCGTGCGTTCATGGGCCACCTTCACCACTATGCCGTCTCCGGTAGCGTAGATAGGGTTCCCGGGAGGGCAGGCGAAATCCATTCCGGTATGGCGCTTAGTGTACCCCAGGATAGGGTCTGAGCGGTAGCCGAAGGGGCTTGACATGTGATACGTGTTGCGGTCTGTGCTGATGGGCGGAATGGCCGGAATGTGGGCCGCCATGTCTCCGGCGCTGAACTGCAGCACCATGATGTCGTCGAAAGACTTTGACTGGACGTAGGCGCGCTTTTCAACAACGTCCTGGCGGCGGACCACAGCCTCAAGGGAGGTTCCCCGGAGAGCCTCGTAGCGGTTTTCCCCGCCAAGGCCGCTGAGCCGGACCTCCGGCGGGATTTCGTCCAGGCCGTACACGCTGCGGTAAATTTTGTCGTCTCTCACCTCAAGCAGCGACAGGAGTTCCTCCTGGTGGGCCATATGGGCCGAAAGACGCTCCACGCGCGCCCTCCAGTCTGCGTTGCCGCGCTTGAGGATGGCCGTTTTGGGAAGGTCCAGGCCCAGCACCTGCACGTAAATCCACATGAACAGCAGGAAGAACACAATGCCGCCGAAGGCCACCAGCGCTATCTTCCACCAGTCCCGGGCCGACAGATGTCTGATGCGGTCTACGAGCTTTTCAGGGCTCACAATGTATTTCTCTATCTTTGACGGCATATCATGCAAATATATGCATTATTTCTGAAACAGCCCATCTTTTACACATTCTATGCCCGCGCGCGAGGATATTCGGGGAAAAATGACTATTTTTGCAGGCTATATCAAATATACTATATGACATCCAAAGAAATCCGCCAGAAGTATCTGGACTTCTTCGCCTCTAAGGGCCACACCGTGGTGCCCAGCGCACCCATGGTCATAAAGAATGACCCCACCCTCATGTTCACCAATGCCGGCATGAACCAGTTCAAGGACATCTTCCTTGGCAATTCGGCACCAAAATTCCCCCGCGCCACAGACTCCCAGAAGTGCCTTCGCGTAAGCGGCAAGCACAACGACCTTGAGGCCGTGGGCCATGACGGCCGCCACCATACCATGTTCGAAATGCTTGGCAACTGGAGCTTCGGAGACTACTTCAAGAAAGAGGCCATTGACTGGGCCTGGGAGCTTCTCACGGAGGTTTACAAGATAGACAAGACCAAACTATACGCCACCGTGTTCGAGGGCAGCGCCGAAGACGGCACCGCACTTGACACCGAGGCCCGCGAAGCCTGGCTGTGCCACCTTCCCGCAGACCACGTGCTCACTGGAAACAAGCACGACAACTTCTGGGAAATGGGCGACACCGGCCCCTGCGGCCCTTGCTCGGAAATCCACATAGACCTTCGGCCCGATGAAGAGATTGCAAAAATCCCCGGCCGTGAGCTTGTGAACACGGACAACGACGACGTAATTGAAATCTGGAACCTTGTGTTCATGCAGTACGAGCGCAAGGCCGACGGCCACCTGGAGCCCCTCCCCGCCAAGAACATCGACACCGGCATGGGCTTCGAGCGCCTTTGCATGATCCTCCAGAACAAGAAGTCCAACTACGAGACCGACGTCTTCTCCGGCCTTATCGGCAAGGTGGAGGAATTCTCCGGCCACAAGTATTCCGAGGGCGGAAACGTGGAGGTTGCAATGAGGGTGATCGCAGACCATATCCGCGCCATAGCCTTCTCCATTGCAGACGGCCAGCTTCCTTCCAACGTGAAGGCCGGTTATGTGATTCGCCGAATCCTCAGGCGCGCTGTACGTTACGGCTACACCTTCCTTGGATTCACGGAGCCCTTCCTCTGCCGCCTCATCCCCCAGCTTGTGGAAGACATGGGAGAGGCCTATCCTGAACTCAAGGCCCAGCAGAAGCTCATAGAAAACGTTATCAAGGAGGAAGAAAACACCTTCCTGCGCACCCTGGACCGCGGAATCCGCATGCTTGAAGACAACATGGCCCGCAACGCCGCCACCAAGGTTGTGGCCGGAACCGACGCCTTTGTGCTCTACGACACCTACGGCTTCCCCATTGACCTGACGGAGCTCATCGCCGCCGAAAAAGGCTACACCGTAGACCTTGACGGCTTCAACGCCGAACTCCAGAAGCAGAAGGAGCGCGCCCGTAACGCCACCGCCAACGAATTCGGAGACTGGACCGTCTTCGCAGACTCCGACGTAGTGTTCGAGGGCTACGACGTCCTTGAGGTAAAGGGCGCACGCCTCCTCAAGCAACGCACCGTAAAGCAGAAGAACAAGGAGTACTTCCAGCTTGTTTTTGACCGCACTCCTTTCTATGCCGAAATGGGCGGCCAGGTTGGCGACACCGGCACCATTGAAGGCGAGGACGGAGAGAAGATAGCCATCCTCAACACCGTAAAGGAGAACAACCTCACCATCCATCTGGCCGAACGCCTTCCCGCCACCTCCGGCAAGTTCACCCTTACCGTAGACGCCGCACGCCGCCAGAAGATAATGAACAACCACACTGCAACGCACCTCCTGCACCAGGCCCTGAGGGAGGTCCTGGGCACCCACGTGGAGCAGAAAGGCTCATTTGTGTGCCCGGATTACTTCCGCTTTGACTTCTCTCATTTCCAGAAGGTTACAGACGAAGAACTCCGTGCAGTGGAGCGCCGCGTAAATGAGCTTGTGCGCCGCTGCCTGCCCCTTCAGGAAAAGCGTGACGCCTCCATGGACGAAGCCCGCGCAATGGGCGCCATGGCACTCTTCGGCGAAAAATACGGAGACGTGGTCCGCGTAGTCCGCTTTGGAGAGTCCGTAGAGCTCTGCGGCGGCACCCATACTGCCAACACCGGCACCATCGGCCTGTTCAAAATCAGGGCCGAAAGCGCCGTTGCAGCAGGCGTACGCCGCATTGAAGCCCTCACCGGAGAAGCCGCCGAATCTGCCCTGGAGGCCGTGGAAGACATGCTGAAGAGCGTCAAGTCCTTCTTCAACAACGTCCCGGACCTCACCGGCGCAATTGAAAAACTCATTGCGGAAAACACGGATGCCCGCAAGCAGCTGGAAGCCATGGCCAATGAAAAAGCCGCCCAGCTGGCCGAAAAACTGGAAGCCAGCGCCGTGGAGGTGAACGGAATCAAGGTTGTGCGCTTCGACGGTTCCGTAGACCCCGCATTTGCCCGCAACGTGGCCCTGCTTTTGCAGAAAAAGGTCCGGAACTTTGTGCTGGCTTCGGCCTTTGCCTTTGACGGCAAGCCCAACCTCCTGCTCATGTACTCCCAGGACCTTGTGGCCAAGGGAAAGAATGCAGGAAAGGACATCCGCGAGGCCGCAAAGCTCATTCAGGGCGGCGGCGGCGGACAGCCCGGCCTTGCAACTGCCGGCGGCCGCATGGTCGAAGGCCTTGGTGCAGCTTTGGACGCTTTGGTGGAGATTGCCACTAAATAAATGAAGAAACTGGATCAGTTCATACTTAAGTCGTTTGTGGGGCAGTTCATAGCTATCCTCGCAATCGTGACCTTTATCCTGGTCATGCAGTTCCTGTGGCTGTATATAGACGAACTTGTGGGTAAAGGTCTGGATCTTAAGGTGATACTGGAGTTTCTAATGTGGGGCGGGTTCCAGACCCTTCCCCTTGCCATACCGCTTGCAACCCTCCTGAGCTCCATGATGACCCTTGGAGACATGGGAGAGCACTTTGAGCTCACGGCCATGAAGGCCAGCGGCATCTCCCTCACAAGGGTGCTTGTGCCAATGACCATTGTGGCCATACTCATCAGCGTTGGAGCCTTCTTTGTGGGAGACCGCCTGGTGCCGTACTCCATCAACCAGATATTCACCATGCGAGATGACATCGGCCGAACAAAATCGGAGATCAAGATCCCATCCGGGACCTTCTACGACGGCATTGACGGCTATATCCTCCGTGTGGAAAGCCGGGATTCCAAAACCGGCATGATGCACGGCATCCAGGTGTACGACCACACCTCCGGAAGCGGAAACCTGAGGATAACGGTTGCCGACAGCGGCGTGCTCAAGATGTCAAAGTCCAAGGACTACCTCACTTTCATGCTCTATAACGGCACCAATTACCGTGAAGAAAACCGCCGAAAGTACCGTGACACTTCCCTGGCGCTCCAGAGGGTGAAGTTCTACCGTCAGGAGCTGGTGATTCCGCTGGAGAACTACGCCTACAAGCAGTCCGACTCCGCACGTTTTGGAGAGCAGGTGAAGTCCATGAACCTGAACCAGTTGAAGCACAGTCACGACTCCCTTGTGAACCTTGTGGACCAAGGCACCATGAAGCACGTGAAGGAGTTCCAGAACCAGAACAGCCTCTCTTACCGCAAGCAGCTTGACACAAGCTGGCGGGAACAGGCCACGGTGGTGATGGCGCCGCCCGCAGAGGAAGATTTCAAGACCCTCAAGGACCGGCAGAAGGCCCTTGACGCTGCGCTCCAGACCGCAAGGCAGTATGAAAATGTTGCGAGGGGCCAGACCTACGACTCCTACGACTACACCAACATGATCCACCGCACGGACGTTGAGATGTGGAAGAAGTACGCCCAGGCGCTGGCCTGCCTGCTGCTGTTCTTCATAGGCGCCCCGGTAGGAGCCATCCTCAAAAAGGGCGGCCTGGGTGCGCCTGCGGTCATTTCCCTGCTGTTCTTCGTGCTGTACTGGGTCATTGACATTACCGGAGAGAGGCTTGCCAGCAACGGCGCCACTTCGGCATTTGTGGGGAAATTCATTTCGGCCTTTGTGCTGGGGCCCATAGGCGGTTTCCTTACGGTGAAGGCCGTGAAAGACAAGAACCTGTTCCACTGGGACGGTTTCATGATAGGATTCAGAAGAGTCAAGAGTCAGATTATCAGAATGTTCAGAAAGACTAGGATAGTATACATGGGCACCCCGGAATTTGCCGTGGGTCCGCTGGAAGCCCTTTCAAGAAGCGGGTACAACGTTGTGGGCATAGTCACCGTACCGGACAAGCCCTCCGGCCGCGGTCTCAAGATGCAGGAAAGCGCCGTGAAAAAGTACGCAGTAAGCACAGGCATTCCCGTGCTTCAGCCGGAAAAACTCCGCGACGAAGAATTCCTGAAGCAGCTTGCCGCCTTCAAGGCCGATCTCTTTGTGGTGGTTGGCTTCCGCATGCTGCCGGAAGTTGTATGGAGCATGCCGAAACTCGGCACGTTCAACCTCCACGCCGCCCTGCTGCCGCAGTACCGCGGTGCCGCCCCCATCAACTGGGCCGTGATCAACGGAGAGAACATCTCCGGCGTCACCACCTTCATGATTGACAAGAAGATTGACACCGGCGGCATTATCCTCCGCTCAGAATGCCATGTAGAGCCCACCGACACCGCCGGAGACCTCCATGACAAACTGATGGCCCTTGGCTCCACCCTTGTTGTGGAAACCGTGGAAGGCCTTATCCAGCATAACGTGGAACTCCGCGTCCAGCGCAGTTTCATCCAGGGCTCAGAACTTCTCAAGCCTGCTCCCAAGATCACCCGCGAGCTCCAGCACATAGACTGGAACGATTCCACCAAGCAGGTTTACAACCTCATCCGCGGCCTGTCCCCGTACCCCTGCGCCTTCACGGAACTTGTTCCCTCTGACCGGAGATCCTTCGTCGCTACCGCTCCTCAGGATGACAGTTGTCATTCTGAGCGCAGCGAAGAATCTCCTGCCATGCAGCTCAAAGTGTACTTCGGGGAAATGCGCACGGACCTTCACGCAGAGCCCGGAACCGTTCTCAGTGACGGCAAAACCTACTTTGCCATTGCAACCGCAGACGGCGCCATTGCCATCACGGACCTCCAGCTTGCCGGCAAGAAGCGCATGGATGTAAAGAGCTTCCTTCTTGGCTTCCGCAACCCTACATCCTACAAGGCCACGCAGGGCACTTCCAAGGCCGAAATCGCCAAGGCCAAGCCCCATGAAGATGAATAGCGTAGTCATACTCTGCGACGGGGCTTTCCCCACGGAGCCGTATCCTCTGTATCTTCTGGATTCGGCCGAAGGAGTGGTGTGCTGCGACGGAGCCCTTGTCAAGTATCTGGAGCACTTTCCAGACCGGACACCGCTGGCAGTGGTGGGAGACATGGACTCACTTCCTTCAGAGGTTAAAGAGCAGTTCTCCGGCATTCTGTTCCCGGAAAGCGAGCAGGATTACAACGACATGACAAAGGCCATGCGCTGGGTTCTCCGGGAACATCCCGAGGTTCAGGAGATTGTGATTCTTGGCGCCACGGGCCTTCGCGAAGACCACACTATAGGAAACCTTGGGCTTCTGATGGAATACACACGGCTCTTTGACCTTGCAGACCGCAAGGTGTCAATGGTCTCCGACTACGGAACGGCCTTTGCCATCACCGACTCCTGCGATCTTCACCTTGGAGAAGGCCGCCGCTTCTCTTTTTTCAGCGCGGACAACTCCTTGAAAGTGCAGTCCAAGGGCCTCCAGTGGCCGCTTGACGGCGTAGTCTTTGACGCCTGGTGGAAAGCCACCCTCAACCGCACCACGGAGCCCATAGTCTCCCTCACCTTCAACCACCCTTCCGCCGCCCTGGTGATGGTGGACTAGCCCTCTCCTTTGGACCTGGTCCAGCTCATCTCAGGCTGCCCGTTTTCGTTAACACCCTGATTATAAGCCCATTACGCAATTTGCTCCCGCCCAAACGGACGGGAGCAAATTGCGTAAGTATCAGATATTTAAGTGTTTAACTAAAACGGGGGCTATCCTAAGTGAAGGAATTTATAAATCTGAGCGCCCATAACATTTGTTTTCTCTCTGAGTAACAGGAACAGTTGCCATTTTGCATCTTTGTCCAGCGCGAGTATCTGATGTATATCCTTATAATTTGTAGAACTTGTAATGATGGAAGTCATCTTCGAATAAGGCTTGTCGGATTTCCCTACAAAGACTTCGTTCAGGTCGTGCTCGCTGCCGGTGGTTGCATGCATTGCTGCAATCATATTCGAATAGGTGTCAAAGAACCTGCATGCAGCCTTGAAATCAATAACGTTGTAGGTTGAAATGACAAAGTCTGTGAACTGCTGTTTTTCAGATGGTGACAGTTCTTTTGTCATATTCTTAATGAGCGTGTAATTCAGTGGCCTGCCGGCATTGCACTCCGCTTTTACAACCTTGATGGCAGCCCTTAGTGCCTTTGAGCTCCTGCGTATAACTATTTTTTCAGAGAACGGATGAGGACAGAATGCGTATGCGAGGTAGTTCCAGCGGTATTCTTCGGCATATGTGACAAGTAATCTTTCAACAGGATTATTCCCTATATATACTATTACAGACCGGGCTTTCTTGTCTCCGTATTTCGGAGCGCTTCCAAAGGGCATCTCAAATACCTGCCCTTTAGTGCCACAATACTTGTTGTATTCCCTTGCGAACCTGGAGTTCACTTCGCGTTTGAATTCAGTCAGGTTATTTTGGCTTTTGGCAATAACAGCGTCGTGTATATGGTCTGGCATTTGACACAAGGAAAGTACTTTTATCCCGTACTTCTTTGCCACAACACAGTAAATAGTGAAATATACGAGATGATCGCTTACGGTGTAAAAGAGAACGCCGTTATCGGCTGTCCTCTGGTAGCAGTGGTTGATTATGTCCTTGTAAAACTTCCGGCTCTTCATGATGCTCTCAATAATGACGTGACCCTGTCTGCGAAGGTCGGAATCATTTATTTGAATTGCAAGATGAAACGTTTCATTTTTTGCCGTTTTTGCTAATATTCTTATAGTCAACCTTTTACAGTGTTTACTCCGGCCGATTTGGATAGGAGTAAATTGCATAACGAACACATTTACAGCACGTTAGCAAAAACGCAATATTGCATTTTAACATTTTAAAGCCGGCCGCGTCTTATATGTGGCCGGCTTTTTGATGCTAAAACCAAAAAAAGATATGAAAAAGACATTAATCATTATTTCACTAGTCATTTGCACCGTTTGCAGCGCGTGTGCAGTAAGCCCGGCACGGGTTTCGGCCCTTGCCAGGGAGTATAATGGCAAGGAAGGGTTCGAGGTTGTGTCCATGGGACGCTTTCTCATAAGCGCCATAGGCGTAGCCGCACGAGCCGAAGCCGACCCTGAAGATGTGGCCGCCCTGAAGGCTTTCAAGGGCATAAAGCACTTGACCATAGTAGATTTTGAAGACGCTTCCGCCGCCGACAAGAGCAGTTTCCAGACAAAACTTGGCGACATCTTTGACAAGATGGACCTCATCTTGGAAGCCAAGGAGGACGGAGATGACGTTAAAATCTTCGGCAAGGCAGATGGCGAAAAACTCCGTGACATTATAATATATTGCAAGGACGAAGCCCTCATCTGCGTGAACGGCAGCATAGACATGGATAAAATCGGTGCCCTTATAGATGCAGTGGAATGACTCGCCGGGCCTTTGAGGACATATGGCTTCCCCTCCAGGGACATTTCTATCGCATAGCCTTCTATATATTGGAAAATGAGGCCGATGCAAGGGATGCCGTCCAGGACCTCTACCTGAAGCTTTGGAACATGAGGGACCGCCTGGACTTCATAAGGGAACCTCGCTCATACGGAGGCCTTATGATAAAGAACCTCTGCATTGACAGGATTCGGAAATCGGTGCCGGGCGGGGAACTGGAAGAAGGAATGGCCGTCAAAGGGCCTCCGGACACGGACCTTGAACTCCGGGAACAGCTTTCAGGCGTACGGAGGGCCATGGAAGGGCTCCCGGAAAGTCAGAGGAAACTACTCTCCATGAGAGTTATAGAGGGCCTCAGTTATGAGGAAATAGAAAAGAAAACAGGCCTCAGCGGCCTTAACATAAGGGTTCAGGTGTCCCTTGCAAGAAAAAGATTGAAACAACTGCTATGAAACCAATTGAAGAAATAGAGAAACTCTCCGCAGAGGATCTTGAGAGAATCGGGGCCGATGAAAGCATCCCCGTTCCCGAAGACCTCTCCGTGAGGCTCCCTGCCCGCAAGGCTCCGGTCTTCGCGTGGAGTGCCGCCGCGGCCGTGCTTCTTGTAGCGGGTTTTATAGGTTTTAACCGGCCGAAGGCTCCCGCAGACACATTCTCGGACCCTCTCCTTGCCTACGCGGCGGTTGAAGACGCCTTTGCAAAGATATCGGGATCCATTAACAGCGCCTCCATGAAAGTAGAGGAGGCCGAAACCACCTTTAACAAGTTAAACTATTGGAAATGAAAAAGATATATGCAATTCTAGCAGCCCTTGCGCTTGCTCTCCCCATGTTCGGCCAAAATGGCAGGGAACTCTACAACAAATACTCCGACCTCCCCGGCGTAAGCGCCGTGTACATCTCACCGGCAATGTTCAGGCTCATCGGCCGTATCCCGGATGTTGAACTGGCCGACGAAGACGTGAACCTCACTCCCATCATCAAGTCCATGAGCGGCTTCTACCTTCTTTCTACGGAAAATGCCGATACCGGTGAAAAACTCTACAAAGAGGTTTCCGGCAATCTCAAGAAGAGCAAGTACGAACTCCTTATGGAAGCAAAGGAAGACGGAGAGGCCATGAGGCTGTACTCCATAGGAGATGAGAAGACCGTAACCTCTCTTCTCATGCTGGCAAAAGACGGGGCCGAAACCACCTTCCTCACCATAGACGGCCAGATGGACCGCGCCAAACTGGAAGAAGTCATTGCCTCCGCCGCAGCGGATTAAACTAGCGTTTTAGTTAAACACTTAAATATCTGATACTTATGCAATTTGCTCCCGTCCGTTTGGGCGGGAGCAAATTGCATAATCACCTTATAGTCAGGGTGTTAACGAAAACGGGCAAACTTACGGATGCACCAGGGTGCCAACCTTTTCTCCGGAAAGGAGTTTGGTGAGGTTGCCGGTGGCGTTCATGTCAAAGACTATGATGGGCATTTTGCCGTCACTGCAGAGGGCATAGGCGGTCTGGTCCATCACCTTCAGGTGCTTGGAGATGGCCTCGTCGAATGAAAGTTCGTCGTACTTCACGGCCGAAGGGTCTTTTTCAGGGTCTGCGGTGTATACGCCATCTACGCGGGTGCCTTTGAGGAGGGCGTCGGCCCCGATTTCAAGGGCGCGGAGAGCGGCGCCGCTGTCTGTGGTGAAGAAGGGATTTCCGGTGCCGCCGGCAATGAGAGCCACACCGCCGCGTTCCATGAGCTTCACGGCGTCGTCGCGCATGTAATATTTGGCATGGGGCTCCATGGGGGTGGAAGTAAAGACTTCGGCCTCAACACCTTCGGCCTTGATGAACATTTTGAGGGCAAGGGCGTTTATGACAGTTGCAAGCATTCCCATCTTGTCTCCGTCCACTCTGTCGAAGCCTTTCCCCACGCCCTGAAGGCCGCGGAAGATGTTGCCGCCGCCATTGACTATGGCTATCTGGAGGCCTGCCTTTGCGGCCGAAGCCACCTCTTTTGCATATTTTTCCAGCCACTGGGTATCAAGGCCTTTGCCGGCGGGGCCGCCGAGACTTTCTCCGGAGAGTTTAAGAAGGACGCGTTTATACATACGATTCAGTTTTAATATCAAACAAAAGTACCGAAATATTGGTAAACTTCCAAGAAAGATTCCTATATTTGTGAACTGGAAACAAATTTAACTAAACAATACATGGCTAATTTTTTAACCTCATCCATCGGTAAGAAGTTCATTCAGAGCGTCAGCGGTGCTTTCCTCATCATCTTCCTGCTCCTTCACGGAACCATCAATTTCTTCTCTGTAATAGACTCTCTCAACGGCAAGTTCGGCAAAGTTGCCGCAGACTCTATGCCTTATTCCCACGGAGACGGCTGGTTCCAGCTTGGCTGCGACTTCATGTCCTCCCCTGTGATTGACATCATGGTCCCCATCCTTGCCCTTGGTTTCCTCATCCACATCCTCTACGGCTGCTGGCTCAGCTACGAGAACGTTGTAAAGCGCGGCGGCCTCAAGCGCTATGAGGTTGCCTCCAAGGCAAAGAACGACAGCTGGAGCGCCAAGAACATGGCAGTTCTGGGAGTTGTCGTCCTTGGTTTCCTGGCCTTCCACCTCACCCACTTCTGGGCCAAGATGCAGCTTCAGGAATTCATGGGCGGAGAGGCCGAAAACCCCTACTTCCTTCTCATCAACACCTTCCGTCACTGGTGGGTACTTGCCCTCTACATCGTGTGGTTCGTAGCCATCTGGCTGCACCTCAACCACGGTTTCTGGAGCATGTTCCAGACCATCGGCTGGAATAACAAGAAGTGGCTGAAGCGCCTCAAGGTAATTGGCTCCATCGTTGCCACCATCATCATCCTGCTGTTCATCTGCACTGCAGTCAACGCCTACATCGAGGCCCACTGCGTAACGGCATCGGCCCAGTACACCGCTTCCCTGCTGGAGCAGATTGCAGCACTGAACTAAGCGCAAAGACAATTAGCTGAATAACAGTAATTTACACAAAGTGCCGTGCTTAAAAACAAGCACGGCACTTTTTATGACAACCACTTTGCCCTACACCACAACGAGCTTGACGCCCTTACTTTCCAGGGCCTTTCTGGCGTCGTCGGGAATTCCGGAGTCGGTGATAAGGATATCTATGTCCGTGATGGGGCAGATTCGGCTGAAGCCTTTCTTCCCTATTTTGGAGGAATCCGCGAGCGCAATGACCTCATCTGAAATGCGCGCCATATAAGAAAGGAGTTCGGCCTCCTCTACGGTAGCGCAAAAAGCGCCGCTATCAGGGTCTATGCCATCCATTCCGAAAAACAGCTTGGAGCACTGCAGGTTGGTGAGCATGGACTTTGCCTCCGAGCCGATAACACAAAGTGAATTACCATAAAGGATCCCGCCAAGCTGCATGACGGACACCCCCGACATGTCGCCGAGTGCCATTGCAATGTTGACCGCCGGGGTAACAACATTGAGCCGGCCTTTGGGTTTGAGGATTTCGGCCATGACTTCAAGGGTGGAACCGGCGCCAAGGATAATGGAATCGTTCTCCTGAAGCATCTCTACCGCCTTCTGGCCTATTTTGAGCTTCTTTTTGAAGTTGATGCGCTTTTTTGTGTTGAGACTTATGTCCATCACCTGGGCCGATGTGGGCATTGCGCTGCCATAGGCACGGTACAGGAGGCCTTCGTTTTCCAGATGGGTGAGGTCCTTGCGAATAGTGGTCTGGGTAACCTGCAGGGCGTCTGCGAGGTCGGCCACTTTTACGAATCCGTCCTTGAAGATGCTGTCAAGAATGAATTTCCGTCTTTCGGCGATACTTGTCATTGAGGTTATAGGTTATTAGTTCGATTCGCAAGTTAGTGAATTGTTTTGAATTAACAAAGAGAACGAAACAAAACGAAATTTTTCTGCCTAAAACTGTTTGTCGAACGAAATTTTTTATTTATTTTTGTACAAACTAACTATTAACCACTATGAAAGGTAAACTAACTACCTTGCTTCTAGCAATTTGCCTGCTCCCGGGGTTATTCTGTTCCCCACTGGCAGCCCAAACCCGTAACATCTCCGTCAAAGGAACCGTTACCGACACTAAGGGAGAACCCCTCGTGGGCGTAATGGTGTATGTGCAGGGATCCACTTCAAACGGCTCCCTCACAGGCGCAGACGGAAAATATTCCCTCTCCGGAGTCTCTTCAAAGGCTACCATCATAGCTTCCTTCATGGGCTATGAGGAAGTCCACGAAGCAGTAGACGGCCGGAATGTAATTGACTTTGTCCTCAAGGAAGACTCCGAGCTCCTGGACGAAGCCGTTGCAATTGGATACGGTAACCAGCGAAAGCTCACCCTCACCGGATCCGTTGCCACCACTTCCGGTTCGGAACTGGTGAAGAACTCTTCCGTAAACCTTTCCCAGGGCCTTGCCGGACGTCTTTCCGGCGTTATCGTGAACAACCGTTCCGGAGAGCCCGGTAAGGACGATGCAGTCATCTTCATCCGTGGCCGAAGCACCCTTGGAGACAACAGCCCTCTTATCATCATAGACGGTGTCCAGGGCCGTGGAGACGAATTCGGCCGCCTTACCGGTGACGAAATCGAGAGCATCAACGTCCTGAAAGACGCATCGGCCGCCATCTACGGCGCCCGCTCTGCAAACGGCGTTATCCTTGTCACCACCAAGCGAGGCAAGTACAACGAGGCCCCTAAGGTGAACTTCACCTACGACCTTGGTATGCAAAGCCCTACCCGCATGGTTCAGCTGGCCGACGCCGTTCTGTACACCCAGGCATACAACAGCAGCCTTGCCATCAGCGGCGGCGCCCCCGTGTACAACGAGACCCAGATCCAGCACTACATCAACCAGGACGACCCCATCAACTACCCCAACACCAACTGGTATGCCGAAATCATCAAGCCCGTATCCCTGCAGCACAGATATGGCGTGAGCATCAACGGCGGTTCCCAGAGGGCGGCTTACTTTGTGCAGTTCAACGGCCAGTTCCAGGATGGTATTTATTATAAGAGTGCCACCAACTACAACCAGTACAACCTCCGCTCCAACCTGGACATCCAGGTTACCAAGAACCTCAAGCTTGGAGTTGACATCAATGCCCGTCAGCAGCACAAGAACTATTCGGCCTTCCCCAGTGACTCTTACGGTATCTTCTACATTGCCCAGCGCATGAGGCCTACCGGAGCCGCTTACTTCCCTGATGGCGCAGGCGCAGACCAGGGACTTCCCGGAAAGCTTCTCCGCGGCGGCACCAACCCCGCGGTGCTGGTCCAGGACCTCACCGGTTATGACCGCACCACCATCAACACCGTCAATACCACCTTCACCGCCAACTGGGACCTCGGGTTCCTGGTGAAAGGCCTTTCCATCAACGGACACATGGCCTACGACATTGTGAGCACCTTCAACAAGAACTGGCAGCAGAACTGGAACTACTACAGCTACGACGAAATCACCGAGCTCTTTGAAGAGCGTTCCAATTCCTACTGGCCCACTCCGGTGCTCCATGAATACCAGCGCCACACCAAAAACCTGGCCCTCAACGCCAACGTCAACTACGACCGCGACTTTAATGGCCACCACGTAACCGCCCTTGCCGGTTTCGAGCAAAACTCCTACCGCCTGGACTACTTCAAGGCCGGCATCAACAAATACGACTCCGACATCCTTGACGAACTCTTTGCCGGTACCGCCGACAAAAGCTGGTACTCCATCAATGGTTATGCACGTGAAACCGCACGCCGCTCTTTCTTCGGCCGTGTAGGTTACGACTACAAGAGCAAGTATCTGTTCCAGGCCCTTGTACGTTTTGACGGCTCCGAAAACTTCCCCGCCGGAAAGCGCTGGGGCGTATTCCCGGGCGTTTCCGTTGGCTGGCGTCTCTCTGAAGAGCCCTTCATCAAGGACAACCTCACCTGGCTCACCAACCTCAAGATCCGCGCTTCATACGGCGAACAGGGTAACGACCAGATTGACCCGTTCCAGTACATGACCACGTACGGTTACACTTCGGCCTACTCCTACAAGACCATGTTTGACGGCAAGGAAGTGAACTTCATCATCCCCGGCACCATTCCCAACGAAAACGTAACCTGGGAAGTTGCACGCACCTGGAACGTGGGTATGGACGGAAACATACTCAACGGACTGTTCTCATGGGAAATTGAAGGTTTCTCCACCAACCGTTCCAACATCCTTTGCACCCGTAACGCTTCCATACCTTATTATACAGGTCTTACCAACAACCTCCCCGACGAAAATATCGGCATAGTGAAAAACAGGGGCGTGGAGCTGCAGCTGAGCCATGAGAACAAGCTCCTTGGCGGAGACCTCCGCTACCGCGTAAACGGCAACTTCATGTACGCCAAGAATACCATCGTGTACATGGACGAGACTCCCTGGCCCGAAAACCACGACTACATGAAACTGGAAGGAAAGCCCATGGGTTCGGCCCTCTACTACCATGTAATCGGTATCAACAAGACCGCCGAAGACCTTGCAAATCATCCTCAGATGAGCGGCGCCACCCTTGGCGACTTCATCTTCGAAGACCTTGACAAGGACGGTGAAATCACCAACCTGGACCGCTACCGCAACGAATTCACGGTGGTTCCCCAGATTGTGTTCGGCCTCAGCCTGGACCTCACCTGGAAGAACCTGGACTTCACCATGCTGCTCCAGGGACAGGGCCTTGCACGCTACTACTACTCTCCTCAGATGGACCCCGTCTCCGGCAACCTCGACCGCTTTGCGGCACAGAATGCCTGGACTCTGGACAACACCACCTCAGACTATCCCAGGATAGGTTCTACAGTAAGTAACGGCGGCGTTAACCGCTCCGACTACTACTCCCGCAACGCAGCCTTCCTGCGCCTCAAGAACGTTGAGCTTGGATACACCCTTCCTCTTGACAGGTGGCTTCCCAAGCTTGGCGCAAAGAGCCTTCGCTTCTACATTGCAGGTTACAACCTCCTCACCTTCTCCGAGCTCAAGTTCGTAGACCCCGAAACCTCCGACGAAAGCTATCAGACCTATCCTCAGATGAGAATTGTGAACACCGGTGTTAAACTTTCATTCTAAGGGCAATATGAAAAAGATATATATACTTTTAGCGGCTGCACTTTGCTTTGCATCCTGCCAGGACGGTTTCCTGGACAAAAAACCGCTTGACAAACTCAACGAAGACGCCGTCTTCAACAGCGACGCTCTTGCCGAAGCCTATGTGAACGCCCTCTATACCGTTCTTCCGGATCCTTACCAGGAAGGCAACGTGGGCTGTATCACCGATGAAGGATATTTCCGTTATGGCGGAACTTCCACCCGTTACATCGCCTCCGGATACATGGACCCGGACAACGTGATGTACATCAAGGAAGGCGGCCAGGCACATAACACCCGTACCACCATCCTCAATATCTGGAACCGCACCTACGAGTGGATTTACAGGATGAACTACTTCCTCACCTACATCGAGGAGAAAGGTTCGGCAATGACGGAAGACGCCAAGAACCGCCTCACCGGAGAAGTCCTTTTCCTGAGGGCATGGTCTTACTTCCTCCTTATCCAACGCTACGCCGGCGTTCCCATCATCACAAAGCCGCACTCACTCACCGACGATTTCACGGTGACCCGCGCCAACTTTGACGACTGCGTAGATTTCATCCTCAAGGACCTTGACGACGCTTACGCCCTTCTCCCCGAAAAGGACAAGACCGCAAAAGGCCGAATCAACAAGGATGTTGTCCTTGCGCTGAAGAGCCGCCTCACCCTTGTGGCAGCCTCCACCCTGTTCAATGACCCCACCAAGCCCACTGGAGGCATTTTCAACGGCGCCTACGACCACGACGGCAAATGGCAGCGCGCCTTTGACGCCGCCAAGGCCATAGTAGACCGCGCCGATGTTGACGGAGCATACGCCCTTGACGACACCTACGACGGCATCTGGAAAGACGTCAACTCCCCTGAAATCATCTGGGCAAAGTACTTTGTGGCAACCTCCGACGCCGACGACAACTACACCAAGAAGGCCCAGCTCCTCTACACCGTAGAGTACTACAACGGCTGGGAAGCCTTCCATCCCACCCAGGCCGCTCAGATTGACTTTGAGATGAAAAACGGCAAGAAATGGTTCGAGGAAGGGTCGGGCTATGACCCCAAACACCCCTACAAAGACCGTGATCCCCGTTTCTACTATTGCATAGCCGCTCCGTTCTACCCTTACGGCAGCACCGGCAAGGACGGCGCCTACAAGGAAGACCCTCTCCTCCTTTACTACCAGTACGATGAAATGACAAAGGACGACTTCCTTGTGAGCAACAGGGCCGATGAACCCGGCTACACCTCCAAGGCCAAGAACACCACGTCCGGCAACCACGGCGGCCTTGAGCTGTACAAGTGGTATATCCCCACTTCCTACATCTCCGAGTCCCAGACCGGAAGTCTCCTTTACCCCTGGTTCCGCCTGGCCGAAATGTACCTGAACCTGGCCGAAGCAGCCCTTGAGCTTGGCGACGAAAACACCTGCCGCACCTATATCAACAAAATCCGTCAGCGCCCTGACGTGATGATGCCCGACGTAACAGAAAGCGGCGAAAGCCTCCGCGACCGCCTCATCAACGAGCGCCGCGTAGAGCTCTATGCCGAAACCTTCCGCTACTTCGACCTCCGCAGATGGAAGCTGGCCGACTTCTATGAGAACGTGCCCCTTGCAAGCGCCAAGACAATGGTCCTGAAGAAAGGCACCCAGATGGATACCATCTACCGCGTGGCACGTCTCTACGACGAATCCAAGAACAACACCAACTACTACTGGCCCAACACCCCGGCCTACGCCACCTATCACTATTCCGGTTACACCAGTGATCCCCGCTACGACAAACCCATCGAGTACGTGATTACCTACAAGTGGCTTGGCAAGGAGTATAAGATTGACTATGGCGACTGCATCCTGAATCAGAATCCTACGCCAAGGTATTTCCCCGAGGACGGACGTAACTACCTCATGCCTATCCCCCGCAACGAAATCACAAAGAGCGGCAAGAATCTGGTACAGAACCCCGGCTATCCCGGAAGTGAATAATCATGAAAAAACTCGTCAGCATACTCATGCTCATGGTGGTGATCCTCTCCTGCAAAAAGGAGGGGCTCACCATGAGCTATTCCAGTGCCGATATCTCCGGCACTCCGGAAGAACATATGGTGCTGGCCGGATTCGCAGCCCGCGATGAGCTGTCGGACGGCATCCACCTTCCCCTGTACACCCACTGTCTGGTAGTTGGAGACGGCGCCCAGAAGGTCTGCATCATCTCCAACGACCTCATGGAAATTTCTCCGGCCATAACGGACACCCTCCTCAACATGATTGCAGAGAGGTCCGGCCTTAAGAAGGAGAACATTCTCATGCACTGCATCCATACCCATTCGGCCCCCAGAAGCGGCGGAGCCTCCAACTATACCGGAGGTACAAACCGCGCCTGGAAAGAAAGGATGATGGAGACCGTGGTGGCCAATGCCGTGAAGACCATCAAGGCAAAGGGAGAGCCCTTTACCCTTGAGATTGGGAAGGGCAGCAGCGCCATCAACGGCAACCGCTGTGAGAAAGACGGCCCCGTAGACCACAGCGTGTATGTGGCCCGCTTCCTCCAAGGCGGTAAGCCTGTTGTCTCAATTGTGAACTACTCCTGCCATCCCGTGAGCATGGGACCTACCAGCTACCTCCTTTCCAGCGACTATCCCGGCGTAGCGGCCCGCTACCTCCAGGAAGCCTGGGGCGGTGAGGTGTTCCAGCTCTCCGGCGCACAGGGCAATGTAGATCCGGCCGAAGGCCCCAAGAAGGTTGACTACACCGAGCGCATAGGAAAGCAGCTCGCCGACGACATCAAGGACATAGAGTTCCAGACCATACCCTCGGAAGGCCTCCTGAGAATAGTGAACAAGACCGTAGACCTCCCCTATGAGATAGACAAGGTGACCCCCGAAGCCGTTATCCGGCATGCCGATTCCCTTGCGGCTTCGGCCAAGACGACCTTCCCGCGTTTTTCGAACGACGTCATGGGATGGAAGGAGGAAATCCTGGAGCGCTTCCGCACCGGGGAAGTCCCCTCCAAACTGAGGTACCATCTTCACGGGGTGAACATGGACGGCGTGGTATTCTTCTTCTCGGACGGAGAGCCATTCTGCGAATACCAGATTGAGGCCAGGGAAGCCTTCCCGGGCACCACGGTGTTCTTTGCAGGCTACACAAACGGCCAGAATTCCTACCTCCCCAGCCAGCACGCCTACGAGGTAAGGAAGGGCTATGAGTATGAGATTGAGCAGATGCACGTGTACATCAAGGCGCCATATCCTCTGTCAAGCAGGATGCCTTCCGTGTACCGTGAAGCCGTCATTGAAACCATACGTGAGACCATAGATAAACAGTAATGAGAGTTCTTTATACCGTACTTTTGACCCTTATTCTTGCCCTGCCCCTTTCGGCCGGTCCAAGATACAATATCGTCCCCACCCCCAGAAGTCTTACGGAGGCTCCCGGAGAATTCACCATAAACCGCAACACGGCACTTGTGGTTGAAGATTCGGCCTTTGCCGAAATTGCCGGAGACTTCAAGGCCCAGATACTTTCCTCCACCGGTTTTGCCCTGGAAGGAAAGGGCCCGAAGATTATCATGAGGAAGGTTGACGGCCTTGGAAAGGAAGAGTATCGCCTGAAGGTATCCCCCTCAGAGATACTTGTAGAGGCCACGGAGGTAAACGGCGCCTTCTACGGGCTCCAGACCATACTTCAGCTTCTTCCGGAAAAGGTGTACAGCGCCAAGAAAGTGCGCGGAGTCAAATGGACGGTTCCCTGCTGCAGCATAGAGGACGGTCCGGAATTCTGGTATCGCGGAACCCTGTTTGACAGCGGCCGTTTCTTCTTCCCAAAAGAGGAAATCATGAAGTTCATAGACCTCATGGCCATGCACAAGCAGAACATGTTCCACTGGCACCTTACCGAAGACCAGGGCTGGCGCATCCAGATTGACAAGTATCCCCGCCTGACCCAGATTGGTGCATGGCGCAAGGAAACCGCCTGGCACAGCGGAATAGGGAATGGAGAGCCCCACGGCGGCTTCTACACCAAGGACGACATCCGCGAGGTTGTGGAATATGCCCGCAGGCGTTGCGTAACCGTTATCCCCGAGGTCGAGATCCCCGGCCATAGCACGGCCGCCATTGCAGCCTACCCGGAGCTCAGCTGCTTCCCGGAGCGTCACTACGAGGTTGAGACCCGCTGGGGAATCTGGAAAAACCTGTATGCCCCCACGGCCACCACGTTCCGCTTCCTTGAGGACGTGTTTACGGAACTCTTCGAGCTATTCCCCTCACCCTATTACCACATAGGCGGCGACGAAGCCCCCAAGGACGTCTACAAGGAAAGCCAGTACTGCCAGGACCTCATGACGGTCCTAGGCCTGGAATCCGAGGAAGAGCTCCAGACTTTCTTCGTGAAGCGCATGGGCGATTTCCTCAGGAAAAACGGCAAAACCGTTATCGGCTGGGACGAAATCCTTGACGGAGGCGCCCTGGAAGACCCCATTGCAATGTCGTACCGCGGCCACGCCCCGGCAGTCAAGGGCATCAAGCGCGGCATAAGGGTAATCCTGTCCCCCAACCGCTGGTGCTACCTTGACAACCAGCAGTACGACCAGCCCGATTCAGTGGCGCAGGAGATTTTCATGCCTCTGAAGAAGGTTTACAACTACTACCCGGCCGTAGACTCCCTTGCCACCCTCAGCAAGGAGTATATCGTAGGATACGAGACCTGCCTATGGACGGAATACATCTGGACCAATGAGAAGGCCGAATACCAGGCCTTCCCCCGCAACATTGCGGCGGCGGAAGTGGGCTGGACAACGCGCTCAAACAAGGACTGGGACTCTTTCCGTGAGAGGATGCCCAAGGTCTTCGGCCGCCTCAAAGAGAAAAACGTCAACTACTGCGACGCCTTCTACGACGTCCTGTTTGACTACAACCGCAACCTCCCCTTCCCCAAGATGATGAATCTTGAGCTGGACTGCCCCGGTGCCGAAATCCGCTACACCCTTGACGGCTCCGAGCCAACAAAGAAATCCCCGGTTTACTCCGGAGAGCCCTTCGAGGTGAATAAAGGCAGCGTCATCAAAGCCAGGGGCTTTATAAGTGGCAAGCCTATTGGAAAAACCGCAGTGAAAACATTCTGATGAGAAAAAGCATAGCAATACTGGCTGCAGCCGCAGCCCTCATTGCCTCCTGTACTCCAAAAGCCCAGGAAGAGCCCCGCGTCATAAGCATCATCCCCGAGCCCGAGCACATCCAGCTTGCTGAGGGCAGTTTCACAGCGGGCCCATCCCTTATGATCCATCTTGACGAGGACACTCCCGAGATGCAGCGCGTGGCAGGCTTCCTTACTGAGAAGCTTTCTACCGCCGCCGGCATCAAAGCCGGATTCACGGAGGAGACAGACCGCCCCGGAACCGTGTACTTCATGAACGCCGGCCTTCCGGAAGAGTGCTACGAGCTAAGGGTGGAACCTGAAAGGATAGTGATAGACTACGGAACCCCGTCAGGGGCCTTCTACGCCATCCAGAGCCTTCTCCAGCTGTTCCCCCAGGAGATTTTTGAGACAAAGCCTGTCAAAGGCGTCAAATGGAGCGTCCCCTGCGTAAGCATCGAGGACAGGCCCCGCTTCTCCTACAGGGGCATGCATCTTGACTGCTGCCTCCACTTCTTCGAGATGGACTTCCTGAAAAAGTACATCGACATAATGGCCCTTCATAAGGTAAACCGCTTCCACTGGCACCTCACCGAGGACCAGGGCTGGAGGCTGGAGATAAAGAAATACCCTCTTCTCACTGAAAAGGGCCAGTGGCGCAAGGAAACCGTTGTAGGTTCCCTCTATTCCGGCATCTACGACGGCAAGCCTTACGGCGGCTACTACACCCAGGAAGAGGTGAAGGAACTGGTAAAGTATGCGGCCGAACGCTACGTCACCATAGTTCCGGAAATTGAGATGCCGGGCCACGCCCTTGCAGCCATAGCCTGCTACCCCGAACTTAGCTGCGGGCTTGAAGACCACTATGAGACGGCCACCAAATGGGGCATCTTCAAACAGGTTTACTGCCCCAAGGAAGAGACCTTCAAATTCCTGGAAGACGTCCTGGAAGAGGTTTTTGAGCTGTTCCCCTCGGAGTACATCCACATTGGCGGAGACGAGTGCCCCAAGACCTCCTGGAAGCAGTGCCCACACTGCCAGGCTCTCATAAAGAAAGAGCACCTGAAAGATGAATTCGAGCTCCAGAGCTGGTTCATCCGCCGCATGGAAAAATTCATCAATTCCCGCGGACGCCAGATAATCGGCTGGGACGAAATCCTTCAGGGTGGCCTCGCCCCCAACGCCTGCGTAATGTCCTGGCTTGGAGAGGAAGGCGGAATAAAAGCCGCCCAGCAGCACCACAACGTGGTAATGGCACCCTACCCCAAGTATTACCTTGACTACTGGCAGGCCGATCCCGACTCCGAGCCCCTTGCCATGGGCGGCCCCACCACGCTTAAAACCATGTACACCTACAACCCCGTTCCGGAGGTCCTTACCCCAGAGGAGCAAAAGTACATAATGGGCGTAGAGGGCTGCGTATGGACAGAGTACATGCCCACTCCCGCACGCGTTGAGTACATGGCCTGGCCGCGCATGTGCGCCATTGCCGAAGCCGGCTGGAGCCGTACGGAAAAAGACTGGGAAGGCTTCACGGAGCGCCTTGAGGAGCATCTTCCCCGCCTGGACGCCCTTGGCGTTGGCTACTCAAAAGCCTTTTTCAACCCGTTCATCGAGGCCCACAAAGACACCGAGTACAGCAAGGTGATAACCATGAGCGTGGACGCTCCCCGTGCCGAAATCCGCTATACCCTTGACGGCACCGCACCCACCGTAAATTCGGCCCTGTATGAAGGCCCGTTTGCCATTAACAGGCAGCAGAGGGTTACCGCAGCAGCCTTCCGTGACGGAAAACAAATTGGAGAAACCAAATACAAAGAATTCTAATTTTATATAACTTGACTATGTCACTAAGACTTACAGAACAACCTTCTCTGTACGACCATCTGGAGAAGAAAAGTGTAGCAGAACTGCTCAGAGACATTAACGCCGAAGACAAGAAGGTTCCCCTTGCAATAGAGGCCGTCCTGCCCGATATCGAGAAACTGGTGAATGCCATTGAGGCAACCATCCGTGGCGGAGGACGTTTCTTCTGGCTGGGAGCCGGAACTGGCGGAAAGCTTGCTGTGCTGGACGTCCTGGAGGTGCCCAACACCTACGGAGTGGATCCCGAAATCTGGCAGGCCGTGCTTGCCGGCGGCGTAGAGAACCTGGTCCTGGACCTGGAAGAGGCCGAAGACGACGTTGAAGAAGGCTGGAGGACTCTCACTGAAAAGCACCACATCACCCCTAAGGACATTGTGGTGGGTATTTCGGCCAGCGGATGCACCCCTTACGTAATGGCAGCCATGAAGGCCTGCAAAGAGCACGGCATCCCCTGCGGCTCAATCTGCAACAACCCCGGCTCTCCCATCTCCAAGTACGTAGACTATCCCATTGAGATTATCACCGGCCCGGAATTCATCACCGGCAGCACCCGCATGAAGAGCGGCACATCCCAGAAACTCCTCTGCGACATGATAAGCACCACCCTCATGGTGCGCCTCGGCCGCGTGGAAGGCAACCGCATGGTTTGCGCCAACCTCATCAACAACAAGGTCGTAGACCGCCTCACCCGCACCATGGTAGAGCGCAACCCCCAGCTCTCCTATGAGTACTGCGAGGACGTGATCAAGAAGACCGGCGGTCTGAAGAAGGCCGAAGAATACCTCAAAGAACAAGGCATACTCAAATGAAAAGACTGACTCCAATACTGGCTGCGACGCTAGCCGTATTCGGCTGCCAGCCCGCCCAAAAACCCGACGTCGGGCCTCAGGCCACGGATATTTCGGCATGGAAAGGCATTGTCTTCAACGAGATTGCCGCCCATGACCAGGAGGAGTCCGACGCCGCAAGCTGGGTTGAGCTTCTGAACACCACCGACAAAGAGATTTCCCTGGAGGGCCTTAGCATCCTCATCACCGACGACTACTTCAAGGACCAGAGCCTTTGGGACGCCCCGGAAGGCGCCAAGCTTGCCGCCGGTGAGCGCCTTGTCCTTTCCAGCGCCAACGACGGCGGAATCAGGACCGGCATCTCTTCGGCCAGTGAATTCCAGCTAAAGCTTGCGGTAAAGGACGGCACCTGCGTAGACAGCTTCAGCCGTGACGCCGTGTTTGCCGACACCCCCTGCTATGGCCGCGGTTCATACCAGCGCATCCCGGACGGGGCCGATACTTGGAAGAACCTCACCTATAGCAGCAAGGGCCAGGAGAACAAGGTGTTCAGCCTGGACGACTACAGGCGCACCGCAATCTGGACCTGGAGCTCGCATGTAGCCGGACTGTCCGAGAACGACTTTGAGAAGCTCAAGGAGTTCAAGCGCCTTGGCTACGACCACATCCTACTCAACTACGTGGCTTTTGAGTCTACGTCGGCCCTTCGCAACACCATCCCGTTCATGGAGAAATGCGAGGAGCTTGGAATTGCAGTCCACTGCTGGATGCAGTGCTTCTACAACGGCGGCTGGGTAAACCCCGTCGACGATGCCAACAACTGCTACAAGGAGGACGTGTATGAAAGGATCCGCACCAACGCCCGGAAGTACATTGAGAACTTCGGCGTAAAAGGCCTGCACCTTGACTATATCCGCTTTGGAGGCACCGCTGCCAAGCACAATCCTTCGGCCGAAGTAAACTCAATGGGCGCAGTAAACCGCTGCTGCCAGGAGATTAGGGAAATCCTGGATTCCTACGACGAAGGCCTTGTTTCAAGCGCCGCCCTCATGCCCGAAAAGAACTCCGTGTCATACTACGGGCAGAACCCCTCACAGATGGGACGGTACATCCACATCCTCATGCCGATGGCCTACCGTTACTCCTATGGCTGGAGCGACAACGGATGTAAAGACATAATCAACTGGTTCGCAAACAATTCCGGCGGAGCCGAAGTATGGGCGGGAATCACCACCTATACTGGCAACGACAACTCCGGCGTAAAGGGCATGAGTGCCGAAGAAATGCGCAAGGACATTGACATCTTCATGGACTCCAAGGCCACCGGCCTGGTTCTTTTCCGCTGCGGACTTGGAACTTTTCCCGATGTTACAGACCTGAACTGAAAAATTTTTTTTATCTTTATCCATCATTAATTAACCCAAATTTTTAACACAAAAGAGTTATGAAAAAATTACTTTCTTACTCAGCCGCGTTAATCGCCGTTCTGGCCGGCCTGTTCTCCTGCCAACCCAAGGAGCAGCCTACACCGGAACCCGAAGTTGGCACAACGCTCCAGCAGGCTCCGCTTGTGAACGCCGTTGCCGACGCTTACGCAAAATGGGAAGACGACAACGTCATCCCCGAGTCACTGAAGGTGGGCGAGACCACTCTCACCCTTCCCCAGTACCAGTATGCAATTGCAACGCTGCTTGTAAACCTCTCCAAGGCCGACAAGAGCGACATTGCAGTAATTGGCTACAAAGCTGCCGAGCACCCGGAGCGCGACAGCTATGACCAGAAGGAAATTGCAGTAACCGGCGGTGCAAAGATCACTGAAGGCACCGAAGACCTGGTGAACATTGCAGAGCGCTTCCTGAAGGCTTCCGCAGACAAACTCCAGATTCCCAACCAGACTCTGGTAACCCGCAGCGGCGCAAGCGCAATCGCTTTCTCCACCAACCGTGCTACCGTAACCTTCATGCGTGCAATCGCCGAGTACAAGGCCGCTGGTTCACTTCCCAAGACCGTGTCTACCGAGTATCTCTCCGCTGCTTCCACCCTTAAGGGCTTCGCAGAGCAGTTTGTAGGCATCCTTGACATCTGGGAAAAGACCGTTGGCACAGTATCCGCAGACGGTTCACACTGCACCGACAACAACAGCGCCTGGAAGGACGTTCACTTTGTTCCTATTCCCCACTCCGGTGGTGCATACGCAGATGGTGTAGACCAGTACGACCCTCAGTACCAGCCTTACTTTACCGTTACCATCGACGGCCGCACCTATACCAGTGCAGAAACTTGGGGTATCGCTCTCCGTGGTATCATGGATATGGTGACCAAGGAAGGTCATACCAAATGGCAGCCCAGCCGTAACCCGTTCTCACACACCATGGCAAACGGCGCATCCCTCAAGGAACCCATCCCTCCCGTGTACGACTACGACATCTGGGGCCAGTATCCCTGGTACGAAAGCACCAATGACGCCCAGCCTATCAACAAGTCCGAGATTGACGTTTACCTGATTGCCCGTCTCGCCGGCTGGTTCCTTGCCCGTCAGGCCGCTCCTATGGATATTACCGGTATTGAACCTCTTGGAAAGATTGGTAACTACCAGATCTTCGGCTCCGATCCCAGCGAATGCATCGTTGAAGAAGGTGTTTCCGGTTTCGTAAGCTCAATGCGTATGTGGCTCATCGCCGCCCGCTTCTACAAGTATCTGCTTGACAACAAGATTGAAGACAACGTCTACGACGCCGTGAAGGACGCCAAGTTCTCCACCGACCTCTATGGCGTTGACATGCCTGACATCACTCTCAAGACCACTACCATCGCCCTGGATTCCGACGGTACAGCCCAGAACCTCAAGTTCACTGCCAAGGAAGCTTGGGAGGTAACTCCTTCCGAATCCTGGATCAAGGTTGATCCCGCCAGCGGCGAAGCAGGTGACATTACCGTAACAGTAACAGCCGAGCCCAACACCGGAGCTCTCCGTGAAGGCGAAATCCTTGTCAAGGGCGGCAACGTGACCGAAGGTCTTGTGGTTAAGGTTACCCAGTCCAAGTACATCGCTCCTAGCGCAGCATCACTGAAAGAATTCGCCGAGCAGTTCGTAAAGGGTCTGGAAGTTTGGGAAGCAACCGTTGGCACAGTTGAATCCGAGAACAAGCACCTCATTGCGAACGGTACTGCATGGACCAACGTACACTTTATCCCCGTAGGTCCCACCGGCGGTGATTATGACAACCACCCCGGCAACCAGCACGACCCCATGTACACTCCTTGGACTATCAATGTCGGAGGCACTGAGTACAACTCTGCCCAGGCATGGGAGATCGCCGTACGCGGCCTCATGAACATGGTAACCACGGAAGGTGAAGCCTTCCTGCCCGGCATGACAGACCGTAACAAGGCTTACACCCTTGGCAACAACCAGGGCTTCCTTGAGGCTGGTATGCCCAACCCTTCAGAGAACTGCAAATGGGGCGGATATCCTTGGTACGAGGAAGACGGCCTCACCTACAACGGCGGCCCCGTTGAGAGTGTAGACATCAACTTCATCATCAAGGTTTGCTCATGGCACCTTGTACGCGGCCTCATCAACAATGACGGTAACAGCGCACTTGGCAACATCGGCAACTTCCAGCAGTTCGGCACTTCTTCCAGCACTCTGAACCTTGATGGTTACGATGGCCTCATCGCTCCTATGCGTGAGCTCATCATCATGATGCGTATCTACAAGTACATCCTTGACAACAACATCGACTCCAATGTCTATGATGCCATCAAGGACCAGAAGTTCGACTTCGACATGTATGCTCAGGGCTCAGAAGCCAAGGTATTCACCCTTAAGGATTTTGCACAGGAATTCGTAAAGGGTCTCGATGTCTGGGCTTCCAACGTGGGTAACATCGACGCCGACGGTGTCCGCAACTCGCAGGCAGCCGCTGGCGCATGGCTGGATGTTCACTACATTCCTATCGGGAACACCAACAACTCCGACTTCAAGGATTATGGCAACAACCAGTACGATGACGGCAAGACCCCTTGGACCCTCAATGTGGGTGGCACCGTGTACACTTCCTCACAGGCTTGGGAAATCGCTATCCGCGGCCTGATGAACATGGTTACCACGGAAGGTGAAGCTTTCCTTGACACCATGGACGACCGCAACAAGGCCTACACCCTTGCAGACGGCAAATCTCTGCTGAGCGACATCCCTGCACCTTCAGCGGACAACAAGTGGGGCAAGAACCCTTGGTATGAGTACGGCAACCTTGTAACCGACGGCGGACAGCCCATCTCCGAGGTTGGCATCGACTTCATGATGAAGGTTGGCGCATGGCATGTGGTACGTTCCTTCATCAAGACCGGAGGAAACTCCAGCCCTCTTGGCATGGTTGGCAACTTCCAGGAATTCGGCACATCAAGCGGCACCCTGAACCTCCAGGGTCAGCACGGAGACTATGTGGGTTACATTGCCCCTATGCGTGAGCTCCTTGTCCTGATGCGTATCTACAAGTACATCCTTGACAACGGCATCGAGACCAACGTCTACAGCGCCCTCAAGGACCAGAAGTTCAAGTTCTGGCTGTATGGCGAGAACGGTGACGTGAGCGCCCCTTCACTTAAGGCCTTCGCGAAGGAATTCGTAAAGGGTCTGGACGTTTGGGAGGCAACCGTAGGCACCGTTGAGTCGGAAAGCGAACACCTCATTGAGAACGGTACCGCCTGGACTAACGCACACTTCATCCCCATAGTTCCCAACCCCGGTTGTGAGTACCTTGGACATGCCGGCAACCAGTACGATCCCAAGTACACACCTTGGGTGCTCAATGTCAACGGTGTAGAATACACATCGGCCCAGGCATGGGAAATCGCTATCCGCGGCCTGATGAACCTTGTCACCGCCGAAGGTGAAGACTTCCTTCCCACCATGGACGACCGCAACAAGCCTTATACACTGGCCGACAACGGTTCCCTGAACGACGCAATGCCTACATATTCACCCGACTGCGCCTGGGGCAAACACCCCTGGTATGAAGGAGCAAACTCCGACCTTGTAACTTACAACGGCGCCGCCATTGAAAGCGTTGACGTCAACTTCATGGTGAAGGTAGGTGCCTGGCATGTTGTCCGCGGTCTTATCAAGACTGCCGGAAACAGCAACCCTCTTGGCATGATTGGTAACTTCCAGCAATTCGGCACGGCAAGCAGCACCCTCATCCTTGAAGGTTACAACGGGCTTATCTCCCCTATGCGTGAAATGCTGATTCTCATGCGCATCTACAAGGATCTCCTTGACAACAATATCAACAGCAATGTTTATACTGCCATCAAGGACAAGACCTACAGCTTTGACCTGTACGGTATTGAGTAAATCCTAAACCTTTCCGGCAGCGGGGGCCTGACCGCCCCCGCTGCTGCAAATTAATCACATAAACATGAAAAAATTCACACTGCTCTTCTTTGCCTCCGCACTTGTGCTGAGCGCATGCGGGTGCGGAAAAAGCGTCCCCGCAAAAACCGACGACAATACTTCCGAACAGCCTCAGGAACAGGAAAAGACCTTCAGCCTGGACAGCTACAACGGTCACTTCGTAGAGGCTATTTCGGCAGCATACGACTATTTTGAAGAAAACGGGAAACTACCCAACACCATCAACGTAGACGGCCTGTCCGTAACCAAAGGCCGCTACATCGTAGGCGCCTGCATGCTCCTTGACAAGATCCAGAAGGAACCCGACACCTGGCAGGACAACGACATCGAGACCATCCAGGCCGCAGGCGGTGAAGACTACCGCTGGAACACCTTCGACCCCGACGTAATTGACTTCCAGCACATAAACTTCATGGCCGAAAAACTCCTGAACTTCACCATTGAAAGGAAGTCCCTCCCCAACTACGTCACCTTCCCCTCCACGGACCCCGCCAGCCCCGGCTACCTTCCGCAGCTCACCATGGTTGTGACAAAGCACGAGAACACCATGAACCTGAGGGCCTGCGCAGTGGTCCTTGCCCGCACCTTCAACTACTTTGTAAAGAACAAAGGCCAGTGGCCCACCGAAGTATCGTCATGGCCGGCCTCCTACCTTGGCTCCACCAGCCACTGCCCCATTGACGCCCCAGAGGTGATTGCAGCCCGCGACGAAGCCATCGCCGGACTCCCCGCCAACGCCACGGACCGCCAGAAGGCCGAAGCAATATACGAGTACGCCCGTGACAAGTGGGAGTGGGAAAACTACATGAACACCAAGAAAGGCGCCGTAGAAACCATCAAACAGAAAGGCGGCAACTGCTGCGACCTCACCCACGCGACCATTGCCATGTGCCGCGCCACCGGCATTCCCGCCCGCTACCTCCACGGACAGTGCTACTACTCCTCAGTGGAAGGCCACGTGATCCCGGAAATCTACGTAGACGGAAGATGGTGGATTGCAGACCCCACCAACAACGACTCCACATGGGGAACCCCCAAATGGAAAGGCATGGAGACCTTCAACGGACGTTACTACGAACTTGAATTCTAAGAAGTCATGCTAAAGAAAGTATTTCTTTTTGCCGCACTGGCAGCCGCACTCATCTCTTGCGGGAGAAAACCCGTAACTGAAGAAAATACCAACGGCATTTGGCTATGGTCCAAGTACATGAACGACGTTGACCTGGACACGCTTAAAGCCAAGGGAATAGGCAATATCATCCTCCACGAGGTAGCATTCAAAAACCACGGCGAAGACTCGACCATGGCCTTCATCCACGCCGCACAGGAGCGTAACCTCAAGGTCCATATCTGGTTCCAGTGCTTCTACAAGGACGGCAAGTGGGTAAACCCCGTTGACGACTCCCTGTGCCGCTACAAGCAGGAATACTTTGACGAGGTGATTGCCCGCGCAAAGCACTACCAGGAACTTGGAGTGGACGGAATCCACCTTGACTACATCCGTTTTGGCGGAACCGCCCACAAGCACAATCCAAGTGCCGAAATAACCGCCACAGGCTGCGTGACGGAGTTCTGCCGCCAGATAAGCACCGCCCTCAAGGCCGCCAACCCCCACATCATCCTTTCGGCCGCACTTATGCCGGAGCCCAATAGCGAGTACTACTACGGCCAGGATCCCGCGCAGATGGGGCAGTACATAGACATCCTCATGCCCATGATATACTACCACTGCGACAGCTACCGTCCCAACGGCGCCGAATGGGCGCTTGAGGTGGCCGACCATTTTGCCACCAAGGGCGCTCCCGCAAAGGTATGGGCAGGAATCACCACATACAAGGACACCGACACATCCCAGGTGGTTCCCATGGATGCCGTAAACATCCTTAGGGATGCCAAGATGTTTGTAAACAGGTCCAAAGCCAGCGGAGTGGTCCTTTTCCGCTTCGGCCTAGGCGAAATCCCGGACCTCAACGGAATAAAGGAAAACTAGAATGATACTCATTGCAGACAGCGGCGCCACAAAAACCCAGTGGGGCTGCGTTAACAGGGACGGCACAGGCCGCCATGACTTCTTCTCCCAGGGCTACAACCCCAACTACATAAGCGGGGAAGACATCATTGCCGATATCAGGGCAAACCTCCCGCAGGGCTTTGACACGGATGCCGTAGAGGCAATCTACTTCTATGGGGCCGGCGTCACGCCCATGCAGTATCCCTTTGTGGAAAAGTGCCTGAGGACTGTTTTCGGCAAAGCCGGTGAAGTTTTCATCGCCATGGACACCCTGGCATCGTGCAGGGCCCTCCTGCAAAGGGAACCGGGCTTTGCTGCCATCCTTGGCACCGGCACCAATTCGGCCATGTATGACGGCTGCAACGAGGGCCTCAACGTAGACTCCTGCGGCTTTATCCTTGGCGACGAAGGCAGCGGCGGATACCTTGGAAAGCGCCTCATCACAGATTTTATCCGCTGTAACATGCCGGAGGCCGTGTACAAGATTGTGGGCAAGGAACTTGGCCACAGCAACGAGGAACTCCTGGACATTATCTACACCAAGCCCTTCCCCAACCGCTTCTGCGCCCAGTATGCAAAGTTTATCGGGGAGCACCTTGACTTCGACCCCTACTTCCCCGCCCTTGTGGAAGACGCCTTCACCAAGTTCTTCCAGCGTATCGTAACCCACTATCCGGACTATACCAAGTACAGTTTCAACGCTGTGGGAAGCGTGGCTTACCACTTCCGTCCCATCCTTGAGAAGGTGGTGGAGCGCTTCGGCATGAAGATGGGCGTCATCCTGAAGGCCCCCATGGACGGTCTTGTGAAATATCATACAAGTTAGCTATGCCGAAAAACAAGTACCTGCTTCCGCTTGCCTTCATAGGCATGATGTTTTTCACCGTTGGCTTTGCCACCGGCATAAACGGGTATTTCGTGCCGTTCCTGGAGAATAACCTCTCCCTTACTTCGGCCCAGTCTTACCTTGTGATAGCCGCAACTTTTACCGCATTCCTGGTATTCAGTTTCCCGGCTTCAACCATTATCGGCAAAATAGGATACAAGAAGACGATGTCTCTGTCCTTCTTCCTCTTTGCCATTGCCTTTGCGCTGTTCATCCCTGCCGCAAGGCTTGAGAGCTTTGCCCTCTACCTTCTGGCCTGCTTCATAAGCGGAACGGCAAACACGGTGCTCCAGGCCGCAATAAACCCCTATGTGACCATCCTGGGGCCCATAGACTCCGCCGCAAGGAGGATAAGCATCATGGGAATATGCAACTCCCTGGCGCTGTCTCTGCCATCGGTATTCATAGCCGCAGTAACCCGCAAGCCCATTGAGGCGGTGGGGCTTGCAGACCTTGACACCCCGCTTCTTATTATCATCGCGGTGGTTGTGGCCCTTGGCATAATCACCCTCTTTGCACCCCTTGAGGAAATCAAGGCCCAGGGAGAGGAGAACGAGGAAGACTGCCCGTATGCCGCAGGGAAAACCTCCATCTGGCAGTTTCCCCACCTTGTCCTTGGTGCGCTGGCCCTGTTTGTGTACGTGGGCGTGGAAAACCTTGCCCTCCTTACCGTGCTGGATTATGCCCAAGGGCTTGGGCTCCCCAACCCTGAAAGCTACACAATATGGCCCGGAATAGGCATGGCCGCCGGCTATGTCATAGGCATAATCTGCATCCCCAAAGTAATCTCCCAGGTACAGGCCCTCAGGATATGCACCTGGCTTGCCGTGGCCGATTCCATTGCGATAGTGCTTACCCCGCCGGAAGTGTCGGTGTGGTGCGTAGCGCTCCTGAGCTTTGCCTGCTCACTTATGTATCCGGCAATATGGCCGCTTGCAATTGTGGACCTTGGCAAGTTCACCAAGAAGGGATCGTCACTGCTTGTGGCCTCCATAGGCGGCGGAGCGCTTATTCCGCTGCTTTTCGGAGCCATGAAAGACTGGGTTGGGGCACAGGACGCCTACTGGATCTGCCTTCCGTTTTATCTCCTCATAATGTTCTATGCATACTACGGTTACAAGATTCGCCGCTAGCGCAGTAGCGGCTCTCCTCCTCCTTATTGCAGGGGCAAAAGCGAATGCCTGCACCACCGCCATAGTTTCGGCCCGGGCCAGCAGCACCGGCAGGCCGATGATATGGAAACAAAGGGATGCCGACAACGTCCGTAACACCCTTGCCCACGTGAAGGGAGAACGCTACTCCTACACCGGAATCTTTGCCGATACCGACACCGGGCACCGCAAGACATACGGCGGGATAAACGAGGCCGGATTCGCCATTGCCAACAACCTCTCCTATAACCTTCGGCCCGATGACACGGGGACCCAGAACGGCCTCCTGATGAGCCGCGCGCTTGGCATCTGCGAATCCCTGGAAGACTTTGAGAACATGCTGAGGGAAGGAACAGGACTTGAGATAAGCGCCAACTTTGCGGTCATTGACGCCCACGGCGGGGCGGCCTACTTTGAGGCCTGGGACCACGGATACACCCGTTACGACGTTCCCGAAGGCGGAGTCCTGTACCGCACCAACTTCTCCCTTTCCGGCCGTGAGAACGAAGGCGGCGGCTATGCCCGCTATGAGGCTATAAGCCGAATCATGGAAAAACGGCCCCGGGGAGGCTACAGCCCGGAATTCTTTCTTGACGCCGCCCGTAATTTCCACCACGGATTCAGCGGCAAGGACGCCCTGAAAGGCAACACCCTTGTGTATGACAACCACCTTATCCCCCGCCCTTGGTCGGCCTCCAGCGTGATTATAGAAGGGGTCACCCAAGCCCAAAGGCCCGATGCCGGGATGATGTGGTTCGTGCCCGGATATCCCCCTTGCAGCTATGCAGTTGCAGCGTGGGTGGCCGCCGGAGACAATCTTCCCGCCACGGTTTCCGGGGATGCTCCTGCAAACGCCCTTGCCGTAGAACTCATGCACAAGGTGCATCCGTTCTTCCAAAATGAGGAAGGGGCGGAATACCTTGACGTGAAGGCCGTCAAAAAGATACTTCCCGTTGTAAGGAAGGCCGAAAAGGCGGAGCTCAGGGAAGCCCGCCAAACAGACGGATTCAACCCCTCAGAAGTCCTTGGATACAACAAGGCATGCGAGGAAAGATTTGAAGCATTCAAACAAAAGGTGACAAGATGAACTTTACCCCCTGGACACTGCTCATAGACGTTGGAGTTGTTTCCCTGCTGCTACTGCTTGGGAAGCTTCTCCGCGCAAAAGTACCCTTTATCCAGAGGCTGTTCATACCCCCAAGCCTTATAGCCGGCTTCTGTGGCCTTATCCTGGGGCCGGAGGTCCTTGGATGGCTGCCCCTTTCATCAAACATGGGCACCTACGCAGGCATTCTGATAGCCCTTGTCTTCAGCTGCATCCCGTTTACCTCCCAAAAGTCCCGCACCAATGACGGCGGCGCCCGCATAGGCCGAATGTGGAGCTACTCCCAGGCGGGAATGCTGCTCCAGTGGGCCCTTGGCGGTGCCCTTGGCATGTGGGTCCTAAGCCTCTTCTGGCCCATAGACCCCTCCTTCGGCCTTTCTATGCCCGCCGGATTCTGCGGAGGCCACGGCACGGCTGCGGCAATTGGCGAAGCCTTTTCCAAACACGGCATAGAGGAAATGCAGTCCCTTGCCATGACAGCCGCTACGGTTGGCATCATCGCCTCAGTGGTCATTGGCATGTGGGTCATTTCATGGGGCGCCGCCCACGGTAAAACCTCCTTCCTGGGGAAATTCGACACCCTCCCGGAGGAGCTCCGCACCGGCATACTCCCCAAAGACAAGCGAATCTCCATGGGGGAAGCCTCCTTCAGCGCCATTTCCCTGGACTCCATGACCTTCAACTTCGCCTTCGTGGCCCTTTCGGCCCTGGGCGGTTACGGCATCTCAAAGCTGGTGGCCCTCCTGTGGCCCGCCCTTATGCTTCCGGTATTCAGCTGCGCCTTCATCGCCGCACTCCTTGTGAGGTGGATCCTTGGAAAGATTAAGGCCGATGAACACATCTCAAAGCCCATCGTGGGGCACCTCAGCGGGGCCTTCACGGACTATCTGGTGGCCTTTGGAGTTGCATCCATCAAGCTGGAGATTGTGGGGCGCTACATCGTGCCGCTCACCATTCTCCTTGTAATAGGGCTGGTCCTTACGCTCCTCTATGTGTTCCTTGTGGGCGCCAGGATTCACCGGACTTACGCATTTGAAAAGAGCGTTTTCACCTGGGGCTGGTTCACCGGAACCATGGCCATGGGAATCGCCCTCCTGAGGATTACGGACCCCGATTCCAAAAGCGGCTGCCTTGACGACTACGCCATTGCCTACCTTTACATAGCCCCTGTGGAAATAGCCCTTGTAAGCTTTGCTCCGCTTGCATTCACCTCCGGATTCGGCTGGCTCTTCATCCTTGCCTGCGCCCTCACAGGAGCCGGAATCATGGGATTTGCCGCGGCAAGGGGATGGCTCAAGAAATAAGTGTTATGAAGCGTTTATTGTGTATATTGGAGTCCCTGCTCATTATCATTCCTGCCCAAGCAGGGACTCCCCGAAAGGGGAAGACAGACATTGGGGCCAAGTATCTTGACACCCATTTTGCGCTGTACGATTCCCTCCAGAAGAGCATCTTCAATTATGCCGAAACCGCCTACAAGGAAACAAGGAGCGCAGAGCAGTGGGCATCGTTCCTTGAAAGCGAAGGTTTCCTGGTGGAAAGAGGCGTTGCAGGCATCCCCACGGCCTTTGTGGCCAGCTACGGCAGCGGAGCTCCGGTGATAGGCATGATGGCCGAATACGACGCCATTGCGGGCATGAGCCAGGACACCGTCCCCTTCCGTAAACCCCTTGTCCCGGGAGCTCCGGGACATGCCTGCGGGCACAATGTCCTTGGAGCCGGTTCAGTTGCAGGCGCCGTGGCCGTCTCCAAGTATCTTTCGGCCACAGGAATATCCGGGACGGTGAAACTCTTTGGCTGCCCCGCCGAAGAAGGCGGCGGCGGAAAGGTGTACATGATGACGGGGGGCGTGTTTGAAGGGCTTGACGCCATGCTGGACTGGCACCCCGACATCAGGAACACCGTAAACAAGACTACCGGCCTTGCAAACGTGCAGGTGATATTCACCTTCACGGGGAAGGCCTCCCATGCATCGGGAGCGCCGGAAGCCGGACGCAGCGCCCTTGACGCCGTGGAAAGCTTCAACTACATGATGAACATGATGCGGGAACATGTGCCCCAGACCTCCCGCATCCACTACGTGATAACGGACGGAGGCAAGGCTCCAAACGTGGTTCCGGACAAGGCAAGCGTGAAGTACTTCTTCCGCAGCCCGTCCCGTGAAACCGTACGTGATATCCTTTCCAGGGCCCTCAAGGCGGCCGAAGGAGCGGCTATGGGAACGGGTACCGTCTTTGACTACGAGCTTGTCTCCGGCAACTATGAAAGACTTCAAAACGATGAAATGGCCGCCCTCGTGGGGCGCTCCCTTGAAAAGGTGGGCGGCATAAGGCTGGATGAGCGGGAAATGGCGTTTGCACGCGAAGTTGCGGCCGTCTCCGGTGCAGACGCTTCGCTCATCGACCGGCTTTCCAAGGTTGTTCCTCCCGCCGACGAAGGCTATGAGGCCTATGTGTCTTCGGACGTCGGGAACGTGACCTGGGCGGTTCCTACGGGCAGTTTCCGCTACTCCTGCTTCACTCCGGGCGGCGTGGGACACAGTTGGCAGCAAACCTCCAGCTGCGGCACCACAATAGGCACCAAAGGAGCAATAGGGGCGGGAAAGGTGCTTTACTACAGCGCCGTGGAACTTCTTACGGACTCAAAGCTTCTTTCGCGTGTGAGGGAAGAATTCCTTTCACGCCGCGGCCCGGATTTCACCTTCCAGCCCATGACAGGGCAAAGGAGACCGCCTTTCAAGGAGGCGGCAACTCTCTCCACAACGCTTGAAAGGAGCCTCTTTACGGGCATCCAGGCTTCGGCACCGTCAATTGAGAGGAAGGAAGTTGTCGCCGACACATCGGCCTTCACCTACTTCATAAAGCCGGAGGCTATCCTTGACCAGGAGGAATCCGGAAGGTGCTGGTTCTTCTCCACGTCTACGGTGCTTGGAGGCGACATTTCACGTAACTACATCTATTTCTGGGACCTCATGGAGAAGGCCAACCTCTTCCTATGTGAGGTCTGGGACCACCGCAAGGAGCCCCTTGACAGCCGGTTCAACGAGAAAATCTTCCGCCGTCCAATATGGGATGGAGGCCATTTCATGGATGCCGTGTACCTGGTTGAGAAATACGGGATTGTGCCGGAAAGCGCCATGCCGGAAACAGCTGTTTCGCTTGATCCGGACGGCCTAAAGCGCGTCCTGAAGCAGCTCCTGAGGGGTTACGGCCTCAAGCTCAGGGAAAGTACGGAGCCAGAAGCCCTGAAGGAGGAAGCCCTGAAGGAAGTGTACGGGCTCCTTCAGAACAGCCTTGGGACTCCGCCGGAAACTGGTATAAGGAAGGTGGACATGAGCGGCTATGCCGTGCTCATGAACGACCCCACAAGGCCGTACTACAGAAGATACAGGGTAGAGGGTTCAAGAGGGGCTTACGACGCCCCGGACTGGACTTTCCTTAACCTCCCCGTGGAAGAGCTGGAGAGTATAGGAACAAGGAGCCTTGCCCAAGGAGAGCGCTTCTACTTCACTGCCGACACCGACGCCTACTCCGACAAACCGGCAGGAGTATACAGCCTTGACACGTACGAAATCCCTTCTCTTTCCAAGGAGGAGCTGTTCCGCAGCTACGGCGCTGTGTCGGCCCATGCCATGGCCATGTGCGGGGTAAGGCTTACCCCGGACGGCACGCCCGAGAGCTGGGTGGCCCAGAACAGTTTCGGCCTTGAAAGGGGCCCGGGCGGCCTTGCCGTAATGACCCGCAGCTGGTGGGCCACCTACATGTTCCGCATGGCCGTAAAGGCCGAATTCCTTACTCCGGAGCAGCGGGAAATGCTGGAGAAAACCCCGGAAACCATCCCTTACTGGAACCTTTACTGATAAATATGAAAAAGACACTTGCTATCATTGCAGCACTTGTTGCCGCCATTTCCTGCCGTCCCAAAGCGGAGGAGGAGTACCCTATGTTCTGGACCTGGCTGGAGGACATCCCTTCAGTGAATGTGGAGGCCGCCTTCGCGCACATGGAAGAGGCCGGCCTTGACGCCGTCATGCTCCATGCCGCCTCCGTGGAAGACTATGTGAAGGACGTGGAACTGGCAAAAAAACACGGCATAAAAGTCTATGCCTGGGTATGGACACTCAATCCGCCCCGGCAGGAGCGCCCCACTATGCTCCAGGAGCATCCGGACTGGTTCAGCGTGAACAGGAACGGGGAAAGCGTAGCCGATGTCAAGGCCTATGTGAACTCTTACAAGTTCCTTTGCCCGGCGCTCCCCGAGGTCAGGGAATACCTTGCCAGGAAGGTGGAAGAGATATGCGCCATAGACGGCGTGGAGGGCATTTGCCTGGACTATTGCCGCCTTATAGACTGCGTCCTTCCAATCTCGCTTGCATACAATTACAACCTAAGGCAGGACACCGAGGTTTGGGCCGAATACGACTACGGGTATCATCCGGCAATGATAGAGAAGTTCATGAAGGAGTACGGATATGATCCCCGGGAGCTCCAGGACCCTTCCCGCGACGAGAAATGGTGTGCCTTCCGCAGCGCCCAGATAACGGAAGTTGCAAACATCATGTGCGAGGTTGCCCACAAAGCCGGCAAGAAGGTTACGGCTTCTCCGTTTGCAGCCGCCGGCCTTGCCAACTTCATGGTTTTCCAGGACTGGCCTAAGTGGAACCTTGACATGGTGCATCCTATGGCCTACACGGATTTCTACACTATGGACCCGTCGTTTGCCCGTGACGCCACGCTTTCAAACATCAAGGCCGCAGGGCCCGAGGTTACCGTGATGTGCGGGGTTGACACGGAACTTGGCGGAGACCCGGAGTTCATCTTTGACAAGATGGATGCGGCCTTCGGCGCTGGCGCAAAGGGCATTTCGCTTTACACCATTGAAGGCCTGAATTCAGAAAGTCTCCGCGCACGCTTCAAGGTGTATGCCGACAGCCTTAGGACACTCCGGGCCGAAGGGAAACTGCCCGTAGCGCCGGGTACGGCCCCTTCCGTGAACCCCTTTGAGAACAAATCCCTCATGGCCGTTGTAGAGCGCAACATGCAGCGCGTGATTGCCGGCGAGGCAATTCATGAAAAGAGCGTCAACGGCATGATCCCGGACAATCCGGAACGCGTCTACCCCGCCCTGGACCTTTCCGAGTACAAACTCACCAAGGAGACCGACCGCCTTAAGGTTTACGAAGTCACGGACCGCGCCAGCGGCAAAACCCTTCAGGTGTATTTTGTCCTTTACGGGAACCTCATTTCCGGCTGGGATGTAAGGATTTGACTTTGGCACTGGATGGCTTCCCCGGCTGTTTTTAGTAAGCACCTCACACTGAGCGCATTACACAATTTACTCCCGTCGATTTTGACGGGAGTAAATTGTGTAATTTTCTGATAATCAAACGGTTGGCAAAAACGGGATTATTTTCTCCCACGTTGTCTCTCTAAAAACTGTAGAAATAGTTTCTCATCAGGGCAACATGACTTCTGAATAAGGTTCCTGAATCTAGATCGGATGGTTTTCAGACTGCCAATAGACTGGCTCTTCATTATATAGTAAATAATCTCATCAGGAATATTGGCGAAAAAAAGTGCAATCAATTTAAGATTATCACCTGAGATCGAATGGACCTGTTTTTTTAATTTGTTAATAATATCATCTGCATTAGTATTCAGTAACTCGAATAACTGTGTGAACGCTTGTTCATTTTTACCAACAGCAACCAGTTCTGTTTTGAAATCTGAGATTGTATAATCTTCTTTTTCCAAACTAGAAACAACGTGGAGATCTAGATTAGCATATTTTTCCAAAAATAGTGTTCCTATTAACGCCGAAACACTTTTCCCAGAGAGTCTCTTCTCCATCTCAAGTTTTGTAATGGCGTCTCTCAATGAATCTTCTTTCCTTCTTTGCCGCCATTTAATGAACCATATGATTATTGTGAAAACGAGGACTGTTATTATAGAGGAGAGAATGAGTATGATACGTTGACGAACAATTTTTTGGTTTTGAATAGATACTTCATGGATGTAATAATCTCGCTGGGCTATACTTAATGACTGATGAAGAAGAGCCCTTGTGAGTGAGTCTTGAACTAGGGCAGCTCTCTTAATATGGATAAAAGCCTGATCCTGCTTACGTGAAGCAGAATCAATATCTGCTTGAAGGAACTCCAGTGTTACTCTTTCTTCAACACTTTTTGCAAGACTTAAGCCCTTTTTCATCCAATAATTAGCTGAATCGAGTTGCCCGCATCTCAGATGAGCGATGGATCGACATCCATAGTCCAGTAATTCATAGTATTCCAAAGGAGTATTTTTATATAACTCCAACGCTTTACTTGTTGAATCCTTTTTTTCAACAAAAGTCTGAGCATAACAAAGACGGGAGTAGGCTTGAAGTGAAATGTTGTCATATAGTAAGAGGTCTCTCAAAATAGAGCGCGACTCATCGAATTTACGTTCTTCCATCAAATCAACAGCGAGAGAATACTGAGCATATTTAACGTATAAAGTATCGTCACATTGTGAAAATGCCTCGACAGCCTTTCTGTGATAATCAGTTGCAGCGCTATTATTGTTTGTCATACTAAAAATATCGGCGGTGTTCCTATATATTAGCCCAAGATAATGCCTGTCTTCTAGCTTTTCAGCTAACTGACCAGATTGCTCAAATAAAACTATAGCCGCCGCATAATTGCCGGCATTTTTTTGAACGATTCCTTTGTAAAAGAGGGAGAGCATCTTTTCGGACGGATATCGTCTTGAGTTAGAATAATAGTCGTATGCAATATTGATTAGGGAATCATTATCAATATCAATGTATAGTTTATCTAGTGCAATTGATTTCAGGAGGGCATATCTCGCACGCTCTTGCCGATTATGAAATTGCTTGGGAGCAATATCTTCCAGTTCAATAAGAGCAACTTCCGGATTTATTTCTATCTCATTCTCAATCTCGGCCAGTTTCTTGGTCATATTTGATGCACAGGAACAAAGAACAATTAGAGAAAGCAAAAGAAAAAGACGAGGTTTCATAGACTAAAGTTTTTATAAAAATACTAATCAATTGCGAAAAAATCAAGTTGAGGTCTCAATTGTAACCATAGCAACACGACTGGTATTGATAATCAATTACATAGCCTTAAAAAATGTAACCTTAATTCGAATGCTATGTTGTAATTATTAACCAACTTTGTATAGCCATTTATTAATCTAAACCATACATTTATGAAAACAAAAAACATGAATCTTCTTTGTGGTTTGGCATTGTTTGTCGCCACTATTTGTTTGACCTCTGCACAGACCGTAGATAACGTCAATCAAACGGATGGAGCGACAATACTTATAGTGCGCCGTCCCACAAATCCCCAAGGCAACAGCCCTCGTAATCTAATTACCACCCCTTTCTCTGCTGAACTTCTAGAATTTGGATTGTTCCTATCGGCAGATGCGGATTGTGGCGATGTAGACGTGACACTCTCATCCCTTGAAGGAGATTATTTTAACACTATCTTTGACACAGCCGATGGTGCCATACTTCTACCTGTTAACGGAAACACCGGCGACAACTACACCATTACCATTGTTACCAATGACGGAATAATCTATGAAGGAAACTTCTACCTATAGTTTCTATCTAATCGTAATTTCATTACATAAACCTACTAACTATTTTTAACACTATGAAGAAAGTATTCTACTTCGCACTGTTGTCTATTCTTATCAGTGCATGCTCAAATCAGCAAAAGGAACTAACCACTCCAATCGTCGTATACGATTTCATGTCAGAATCTAAATAATTATACGTATATTTGACAATAAACCACATAAAACCACATAAACTATGAGACATTGTGTTATTCTGTTTTCGTGCTGCATGGCATTATGCTTCCTAGTTTGGAACTGCGGAACCAAAACTGAGAATAAAGGCTCTGCCAACAGCACTCCAATTACAATCTCCTCTCCTGAACCTTCCGGAACCATTTCGGCCATCTCTCTTAGCGACGTACAAAAACAGCAGCTGCAAAACGGCAATGCGTTCGCACTCCGCTGCATGCAAACCATTTATTCGCAGGGAGGCGGTGAAAACATCCTGCTATCCCCGCTCAGTTTACAGTACGCCCTTGCAATGGCAACTAACGGCGCCAGCGGAAAGACTGCAGAAGAAATCACAAGCACACTTGGATACTCAAGCGACCTTCCGGGCCTCAACGCCTTCATGAAACAGCTTATGGACCAGTTACCCGCACTGGATGCCAATGTAGAGCTGAAGGTCACCAACGCCATGCTCACAAGTGACAAGTATAAAGTTCAGAGTTCCTTTAAAGAAACCCTCAACTCCGGATACTATGCCCCCGTGGAGTATGTCAACATGGATGACATCTCCCTTACAGTAAACCGCATAAATGAATGGGCAAGCCGAAACACCAACGGCTTCATCAATCCATTCATCACAGAGAACGACTTACCCTCCGATCTGGTCTCGGTCATACTCAACGCATTATATTTCAAGGCAAAATGGTCCGAGTATGGTGGCATGCCCATCTTTAACCCAGACTTTACCAATCCCGCACAACCGTTCTACTGCGCCGACGGAACGCAGACTTCGGCCGACTACATGAGAACATCCATATACTTTGACTACGCCAAGAGAGACGGATATCAGGCAATTGAACTTCCGTATGCCGGCAGAAAGTTCGCAATGTATGTACTGCTTCCAGACTCCAAGGACGCAAAGAACGGCGTAGGAAAACTGCTTGAAGCACTTCCCGACGGAGAATGGAAAGCACTGCTTGAAAGCATGAAGACCGGGCCCGAAGTACATCTCAGCCTGCCAAAGTTTGACATTACAGAGCAGGTCACTTTACGCAACACCCTTGAAAAGATGGGTATCAACAGAGCATTCGATCCCGCCTATGCCGAATTTGACCGCATGATTGAAGACGGAAGCGGTTTGTTCATTAGCGAAATACTCCAGAAAAGCAGGATAAGCGTAACCGAATGGGGAACCGAAGCCGCATCTGTAACCATGGTGATGATAGGGAAAGAAAGCGAGCCTGGTGAACATGAAGAGGTTACCTTCATCGCAGATCATCCGTTTGTATATATCATAGCCGAAAAATCGTCCGGAGCAATCCTGTTTGAAGGTGTATTTGGCGGAAAATAAAGTTCGCAATAAAATTTTTTAAAAATTTCTTGCATATATAAAATCTATTCTCCATCTTTGTAACAGAATGAGAATGAACAACAATATGTGGTGGCGCACTTACAGCTTAAACCTGTAAGTCGCGTAGCCGTATAGATATGTATAAGATTTGGCCTGCTGACTTACAGCAGGCCTTTTTTTGTAAATTAACCATTAACATTATACTATTATGCGACAGAAAAAATTCATGCTTCCGGAATCCGAGATTCCTACGCACTACTTCAACATCCAGGCTGTAATGCCCAACAAGCCCCTTCCGTTCCTTAACCCGGCAACCAAGGAGCCGTTGAAGCCCGAGGACCTCTACCCCATCTTCTGCAAGGCCTGCGCCGACCAGGAGCTGAACCAGACGGATGAATGGATCCCCATTCCGGAGCCCGTGCGTGAGCAGTATGCCGCATACCGCTGCACCCCGCTTGTGAGGGCCTATGAGCTGGAAGCAGCCCTTGGCACCCCCGCACACATCTATTTCAAGAACGAGTCCGTGAGCCCCGCCGGCAGCCACAAGCTGAATTCGGCCATAGCCCAGGCCTACTACGCCAAGGAGCAGGGAATCACCAACCTTACCACTGAAACAGGTGCCGGCCAGTGGGGCGGTGCCCTCAGTTATGCCACCAAGAAATTCGGCATAGACTGCGCTGTATATATGGTTAAGGTGAGCTACGAGCAGAAGCCTTACCGCCGTTCAATCATGCAGACATTCGGTGCGGCAATCACCCCGTCCCCGTCCATGAGCACCCGCGCCGGAAAGGACATCATCACCCGTAACCCCAACGACCGCGGCTCCCTTGGCTGCGCCATCTCTGAGGCCATCGAGCTTGCCGTAAGCACCCCCAACTGCAAATACGCCCTTGGATCCGTGCTAAACCACGTGTGCCTGCATCAGACGGTTATCGGCCTGGAAGCCGAAAAACAGATGGAACTTGCCGGAGAGTACCCCGACATTGTCATTGCATGCTTCGGCGGCGGTTCAAACTTCTCCGGAATTGCATATCCGTTCATGCGCCACAACATCCAGGAAGGCAAGAAGACCCGCTTCATTGCGGCCGAACCCTACTCCTGCCCCAAGCTCACCAGAGGTAAGTTCGAGTACGACTTTGGCGACGAGGCCGGCATGACTCCCCTCCTCCCCATGTACACCCTTGGCCACACCTTCAAGCCCGCATCCATCCACGCGGGCGGCCTCAGGTACCACGGAGCAGGCGTCATCCTTTCCCAGCTCATGAAGGACGGCTTCATGGAGGCCGTGGACATCGAGCAGAAGGATTCCTTTGCCGCAGGTGTGCTGTTTGCACGCACGGAGGGCATCATCCCCGCCCCGGAGAGCTGCCACGCAATTGCCGCCACCATCCAGGAGGCCCTGAAGTGCAAGGAAACCGGCGAGAATAAGACCATCCTCTTCAACCTTTCCGGCCACGGATTTGTGGACATGGCCGCCTACGACCAGTACTTCTCAGGCGAGATGCAGAACTACCACGTCTCCGACGAAGATCTGGCCAAGTTCATTGAGAGCGCCGACGCTCTTAACAAGTAGAGATTACGCGGGTGAGGGCCTCCAGATTGGGGGCCTCTCCCGTAAATATGCCGTACCCCGCAAGGGCCTGGTGGAGGCACCACATTTTGCCGCTGATATAGCGGCGGCAGGGAATTTCAGAAAGGCTTGGGTGCTTGTATTCGGCCTCAAGGACTACGGCGCCGCCAAGAAGATCCCCGGTCAAGCCGGGGATGACGGAGGACGTCACGCCCGGCAACGACCGGGCGTCTCCGGGAACGGTGTAGACCACAAAATCCGGCTTGAGGGTGCCGATATTCTCCAGCGGAACGGCATCACAGTTATGGGCAGCTGCAAGTGCGGCTGCCTTTTCATAAGTGCGGTTGGCGATGGTGATGGTTTTGGAGCCAAGTTTTTTTGCGGCAACGACGGCTGCCATTGCAGCGCCGCCGGCGCCTATGACAAGGGTGTTTTCCGGCTGGAAGCCTGTCTCTTTCACGGCGCCAATGACGCCGTCTACATCGGTGTTGTAGCCATGCAGGAGCCCGTCTTCGGCCTTTACAACAAGATTTACCGCACCGCAGTCCCTGGCTCCGTCAGAGAGCACGTCTACGGCCCGGAAGGCATCCTGCTTGTAGGGGGCGGTGACGTTTATGCCGTGGTAACTTTTGAGAAAGGTTGCCCAGGCTTCATCGAAGGGAGCGTCTATGAGATGGTAGGGGTATCGGCCGTCATACGCCGCGGTAAAAAGGCGGGGGCTCATGGACCCGGCCACAGGATGGCCGATTAGGGCAAACTGCTTCATTTGCGGAAAAAGGTTTGGCTCAGATAGCACCAGAAGCCGGTTACGGCCTGGGCAAGGATCTGGGTTTCATGATTTAAGGTGGCGTAAATCATGCCGCTGCCCATGGGGATGCCGTAGACGGCCTGCATTACGGTTGCAACGGCCCCGTGGAACGCCCCGAAGCCTCCGGGTACGGGGATGAGCGTGGAGATGCTGCCCGCCACCATGAGGTTGAAGCCGGCCGCGGCGTCAAGCACCGTGAAGGGTTCTATGTCATTGATGGCCCAGACAATGAAGGTGCTGGTGAGCCAGGAGCCCACCCAGATAAGGGCCGTATATAAGAAAAACAGGGCGGGATTTTCAAGTTTGCCGATAGACCTCAGGCCATCTCCAATGCCGGCAATGAAGTTCCAGATTTTAAGGAAAATGCCACCACGCGCCCTGAGGCGATAGCTCACAATGGCTACGGCGGCGACAATGACTACCAGCCCGGCGGCAGCCCAGGCCATGGAGCCGCCTCCAAGTTCAACGCTGCCGTCGGCCCTTCCCCAGGCGCCCAAAAAGAAAATGACGGTAAGAATGATGAGGACAACTGCATCTACGGCTTTTTCCGCGAGGTATGTGCCGATGGCGGCATCCCAGCCAAGGCGCCTTCGGCCTTCCGGAGTGGTTCCGGCATCACTTACAATGTAACCGATTTTTACGGCCTCGCCAACCTTGGGGAGCGCTATGTTTACAATGAAGCCTATGCCGTAGGCGTTGATGACGTCCTTTTTTGTTATGGAGGGGGCGAGGGGCTTAATGAGCATGTGCCACCTGAGGCCGTGGATTATGATAAAGACGGCGCCGGTTACAAAGGCTGCGGCCACATACCACCAGTTGCAGAGCCGAAGTGCCTTTGTGAACTCCTTCCAGTCTATGGCCCTTACGCAAAACCACACAAGGACCACCGCAACGGCAGTCCAGAAGAGGTACTTCAGGATATTTTTGACTTTATTGTCCATCGGCCTCACAAAGGTAATGGAAAATCCGCAAAATATGGTTATTTTTGTGGGTAATATCACTTTGTATGAAATCTATCTTAGGCATCGGCAACGCCCTCACGGACATCCTGGCCGTCCTCCCGGACGACACCCTTCTCAAAAAATTCCACCTTCCGCTTGGCAGCATGCAGCACGTAGACATGGAAACCGGAGACCGCATCTGGGAAGACCTCAAGCAGTACGGAGTCAAGTATGTCCCCGGCGGCAGCGCGGCAAACACCATCACATGCACGGCCATCTTCGGCATGGAGTCCGGCTTCCTTGGGAAAATCGGCAACGACGACCTCGGCAACCTTTTCAAGAGCACCATGGAGCAGTATGGCGTAAAGGCCCAGATGCTTTATTCGGAGAAGTCTTCCGGCCGATGCATGGTTTTCATTACCGGAGCCAACGCCGAACGCACTTTTGCGGATTATATGGGCGCCACGCTGGAACTTGGTCCCGATGACCTTGATGCATCATTTTTTGAAGGCTACGACTACTTCCATATAGAGGGTTATCTAGTTCAGAACCAGGAACTTATCTCAAAAGCAGCCAAACTTGCCAAGGCTGCCGGATGTATCATTTCCATAGATATGGCTTCCTACAATGTAGTGGAATCCAACGACGCCTTCTTCCACAATCTGATAGAAAATTACGTAGACATTGTGTTTGCCAACGAGAGCGAGGCCAAGGCCTTCACCAAAATGGAGCCCCGGGAAGCAATCGACGAACTTGCAAGGCACTGCTCCATTGCAGTGGTTAAGGTGGGCAAGGCTGGATCCATGGTCAAGTCCGGTTCAGAGTACCACTTCATAGAGCCCTGGCCGGCAGAGCCCATAGATGCCACCGGCGCCGGAGACACCTATGCGGCCGGTTTCCTGTATGCACACTCCCTTGGCATGCCGCTTCTTGTGTGCGGCCAAATTGGTTCCATCATTGCCGCAAAGGTGGTGGAAGTGATTGGTACTAAGATAGATATTCCCCGCTGGAGAGAAGCAAAAGACGAAATCAGGGCCCTTATTTCGGCCAATTCCAATGAACCCCTGCCACCGCTTAACTGATGAAAAAGTATCTTATAGTATTCCTTATATCCATGGTGCCGCTCATAGAGCTTAGAGGCGCCATCCCCTACGCAGTTGGCTTTGGGCTGCCCATTGTGCCGTCAATTATTGTTTCCGTGCTGGGAAACATGCTGCCGGTGCCATTTATCTTCCTTTTTGCCCGGCGCATACTGGAGTGGGGCAAAGACAAGAAGTACATAGGGAAGTTCTTCACCTGGTGCCTTGAGAAAGGAGAGAAAGGTGGCCGAAAACTGGAGGCCAAAGCCGGGCACGGCCTTTACTGGGCCCTGCTGCTGTTTGTGGGCATTCCGCTACCCGGCACCGGCGCCTGGACCGGCACCCTTGCCGCCAGCATCCTGGACATGGACTTCAAAAAGAGCGTGCTGTACATCCTTCTGGGCGTACTCCTTGCCGGCGCCATCATGCTTGCCGCCTCCTTCGGCGTGTTCGGCGCCATCAATCTCTTTAAATAGTTGCTTTCGGGCGAGGTCGGCGGAGCGTTTGGGCGAGGTTGGTTGAACCTGCCCGCTGGGCCGTGGAGGTAACTCGCTAACACTCAGCACATTACATCAAAGAGGGTGCTTGTTTTTAAGCACCCTCTTTTGCATATCTAGTTCACTCTCAGCGACTTATCTCCACGGCGGCTTTCCGGGTAGTTGCACATGAGATAGTCCCGGATAATGATTCCAATTGGAAACGTTTCATTATCCGTTTCACTAGCCGTTTCACAAAAACTGCATTTTAGCATACTGTAGAGGGGTGTATCTTGCATTCTTTTTAAACGAATGTCAACCCCACTTGCATTTCTTTTGAAAAAACGGCCTCTGAGGGCATTGTGAAGGGGGTAAAAAATAAACGTTTCCCAGAGCAATGAAACGGATAAGTATTCTTTTCTTTGCAAAAAAGTGTTTATGGACAAAGGAAAAGACATATTCTATCATTGTTATCAACGGCCAAAGGACCGCGGAGTAATCTTTTACACAGTTACTGACCATCTCCTGTACTTCACTATCTACTGCACGGTTATTAAACAGTACCATGTCACACCGTTAAAATTAGTACAAATGCCGGATCACCTGCACCACTCAATAATGGAAAACGAGCACGGGCAATTAAGTGCATGCTTAGACCTGGTAACTTCACTATTTGTCCGAGAATACAACAGTGCCTATCACCGCAGAGGTCCTATGTTTGAACAACGGTTCGGCCGTGCTGTCAAGAAAACCGACAAAAGCATTCGCACCAATCTCACTTATCTTAACAATAATCCTGTTGAAAGACAGCTTGTTACAAGGGCGGAGTACTATCGGTGGAACTATCTTGCTTATGCGGTCTCAGACCATCCGTTTTCTAGGAAAATCGTGCTCAGAAAGGCCTCGATGCCACTTAGGCGTGCCTTGAAAATAGTTGAATACCAACACAATAAGGGGAGATATTTGACAGGGAAGATGCTAAGGAACATGTTTAATTCCCTTCCAAATGACGACGAACGCGAGCAACTTACGGATTTCATTGTATCCACATACTCCGTTATTGACCATAAGGCAGCCTCAAATTACTTCCAAACATATGAGAACCAGCTGATTACTGCTTCGGCAAACACGGGAAGCGAATATGACATCAAGGAGAATTTCATAGGCCGCTCCGATGCCTGCTACACCAAGATGACACGCTTTTTGGTCGGTGCAGGCATAGTGAAGGACATTCACGAAGTTTACGCAATGAGCATGGAAGAGAAATGGAAGGCTTACGACTACTTGAAGGCGCGTATGAATGTCCCGTCAAATCAGGTCAAGGCTTTTTTGCATCTTCCTATAAAACAAGGTTAATCTTTCAGAAATTATTAGTAAATTGCAAACACTAAATTGATATTATTATGGCACTGAACAAAGTTATGCTTATCGGTAACGTTGGAAACGACCCTGAAGTACGTTACCTTGAATCAAATCCCCAGAATCCTTCGGCAAATGCAAAAGTTGCATCCTTCCGTCTTGCAACCACAGAGCGTTTTCGTGACCGCAACGGTGAACTCCGTGAAAACACTGAGTGGCACAACATAGTAGTATGGCGCAATAATGCCGATGTCGTTGAAAAATTCGTACACAAAGGCAGTCAGGTATATATTGAAGGCAAACTCCGCACACGTCAGTGGACAGACCAGACCGGGAACAAACGATATACCACTGAGGTAGTTGCAGACAACCTTCAGCTTCTAGGCAAGCGCCCGGACGGAGACCAGCAGCAATCAGGCGGCTACCAGTCCCAGCCTGGCGGATATCAGCAAGCTGGTGGTTATCAGCCACAGCCCAGCGGTTACCAGGGTGGATATCAGCAGCCTGGCGGCTCCCAGGCGCAGCCCGGAGGTTATCAGCAGCAGCCCGCGTATCAGGGCGGCTACCCTGCAGCGCCGCAGGGTGGCGGCTATTCTGCACCTGCGCCCACTCCCGCGGCCACTACTCCCACTCCCGCAGCGGCTTCTCCCTCAGCTCCGGTTGCGGCGCCGTCATCGGCCCCAGGACCAGCCCCGGCTCCCGCTCAACCGCAGGTTTCCCCGGATTATCAGGGGCCGATGCCTGCCGCCGAGCCTTCAGATGACCTTCCGTTCTAATTGCCCCGTGGAGATAACCTGCTGATTATCAATCCATAACATGAAAGAGGGTGCTCAAATCGAAGCACCCTCTTTCACGTAACATACTGTGTGCCAGGTAGTTACCTCCACGCGCGAGAGTCCTAGGAGGACGCGGAAGGAGCGGAGTTTGCTAATGGCCCCGTTTTTGTATAACTTTGCACTCAAAGGGAAGTGCCTCAATGGAATTCCTGCAGGCACCGGACAAACAAAAGGAGGACAACAGTATGAAAGCACTCAGATATCTCACGGCGGCCGCAGTTTTGGCCGCGGTTCTGGCGGGTTGCAGCACCCGCGTGGAGCCTTACAACCGTCAGGGCAAGAATAACCAGGGCCAGGAGCAGCAAAAGCCTCAGGACAAAGAAATTACGCCCACTCCCAACTACACTTGGAAGATCTCCTATGAAGGCCGGAAGGTTGTGGATGGCGCCTACACCGATGAAATCCGCGTAAACAATGTTCCCGCAGGCCAGAAGTACCTTGTGAGCGTTATCAACAGGGCAAACTACGCAACCTATGGCGGAGACCTTGCAGCCTTCTTGAAAAACGAACTGGAGTACAACTCGGACTATGTCTACGAAGGTTCTCCGGAAGTGATTCAGTTCGGGCGGCTGCGTCACGGACAGTGGTATGCATTTGTTATCGGCCTGGACGCAAATAAAAACCTAACCGGCGAATACGCATCCATAATGTTCATCGTAGAGGAAGAGGAAGCATCGCCGGAATATCTGGAGTGGCTTGGCAACTGGAGCGTGTCTGACGGCCGAATTGAGTATGAGATCAAGGTAAGCCAGATAGAGTCCAACCAGGTGTACCGCATTGACGGATGGGAGGTTAGGAAGGATGCCACCGACTGGGAGCAGATGAACCAGGAGTACCTGGAGGCCTTCTTTGAGCCTTCCAACGGCAGGCTTTACTTTGTGTCGCAGTACATCACCACCTACGACGACGAAAGCCTTGACGGCGCATCCGTAGACGAGCTTTTCCTGGGCCAGATAGACTATGCCGGCCTCACTGAGGAGCAGGGTCTGTACATTGTCCCGGACGAGAACTTTGACCTTGCCTATGCCGAAGCCGACATAGATGACAAGGCCTACGTAAGCCCCTGCGACATAAAGGTGGCGGTAGGAAACGACGAATTTGCAGGTAAATTCTACTGCATGCAGTACGTGTACCAGGAAGTACGGTCCGGGCAGTGGCACGTGTACAACAACGACGTAATCCGCTTCTACGACGACTACGGCGTAATGAAGCCCTTGACAATGACAAGGAAGAGCGCCTCCACCGACAAGCCTTCCAGCATCATGAAGCGAAGCGGAAAAGTGTCCGTTCCTGAAGAAGAAGAAAAGCCGCTCAGGGCAAAGGTGTATCAGCCCCGCTCAGAGCGCAAGGCAAAAGGCGTAGTCAGGGCAAAGTGACCGCGGCGGCGGAATTGACAAAGCCCCGGCTTCCAATGCGCCCAAATCCTCTCCAAAGATATCTGCGGAGAGGATTTTTCGTAAATTATTGTCATGGACATAGTCATCGGAGCCACTACTTCCGAATTGTTACTGGAAGTGGGCTTTGTACAAGAAACTGTAAGCAGGGCCGCAAAAATGCTAACCAAAGCTAAAGGAAAACGTTTCATAAACCTGTTTCAAACCACTAACTAATTGAATTGCAGATTTATACAAAAAAGCTTGTAAATAAAAATTTTTTCTTACCTTTACGCCCAATAAACAACAAAACTATTCAATTAACTATGGTTAGAAGCAAGTATTTGTTGGCAGCAGCCGTTGCTGTCGCTGCAGGACTTACAGTTTTTTCCTGCACCAAAAAAGAAGAATCCCAGCAGGAGTCAAAGGTTGGGTTCGCCACCACGGACGCCCAATTCTCCCAGGATGGGAAAGCTACTCTCTCACTTGCCGTATCCCCCGCCGCATCTTCTAAGGTCAGCGTCATCATAGCTGCCGGTTCAGAAGCTCAGGAAGGTTTCACGGCTGTACCCGCAACCGCTCTTTCATTTGAAGGCAGCGTTTCCATTGAAGCCGGCGCAAAAGAAGCCACCGTTGAGGTGAGCGTAGACCTAGCCGCCGTAGAAGATGGCCAGCAGGCCGTACTTACACTCTCTGCCGCAAACGGCGCCACCATCGATGCCCAGAAAGCCACCGCTTACATCAAGGTTGTCAAGGCCGAAGAACCTGAGCAAGTGGATCTTTCCGGCGCATCCGTATGGGGCCTTATCGGCGCATTCAATGAGTGGGCAGGCGACGTAGAGCTCACAAAAACAGCCGATTCCCCTGAAAAGTGGGAGGCCACAGGTGTTGCCCTCAGCGGAGAATTCAAGTTCCGCGGCAACAAGGAGTGGGGCGACTATGACCTTGGCGCATCCGACGCTCTGGTCATCGGCGAGGAACTTGCCCTGGTACACAAGGGCGGCAACATCACCATTGCCGAAGGCACCTACGACATCGTCCTCTATCCCACTGAGCTCAAGGCAGTCACCACCGCCAGCGAGGTTGCTCCGCCGGACACCGGCAGCCTTGACTGGAAAGTGGAGTACAAGGGATGCAACTGGGTTGAAGGCTACTACAGCGAAGGCCAGTTTGAAGTATTTGAAGTAAGCGGCACTGACGGCAGCTACTACTATCCCGTCATCGTTGACCTCTCTGAGGAAAACAGCATTATTGCCGCCCTTCAGTCCGACTTTGAAGGCACCCTTGCCCTGCTTCAGGAAGAGGTCACCGCCGCTCTTGAGGAGGAAATGGAGATGTACGACGAAGACCTTGAAGAAGCCATGTACTGGGTTCTCTACAATGAGGGAAATGACGGCTCCGAGATCTATTTCAACGGCCTTTCCGCCGGCAACTATGAGTTTGCCATATTCCCCGTAGACGCCGAAGGCAAAATCACAAAGACATTCAAAGCCTTCCCCTTTGATCACCCCGAAGACGCGCTTGAGCTATATGTCTGGAACGAGCAGTATAACCTCAATTCAGACTGGGGCGCAGAATATGACGGCTGGGATGACGAAGGCAAGACCTTCTGGATAACCGGTAATGCAGCAGGCGCCGCATACGTATACTGCCAGTGGTACACCGACGACGAAATTGCCGACTACTTTGGCACCGTTGACAATTACATCAACAGCACCGCATCACAGGTTTACGACTACGTATACGGAGGCGCAGACATCGTTGATGACCTCGGCCTTTCCGAAGTAGCATCCGACGGCAGCTTCGACGCTCTCCTGAGCACATATAGCGAAGACGGCCCTTACAATGTGTACATCGTCGCCTTTGACGCCAGCGGCAATGTGCTTCCAAAATATGGAGTAAGCCTCATTGAGACCGAAGAAGTAATTCCCATCGAATGGGTTGAAAAGACCTCATGGGCCGTGAATTACGACCCCACAGTAGATACTGGTTACGCCGATTATCCCCAGGCTATCGTTGTCACCGCCTGCGATGCCAAGTACTTCGACGTGTCTGTGTTCAAAGCCGGAACCGTTGCAGACTACGGCATTGAAGCCATTGCCGACAACGTTGGCGACTGGGCCTCAACCCTCTCAAGCAACGATATCACCATGGATTACCTTGTAGAGAACGGCTACATGGGCTCTGCAGACACCCTCCCCTTCATTAGTCCTTACAACGGACTTTCAAACGGCCTTGACATCGTTATCCTGGCTTACGATGAAAACGGCAAATTCACAGGCGAATGGTACTCTGAGATTCTCACCGGCTTTGAAGAAGTTCCTCTTGAGCTCACCTTCATGCCAGACTGGAGCGTAACCCTGACCGACGGAACCTTTGACGGTAAGTATTCAGACTGCGTTGTCAATGCCCCCGGCATCCTCTGGTATTTCCTTGAAGAAGACACCGACGATGACCTGGATTACTACTATGACGGTTCTATCGAAACTCTTGCAACTTCATACGAGAGCCAGATTGCCCAATACATGAGCCAGGGTTATGCCATGGACGATCTTCTGTATTCGGGCTCCGATCCTCAGGATGAGATCAGAATTTGGAACCCCGGTGTTCAATCCAAGATATACATCGTGGAGTATAACGAGAACGGAAAGGCTACCGGCCGCTACGGTGTTTCAGATGTTTTGACGCCCAGCGAGGTTGTTGCATCCTCTCCGGCAAAGACCCCCGCCGTGAAGAAGGCCGCCATTGCAAAGAAGACAGTCGTAGCGAAGAAGAGCGTAAAGTCTTCTTATGCCAAGGTTGCAAAGAAGGTGCGCATCGCCAACGCCAATGCTCTCCAGCTTAAGAGCAAGGCTCCCGTAGCTGCTGCTCCCAAGCACGGCAAAAAGATTGTCCTTAGCAAATAGCCCGTGGAGGCAATGCGCTTGTACTCAAGCGTTTACGCAAAAACGTCTGCCTGGTTTCAGGCAGACGTTTTTTATTAATCAACTGATAATTACGCGTTTAGCTCCACGCGCATCTTTTCCAAAAAGCACTGCACGGTGTTTTCCATAAGGCAGGCTATGGTCATAGGGCCCACGCCGCCTGGGACGGGGGTGATTGCAGAGCATTTGGGAGCAACGGCGTCGAAGTCGACGTCTCCGCAGAGCTTTCCGGTTTCCGGGTCACGGTCCATGCCAACGTCAATGACCACGGCGCCATCTTTCACCATATCGGCCGTAACCATTTTGGCGCGGCCGGCGGCAACCACAAGGATATCGGCCTCACGGGTGACGGAAGGCATGTCCACGGTGCGGGTATGGCAGATTGTGACGGTGGCGTTGGCGTCAAGGAGCATTTTGGCTACGGGGAGGCCCACAATGTTGCTTCGGCCTATTACAACGGCTCTCTTGCCCTTAGGATCCACGCCGGTGGCTTCCAGGAGCTTCATTATGCCGGCAGGGGTGCAGGGGCTCATGTGAGGGGTTTTCTGCCACAATCCGGCAACGTTTCCGGGATGAAAGCCGTCCACGTCCTTTTCACGCGCGATTGCCTCTATGACCTTGGCTTCGGAGATATGCTTCGGGAGGGGAAGCTGCACCAGGATGCCGTCTACGGTGTCATCGGCATTAAGTTCACGCACCTTCTGAAGGAGGGCTTCCTCTGCGGTTTCTTCAGGAAGCACGATGGTGGTGTTCTCTATGCCGCAGGCCTCGCAGGCCTTGGCCTTGTTGCGTACGTAAACTACGCTTGCGGGGTCTTCCCCCACCCTTACTACCACAAGGTGCGGTACCCTTCCGTACTTTTCAGGGAACCCGGCCACCTGTTCCCTTATGCTTTCCTTGAGGGTGGCCGATATCTGTTTTCCGTCTATGATTGTCATAAGTCCATGCATAATTCTACCGGACAGTGGTCCGAGCCGAAGATTTCGTTGTGAATTTCCGTAGAGGCTATGCGGCCGCGGAGGGCATCTGAGACTATGAAGTAGTCTATGCGCCAGCCAGCGTTCCTTTCACGGGCGTTCATGCGGTAGCTCCACCAGGAGTACTTGACGTCCGTGGGGTGCTGGAAACGCCATGTGTCCGTGAAGCCTGCGGCAAGAAGTTCGGAGAACTTCCCGCGTTCTTCGTCGGAGAAACCGGCGTTAAAATGGTTTGTGGAGGGGTTCTTAAGGTCTATCTCCTCATGGGCCACATTGAGGTCTCCGCAAAAGATTACGGGCTTTGGAAGGGCCTTCAGATAAGCCCGGAGGTCATCTTCCCACTGCATGCGGTAATCCAGCCGCTTAAGGCCGTCCTGGGAGTTGGGGACATAGGCGCAAACAAGGAAGAAATCCTTGTACTCCAGCGTAATGAGGCGGCCTTCGTGGTCGTGGGCGTCTACGCCCATACCGTAGCGTACGCTGAGCGGAGTATGCTTAGTGTAAACGGCCGTGCCGGAGTAGCCTTTTTTTTCGGCGTAGTTCCAGTAGGACTCATAGCCAAGGAACTCAAGGTCCAGCTGTCCCGCCTGCATCTTGGTTTCCTGCAGGCAGAAGAAGTCGGCGTCCAGTTCCGTGAATATGTCGGCAAATCCTTTGCCTGCCACGGCCCTGAGGCCGTTTACGTTCCAGGAAATGAATTTCAGCATAGTCTATTCCAGGGTCCAGGTGGCACCGTCTTTGGTGTCTTTGACGGTTATGCCGAAGGAGGCCAGAGTGTCGCGGATGCGGTCGCTTTCGGCCCAGTTCTTTTCCTCGCGGGCTTTCTTACGGGCTTCAAGGACAAGGCCCATCACGCCTTCCAGGGCTTTTTCGGCCTTGCCGGAGGCGCTGGCGTCTTCGTCCTGGAGGCCAAGCACGCCGCCTACAACCTCATTGAAGAGCTGCGCCAGGGCCGCTTTGTCACCTGCCGAAAGCTTGCCGCCGTTGATGAGTTTCACGGCATCGAAGAGATTCGCTATGGCGATGGGGGTGTTGAGGTCGTCGCAGAGGGCTTCCCACACGGCGTCTATGATGGCCTGGACTTCTGCGGATACCCGGTCGGGGCCGGGTATGACGGTGGCGGAGCCAGGTATGACGGTGGCGGAGCCGGGTATGACGGTGGCGGGGGCGTCATTGCCGGCTTGACCGGCAATCTCCTTCCACGCCTGCATAAGCTTCTTGTAGCCCTTTTCCGCGGCCTGGAGGGCTTCGTTGGAGAAGTCAAGGGTGCTGCGGTAGTGGGCCTGGAGAATGAAGAACCTCACGGTCATGGGGGTGTAGGCCTGGGTGAGCTTTTCATGCTCTCCTGCAAAGAGCTGGGGCAGCGTGATGAAGTTCCCGAGGCTCTTTCCCATCTTCTGGCCGTTGATGGTTATCATGTTGTTGTGTACCCAGTAGTGCACGCCGCTGGTGCCGCGGGAGGCCACGTTCTGGGCAATCTCGCATTCATGGTGAGGGAACATGAGGTCCATTCCGCCGCCGTGGATGTCAAACTCATATCCAAGGTATTTCTCACCCATCACGGAGCACTCGAGGTGCCAGCCCGGGAAGCCGTCGCCCCAGGGTGAAGGCCAGCGCATGATATGCTCCGGTTCGGCCTTTTTCCAAAGGGCAAAGTCGTACGGGGCGCGTTTGTCGCCCTGGCCATCCAGACTGCGGGTGCCTTCAAGGGTTGCCTCCAGGGTTCGGCCGGAAAGGATGCCGTAGTTGTGGTCACGGTTGTATTTCTTGACATCGAAGTAGATGCTGCCGTTGCTTTCGTAGGCATAACCGGCGGCAAGGATCTTCTTGATGGTCTCTATCTGCTCAATGATGTGTCCGGAGGCGCGGGGCTCGATGGACGGGGACTGGCAGCCAAGGAGTCGCATGGCCTCGTGGTAGCGCTCAGTGTAGTACTGCACCACCTCCATGGGCTCCAACTGCTCCAGGCGGGCCTTCTTTGCTATCTTGTCCTCGCCTTCGTCGGCGTCGTGCTCCAGATGCCCTACGTCCGTGATGTTGCGGACATAACGGACCTTGTAGCCAAGGGCCTTCAGGAGGCGGAAAAGGACGTCGTAGGTGACACCGGGGCGCGCATGGCCCAGATGGGCGTCTCCGTAAACGGTGGGGCCGCACACGTACATGCCCACATGACCTTCATGGATTGGCTTGAAGAGTTCCTTGGTGCGGCTTAGCGTATTTGTAAGGTATAATGGTCTCATAGCTTACAAAGATACGCATTTTTGCGGAATTATGGCCGAACTAAAGATTATACCGCAGGCCGATGCTGAGGCCCACGTGTCCGACGTTTTCGAAATTATCCTGTGACAAAGCAATGTGTTGGCTGTTTCCCGCACCGTCATATATGTCTACGTCCCGGATGGTTCCCAAAAGGTAATACAATCCGGCGCCCACAGAGAAATTCCTTGAGACGCGGAAGTCGTATCCAAGTTCAAACATGTGGCCGAGGGTAAATCCTTTGGCTATTCCAGGAACAGACAAAATTTCGGCACGGTCTGTTTCTCCGGCAATGCCGAAAGAATAGTTGAAAAGGAAGGCCTGCTTTCTGGATGGAGTGAGCAGGCGCCCTTTAAGGATAGGGCCCACGAACCAGATGTCTATCTGGTCTTTCAGATAGCCTTCCCGAATGCTGCCATTTATGACCGCAGACATGGGCATTTCATCTGAGGTGTGGAAATTATGGAACCTGACGCCAATGCCGGCGGATTCGCCAAAGAAATATGAAACTTCGGCCCCATAAGTGAAACTGAATTTCATATTCTTTGCATGCGTTTTTTCCACGTTGCCGAGGTTGTCCGGAATCTTTGCCGTAAGATAGGCAGCACCGCCGTTAATGGCAGCGTACAGAGAACCGGTCTCTTTTTTGACGTTCAGCACTTCCGCCAGTTGTATCTGGGGGATTCTGAGGGAGTCGGCGTCACCAGGGCAATATGCCAGAGCCGCAATCCTATGCCGGGAACTTGCGATGTCCGGTGAAAAGTAATCTGTGATTTTAACCACGTTTGCGCCGGCATCCATGGCCTCTTTCTTCACCTCTTCCAACAATGGAAGGTACTCCGGGCCGATTGCCCTAATTGCCTTCAACGGCACGGCATCCTCCGGCTGTGCGTCCTCCGGCTGAAGGACGGCAATCTCTTCCCCGGGCCCCAGCGGGGCCTTTGCCTTGATAAGGGTGGTGGTTACCTTAGGTGAGCAGGCAGAAAGGGAAAGGATTGCAAGAAAGGCGAATATGACATTTTCCTTACGCATAAATATTGATTATTAGATGTTACAAGTTATACCGCAGGCCGATGCTGAGGCAGAGATTGGACAAGTTTTCGGCGTTTTTCGAGTCAACGTTATGAGACTGCGAGGAGCCATCATTAAGAATCACTTCATAATTCCTCATCGCCCCAACCACATAAGTAAGCGAAGCCCCTATAGAAAAGTTCCGGCCTATGCCAAAATCGTAGCCCAATTCATAAAGACTACCTATACTTCCTCCTCTGATCTTTCCTGATTCATTAACGGCAATACCGGTGTCGTAATAGCCTAGATATCCAAGTCCGAAAGTCACCAAAAAGGCATTTTTCCTATCACGACTTAATAAACGATATCTGGCAAAAGGGCCGATGAAATATATACTGATCTGGTCTGAAAGAACGCCGTTTACTGTTTTCCCGCTGTTATCGATTGCTGTAACGGGCATGCTGTCTCCTACCTGAAAGTTCTGGAACTTTGCTCCCACACCAAGGTCTCCGGAGAAGAAGGATGTAACATCTAAACCAAAGTTATATCCGAACCTCATATTCTTTGCATGCTGCTGCATGACAGCCTCATCATACGATGCCATCTTCCCCAGCCTGATTCCAGCACCGCCTTGAAGTGCAATCCGGACAGAGCCGGATTCATATGCCAGGGATGTACTATTCATGACTAATTCGTCCACTGCTTCCTTGGAAAGAGTTGTGGAATCGGCCAGAATTCCGGCGTCATCATCATCCGAAAGCACTACGGCGGCTATCCTGTGCCTTGGAGTACCGATATCAGGCCCCATGTAATTGACAATCTTCAGCATATTGCCGCCTGCCTGACGGGCTTTTTCCTTGCCGATAGTCATGAGAGAGTCATAATCCCGCCCTCTCAGCCGTATTGTTTCCAGCACAAAAGCTTTCCGGGAAACAGTGGCTTCAGGCTGAAGAACAGCAATCTCTTCCTCAGGTTCCAGCGGAGCCTTTGCCTTGATAAGGGTGGTGGTTACCTTAGGCGAACAGCCGACAAGCACCAAAGTGCCAAGAATAACTGAGAGATTGATACTATTTTTCATAACTTAACCCCTTTTCTCCACGCAAATATAATAACATCTTTCACTTTTACCCTCCCCCTAAAAAATTGCATTATTCTTCGACTGCGCCCCTCAGAATTCGCTCAGAATGACAACGGAAGTACAAAAAACAAAAGGGCTAATAATATTTAATAATACGATATGTATTGATTGTATAATCACGACCTTTTTCGGTTTGCTTTTCATCTATGACGTTCCCTTTTGAATCGTATTTATATTCCCATGTCATCTGCACGGAGGAGACTCCATCCTTTTGATTTATCACCTTAATACAATCTCCATGCTCATTATAAAGATATGTTGACACGTCATCTCCTACGACAACCTTGTCTATCAACATTTTATTAGCCCATCCTTCTAGAAAATGAAATACCCTGTGTTCTGTAGGTTTCCAACTAAAGTAATAATCTTCAGCAAATGCTTTGAACATCCCATTGTCTTGATAAAAAATCGGGCCAAAAGAACTGGTAGCATTGTGCCCTTGATATGGATATTTACCATGATACTCTACAAATATAGGATCAACTGAGTCACCTGTATCACTTGTAAAACTTATGGTCATCATATCACCATCAAAAGTATAGTCAGAGATACAATAGGTATCGCCTCTTTTTTGCGTTATTCTTGAAAGATTGGGTATTAAAGATGCACACAAATAAGTCAGTTCCGTTGGAAAAAGCCCAAACGTTATAACATACTTTCCGGGATTATTATACTCATACTCAATAGATTCTTCTTCGGAAATAATGCTTTTTTGAGTTGATTTATCATATTCAAAATACACTGTTTCCTGCTTATTCAACGTTCCGTCAAAATTATAAGTATACCGCGTTTCAAAAGTATCACCCTTTACACATGCAAGCGTTCCGTTTCTATTATATGAATAGTAACGGATATCCCATTTATCTAACTTGCCAGAGATATCTTCGGAATAAAGCCCGGTTTCGACTGATTCAATGCCATAATGTATGAAGTTTCTCCTCTCCCACCAGTTAGCATCTTTGGACGGCTGTGAAATCTTCTCACAAGAAAATAGCCCGACAATGGCACCAAGCAATACTATTTTTAAAAATAATCTCATAACTAATAACTAAGTTTCTACAGGCAAATATAATAAACTTCTTTTACTTTTACCCCCCCCCTAAAAAAATGCATTTTTTCTCCACACCCCCACATGGAAGTGATAAGGTAACATTATTGAACACTGTGCAAAGTTACATAATCATAATCAATTTATCATTTTAAATAGTATTACAATTTCTTTACCTAACATGCTGAATATCAACATTATCCTACAAAACAGATATTACATGCATCGGCCAACATTGTTTTTCACGCTCTTTCTCTTTATTTTTGTATTAGAAGATAATAGATTTCCATAACAAGCACATAAGTATCTCTTCGCAGCAATATCTGGCAGCACTATTTTTATGAAACGGTTCTCATATTACTCTATGACCATAGTAACCTTTGTTGTTTTAAATGGTCTGTTTTCCTGCCGTGGTCACGAAACACGTGGGAAACTCAATCTTGCAGAATCTTTAATGGCAGAGCATCCGGACAGCGCACTAAGTATTCTTATTGATATTGACTCCTCAGTTTTGAGAACCAGACCGATGCAAGCCAAACACGCCTTGCTTCTGTCTATGGCACTTGACAAAAACTATATCGACATAGCAGATGATTCAATAATCTCTATCGCATATAACTACTACCAGAATCACCCTACCAAGCGTGAGAAAATGCTTTCTTTTTATTATTC
>OCTW011615817.1_pt1 | contig 109224 bp, 91 predicted proteins | sample 1539671 | NCBI WGS metagenome assembly OCTW01 (sample SAMN02144230, study PRJEB22623) | gut metagenome | biome: sheep rumen | host: Ovis aries | place: New Zealand | reverse complement strand
CTGAACGGTAACATGGCACCCATGCCACCGCAATGGCATGAGCTGCCATTAGAGGCGGGGGACATGGCTTGCGGTTATATCACAAGTCCGCCGTTTACGCCGATCACCTGCCCTGTGATGAAATCAGCTGTCTCATCCGCCAGGAAAAGGGCGGTGCGGGCAATGTCGTAGGGAGTGCCGATGCGCCCTGCCGGAGTCTCCTCCACAAGGGCTGCCTTTGCATCAGCCGTCAGCCCTGCGTTCATGTCCGTGTCGATAAGCCCCGGAGCTATGCAGTTGACGGTTATGCCGGAGGGAGCACATTCCTTTGCCAGCGCCTTTGTCAGCCCTATGACCGCCGCCTTTGAGGCGCTGTAGGGCACCTCGCAGGAGGCACCCACCTGCCCCCACATGGAGGATATGTTGATTATGCGGCCGTACTGCCTGCGTATCATGCAGGGAAGAAAGGCGTGTATACAGTTGTATGCGCCCTTTACGTTGGTGTCGAAGATGTCGTCCCACAGCTCCTCGTCCACATCGGTGATAAGGGCGTTTGCCGCAATGCCCGCATTGTTTATCAGCACATCCGGGTGTACCACCGCAGCAAGGTCGTGTACGGCACAATGATCCCTCACATCACAGCAGTAGTATTCACAGCCCGTGCGCCGTGCCAGCTCCTCGGCTGCATCCCTGCTGCTCTTGTAAATGACGATGACTTTGTATCCCTGCTCTGCAAAGCATTCCGCACACTCACGGCCTATGCCCCGTGTGCCGCCTGTGATAAGTACAGTTTTCATATGTGTCCTCCCATGGGGGAGCACAGAAGGAGCAGAGGGAAGCCTACTTCTCCGCAGCCGCCTCCTGTTTTTTGCCTCTGCCCGCCTGTCTCCTGCTCCCTGCGGCGATGAGTATTATTATCGCAATGCTGCACCCGGATACGATAAGCCCGTTTTTGAGCCCTGCGGGGAAGAACTTCATCTCGATGTCGTGGTGACCCGCACTCATGGGAACGCCTATAAGGGCATCGCATATCTTTACAGGCTCTGTCTTTTCCCCGTCCACAAGGATCGTCCAGCCCGGCTCCCAGCTTATGCTGGTAAACATTATGCCGTCCTTATCCGCATCTATGGTGCCTGTGATGTGATCCTCCGCAAAGGAGGTCATTTCAAGGCCGTTATCAGCCAGCTTTTCTATGTCCTCCCTGAAAAGCTGTTCATCCAGATAGTAGAACAGCTTGTCCTTGAAGAGAAGCTCATTCCTGCCGTCCTCGGTTATGGTGCAGATAAAGGATATCTCCTCACCGGGGGTGAAGCGCCCCAGGGTCTTTACCGCCATGTTGCCCCCCTCAAAGTAGTAATCCACAAACTCCTTGTTGAGCCAGAGATTTACCTTGCGCTCATAGCTGGAGGGCATATAGAAGTAGAGCATATCCGATGTGGGCACATCGAACTTGAATTCCACCTGGGAATTCTTGCCCTCCTCAACGGGGGTGTACTTTGTGTGGGCGCCGTAGCTTGACAGCTTTGCGTTGGAGGGCTCGGTGATAACGCCGTCCACCCTCTTGAAATAGGCTTTTTCCTCATCCCCTACAAGGTGGGAGAGGATGCGGTTCTGATTCTCAAAGGGATTGTCAAGTCCCAGTGTCACATCCGCTATGGTCTCATCCGCCATAAAGGCGACAGGCAGGGCATAGGGGTTCTCATACACAGCCCACACATCCTTTTCGTCCTCGGTGGTGAACACCAGCCTGTCGTAGCTCTTGCTTTCGGGTATGTTGTCGTCCTCATAGCTGCCCTTTTCCATGACATACTTTATGCCAAGTATGGCATCGCTTATGTAGGTAGCACCCTTGTACTTGATGTAGTGCCCCCCGTAGGAAAAGCCCAGTCTGCGCAGGAACTGTATGGGGGCGGCATTGAGGGTGGAGCTTGAATGGGATATGCCGAAGTTCCCCAGGGCAAGGGGATCGTTCACTGTGCGGTGGTAGTCCTTCTCCACACGGTATGCCCCGCTTTTCTCGAAGGGATCCATATCATAGAGCATATCAACAGTCTTGCGCCCCAAGGTGATGTAGCGGTTGTAGGAGGAATACTTTGAGTACACCACATCCTTGTTTATCTTGAACATGAGCGCCAGGGCAGAGCCGAACATCTCCCCTGTGATTACGACACCCAGCACATAGGTGAGCACCTTTCTTGCCTTTACCCCGGACAGCCTTATAAAGCGCAGGAGAATGCCGTACACCGCTGTGAATATCACCGTATACCACACGGTGAGCACCAGATCCACGCCGTCATATCCCTTTGTATTCACATACAGGGCGTAGACCGCCAAGCCAAGGGCGGTAAGCCCTACCTCCTTCACGGTGAGCCCTGTGAGCCTTTCAAGGGTAAGCGCCCCCATGATCAGCAGCACAAAGCAGAGCATGAAGGAATATCTGTGGTTGAGCCAGTTGGGGAGCTGCATACCGTGCCACGCCAGATCCACTGTGGAAAGATACATGGAGAGTATGAGGGCCAGCGCCAGAGCCCCAAGCCCCATCTTCTGGCGGAAACGCACCTTTGAATTGAGGAAGAACAGGGGCATGGTCATTATGGTCAGCACTCCGCAGTATACCACAGGCGCACCCTCGGGGCGGCAGGTATCGTAGGAGGAGGGAAGCAGGTTCTTGAAGAAATCAAGGAACTCAAACTTTGTGGAAAGGGTGTAATCCGGGGTGGTAAACTCGAATTTGCCCAGCTTTAAGGAATAATACAGGGGCAGCAGTACCCATGCCGCCGCTCCCGCCGCAAGCACACCCCCCAGGGCAAAGCGCACCCCTGAGCCGAAAAAGGATCCAAAGCCGAAGGTATAGTCCCTCTTCCCCGCAAAATAGTAGTACAGAAAGTACATGATGGCAAAGAATGTCACCATCCACCCTATGTAGAAATTGGCGGTGTAAAGCAGCGCCAGCGGGATGACAAAGCCCAGCACCTTCCTGCGGTCGATGATATTCTCTATGCCGTATATGATAAGGGGCAGATATACAAGTCCGTCAAGCCACATGGGGTTCATGAGCTGCTCTATCATGTATGCCTGCAAAGAGTACATCACAGCAAAGATGAAGGCTGTGGATGTACGGCAGTCCCGTGAGTGCCGCAGATAATAAAAGAAGGTGCAGCTTGCCGCCCCTATCTTGCACATCTGCATGATGAGCAGGGACTCTGTCATCATGGAGCGGGGGAGTATCATGGGGATAAGGGTAAAGGGGCTTGCCAGATAGTAAGCAAACATCCCCATAGTCTCTCCCGTCAGATTCCTTGACCAGGATATGAAAAAGCTGCCCTCTCCGTGCAGCACGTCCCGCAGATGCTCGAAATAGTACACGAACTGCCCGTTAAGGTCGAGCACCAGCACGGACATATCCCCGAAGGGATGCACCCCGAATGCCGCATATGCCCCGAAGAGCACAAGTGCAGGCACGAAAAAGACGGGTATGTATATCCAGTGCCGCCTGAAAAAGCCTCCTATAGTGTTAAGGACATTCCCTCTGCCCAGGGCTATGCCCCCGTTTTTGGAAAGGGCTCTTTCCTTTTCTCCGCTCTCTCCGCTCTCCTCGGGCGAAGGGGCGCTTCCCGCCTCCTCCGCCGCCTGTGGGGTATCCTCTGCGGGAAGGCTGTCTGCGGCTGTGTTTTCCTCTGTGAGTATATCCATAGTATTCTCCGTTATCCCAGCATTGTGCTGAGTCTTTCAAAAAGCTGCTTATCCGTCTTGAACCTGCCCCGCAAAGTCATGGTGCGTGTGGCGGCGGAGGGCTTTTTTATCCCTCTTGCACTCATGCAGCTGTGCTTTGCCTCGATAAAGACAGCCACATCCTCCGAGCCGGAAGCCATCTGCATCACCTCGGCTATATCACTGCCTATGCGCTCCTGCAGCTGCAGTCTCCTGCACACCGTATCCGCTATGCGGGCTATCTTTGAAAGCCCCAGCACCCGCCCGCAGGGTATGTACGCCACGGATATCTTCATATCGTACATCAGCGCCATATGGTGCTCGCAGTAGGAAAAGCACTCTATATCCTTTACCAGCACTATATCATCTGAGCCGTCCCCCACACCGAAGGACTTGTTGTACATACGGGCTATCTCCTCATTTGAGAGCTGTGTCCCCGCAAATATCCTCTCACACATACGTGCCACACGCTCCGGGGTCTCTTTCAGCCCCTCTCTTTCGGGATCATCGCCTATGGCGGCGATTATCCCCCTTACGTGCTCTTCAATGGCTTTTTTATCAATCATAATTCTTCCCTTTGCTGTATCAGTCCGGCAGTACGGTATTGATGGTGTATTCTCTCATCTTGCCGTTCTTTGTCCCTCTGAAGGAGACAAAGTCTATTTCCAGAACTATGGTCTCTCCCTTCTTGTAGGAGTAGTCAGGCTCATCTATGTGGTCAATAAGCACATTTACGGTGTTGCTGCCGTAGGTGGCGTGGTAGGGCATGAGATACTCATGGTCGATATTGTTGACCACCACTGCAACAGTCTTCCCCTCAAGGTCTGAATAGATGTCGGATATCTCCCCCTCCACTATGGGATGCAGCTCAAGGGTAACATCGACCACATTGTTGGGTGATGTGTAGTCTGTCACAGGCTTTGATGAACAGCCCGTGAAGGCGGCTGTCACTATGATCATGCTCATAAAAATCGATGCTAAACGCTTCATTATACTCCTCTTCTTTCCGGATCCCAGATCATCTTGTGAAGCTGAAGCTGCAGCTTCACACCGTTGAGACGGTTCTCCAGCATAAATTTCACTATTCTCTGAGGGTCTATCTTCCCCCACACAGGGCTTATATGCACATGGCAATGCCCTATAAGGTCATACTCCCTCATGACCTGCAAGGCACGGCGCAGATCCTCCTCATCCCCTGCAACGAACTTCACCGTGTCGCAGAGCTCAAGGCGGCGGTAGTTGTCCCCTATCATGCGGCTCTCCATTTTTGAGGAGGGCAGCTTGTAGTCAATGGTCAGCACCGGGCGGGGGGTGATGCTGTCCACAAAGGACACATCCACACAGCCCGAGGTCTCTATCTCCGTGATAAAGCCTGCCCCCGCAAGAGAACGGAGCAGCTCCTCTATCCCCTGTGCCGCAAGAGGCTCCCCCCCTGTGAGGGTGACGTTTCTGATACAGCTTTCAAGGGCTTTTGCGGTGATCTCGGCGGCGGTCATGGGGGTGTGGGGGCTGTCAAAGGACAGGGCATATGCCGTGTCACAGTAGGAACACCGCAGGGGGCACCCCGCAAGGCGGATAAAAAGGGCAGGCTCCCCTGCCCTTTCACCCTCGCCGTTTATGCTCTCAAATATTTCACATACCTTGTATATCATGGCAGTCACTTGCGGTACACCGCACAGTTGTCGGGGGTCTCGTACACCGTGACGGACTCAAGGTCAAACTCCCCCTCCAGCTTTTCATAGATGTAACGGGCAAGGTTTTCCGCCGTAGGGCGGAAGGGCACTGCTACCGTTGCAAAGCCTTCATCTGCAAGGGCTGCCTCGGTTGCAGGCTTTAAGCTCCCCTTTTCGTATATGAGCTTATGGTCAAGGCTGTCGGCTGCTTTTCTCAGCTCCCGTTTAAGGTCGCCGAAGTCCACCACCATGCCCCTTTGCTGACCCTCCTGCTGCAGCTCCCCCTTCACCTGCACCTCTATATGCCAGCGGTGCCCGTGGAGGTTGGAGCACTTCCCCTCATAGCCGGAAAGGAAATGGGCTGAATCGAAATCTGCCGACGCTCTGAGAATATACATTACTTTTTCCCTCTCATTTTGCGCTCACGTTCAAGGTTGTCGGAATTCTCACGCAGGGACTGCTCGCTGGGTCTGTGCAGCTCCTCGTATTCGGTGACAAATTCCATGGCATCCTTTTCGTTGAGGGGCTTGCTCATCAGAAAGCCCTGTATGTAGTCGCACTTTAGCTCGGAGAGTATCTTGTACTGTGCCAGGCTCTCTACGCCCTCTACCACCGTCTTTATGCCAAGATTGCGCACCATGTCGATGATAGAGCCTGTTATCTGCAGATCCTTGTTCTGCTCCACTATCTCATCCACAAAGGATTTGTCCACCTTCAAGGTCTTTATGGGCATATCCTTCAGGTACTGCAGGGAGGAATAGCCCGTGCCGAAATCATCAAGCGCCAGGGCGATGCCCATGTCGGAAAGCTGCTGCAGCTTCTTCTTGGTGCTGTCATCATCCACTATGTCAACGATGCTGGTCTCGGTTATCTCTATCTGCAGGTTCTTCGGGTTTATGTCAAATATGCTGATGGTGCGGCGCACCTTATCCATAAAGTTGGATTTTTTCAGTTGTATTGCTGATACATTTATGGACATGATAACATCGGGATTGAGTTCATTCATCTTTTTAAGAGCAAGGCATCCGTGCTCGAATATCCAGGAGCCTATCTCCACGATGGCGCCTGTCTCCTCAGCCACCTCGATGAAGGAGGAGGGAGGAACATAGCCCAGATCCTCGTTCTGCCAGCGGATGAGCGCCTCAAAGCCGTGTATATCCATATTGTCCACGGAGATGATGGGCTGGAACACAAGGTACATCTCGTTCTTGGAGAGGGCCTTGTTGAGCTGCTGGGAAATGGCTGCCTTGTTGACCACGCTTTCGTGGAAGGAGCGGCTGAAATACTCCGTGCGCCCCTTGCCCTTTTCCTTTGCTCTCTGCATGGCAACATCACTGTCACGCAGCAGCATATCAAGATCCGTGTCGTCGTCGGGATAGACGGCGATACCTGCGGAGAACTGGGCATACAGCTTTGAGCTCAGTATCTGTATAGGCTCCTTGAACTGCTGTTTAAGGTTTACTATAAGCTCCGCTATCTTCCCGTAGTCATCTGCCACGTCGGTGACGATGACATATTCATCCCCGCTGAAACGGAAGACCTTGGGCACTACCTTTTTCAGTCTCTGGCCGAACTCCCGGAGGAAGGCATCCCCCTGCTTGTGGCCGAGAGTCTCCGTCACCCACTTGAAGTTGTCTATATCAACGAATATAAGGGCGAAGCGTCTGCCTGAATCCATGCCTGTTGCCGCTAAGTCCTTGATGTACTCGAACATCTTGTAGCGGTTGTAAAGGCCTGTTGTGGCATCAACGTTTATATAGTCCTCTATCTCCGCATTCTTGTCCTGCAAAGACTGGGCAAGACTGTCCACGGAACGTGCGATAAGGCCTATCTCGTTTTCAGCGGAGGAATTGATGCGAAAGTTGTAGTTGCCCGCAGATATCTCCGCAATGGAGCTGGAGATCTTGGGTATGTCCCTTGCCTGATAGCGGATGGCGTTGAGCGTGGCGATAAGCTCCAGACCGAAAAGGCATATGAGCACCACAAGCTGCTGTGCATACAGGGTGAAAAAGTCACCGTTTGCCACCTTGCCGTCATACACCACGGAGATTATCCACCCCGAGGAGGAAAGGCGGTTGATGTAGTAGTTGTCGATCTTCCCCTTGCCGGACTTGAAGGTCTCAATGGTGCCTAAAGGAGCCTTGCCTATGGCCTCTGTGGTTATCCCCGAATCCTCCATGATGGAGCCTATGTCCGGGGCGGCGTAGATGTTGTTCCCGTCCCTGTCGTAAAGGGAGAAATAGGCGCCGTCCGTGGTAAGGCTCGCCCCAATGAAGGTGCCCAGCCTGTTGATGTTGAGCGCCATATACACTGTGCCGTATCTGCCCTCGCCTGCCGGGTATGCCCTGCACACCACGAGCCCCAGATACTTGTCATAGACGGAATACAGGGGATATTCCGCACCCTGGGGCACATATATATCCAGTATGCCGGGCACATCCTCCGTCACTAAGCCGTTGCGGTCGGTACAGGTGCCGTCGGGAGACATGAGCCACACATTGCTGATATTCTGATCCGCCGCCATGAGATTTGCTATCTCACCCACAGCATCATCAGCCTCGCCTCCGTCAAAGAAGCCCCTGACGGAAGGATTGGCAGACAGCACCTGCATCTCCATGCCCACCTTGGATATATAGTCCTCGTAAAGGCGGACGGCGGTGGTGGCAGAGTTGCTTATCTGTGTCTGCACGTTCTTGTTGATATAGTTCCTGGTCATGTAGTAGGTCATAAGCACGAACAGAACTATCAGTATTATATTGAAAAGGCATATCACCGCCATAAGGCTGTTGATAAAGCTCTTTTTGATCTTCTCCGTCATAGACTTCCCCTTTATGGCATACTCCGCAGCAGAGCCGCAGAATACAGGAACGATGTAATGTACTGTCTGACTTGCATATTCCCTAACATTATACCACACATACTTTGATTTGTCACTACCCTTTTGAAAATTTTCCCTTTTTTTGTGCAAAAATTTCAGCCCGGATACTTCAGGTCAAAGAGCCGCCGCTTGACAAATCCCCGGTTAAATGCTATGATAATGAGGGAGGGGACACCCATGACCAAGGAATGCTTTCGCAGGATATACCGCATTTTCCCAAAGCCTCTGGAAAGGCTGCTGTTAAAGGCGGAAAATGCCATAATATACATATTTTACGGAACGCTCACCACACTTGTGAACTACGTCACTCACTTCGGGCTGCGCATCGCCTTTGCGGACATACCCGCCGGGGCGACGCTGACACAGATATATGAGGCATCGCAGGATTCCGCTGTGTCCTCATCCGGGGCGGCGGCTGCTGCCTGGATAGCTGCGGTGGTATTCAGCTTTTTTGTCAACAAATACTTTGTCTTTGAGAAAAGGGGCAGGCAGGGGATCTTAAAGGAATTTGCCGCATTCACCGCAGGGCGGCTCTTCTCCTTCGGCTGCGAGGTAGCCATAATGTTTGTCTTTGTTGACAGGTTAGGGCTCAACGAGCTTGTTATAAAGCTCGCCTCAAATGTGCTGGTGCTCATAATGAATTACTTCATAAGCAAGCTCCTTGTTTTCAGGCATAAGCCGAAGGAGCACAAGGGATAGGGACTTTCAGACTTTGGTGCAAAGGGGGATGATGGTATCAGAAACAGAAAAGTATCTGCGGCGCTGCTGCTGGCAGTCATGCTTTCCTCCTGCTCATCTCCCAGACAGGATACAGCCGCACCCTCTGCGGTGCCTGCTCCGGAGGTGTCCTTCCTCACAGGGACGGAGAGCTTTGAGAGCCTTGATCTGCTCATGCGGGGGCAGAACGGCAGCTGCATGGTGAATATCAGCGCCGCCGGGGACGGAAGGAGCTTTGCGGTCAGGGTGGAGAACGCCGATTTTGAAAGCCGTGAATACACCTTCGGCGAGCCGGGGTATGTGCCGCTCCTGCCCCGTTTGCAGGTCAACGCTCCACAGGCGGTGAATATCTACCGCAACGAGGACGACACTGCGGATCTCCCCGACGTGCTGCAGCTCATGTTCACCGGCGAGGAGCCGGACAAGGGCAGCATCAGCCGCTTCTTCATGATAGACGGGGAGGGCATCATGCGCCCCGTGGACATCTACGACTACACCGCACCGGGGAAGGTACAGCCCGCAGACTACATCGACCGCACCCAGATCACCCGCTCTGAAAGCTACAAGTACATATATGAGATAAGCGTGGATGATACCGACCTGTACGACGGGGACGGATATTTCCGTGACGTGCGGGACAGGGTGCGAATAAAGACTATGGTCTTTTCCCCGGCACAGGGGCGGATGTCCATATACTACGAGCAGATAGATGAGAGCAACCCCCTTTACTTCGGCTATGCCTGGTGGGCGGCAGCCAACACCGCCGCGCAGTACTTCACCCTCTACGACCTGCCCGGCATCGACTACTCCTCTCCGGTGGAGGTGCGTGACCCGGACGGCACCTCGGGCTACTACTACCCCATAGAGGACGACCGCTTTTCCGGGACGGCTTCCCTGCGCAACTACCTGGGCTCCCTTTTCACAGGGGCAGTGGCAGACAGGATAATGAACGACGCTCCACAGCGCTATGCGGACATAGACGGCAGGCTCTGCGCAAGGGGGGACTACGATGCCCGTGTACAGCAGTACGGTCAGCTCTCCTTCACGGTCTGGGAGGTAAACCCCAACAGTATGCTCTTCCGCTCCCGCCAGCAGATCTTCGACGAATACGGCAACCCCGACGGCTACACCGACGGCGGCAACTTCGTCATCGGCCGCAGCGACGACGGACCCTGGCGCATTATGAGATACAGATATCCGTACATATAGAAGCAAGAAGCAAGAGGCAGGATAAGCTGACAGAGAGTTGACAGCTTATCTTGCCTCTTGTTAAGTAATAGGTAATACGTTGAGGGCTTTGTTTTCCCTTTGTCCGCTCCATCACCCACGCTTGCGTGGTATAGAGGAAATCAAGCCATCGGTTTCCCATCAGCTCATACCTATTCACTATTAGCTATTAACTATGCTTATGGCTTTTTTGATGTCGGCGTAGGAAAAGCCACGGCGCAGAAGGGCGTTTACAGTCTTTTTCCTGTCATCGGCATCGGAAAGCTTGTCGGAGTAGCGCTGCTTCAGTATCTCCGTGATGACTGCTACATCGTCCCTTTCAAGCTCCTCTATGGCAATGCGGATGTATTCCTTGTCTATCCCTCTGCGGTAAAGCTCCTGCCTTATGCGTGAGATGCCGTAGCGGTTGGCTTCGTACAGCCGCCTTGCAAGCGCCCCGGCATAGGAAAGGTCGTCTATGAGCCCCTTCTCCTCGCACATATCGCATATCTCCTGGCAAAGCTCCTCATCGTAGTTATGGGACAGCTTCTCATACAGCTCATGGCGGGAATATTCCCGCCCTTCCAGCAGATATAGCGCCCTCTCGGTGGCTCTGCGCCGCTCATTGTCCCGCATGGCGGCACGCACCCGGGGGGCTGTCACCGCTGCCCCCTCCACAAAGCCGTATTTTGCGGCAATATCCCTGTGCAAGTACACAGGGGCGGACTTTGTGCCGTTGTCCACCTCTATGCACACCACAGCGCCCTTGAAGGGCTTACTGCTCCTGATGTAAAGCATTATTCGGGAGCTATCTCGGTGTAGTCGTCGTCTGCGTCAATGTCGATATCAACGGAGACTGCATCCTCTGCGAGCACCTCATCTATGGCGGAAGACTTGCCGGCATCTGCGGAATCCTTCTTGCCCTTCTTTTCCTTTCTGGATACGAAGTCAAGCTCCTCGGAGTTTGCCATTACCGCCTTTTCCACCTCTGCCATGATGTCCGGGTGGGTGTTGAGGAATTCCTTTGCCTTGTCACGCCCCTGGCCTATCTTCTCCCCGTTGTAGGAGAACCAGGAGCCGCTCTTGTTGATGACACCCAGATTCACCGCCATGTCGCAGACCTCGCCTGTGCGGTCGATGCCCTTGCCGAACATCAGGTCGAACACCACCTCCTTGAAGGGGGGTGCCACCTTGTTCTTGACGATCTTCACCTTGCACTGTGCGCCTATGCTCTCTCCGCCGGCACCCTTTATGACCTCGCCCTTGCGCACCTCAAGGCGCACGGAGGAGTAGAATTTCAGGGCACGGCCGCCTGTGGTGGTCTCGGGGTTGCCGTACATAACACCTATCTTCTCACGCACCTGGTTTATGAATATGGCAACGCAGTTTGTGCGGGATATTACGGAGGTGAGCTTTCTCATAGCCTGTGACATGAGCCTTGCAAGCAGACCCACATGGGTATCTCCCATGACACCGTCTATCTCCGCCTTTGTTACCATAGCCGCCACAGAGTCAAGGACGATGCAGTCTATTGCTCCGGAGCGCACCAGTGCCTCCGCAATTTCAAGAGCCTGCTCGCCGCTGTCGGGCTGGGATACAAGGAGATTATCTATATCCACGCCCAGAGCCTTTGCGTATACAGGGTCAAGGGCGTGCTCCACGTCGATGAATGCGGCATTGCCCCCCGCCTTCTGCGCCTCTGCCACACAGTGCAGGGCAACAGTGGTCTTACCGGAGGATTCGGGCCCGTATATCTCCACGATGCGCCCCTTGGGGAGACCCCCAATGCCAAGCGCCATATCAAGCTGCATGGAGCCTGTGGAAACAGCCTCCACATTCATATCCGGAGACTGACCCAGGCGCATTACCGCACCCTTGCCGTAGGTCTTTTCAAGGTGGGCTATGGCCGCATCAAGGGCCTTCTTCTTTTCATCCGCATCCGTGAGCTTCACAGGAGCGGCCTTGCCTTCTTTTTTCTTGTCTGCCATGTTTATCATTCCTATCTATACATTCGTTACATAGCGGGGGCTGACCCCCGCCTCTTAGCATAACACATTTTCAGTGATTATTCAAGTGCTTTCGGGAGATTTTTCCGCCGGCTCCTTAGTGTTTTTGGCAAAATAGTCCTCCAGGTCAAGGTAGCTGTCCCGGATCTGACGCACCCGCTGTGCCTGTGCATCCGCAAAGGCGGGCACCTCCGGGCGGGAGTTATACTCCCCCTCCAGATAGGCAAGCATCTCATCATACCCCTCCTGAGAAAGGGGATAGATGGTCTTTACCGCATCCTCTGCCTTGTCGGCGCAGCTCCGCCCGCTCCACACCGTGCATTCAAGGGTCTTGTCACCCTCCTTGGGCACCACCGGGACTATCTTGTAGTTGAAGTCCCGCTCCTCCGCAGAGCCTGCGAACCGCCCCTTCTTACTGAAAACAAAGAACTTCGGTATCTCAAAGTACTTCGATGCTGATGAACCCATACCTTCCTCCTGTCGCTTACGCTGCTGTCCGCCTGACAGCATATCCCTTTTCGTTGAAATAATAGGATGTGCCGCCTATGCGGTAATATCCTTTCAGCATTTTGCCCTTATAGTAGTATCTGTACCCCTTTGATGACTTCGTCCAGCCGCTGTATCTGCCTTTACACACGCCGTTCTCATCAAAGGTATACCGTATGCCCCCTATGGTGGCTCTGCCCGTTGCCGCATATCCGTCCTTTTTGAAATAATATCTGCTGCCGGCTATGGTCTTCCACCCTCTGGCAAAGGTGCCGTCCGAGCCTATATACAGAGTGCCGGAACCGTCGCTCACAAGGAAGTATCTGCGGATTTTCGCCTTTCTCTCAGCTCCGTCAAAATCCACATTCGGCGTCGCTTTTCCGTACCTCCTCATATTGTAGGCAAACAGAGTATCTGTAAACTCCACGATCATGATACCGCTGTCTGTGTAAGTTACGCTGTCGAATCTGTCAAGATTATCAAACACGCTCATGGCTATCCCGTCACGGTAGGTATCACGGTCAAAGGCAGTCATATCTGTGTTGAAAGCCGCTATATAATCCCCGTTTGCATCTATCCATCCGTCTGTTTTGCAGGGGAGCGCTCCTTCAGACTGTGCAATCCCATACACCGGTTCATGGTATACCTCGGGATCATAGAGATAGTATTTTTCATTTACAGTTCCGTCTGCATTGTAAATATAGGCATATGAGCCCTTTTTCTCTGCATACATATCTTCATAATGTCCCCCGAATGCAGGCACCACAGTATCATCATCTGTACCATGCATCACAGGCCATACACAGAGTCTCAGAGTGTATTTCTTGCTCATATCGAGAGCATTCCAGTCTATTGTGCCGTCCGAAGTCGCAATATGCGGATAGGGAGCATCGGTCGCATATGCATATGTACTGCAGGACAGTACAGCACATATACATATGCTGACCAGCAGCAACAACCATTTTTTCATACAGAGACCCCCTATGAAACAGAATAATGACAAAGGAAAGCTGTCAACACTTCATCTAGCCTCTAACCTCTAGCACCTAGCAGCACAGCTTCAGTATGGCTGCAAGGTAGATCTCCGTATCACGGCGCAGCTCATCTATGCCTATGAATTCATCTGCACCGTGCATATTGTTTTCCGTCGTCCACTCCGCACCGAATGCCACGCCGTTTGATGTCTCGTGTACGTAGGTGCCGCCGCCTATGTATCTGCAAAAGCCCTTTTCCCCGGTCATATCCTCATAGGCGGCAAGAAGCTGCTGCACGAACTCGCTGTTCTCATCCACAAGGTGAGGCTCCATGCAGAGTATGCTGTGTCCCCCTATGAGGGCAAAATCATCATCGAGGAGCTTTACTGTATCCTCCCCCCGTGCTGTCACAGGGAAGCGGCTGTCCATAAAGAACCTGTACCTGCCGTCATGACAGTCCGCAACGCTGAGCACCGCAGTAAGTGCCCCTGACAGCTTGTCGGAGGTTTTGATCCCAGCGCTCTCCCCATCCCATTCACCGAAGGGGAAATGCATGGACACAGCCCCGATTACGCCCCCTAAAAGGCTGTCCTCCACATTGCCGGAGAGGACGGCAAGCAGAGCCGTCAGGGCATTGACACCGTTCTGGGGGGTGGAGGCATGGGCGCCCCTGCCCACGGCAGTGATTTGATAATTCCCGTCGGGGAGCTGCTCCTTGGTGAATGTCACTCCATCATAGTGATGCTCTATCTCTATATCGTGGGTGAGCACCGCCTGCGCCCTTTCGGGCACCGCATTTATGACACTCCCCCCTGTAAGGGACACTATGTCGCAGGGGGCATACTCCCCGCTTATCTCATAGCGGATATTCCCCTTTTCCCCTACGACTAAAGGCCAGTCCGCATCGGGGGTGAACAGCATGGGGGGGAATTTCTCATGCTTTAAGTAGTATTCCAGATCCGAGGAGCCGTTTTCCTCATCCGAGCCCAGGATAAGACGGAAATTGCGCTTCAATGGTATCTTCATATCCCTGATTATGCGCATACAGGTGATGATGGCAGCCGCAGGCCCCTTGTCATCAATGCTCCCTCTGCCGTAGATGCGCCCCTCACGCACATCTGCCGTAAAGGGGTCGGCAGTCCAGCTCTGCCCCGCAACAGGCACCACGTCAAGGTGTGCCAGTATGCCAAGCTCCGGCTCCCTCTCATCCATCTGAGCCGTCACCACATAGTTGTCAACATTTTTTACCACAAAGCCGTCGTCTTTCAGGGTCTTCTCCGCAAATTCCAGCACCCTGCGGCACTCCCACCCGAAGGGTGCGCCCTCTTCCGGCTCCCCCTTTACGGAGGGGATGGCGATGAGCTGCTTTAAAAGCTCTGTCTCCGAGGGGAGGTATTCCTCCGCCTTCTGTCTTATCTGTTCGATATCCATAATAACTCCTATCTTACTGCGATAAAATCAGCAATAGCCGCTTTCGGAAACGGTCTTTGCCACATCTGCAAATGCCTTCTCATCAAAGGGGCTGAGAAGTCCTGCCACCTTCACCAGATCCACGAAGGTATCACGTCCCCCCCGCTTTACAAGCCTGTAATAGCGTTCAAAGGCATCCTTCCTGTCGGTCTGCATGAGCACCCAGAATTCAAGGGCGACTGTCTGTGCAAGGCAGTAGTCTATATAGTAGAAGGGGCGCTCGTATATATGGCTCTGGCGCTGCCATGCCCGCCCCTGCCCGTAGAAGGGGGAGCCGTCCAGGTCTATCCAGGGCATATATACTGCTGTGAGCCGCTTCCACTCCTCTATGCGCTCATCCGGAGTCCAGTCCGGGTTTTCGTATACAGAGTGCTGGAAGTGATCCACCATAGTGCCGTAGGGAATGAATTTCAGCGCATCCGCAAGATGCGTGCGCTTGAACTTTTCCGCATCCTTTCCGAAAAAGTCCTCTGCGCTTGCCCACCCGAAGAATTCCATGGACATGGAATGTATCTCGCAGGCCTCTATTGTGGGGAGCATCACATCCGTGGGACGGGTGTGTATATTGGTGTATGCCGCAAAGGCATGGCCCGCCTCATGGGTTATTACCTCCACATCCCCCTGGGTGCCGTTGAAGTTTGAGAATATAAAGGGGCACTCAAAGCCTACCAGCTCCGTGCAGTAGCCCCCCTGCATCTTCCCTTTCCGGGAATACACGTCAAGCAGCTCATTTTCCAGCATGAAATCGAAGAACTCCGCCGTCTGGGGGGAAAGGGCATGATAAAAGCGCCTGCCCGCCTCAACAATGTCCTCCGGGGTGCCTATGGGCTTTGCATTGCCGTCACGGTAGGCAAGATCCCTGTTTTCATAGGCAATGGGGTACTTCACCCCTATCCTCTCCGCCTGCTCACGGAAGATGCGGTCGGCAATGGGTACGATATACTTGATGACCCCCTTGCGGAATTCCTTTATATCCGCCTCGGTGTAGCAGTTGCGGGTCATGTTGAGATACCCTAAGGGGACGTAGTTCTCAAAGCCCAGCTTTTTCCCCTGCTGTGTGCGCACCCTGACCATATCGTCATATATGCGGTCAAGGTCATCCGCATGGGACATATAGAAGGCGGATTCCGCCGCCCATGCATCGTGGCGCACCCTGTCATCGGGGGATACCTTGTAGGGGGTGAGCTCGGACAAGGTGCACACCTTGCCGTCAAACTCTATCTGTGCGGAGGCTATGAGCTTTTCGTATTCGCTCACAAGCCTGTTCTCCTCCTGCATGAGGGGGATAAGCTCCGGGGAAAAGCTCTTGAGGAAAATGTCGATATTGGTAAACATCACCTTCCCGAAGCGCTCCTCCAGCTCCTTTCTGAAGGGGCTTTCGGCAACAGCCTTTGCCACCCTCTGGGAGATCTCCGTCACAAGGGGGTTGCTCTCATCGTAGAAGTCGTTCTCTGCGCTGTAGAATTCATCCTCGGTGTTGATGCTGTGGCGGATGTAGCAGAGATTGTACATGGTGGAGTACCCTGCGGAAATATTATCCCATTCAAGGTAGGCACGCTCCGCATCATCTGCGGACACAGCCTTTTCTATCTGCTCTGCCGCTCTTTCCGCCTGCACCTTCAGGGCATCTATATCGGGGCGTGTGTACTGCATTTCAGAAAATTTCATATCTATCGTTCCTTTTTCTGAATATTGTATAAGTATATCCATTATACCACATGGAGAGAAGTTATGCAAGAGGAAGAAAGACCGCCGACCGCAAAATTGGCAGTCAGCGGTGAAAGGCTATCTCCGGGTTTCCGTCAGCCCGGGCTGTCGGGCAGGGATACGGTAAAGACGGTGCCCTTTCCGGGTACGCTCTTCACCTCCATATCTCCGCCGGAGATCTGTATCACGCGCATGGCAAGAGCAAGCCCCAGACCGTTGCCCTCGGTGGAATGAGATGTATCTCCCTGATAGAATTTGTCAAATATATGCTTTTTTGTCTGTTCATCCATGCCGCAGCCGCTGTCCTCCACCTCGACGATGACCCTTCCGTTCTCGGAGTATTCCCTCAGTGTGACTGTGCCGCCCTTATCCGTGAATTTGAAGGCGTTTGAGAGGAGATTGTCCCACACAAGGGGCAGCAGCTCCTCGTCTCCGTTTATCATCCTGCGTTCATCTGCAATATTTGCTTCAAAGTTGATGTCCTTTTCCTCCCAGACCGGCTCAAACAGCAGCGCCGAACGGATCAGCTGTCCGCTCAGGTCGAAACGGCTGACGCGGGGCGTTGTGCTCTGGTTTTCGAGCTTGTTGAGCTTCAGGATATTGGTGATAAGGGTATTGAGCCTTTTTGCCGCACGGGTCACGGTCCCGGCGTATTCCAGCCGCTCTTGTTCCGTCAGCCCGGGTCTTCCCAGCATTTCTGCGGAATTCTGGATTATGGCGATGGGGGTCTTTATCTCATGGGATACATTTGAGAAGAAATCCACACGCAGTGTTTCTATATTGCCAAGCTCCGCCGCCATTTTGTTGAAATCATCTATCATAACATCAAGGTAATCCCTGGTGTCATTCTCATTGAACGGCTCTATCCTGACGGAAAAATCCCCGGACGCTATCCTGCCGGCAGCATCCGCAAGGCGCTGCATAGGTATCTCATATGTCCTTTTGACCTGCTGCCTTGTGTACAGGGTAAGTCCCCCTGCCACAGCCGCCCAGAAAAGGAGTATCACGACTATTATGAGCACCTCGTTGAAATGAGCGCTCTGTACTCCGAGAAGAAGCCCTATATGTACTCCCGAAAGGATGAGCAGCGCCCCATAGTATCCGAAGAATATCCTCTTCGGGAAGCGGCTCTGTCTCACCGCCTTTGATATCTCCGTGTTTTTCATAACATCACTGCCTTGTATCCTATGCCGCGGATAGTCTTTATCTCAAAGCCGGTACATCCGGAGGTCTTGTCACGCAGACGTGTTATATACACATCCACCGCCCTCAGCCCCGCATCGGAATCAATGCCCCAGAATTCATCCATGAGCTGCGCCCGTGAGAAGGTCTTGTTGGGGTATGAGAGGAGCTTGAAGAGAATGTTGAACTCCCTTGTGGACAGGGGCAGCTCTTCACCGTTCAGGGAAGCAGTCATCGCATCCCCGTCAAGGGTCAGATCGCCTATGGACAGCTTTTTGGAGCCTGCAATGTTTGCACGCCGCAGCAGGGCTCTCACCCGCATCTCCAGCTCGGCAAGCTCCACGGGCTTGACCATGTAGTCATCTATCCCCAGTCTGAAGCCCTTTTCCTTGGAGGCAAGGTCATCCCTTGCGGAGAGAAAGAGGATGGGTATGTTCTCATTCAGCTCCCTGACGGTCTTTGCAAATTCAAAGCCGTCTGTTTTCGGCATCATTATATCAGAGATTATAAGGTCATATATATGGCTGTACATCTCATCATATGCCTCATTCACCGACAGGCAGCCCTTTGCCGAAAAGCCGCTGTCATTCAGATATGCGCAGACAAGACGGTTGAGATCCCTGTCATCGTCCACTACCAGAATATTTATCATGCTCATGCTCCTTGAATACGTTGCCGTTCCTGATTTTCTCAATTATACCAGAGCAGGGGGAATAATTCAAGTGAAAAGCTCTGATTTTAACATTACTGAAACAAAACTGAATACATAATGAAACACGGCGGGGATATAATGCATACATCAAAAACAAAACAAACCACCACAGGAGGCAGCATATGAAAAAAATGTATCTTATAACAGGGGCAGCAGGATTTCTCGGCGGCACGGTATGCCGTCAGCTCATAGCACAGGGGGAGAGGGTACGGGCGTTCGTACTGCCAAACGACCCTGCCATGAAGTTCGTGCCGAAGGAAGCCGAGACTGTTACCGGCGACCTTTGCGACAAGGAGTCCCTGGAGCGTTTCTTTGACGTTCCCGAGGGCTTTCAGACAGTGGTGCTCCACATTGCCAGCATAGTTACCGTGGATCCCTCCTACAACAAGAAGGTCATAGATGTAAATGTGGGGGGCACCCGCAATATCATAGACCTGTGCCTTTCTCACAAGGAGTGCGTGAAGCTGGTATACTGCAGCAGCACAGGCGCCATACCCGAAACTTCTGACGGCAGTGCCATAAAGGAAGTGGGCAGTTTTGACGCTGACAGGGTAGTGGGCTGCTACAGCCAGTCCAAGGCACTTGCAACCCAGCTTGTGCTGGATGCGGCGGAAAAATACGGCCTTGATGCCTGTGTAGTCCATCCCAGCGGCATTATGGGTCCTGAGGACTATGCCGTGGGCGAGACCACCGGGACACTTCTGAAGATAATCAAGGGGGAAATGCCCATGGGCATAGACGGCTCCTTCAATCTCTGCGATGTCCGGGATCTGGCAAGGGGCATTATCCTTGCGGCTGACAAGGGGAAGAAGGGTGAGTGCTACATCCTTGGCAACGATGAGGTCTCATTCCGTGATTTTTCAAGGCTGGTATCGGATGAAAGCGGATGCAAGCCCGTAAAGATGTTCCTCCCCCTGAAGCTTGCGGATCTCATGGCAGGGCTCATGGAGAAAAAAGCCGCAAGAAAGGGCGAAAAGCCCCTGATGACAAGGTTCTCCGTCTACAATCTGGCTCGAAACAACAACTTTGACTCCACAAAGGCAAAAAGGGAGCTGGGCTACACCACCCGCTCCTACCGTGAGACCATCCACGACGAGATCAGCTGGCTCCGCCTGTCCGGCAAGATCGCCTGACATAAAGCAAGAAAACATAAAGCAAGAGGCAAGATGAAAACAGCAAGCCGCACGGGCTTTCGACCATGCGGCTTGCTCTTTTCCTTCTTTTGCCAAAACAGATGGGATCTGTCTCCGGCTTTTCGTCACTGTCTTGCTTCTTGCCTCTTGCTTCTTGCTTCTATCGGAGCAGCAGCTCTGCTATCTGCATATCCTCGGGAGTGGTTATCTTTATGTTGGTGTAGGAGGACAGGGTCATATTGACACGTATGCCCACAGCCTCCGCCAGCTGACAGTCATCGGTGAAGTCAAGGCCGTGCGCTGACGCATTCTCCACCCCTCTGATGTAGTATTCCTTCTTGAATATCTGGGGAGTCTGGGTGATGTAGAGGGTGCTGCGGTCGGGGGTGCCTGTGATGATGCCCCCCTCCACGGTCTTTATGGTGTCCTTTACGGGCACTCCCAGGGCTGATGCCCCGAAATGGGCGGCATCCTCTATGCAGCGGGAGATCTCATCGGCTGTGACAAGGGGACGTGCCGCATCGTGGACGGCGATATACTCCGCATCCTCCGATACCATCCGCAGAGCGCCCAGCACCGACTGCTGGCGGGTATCCCCGCCCCCGGAGCAGCCCACGAACTTGTCAATGCCGTTCTCACGGGCGATATTGGTGATTATATCTGCATCACATTCCCGGGCGGCAATGATGATCTCGCTTACCTGGGGCACAGCCTGGAATGCTATCATGGAATAGGCAAGCACCGGCTTGCCCTTCAGCATGGCAAGCTGCTTGTGTATGCCGTTCATTCTTTCGGCATTGCCTGCTGCTGCGATTATTACGGATACCTTTGACATATCATTCTTCCTTTATGTTATACGAGCATCAGGATAACTGCTGCAGCAGCACCTGCCCTCATGAACACCAGCACGGCGAAAAGCACCGCAAGACCTACGGATGTGCCGCCCCGGCGTATGATCATATCCTCCTTGTCCACCTGCAGGGGGATAGACTTTATCTCGCTAATGCGCTTTATGCAGTGATCGTAGTATATCCTGTTGGCAAAGCACCCGGCTGAAAATATGAGCAGGGTCTCCATTATGCTGGACACGGTGTTGAGCACCCCGAAGGAGCCTGTTTCAAGCTCCAGCTTCAGAAACGCCTGCACTTTCTCCACAAGGGCGGGGATGGAGCCGTATGCCGCTATGAACATATTGTAGTAGTCCTGATTGCCAAGCACCGTCTGCAATGACAGCGCCATGGCAGGCAGGGATATTATGAAGCGCAGTATGAACACCACTATTGCCTGTACGGTCATCTTGCGGTAGGCAAGGTATATCTCCGGGAACAAAAGTGCTGCCAGATTGGGGTAGAACCGTATCCCGAAGCGGTGCATCAGCAGGAACTTGGGCATATAGTACAGCTTGTTGGGGCCTATGAACTCCGCCGCCTCTGCCACGGTCACATCATCCTCAAGGGTGTCCTTGGGGTCGGAGCCGAAGGAATCACCGAAGTCGGTAATGTTCATGGCGCTGTACAGCTCTCCCATTTCCTTCTCGTTGATGCCGCTCCCACCGGGGGACTTTTTCTCACCCATGTACAGGGCACGGTAGCCCGCAGGCTGCTTTGTGCCGTTGCATTCGTAGTAATAGGTGGAAGGTGTGCCGCACTTGTCGCAGAATAGCTGATCCGGGCGCAGGGCATTGCCGCAGGAAGCGCATTTGGGAGCCTCCTGCTCCTCCACTGCCCGTGCCCGCCAGCCCTGCTGCTGCCCGTGAAGGGCAGTGTTCACACAGCCTGCGGCCTTGTAGCATTCCCTGTGGTAGGGAGTGCCGCACTCGGGACACACCACTATGTCGTCTTCCTCCCCGAACTGCTTGTTGCAGACAGGGCAGCTATAATCCTTATATTCGATCATCCGATCCAAACCCTTTGCTGTAATAGCCGCCGGGGGCTGCCCCCCGGCTCATGTGACGGATTGTGTGACGGCTCAGGTGTTGGCGTCGATAAATGCCCTGAGGACAGGCTCCGGCTTGAAGCCCATATCCCTTGCGACCTCCACGCCGTTTTTGAGTATCACCAGAGTGGGGATGCTCACAATGCCGTATTCGGCTGCGATCTCGTCGTTTTCATCTGTATCAACGCTGAAGAACTCCACCTTGCCGTCATATTCGTCAGCCAGCTTGTCGATGAGGGGAGCCAGCATCCTGCAGGGACCGCACCATGTGGCGTTGAAATCAACAAGAGCGACAGGAGCAGCCTTTGCAGCAGCAAAATCATTGTTAAGTACGGTGTTTAACATGAGATCATCTTCTTTCTGTATGTTTTTATAGCAAACGCCAAAATGGTTTTGTCGTTTGCTATATTGTACTACATTATTCACAATAAGTCAAGGATATTCTTTCCCGTTGCTCCGACTGTCCCCGGAGATACACAAGGGGGCATACCCATCCCTGACCTCTGATTTCTGACCTCTGTCTTACCATGTCACTATTATGCCTTCGCCGTTCATAAGGTGGTCAAGGTTTTCCAGCAGGCGGTTCACATAGGTGGTGCGCAGACGGAAGGATGTGCGGCCGTTGAGGCGCACTACCGACAGGCGGTCAGCGCTGCTTACAAATTCCACTGTGTCCGTGCCGTAGTCGGATACTACAGTTACGGTAACATCGGCGGGGTCGGTGTTCTCCTCCAGGTATATCTCCTCTGCGGGAGCCTTGAGGAAGTACTGGTAGAAGGATTTGAACAGATCCGGGTCTACCTCCTCCCCGTCACAGGTGACGGCAAAGTCATCCTTGTCCCCGGTGAGAACAAAGTCCTTCCTTACGTCCTTGCTCTCAATGGTGAACTCATCAATGGCAAAGATGTATGTGCTGGTGATAAGGGGGCTGGTTATGCCCTCGGGAGTGATGGTGAGCCAGGGGAGGGTGCCGTCGGTGAACATGAATATCTCATCAAAGCCTGTGGCGGTCACATAGCGCCCCTTTTCACCCGTTTCCTCGTTGGTGTAGGCATTGCCCACGGTAAGAGTGGTATCTCCCCCCACAATGTCAAAGTCTATGACGGCATAGGGGTCGTCAAAGCCGAAGGAGGAGAGGGTCTCCTCGGAGGGGGCGGCAACGGCTACGCCGCTTGCGGTAAGGCCGTATATGGCATTGAGGGCATCGTAGGCGGTGTCGGGGTTAAGGTCAAGGCGCACAGGCTCGGTCATGCGGTGGGTGGCTGAATTGCCCGTTACTATCTCGTCGGAATCCTGCCTCTCATCGTATTCGAGCACTATTGTATAGTCAATGTCCTTCCGCTTTACGGTGATGCTGTTTATCTTGGTGTAATCCTCAGGGTTTTCCGCATTTTCCGGTGCCTGGGGGGTGTATACCGTCTTTTCAAGGAAGTAGAACTTATCCCGCAGGAAGTAGGACACCTTGGCATTGTCCACGGCATAGACCGTGTCGGTGCCGTCAAGGGTGCAGTAGGTGACCTCGTCTGCGGGAGCCTCGTTGCCCACACGTATCTCACGGACGGTGCCGTCCTCAAAGGTGATAAGGGCAGTTGCACGGGGAGCATCAAGGCCGTATACGGAAAGGTCGTCTGCGTGCTCGTTTGCAGTGGTGGCAGCCGCAAAGGATGCGGCATATTCCAGAGCCTTGCCTATAAAGGTAGTGTCATGGATAAGGCCTGCAAAATCCTCCACAAACCAGCTGTCATCCGCATATTTCCTTATGGTGTATTCACCCTCGGAGTTTGCTATGGCTATGGTCTCTATGGCGGCAGGGTCCTTGTCGTACAGGAGCTTCCCCTCGTTCACGGTGACAGAGGTGGTCTCCTCTGCTGCATCGCCATTGTCTCCACCCGTAAGGTTCACAAGGAGTATGACAGCGGCGGCAAGCACCACAGCCGCAATAGTCACGGCGATAAGTAGTTTTATATTGGATCTCATATCATTTCCCCGTCACAGCCGCTTACTTGGTTCTTCTTCTGATGAATACCACAGCACCTATCACAAGCACCACAAGGGGCAGCACGATGACAAATACCGTAAAGCCTGTGGATACCTTGCTGTTGTCAATGTCAAAGGTCTCTGAGGTAAGATCCTTTGCAACGATGGATATGCCTGTGTTCTTGCCTGTCATGCTGTTGAGTATGGAGATGAAGTAGTCCCCGTTGTTGAAGTAGGTGGTGGAGGTCATGGACTCGTCAAGGGTCTCGGAGGAGCCTATGACAAGCACATTTGAGTAGTGTGCCTGATTGTTCTCATCGAACATATACTTGCGCCCTAATGCCCATGTGGTCTGAACGCCGTTGTCAATGTCCCCGTTCTCGCCACGCTCGGCAGCCTCACGCATCTCCTCCGTGAACACAAAGCCTGTGTCGGCAGTCTGCAGGAGTGCTACGGTGCTGCGGGTGTCCGCATTGTCGAACAGCAGTGTCAGGGGTCTTGACTGATAGTCTATTACAGGCAGGTCAAAGGAGGCAACGTTCAGTGTGTAGTCCCCCTCCTTGATGTAGTCACGCACGATGTAGTAGTTCTGTGTCTGGAGATTTGCAGTGTCCATATCGCCTACAACGCCGTCCCCTATGCCTATGCCCCATTCGGAAAGGAGGGTCTCCATATTCTTCATGGATTTCTGGGAGTAGTCGGCGATGTAGATAAGGTTCTTGCCAAGCCTGCCCCCGTTGTCAAGGAAGGAGTAGATGCTGTCTATGATGCTGTCGTCATAGTCGTTGAGGGGCGCATTTATCACGATGATGTCCGCATCCTCGGGTATCTCCTGGGACAGGGGATCTATCTCCGTGGTGTCGATGCCGTTTGCATTGAGAAGTGCCATCACATTGTCATAGGATGTGCCGGCGGTCTCGGAATTAAATACCACAGCCTGCAGAGGATCCGGGTCGGTGACGTACATTATGGCTGATGTCAGCTCCTGCTCCGCATTTGAGGATACCACCTGCTGGGAGAAGGTATTGTAGTTCATCTCCGTGTTGTACAGATCCTGTATGGCAATGACCCTTATGCGCTTTGAGCTGCTGACAACGATGCTGTACGCATCTATCTCGCCCTTGTACATGGACTTGTATCTGTCGGCATAGGTGGGGTTCTTCACCATGTCAACGAATTTAAGGGACACGTTGTCGCTGTAGATGGTGTACTTTCTCAGCACCTCATATGCCTGCTTGTAGTAGACGTAGTTTGAGGTCTTGAATGTATTCTCATCGGACATACAAACTATCTCAACAGGCTCATTCACCGTTGCAAGGTAGTCCATGGTCTCCTGTGAGATCTCGAATGTGCCGTTCTTGGTAAGGTCCACGGACATATCTATCTTCTCCGAAAGGAGGTTCACCACCACGTTGAAAAGCACCACAAGAGCCACTACCACCACTGTCACAGCGGTGGCAACAGAGCCGTACTTCCACTTTCTGCGGGCTATGCTGCGCTTTTTCCTCTTTGCCTCTTCCTTCTCGGAGAGCTGCTCGTCCTTTTCTGCGGCGATCTCGGCAGCACTTTCCTCGGGGGACTCTGCCGCAGCATCATCGGCTGCCTCCGGAGTGCTCTCTTCCGGGGACTCTGCCGCAGTTTCCTCTGCCGCCTCTTCGGAGAGGGTCATCTCCTCTTCGGTCTGTGCGGCAGTCTCTGCTGCTTTATCCGCTGTCTCTGCGGGGACGTTGTTGTTTTTCTTTTTCTTACTCATATACAGATTCCTTCTTCAAAGCTTCTTTACCTGTCTGCGCCTTATGACCAGCGTCTCTTTTCAAGCACCCTTACAGTGAGGAAAGAGAAGATGAATATGACGCTGATAAAGAATATGACGCTGGTTATGTTGAATATGCCCTGTGTGAACTCCACATAACGGTTGTAGAAGCCTATTGCAACCATTGCCTTTTTGAGAGGCTCCCATGTCACGCTTGATGCAAACACATCTATCATATACAGCACAAAGTTTACTATTATGCTGACTATTGCGGAGATTATCTGCATCTCCGTCAGGGAAGAGATGAATATGCCTATGGAGATGAACGAAGCCCCTACCAGCAGCAGCCCTGTGAAGTTTCCTACGATCTGCGCCATTGCAAGGCTCCCTGCAAGGATCCTCAGCACTATGACAAAGGGAATGTAGATGACCATGGCACACAGGAACACGCACAGAGCGGAGAAGAACTTGCCGAACACTATCCCCGAAAGGCTTACGGGGGCGGTGAGCAGGCACTGATCCGTCTTCAGCTTCTTCTCATCCGCAAAAAGCCTCATGGTAAGCAGGGGGATTAGGATAAGCACAAAGATGAACACCCCGGAGAATACATAGGACATATCCGTGGTGGCAGAGCCTAAGTTCAGGAATACAAAGTATATGCCCGCAATGAACCAGAATATGGCAATGAATATATATGCTATGGGAGAGGTGAAAAACGCCTTCATTTCCCTTTTGAATATAGCGCCCATTATTCCTCGCTCCCTTCTGCATTCTGTTCGTCCCCGGCGGCTGCGTCTTCCTCATCGGTCTCAGGTGGCAGGGCGGCGGCTGTCTCCTCTGTACGGGTCATCTTCTGCCCGTGTATGATATCCGCTGCCACAACAGCACCGGATACCTGTTCAAGGAGCTTCTTCTGCAGCTCCTCATCAGACTGGGGATCAGACTTTTTCTTTTTGTTAAAGTCAAAGCTGTCACCCATAGTTATGCGCAGGAATATGTCCTCCAGGGACATCTGGTTGGACTTGAGCCCCAACAGCAGCCACTTCCTGTCACACAGGCGGCGGAACAGGTCACGCCTTATGTCTTTGTCTTCCTCGCACTCTATCTCAAAGTCGTGTACACCGGGCTCGGTCTCACCCAGATCCGTAACAGCCACAACGCCGCCTATGCCCTCTATGAGCTTTGCGACTTCTTCGGCAGGGCCTTCAATGCGTGCTGTATAGCGCATATCGTCCAGTGCGGCGGATGTGAGATGCTCTGTGGTGTCATCTGCCACTATCTGCCCCTGGTTTATGATGACTATGCGGTCGCACACCGCCTGTATCTCCGAAAGGATATGGGATGAGAGTATGACCGTATGCTTTTTCCCAAGGCGCTTGATAAGGTTTCTTATATCCAGTATCTGCTTGGGGTCAAGACCTACCGTAGGCTCATCAAGGATAAGTATCTCAGGATTGCCTATAAGGGCCTGCGCCACGCCCACACGCTGCCTGTAGCCCTTTGACAGGTGCTTTATCATGCGCTCGTACACGTCGGTTATCTTCACAAGGCTGCATACCTCTTCTATATGTGCCTTGCGGGGTATCTTCACCTTTTTCAGATCATAGATAAAGTTCAGATACTCCTTTACCGTCATATCCGGGTAAAGAGGGGGCAGCTCCGGCAGATAGCCTATGTCCTTCTTTGCCTTTATGGGCTCATCAAGGATGTCCGTGCCGTTAATGAGCACTTCCCCGTCCGTGGAGGACAGATAGCCCGTGAGTATGTTCATAGTCGTGGATTTGCCTGCACCGTTGGGTCCTAAGAAGCCCAATATCTCCCCGTCGTTGACGGTGAATGACACATCATTGAGTGCCACCTTGGAGCCGTAGTGCTTTGTAAGGTGCTTGACCTCGATCATAGTATGACCTCGCTTTTTGCATAAACTGACAAAATGGTGGGATCGGGTCTGTACCGCCTTTGCAGGACATCTGCCCCGCAAAGGATCTCCCCGATCCTAAAGGAGATTTTATTATATCAATGTGTTGATACGGTGACAGAACAGAAAATCTTTTATGATAGCTTTTCTATTGCCGCCTTTATACGACTTATGGTCTCATCCCTGCCCAGTATGGCAGCAAGCTCTATGCCGCCGCCGGGGGTCATGGCCTTGCCGGAAAGGGCTGTGCGCAGAGGCCACAGCATATAGCCGTTCTTGACACCCTGCTTCTCTATCTCCGAAAAGACAGCAGTATGTATCGCCCCGGTGTTCCACTCGACGACCCCCTCCAGCACGGGGAGGAGCATATTCAGCGCCGCGAGTGCGGTCTCCGCATTGGTCTTCATCTTTTTATTGATGTAGAGATCGTTTGAGTATTCGGGCACCTTGTCCAGGAAGTCCACCTTCTCAGGTATCTCCGACAGAAGCTCCGTCCTCGGCTGCAAGGCATCTGCAAGCACATCCACATCAATATTGTCTGTATTGCAGCCCTTTCTGATCCAGGGGAGCGCCACCGCCATAAATTCCTCGTGGGAAAGGCGGCGCAGATGCTCTGCGTTTATGGCGGTCATCTTCTGTATGTCGAATATGGCAGGGGACTTGGAAAGCCCGGATATGTCAAATTCCTGCACCAGCTCATCAAGGGTGAATATCTCGTTCTCCCCCTTGGGTGCCCAACCCAGCAGGGCTATGTAGTTGATTATGGCGGGCACGTAGAAGCCCTTTTCCACAAAGTCGCCGAAGTAGGCATCCCCGTCACGCTTTGACAGCTTGTGCTGCGCATCACGCATGATATGCTCCACGTGGATGTACTCAGGCACCTCCCAGCCGAAGGCCTCGTACAGCAGATTGTACTTGGGGGCGCTTGACAGGTATTCATTGCCCCTTACCACATGGGTTATGCCCATGAGATGATCGTCGATGACATTGGCAAAGTTGTAGGTGGGCATACCGTCGGCCTTGATGAGTATCTGATCGTCAAGGAGCTCGTTTTCCACGGATATGTCGCCGTAGAGCACGTCGTGGAAGGTGGTGGTGCCCTCTGTGGGCATCTTCTGCCTTATGACATAGGGAGTGCCCTCATCCAGCAGGCGCTTTACCTCCTCTGCGGGCAGATCCCTGCAGTGACGGTCGTAGTTCTGTATGGAGAGCTTTGCCTCCCTCTGGGCGGCGTGAAGGGCATCTATGCGCTCCTTTGTGCAGAAGCAGTAGTATGCCTTCCCCTTTTCCACCAGCTCAAGGGCATATTTCTTGTATATGTCCTTCCTCTCGGACTGAATGTAGGGGCCGTACTCACCCCCCACATCGGGACCCTCGTCCCAGTTAAGGCCGCATATGCGCAGTGTCTCGTATATTTTGTCCACTGCGCCCTCCACATAGCGTTCAAGGTCGGTGTCCTCAATGCGCAGTATAAAGTCACCGCCGTACTTGCGGGCGATGATGTAGGTGAATATGGCTGTGCGCAGGTTTCCTATGTGCATATACCCTGTCGGGCTCGGCGCAAACCGTGTGCGCACACGCTTTGATGTGTTAATGTCCATAGTCATTCTCCTTGGAGCAGGGCTCCTTTGTCCCTTCCGATCTGCTCCCTTAATTCTTCAAGGCTGTCAAATCTCATTTCGGGACGGATAAAGCGGGTAAATCTTATTTCAAGGGCAGTGCCGTACAGCACCCCCGAAAAGTCTTTGAGCCACACCTCGCAGAGAGGGTCTCTCTCCCCCTTTATGGTGGGCTTTACGCCAATGTTGGCAACACCTTTGTATGTGCTGCCGCCTATGTCCGTATATACGGTATACACCCCGTAACGGGGGATGACAAGGGATGTGTCAAGTGGGATATTTGCCGTGGGGAAGCCTATCGTCCTGCCTATCTCATTGCCGTGGACAACTGTGCCCCGCACAGAGTATTCCCAGCCTAAAAAGGCATTGGCGGAAGCTATATCACCCTTTGCGATATACTCCCGTATCCTGCTGGATGATATGCGCATATCCCCCATGTTCACATCATCTGCCACAAGAAGGCGTATGCCTCTTTCCCCCAGTATCTCCCCCAGCTGCTCGGTGCCGCAGGCAGCGCCCCTTCCCATGCGGAAATCGCTGCCGCACACTACACATCCCGCACCAAGGGTACCCGACAGTATTTTGTCGGTAAAGTCCTCTGCGGTCATATCCCGCACCCCGCCGAAATCAAGGGAATACACATCATCAGCCCCCGCCCCTATGAGCAGAGCTGTCTTGTGCTCATCGCTGATGAGGGGTCTGTATGAGCTTCCCTTTGAGGTGACAGAGGCGGTGTCAAAGGTGCATACGGTACACATTGCCCCTGTTTTGCGGGCTGTTTCCACGGCGGTCTCTATTACCCGCCTGTGCCCCTTGTGTACGCCGTCGAATATACCGATGGCAATAACGTTTCTATTATTCTTCATATCATCCACGACACGGCTGTAAGCCTCCGGACGTTTCAGGCTCCGAAAAAGTTCTTTACGCCACGAAGCTCGTTGTTCTCATATGTGCCAAGGGCAAGGAATGTGCCGTCACAGCCGTATATCTTTACAAAGCCGTCTCTCCGCTCCGGCTCCTGCATACCCTTCTGCCCCGATGTAAGGCGCACGCCGCTCTTGTAGAGCCTTGTGCATCTTTCGTCAAGGGTGACGGCAGGATATTCCCACACATTCTCCACAGGGCGGAAAAGGGTGGATACCTCACCACATTCCGCAGCCGCCTGCACCATTTCAAGGGTAAGGCAGTCATCAAGGGTGAAGCCGCAGGCTCTTGTGCGCCGAAGTGCGGTCATTATGCCGCCGCAGCCGCATTTTTCCCCTATGTCCGCTATGACGGAGCGGATGTATGTCCCTTTCGAGCAGGAGAGTATCATCTCCCCCTCCCCGGTAAGCGGGTCATACCGTGGTATGTCAAGGTAACACACCGTCACTTTGCGGGGTGTGCGCTCTACCTCCAGCCCTTTCCGGGCAAGATCGTAGAGCCGCTGCCCGTTCACCTGCACTGCCGAGTACATGGGGGGCACCTGCATTATCTCCCCGACAAATGCCTTTGCCGCCTCTCTGAGAGCCTCCTCACCGGGGAGGGTGCCCCCTGCGGCGGTCACATTCCCGGTGCAGTCAAGGGTGTCGGATGTGTACCCCAGCCTGAAATGCGCCCTGTATTCCTTGTCCTTGTCGGGGATAAGCTCCGCTGCCCTTGTGGCAGCCCCTGCAAACACAGGGAGTACCCCTGTCGCCATGGGGTCAAGGGTGCCGGAATGCCCCAGCTTCTTCATTTTGAGGATCCCCCGCAGCTTTGCTATCACATCAAAGGATGTAAAGCCTTCGGGCTTGTCTATGCATATTATGCCGTTTTCCATCACGCCAGCCACAGGTCTATCCCCATAACAGGGGCGATAGCCGCAAGCACCTTCAGCCTTACGCTGTCCACATCCCCCTCAAGGGTACAGCCCGCAGCCCTGATATGCCCTCCGCCGCCGAATTTGCGGCATATCTCGGACACGTCTATATCCTCTGCGGAGCGCATGGAGATCTTGAACTTCCCCGGCTCCTTCTCCTTTATGGTGACACCTACGGACACGCCCTTGATGCACATGGGCAGAGAGGCTACCCCCTCCAGCTCCTCCTGTGCCGCACCTGTAATCTCCATGTCCGAAAGGGTGACGGCGGCTATGGCGCACTTCCCGTCAAGATATGTCCTCAGCCCCTCCATCACACGCTGCTCCAGCTTGATGCGTTCGAGGCTCTTTATGTCAAAGAGGGTGCGGTTTATGGAGGCAAAGGGGATGTGATGATCCCTTATTATCTCAGCGGCTATCTCATGGCAGCGGGGAGTGGTACACTCAAACTTGAAGCAGCCCGTATCCGTCTCTATGCCTGTAAAAAGGCAGGAGGCGATAAGGGGATTTATGGGCAGCTCCCCCTGCTTTAGTATGTCGTAGACTATCTCGCAGGCAGATGATGCCTGTCCGTCAAGCACCAGCTTCTTTGCAAAGCCCGTGTTTGAGATGTGGTGGTCTATGGCAAGCTCCACAAAATCCGCATACATGGAGGTAGCCTTCCCCAGAAGCTTCGTATCCGCAAGATCCGTGGAGATTATGCAGCTGTTGGCAAATTTCTGGGGCTCGTACTCCTTCATTATATACTCATACTTTTCCGGTATGGGGTCGGAGCAGAGCACATTTGCCTTCTTGCCCATCTCACGCAGGGCAAAGCACAGTCCGTAGCCGCTGCCAACAGCGTCCCCGTCAGGGCTTGAATGTATGAGGATATAGTAATTGTCATGGCTTTTGAGAAACTTTGCCGCCTCGGTGTAGCTGATATTCTCGGACATGGTGCTCACTCCTCCTCATTGTTTTCCGGGGGAACAAGTGCGTTTATCTTCTGTAGCAGATCCGCCGAACGCTCGATGGAATCATCCGCAATGAACTTGAATTCGGGGCATTTTTTAAGATGCAGCTTGTCGGCACAGGCGGAGCGTATCATCCACGCTGCGCTTTCAAGGCCCTTTACGACCTCCTTTGCCCTTTCGATGCCGTCTATGTGTGATATGTATACCTTGCAGTGGGAGTTATCCCCGGAGAGATCCACCTTCACCACGGAGGAAAGACCGTCGGACACTCTCGGGTCCTTTATCTGCTCCCTCATCACGCCGGAGATCTCCCTTTTGATATCCTCTGCAAGCCTCTGATTTTTGAAACCAGCCATATATTCTCCTCATGCTGTCTGTTTGTATGTTATGATGAATGACAAAACTCACTTTGTACAATGGGTTTTATAGATAGCTTCCCCGAGAGGGAGCTGCTTTGAAGGCAGCTCCGCCCAAGCCCCCCTCCCGGAGGGGGGTGTCCCGCAGGGACGGGGGGAGTACACCGACACCAGGCAGAGAGATGATCAGGCAGATATCTGTCCGATCCCGCTTCCTGCCTTTTGCTTCATGCCTCTTATTCGGGGCGGTATTCCTCCATGATGTAGGATTCAAATACGTCCCCTTCCTTGATGTCGGAGAATTTTTCAAGTGTGATGCCGCACTCAAAGCCCTGAGCCACTTCCTTAACGTCGTCCTTGAAGCGGCGCAGGCTGGACATCTTGTCGTCTGCGATGATGATACCGTCACGCACAACTCTGATAAGGCTGTTGCGCGCCATCTTTCCGCTGAGCACATAGGAGCCGGCAACAGCGCCTACGCTGGATATCCTGTACACCTGTCTTACCTCAGCACGGCCCAGGAGGTTCTCCCTTACCTTGGGGGCAAGCATACCCTTCATGGCAGTGGTGATCTCCTCGATGGCGTCGTAGATTATCCTGTAAAGGCGCATATCCACGCCGTCACGCTCTGCATTCTCAGCCGCAACGGGATCAGGGCGCACATTAAAGCCTACTATGATGGCATTTGATGCGTTTGCAAGCATAACATCGCCCTCGGAGATGGCACCCACGGCACCGTGGATGACCTTGATGCGCACCTCGTCGTTGGAGAGCTTTTCAAGAGACTGCTTTACAGCCTCCACAGAGCCCTGTACGTCCGCCTTTACGATGATAGGCAGCTCCTTTACCTCGCCCTGCTCTATCTGGCTGAACAGGTTGTCAAGCGTTACCTTCTGATACTGCTTGAACTGCTCCTGCTTTGCCTCGTGCTTTCTCTGCTCCACAAGCTCTCTTGCCAGCTTCTCATCCTTTACGGCATTAAAGGTATCGCCTGCTGCGGGAACCTCTGCCAGACCTGTTATCTCAACAGGGCAGGAGGGACCTGCTTCCTTTACCCTTTCGCCCTTGTCGTTGGTCATTACACGGACGTGTCCAACTGCGGTGCCCGCAATGATGACATCCCCTGTGCGGAGAGTACCGTTCTGCACCAGAAGTGTTGCAATGGGGCCTCTGCCCTTGTCAAGGCGGGCTTCGATGACAGTACCCTTTGCGGCACGGTCGGGATTTGCCCTCAGATCCGCCACATCAGCCACAAGAATGATGTTTTCAAGCAGATCGTCAAGACCCATGCCCGTCTTTGCGGATACGGGAACGCATATAACATCGCCGCCCCACTCCTCGCACACCAGACCGTACTCGGTCAGCTGCTGCTTTACGTGGTCGGGGTTTGCCTCGGGCTTGTCCATCTTGTTTATGGCAACGATTATGGAAACTCCCGCTGCCTTTGCGTGGTTGATGGCTTCAACAGTCTGGGGCATGATGCCGTCGTCGGCTGCCACTACCAGTATGGCTATATCCGTTACGGATGCGCCTCTTGCACGCATGGAGGTGAATGCCTCATGGCCGGGGGTATCAAGGAAGGTGATCTCCCTGCCCTTTATATTCACCCTGTATGCACCTATGTGCTGTGTTATGCCGCCTGCCTCGGTGGCTGTAACGTGGGCATTTCTGATATTGTCAAGCAGCGAAGTCTTGCCGTGGTCAACGTGACCCATGACCACAACAACAGGCGCACGGGGGATGCCCTCGCCGTCGTCCTCGCTGTCGTCGATAAGGCGCTCCTCTATGGTGACGATGACTTCCTTCTCTACCTTTGCGCCCAGCTCCTCTGCCACCAGGGATGCGGTGTCAAAGTCTATGACCTGGTTTATGGTACACATCTCGCCCAGGGTCATGAGCTTCTTTATGACCTCATTGGCGTTGACCTTGAGCCTTGCTGCCAGCTCGGACACTACTATCTTATCGGGGATGAGCACCTTGAGCTGCTGCTTTCTTGCTCTTTCAAGCTCGATCCTTCTCAGCTTCTCTGCCTCAGTCTCACGCTTGCCGCTGTACTGCTGCTGCTTTCTCTGGGCAGACTTCTGGTTTATCTTCTGCTTCTTGGCAAGGTTGTCCTTGCGCTTGCCGGAGCCGCCGGAGGATGTAGCCATGTTGTCATAGCGCTCGTTGTACTTGTCTATATCCACATAGCTGCCCCTGGTGTCGATGGTGTGGCGCTTTGTGTCCACCTGTACATCGGCTTTCTCGGAGATGTTGCCCCCAAGCTTTGTCTTGTTGCCCTTCTCCTGGCGGGGAGCCTTTTCCTCCTTGGGCTTTTTGCTCTGCTCGGTCTTCTTGTTCTTCTGTTCGTCCGACTTCTGCATCTGGCTGTTGAAGCGTTCAAGGGCAGATTTCTGCTGTACCTTCGCCTTGTCCCCGGACTTGCTGTCACCCTTGGATACGCTCTTCATGGAGGACAGGTCTATCTTGCCAATCTTGCCCAGTCTGGGTGTGGTCTGCTCGGGCTGCTCGACAGCCTTTTCCGCAGGTTTTTCTGCAGATTTCTCTGCAGCCTTCTCCGCAGGCTTTTCCTCAACCTTTTCAGCAGATTTTTCTGCAGACTTGTCTGCCGGTTTTTCCGCTTTTTCGGCAGTTTTTATATCAGTGTCTGCTGCGAACTTTTCAGTCTCCTTTTCGGGAGCGGGCTTTTCAGCAGTCTTCTTTTCGGCGGCAGGCTTCTGGGCTGCCTTCTTGTCGGCGCTCTTTTCAGCCTTTTCTCCATTATCCTTTGCAGCCTTCTCCTCCGCCTTTTCAGCAGTCTCCGCCGCCTTCTTTGCGGTGCGCCTTGTCTTCTTGACAGGCTTTTCCTCCTCCTTTACGGGAGGCTTGTCATTGCGGGTGGCAAAATACTCGTCAAAGCTGTCCACCTGATTGTCCTGTGTGTATATCTCAAGGACGGTGTTCAGCTCCTCCTCGGTAAGGCTGCCGCCGGTCTTCTTTGCCAGCCCCATTTTCTCCGAAATGGTATCCACCAGCTGCTGTGCGGCAGTGCCTAAGTCCTTTGCCACCTCTGTGATCTTGAATTTTGTCGTTGTCTTTGTGCTCATAGGCGTATGATACCCCTCTTTACTGGTTTATCGTATTCTCAGCAGAGTTCCCCTCTGCACTCAAAATCTCTTTCGCTTTCCCGGCAAAGCCCTTGTCGCATACGGCCATGACCGCAGCAGGCTTTCCCAGCTTTTCGCCCACAGCGGCCTTGTCTGCATCTATCCTGACAATATCCGCTTTGCTCTCGAACTTTTCCGCCGCAAAGGCTATTTCCTTTTCGGTCTTGGGGGATATGTCGCAGGCTTCAAGGATAAGGTATGCCTTATGCTGCATCACCGCTTCCTTCACGCTGTCAAACCCCATCTCCATGCGTCCTGCCCTGCGGCATACCGTGAGCAGGCCGAACAGTTTCTCATCCGCTGCCATCAAGCTCACCTCTCATGCTTTCGTATACCTCCGGGGGAATGGTACATTCAAGGCTTCTCCCTATGCGCCCTGTCTTCACAGCCCTTTCAAGGCATTTCACATCACGGCATATATATGCCCCGCGGCCTGCCTTCTTCCCTGTAAGATCCAGTGACACAGCCCCCTCCGGACTGCGCACCACCCTTATAAGCTCCTTCTTGGGCTTTTTCTCATTGCAGCCCATGCAGGTGCGTTCGGGTATCTTCTTCACCTTTACCAAATGACCACCACCATATGCAAGGAAATCGTGTTATCAGTTGCCGGGCTTGATATCTATCTTGTAGCCTGTAAGACGGGCTGCAAGCTTGGCATTTTGACCCTTGTTGCCTATCGCCAGTGACAGCTCATTTTCGGGCACGTATGCGGTGCACATCTTCTCATCGCTGTCTGCCACCTCCACACGGTTCACCTTTGCGGGGGAGAGGGCATTTGCCACAAACTTCGCAGGATCCGCATCGTAGGGGATGATATCTATCTTCTCGTTGGCAAGGGATGCCAGTATATTGTTTATACGTGTGCTCTTGGGGCCTATGCAGGAGCCTACCGCATCCACGTTCTCATCATTGGACTTTACGGCTATCTTCGTGCGGGAGCCTGCCTCACGGGCAATGGAAACTATCTCCACTGTGCCGTCGTATATCTCGGGCACCTCTCTCTCAAAGAGCTTGCGGACAAAGTCCTTGTACACCCTTGACAGCTTTACTGTGGGACGCCTTTCAAGATTTATGATATCCACGATGTACACATCTATGATGTCATCTACCTTGAGCACCTCTCCGGGTATCTGGTCGTTCTTCATAAGGGAGAATTCATTCTTGCCCACCCTGACGGTGACGATGCCGTTTGCAGGCTCTGTCCTTATTACCTCTGCGGATACTATCTCACGCACCTTGTCCTGATATTCCGCAATGAGCTTTTCCTTCTCGAATTCCCTTACGTCGTGGCGGATGGACTGCTTTGCATACTGTGCGGCAACTCTGCCGAAGGTGGCAGGATCAAGGGCATAGGCTATCTTTTCCCCTACAACACAGTTGGGGTCTATCGTCCTTGCCTCGTCGATATTTATCTCATTGAAGTCGATGGGCTCATCATCAACGATGGTCCTCATTATGCAGGCACGCATCTCCCTCTTCTCGGGATCTATCTTTACGGAGAATTCCTCCTCATCCGTATCGGGGAACTGCTTTTTCATGGCCTTGAATACCCCGTCCTCTATCCTTGCGATGAGATCCTCCAGAGGTATGCCCCTCAACTGTGCCAGCTGTTCAAGCGCCTCAAAAAACTCGGCGCTGCTGGATGCCTTTTCACTCGCTGCTACTTTCTTTTTCATTTTTTTATAAAAGCCACCTTTCCTGATAGAAGTTAGATCGTCTTGTTATTACATTTCGTATCTGTTTGCGTATTTGCTTTGTGTACTGCGCTGTAAGAAGCATGAGGCGAGAGGCAAGAGGCAAGATATGCTGACAAAGAGTTTTTATCTTGCCTTCCTCTTTTTTTGCAAAAGCGATGCTTTTGCTTCTCGTCACTGCTCATTGCTTCTATTCTGCGCTTTCTATGTCCTCATCGTCGTAAAGGCGGACAAAGGCGGTCTCGGACAGCTTTACCTGTATTTCCTCAGTGTCGTCGCCCTTTTCCGTCAGGACTGTCAGGGTCTTTGTGCCCTCGTCATAGTCCCTGATGATGCCGATGAATTCCTTTACGCCTTCATGCTCCCTGATGTAGCGGACGCGCACGGGACAGTCCCTGTATTCCTCGAAGTGCTCCTTTTTGCGAAGCTCCCTGCCAAGTCCGGGAGAGCCTACCTCAAGTATGTACTGCTCCTCGATGGGGTCTGCCTCGTCAAGAGCCTTTGACAGGGGACGGGTCATAGCCTCGCAGTCGTCCATGTCAATGCTGCCCCCGGGCCGCTCGATAAGCACCCTCAGATAGCGCAGCGCCCCTTCCTTTTCGTATGTGATGTCCCAGATGCCAAGCCCCAGCTCATCTGCTATGGGCTTTGCCAGCTTGTACGCCACAGCGGCGATATTGCCGCCCTTCTGCCTGTTTGCCATACTCACCCTGCCTTATACATGAACAAAGACCGGATCGCTCCGGTCTTTTGTCTTACTATTCTGCTGTAAGCAATTTTACCACTATTTACCGCAGATTGCAAGCATTTCAGGCGCATTTAGGCGTTTTAGACATATATAAACACGATCCATCCGGGCTTTGTGGGCAACTCGACCATCAAAAAGCCGAAAACAAAGAGGGAGAAAGCCATCAGCTCATCTGATCCCCAACTTATGCTTGACAACTCACCGGCTATGATGTATAATGATAATGAAAATCATTATCATTTTTTCAAATATCACAAGGCTCAGGAGCAAAGTCCTGCTTCCTGCCGCCTGCTTATAGCCGAGGGTTTGATCATATGGGATACAAGACAAAGCACAGCGATGAAGTGATACACTTTCTCGATGCCACCAGAGGGGAGCATTTCACCGCCGCAGATGTAATAGAGCATTTCAGGAGCCGGGGGAGCAAAATAGGTGCCGCCACTGTTTACAGGCAGCTTGACAAGCTTGTGGCAGGCGGGACGGTGGCAAAGTATGTTCTTGACAGCTCCGGCTCCGCCTGCTATGAGTATTTGGGCGGCAGTGAGGAGTGCCACAGGGAAAGCGGGCGGTGCTACCACCTCAAATGCACCGTCTGCGGGAAGATAATCCATCTGCACAGCCCCGCACTTGACAGCGTTACCCTGGGCATCGCACAGGAGAACGGCTTTGACATTGACTGCATACGCACGGTATTCTGCGGCATATGCAAAGACTGCAAGGAGACAGCGGGAGAGAACAATGACTGAACAGATAATATGCAGGGATCTCACTCTGGGCTACGAGGGGGTTCCTGTGGCGGAAAACCTTAATTTTACCGTCTGCCAGGGGGACTACCTCTGTATTCTTGGGGAGAACGGCTCCGGCAAGAGCACCCTTATCAAGGCCATACTGGGGCTCAAGCAGGGCATGAGCGGCACCCTTGAATGGAGCGGCGGCATAAGGCGGGGGGAAGTGGGCTACCTTCCTCAGCAGACTATGGTGCAAAGGGATTTCCCCGCCTCCGTAAGGGAGATAGTCCTTTCTGGCTGCCTTGCGGGCTGCGGCCACCGCCCCTTTTTCTCAAAGGCGCAGAAGCAGCTTGCGGCGGACAATATGGAGCGCCTTGGCATAGCAGCCCTTGCAGACAGGTGCTACCGTGACCTTTCGGGGGGGCAGCAGCAGAGGGTGCTCCTTGCCCGTGCCCTGTGCGCCACAAAGAAGATACTCCTCCTTGATGAGCCGGTCACAGGCCTTGACCCGAAGGCACAGACGGAGCTGTACGACCTCATAGCCTCCCTGAACAAACAGGGAACGACTATCATCATGGTCTCCCACGATCCGGGCGCCGCCCTTGCCTATGCCACACATATTTTGCTCATGGGGGACAGGGGTCAGCTCTTCTGCGGCACTGCGGAGGACTACAAAAAGCACATGGGAGGTGATCTGTATGCAGGGGATTGAAAAGCTGGGTGAATACTTTGAATATCCATTTGTGCGCTATGCCTTCCTGGTGGGGCTGCTCATCGCCCTGTGCTCATCACTGCTGGGGGTAACACTGGTGCTCAAACGGTTTTCCTTTATAGGGGACGGTCTTTCCCACGCAGCATTCGGGGGGCTTGCACTGGCATCCTCCCTGCCTGTCATGGTAAAGGAGCTGTTCACCGCCGCCGCAAACGGCGGGGAAATGTCCCCGGGCGCTGCAAAGCTGGCGGATGCCCTGTCAAACATCAACGACATGGTGATAGTCCTGCCCTTTACCCTTATATGTGCGGTGCTGCTGCTGCGCACGGGGCAGAACACCAAGATAAAGGGGGATGCGGCAGTGGCAATGCTCTCGGTGGGGGCGCTGGCAATAGGCTATCTGCTGATGAACCGCTTCCCTTCCGCATCCAATATATCAGGCGATGTATGCAGCACCCTTTTCGGCTCCACCTCCATCCTTACGCTGAAAAAGGAGGATGTGGCGGTATGCGTGGTGATGTCCCTTGTGGTCATAGGGCTGTATGTATTCTTCTACAACCGCCTGTTCTCCGTCACATTTGATGAGAGCTTCACCCGTGCCATCGGCATGGATGCGGATAAATACAACCTGCTTATAGCTGTGGTGACTGCATTCATCATCGTCATAGCCATGGAACTGGTAGGCTCCCTGCTCATATCAGCACTTATCATCTTCCCCGCCCTGTCCGCCATGAGGGTGTTCCGCTCCTTTAAAAGCGTTATCATATGCTCCGGGGTCATATCCGTCATATGTGCAGCACTGGGGATGACCATATCCCTGCTGGCATCCACCCCCGTAGGTGCCACCATAGTTGCAGCAGACCTGTGTATGTTCCTCATATTCTCTGTCATTGGAAAAATGAAGAATACATAATGAAGAATGTATAATGCAAAGAACCGCTTGCCTGACTTCCTCTGATATACAAAAAACCGCTCCCATCGGGAGCGGTTTTTGCAGTTACAGAGGGAATAAAGCCTCAATTCTCCGCCACTAACAGCTATTCACTATTAGCTATTAGCTATAAAAGTACAGCGTGCAAAGAGAAAACATAGCCTCTCTATTCATTCTGCATTCTTCATTAAACATTTTATCACTTCGTATGCGCCGTTGTATATCCCTGCCTTGTGGGCGGTGAGGATGTTCCGGCACATCTTCTCCGTCACGTCGGGGCATTTCTGCAAAAGCTGCAGCATGGAGATGATCTCCGTCATTTCGGAGCATTCGTATGTGCCGTCGCCTATCTCCGCCGCCCGTATTGCGCCCCATGCCTCGTGGCCGCCCACACGCTTTATCATCAGCTTGGGAACGGGGTAGAAGGAAAGCTCCCCGGGCTTTGTCACAAGTATGTCGCACCCACGCATAAGCAGGTTGGTGGAGTATACAGCCGCAAATATATCATCGTTGCAGAATACATGAACTCCCTGTATATCCCCCTCAAGGGCATTTTCGGCAAAGGCTTTTGTTTCAGCAAAGTCGTTGAAGTGCTCTGTGGCGTTGATATGGGGCAGATCCTTTTTAAGCTCCTCCCATACCTTCCTGTGATCCCCCACATTTATGAGGAGCACCGCCTTCCCCCGCTTTACACAGGGCATGAGCAGGCGTATTATGGCAGAGTATATCTCCCTCTGGGCGCCTGCGCCTCCTATGGTCAGCAGATACCGCCTTGCGCCCCCGTTCTGCGCCCTCTTGATGCGAAGCTCACAGTCCTTTTCAATGTTGGAGACAAGCTCGTGGTCGATATAGTGCCCCGTCTGTATGATGCTGTCTGAGGGCATGGGCTTCAGCACCCGCTTTTTATCCATGCCCCTGAGCACCCTGTACCCTAAGTATGCGCCGGGAGTCTGGACGGTGTGTACTGCACCCTCCGCCAGATGCAGCGCCATGGGCCAGTTGTCGGGAATGACATTTACCACATTGGTGAGCCCTGCGTGTATCGCCGCCTGCGCCGGGTATACATGAGCCGCCGCAAAGGGTATGTCCTCCGGCAGATCCGCATACACCGCCGTCATAAGCTCCGCCGCCTTCTGGTCGGAGCAGTTGTAGCTGAGCTTTCGGAAGCCCTCACTGTTCATAGGCTCCCAGACTGCCTTGTTGAATGCCCTTGACTTCTGGGATATGCGGGAACCAAGGGAGTACAGCTCATTCTGCCCTGAGATTATCTTCCCGGCGGTGGTATCCCTGAAGGAAAGCAGATCGAACCAGTAGGGATCGTACCCCATTGCCCTTGCAGCCGACACCAGCGCCATTGATATGCGGTAGTGGCCGAAGCCCATGCGGATATTCCCCACTATGACCGACTTCTTGTCAAACTCACATTCCGGAGTGTCAGACAGCACCAGCTGCCTTGCCCCCCACATCTCGGTGATGACCGGGGCATCTGCGGGCTTTAAGTGGTATATCTTCCCCGTGTCGTCCCCATAGCGCCTTGCAAGGCTCAGCTTGTTCCTGACCGCCTTTGCATATTCCGCCTTTGACATTTTATTTCCGAATATCTTCTTTGAACGTTCCATAATAACGACCTCCTGTCCGCAGCCGATAACCACTTCCACACCTGACAGCCTTTGCAGCAAAAGAGGAAATCAGGCTGCCGGTTCTCTTTCTACCTATTACTTATTACCTGATCAAACCCTGGTAGCGAAAAGCTCTCTCGAATCATCCGTGAGTATCTCAAAGTACATCACATTCCTGTCAAGGGCGGCAGAAAGTATGCTCCCCTTCTCTTTAAGCTCAGCTATCTCACGGAGCATATCATACTGCCACTCCCCGTAGGTGCTCATGTCATCGGAGGTGAACAGCACCCCGCCGCAAAGGGCATTTATCTGTGCCAGAGCCTTCCGCTGGTCACGGGTCATGGTGTTGCCCTCGTCCCTGAGTATGAATACATCCGGGTCGTTTATGAATGCCCTGCCGCTTAATTGTCTGCGGAACACGCTGTTTACGATGCTGTTCTTGGTGGAGGGCCTTTCCCTGTGCATACGGCGCATATAGAACTTGTCGTCCCAGTCAAGGGACACATCACAGCCTATGCGGCAGTAATCCGCCACACCGAAGGCGCTTGCAAGGGGCACACCGCAGGCAAGGATGGGCACATCCCCCGCAAGCTGACGCAGGAACGCCATGGCATCGTGCATCACAGCGCCTCTTGTCCTGTCCTCCCTGGGCACTATGCACGCCCCATAGAGGAAATCGAGCTTTAAAAACTCTATGCCCCATTTGTTTATTACGGTGTCAAACACATCCGTCAGATATGCCCGCACCTCTTCGTTGTATATGTCAAGGGCGTAGGCTCCCGACCAGTTGCCCGCCGCCTTTATCATACTGCCTCCGCTGTCTTTCACAAACCAGTCGGGGTGTTCCATAAAGAGCAAAGAGCGTTCCTCTGCCACAAAGGGTGCCAGCCACAGCCCCGGGGTGAGTCCCCTTTCCTTTGCGGCGGTCACCACAGGCTCCAAGCCCTCCGGGAACTTCTCCTCATCAAGTAGGAGCCAGTCCCCCACAGCCCTCTGATAGCCGTCGTCTATCTGGAACACATCACAGGGGAAACGCTGTGCATCAAGGGACTCCATATCCTGTATCAGCTTATCTGCGGAAATATCCTGATAGTGGCGGTACCAGCTGGTGTAGCCGCTTATCTTCCTGTCCGTGCGGGGCTTTATGTTCATCAGCTCAAACCATCTGTCGAACATATCCTTCTCATGTCCCTTTGCTATGAACACAGAAAGTGCCCCATACCTGTCCCCGGTCGAAAGCCCCCGGCAGTCCTTTTCCATGCGGATAAGATCCTTTTCGGGGCTGCAGGTGATGACGGTAAAGCCGTTGTCCTCATTCAGAGAGCCCATGAATATGATATCCCCGCTGCCGTTGTCGATATAGCCGTAGGTAAAGCCGTGCTGCTCATCGGGGGAATAGTCGGCAAAGGCATAGTCCCCGTACTGTGTAAAGGCATATCTTTTCAGTATGGGGTCGTGGGGGTGATCCCCCCTGCGCATACTGTAGCCCGTGTGCCTTTCCGCACTGTCCGTCCAGGACTGGTAGCCGTTGAGGAATATGCGGTCATCGGAATTGTACTCCCTTTCAAAATCCGCATACACCCTTTCTATGACTATCTCCTCACGGGGGATGATGTCAACGGTGAACACATCCCCGTCCTTTTTCACGTTTAAGGCTACATACCTGTTTTCTATGGAGCTGCGGGTATTTGCAGTAAATCTGTGACCCTTGCGGGTGTAGGTAAAGGATACGTTTTTAAGCCTCATCTTCTACGCCTCCTGCCTGACTGTCGTTTGCTTCTATCTGTGCGATGATCTTCTTTTCATCATAGCGGATGAACACCAGTCCCCCTGCCAGACACAGCACTGCCGCTATGAATGCGGTGAGACGGTACCCAAGGCCGAAGCCTGCCTGCCCCCTTGCCACGTCCTTGTTGATGACTGCAATGCTTGTGAACAGCAGCATGGCAAGTGACTGACCCATTTTGAATGCGAATGTGCGGGCGGCGTAGAACATACCGCTGCGGGATTCCCCTGTCTGGTTCTTGTCCGCCTCGGAGATGTCAGCCACAACAGCCTGCGGGAGGATGCCGAGGATAGCCATGGGCACAGCCGCCAGGACTGCTATTATAACGCCGTATGCCGCTGCGGGTATGGGGAGCAGCCCTGCAAAGCCTGTTACAAGGAAGGTGAAGGCAAAGAATATGAAGGCAAAGGCGATGAGCTTTTTCTTCCCCAGCTTCTTTGCAAGGATATTCACGGGGAGATAGCACACGAAGGAGACAAAGGTCATTATGGCAAACATGGGGAATGTCCATGTGGCATCAAGACCCAGAAGCACTGTGATATAGAATGAAAGCCCCGTCTGGAAAAGGGTCAGCCCCACCCAGTACAGTATATCCGATGCCACGAAAAGGCGGAAATCCTTGTTTTTGAATGTCTCCACCAGTGACTTGAATGCCCCTGTGCTGCTGGGAGTGGTGTCCGCATAGGCGTTCTCATCTATGGCAAAGGCGGGTATGAGCATACATATGACAGCCACCACCGCAAGTATGCCTATGGTGATGCGGTAGCTGCCCGCATAGCCCCTGCTCCCGAACAATGCGGCGATGTTGGGCACAAGATAGGCAACAGCCGTGCCGAAGAAGTAGGTGACGGAGATGTAGGTGGAAAGGTTTATCCTGTTCTTCTGGGAGCGCCCCAGCTCCGGGATAAGGGCATTGAAGGGGGTGCAGTAGCAGGTCATGCACAGGTAGAAGAGCATTGCGCACACAAACAGCGCCGCCGTATTCCACCCGGATGTGCCGTTCACGGGAGAGCAGAACATTAGCACCGTAACTGCCCCGAAGGGTATGGCTGCCGCCCGCATAAAGGGTATGCGCCGCCCCAGCCTGTGCTTTAAGCCGTCGGACTTCCCTGCCACAAAGGGGTCTGTCACAGCATCAAAGATGCGCCCTACCGCCCCGATGAGACCTATGGCGGTAAGCCCTAAGAATACAGTCTGGGGTAGAAATTCGATCTGCCCCTTTGCCAGCTCCTCCCCGGAGGGCTGGTAGAAAAACACCATCCAGTTGGAAACTATGCCGGACAGTATGGACCATCCCAGCTGTCCTATTGCAAATATCCACAATATCTTGTTGCTTGCTTCCTTTTTCATGGTATACCCCCTGTCATCGGCTCAAATACTGGACTGCCATGTCTATTATGAGGTTCAGCTCATATTCCCCGTGGGAGAAATCCTCCGAGGGGAGGAGCTTCCCTCTTATGAACTTCATGCACATACAGTTAAGGGCATGGGAAACGGCAGTGTAGAAATCATGTATGCTGCCCATCTCCTTCACAGTGCCGTCGGCAAGCCCCTTGTCGTATGCTCTTTTGAATATGGGATAGAAGTCTATTACGCTCTTTTCGTAGTCCGCCAGCTCCTGCGGTGAGAGCTGCTCCGTCATGATGAGGCGGTCAAATTCGCCCACAAGCCTCAGCAGATCCTTATGTGCAGTGAACAGCACCACATACATCCGCATGAGATCCCGCATCTGCCGCACCCCCGGACGTGACGTGAATTCCTTTGAATCAAAGACATCGGAGAAAAGCCGGCGCACATCCTGCCACAGAAAGGTAAGCGCTGCCGCCGCAACAGAGGTCTTTGTGCCGAACCAGCGGTAAAGGCTTGCCACCCCCACGCCGCTGGCATCTGCGATGTCCGTCATCTTCACATCCTCTATGCCCCGTTCAAGGAACAGCCCTGCGGCGGCCGTCACCGCCCTTTCCATGCGGCGGTTCCTGAGTGCGCCCCGGGAATAGTCCTCCGCCGGCAATACTGCTGTTTCCATATCATCACCTCCATGTGATAGTCTGACTATCATTTGATAGTTAGTCTATCATATTTTTCTTTGTTTGTCAAGTGTTTTTCATAAAAACTCATGAAAAGTTTACACAGCGCATCTGCGGGGGACTATCCCGGTACGCCTTCTCTGTATAAAAAAATTCAGATTAGGTGTTTACTTTTTGGTAAATATGTATTATAATAGAAGCATATCATCTGTCCGGCAGCTCTGCCGATATTAGAAAAGGACTATGCAATGAAAGTCAAATGGAATGAACGATCCACCACAAGGGCAGTATATGTGGTCATCACCTTTACTGCCTGCCTTATCGTATGGTTCATAGGAACTAAAATATCCGCACTGGAAGGCTATCTTGCCGCATTTATGAAGGCTCTTGCCCCCATAATATGGGGCTTTGTCATTGCCTATCTGCTCAATCCCGTCATGAAGGCGACGGAAAAGCTGTGCAGCAAGCTATTTGAGAGAAAAGCCCCGCATCCCAAGCTGTGCAGGATGACAGCCACCATAGTCTCCATAATATTCGGGCTTGCGGTCATCATTGCGGTCATCGCCATAATCGTGCCCCAGTTCCTGGAATCGCTGATGACCATATTCAACAATATGCCCACCTACTGGAACAACCTGTACAACTGGGTGGACAAGCTGCTCATCTCCTATCCGGAGATAGCGGTGTATGCAAATCAGGCATTTGAGAGCCTGCAGAACACCATCACCAACTTCACCACCGACCTTCTCCCCAAGATAGGCAACTATGCCGTAAAGCTGAAGGACGGCGCCGTATCACTGGTGGGCGGCGTGCTGAACTTTATCATAGGCTTTATCGTGGCGGTGTACTTCCTGGCGGACAAGGAGAAATTCTCCGCACAGGTGAAGAAATTCCTCACTGCCGTATTCCCCGAAAAGACAAGGGAGCTTATCTTCCACATCGGGCGGCGCACAAACAAGTATGTAGGGGACTTTCTGGCGGGGAAGATACTGGATTCCGCCATTATCGGCTGCATATGCTTTGTGGCGCTCAAATTCATGGGCATCGAGTACGCCGTGCTGATAAGCGTCATCATAGGCGTCACCAACGTGATACCCGTGTTCGGCCCCTTTATCGGTGCAGTTCCCTCGGGACTGCTGGTGCTTGTGACCCAGCCGGAAAAGACCATAGCCTTTATTATCATGATCGTGATACTGCAGCAGCTTGACGGCAATATCATAGGCCCCCACATCCTGGGAGATTCCACAGGGCTTTCCGCATTCTGGGTAATGTTTGCCATATTCATAGGCGGCGGGCTCTTCGGATTTATGGGTATGCTGCTGGGTGTTCCCGTATTTGCGGTGATATACGAGCTTACACGGGAATTCTGCGAGGATATGCTGAAAAAGAAGCAGCTCCCTGCTGAAACCTCCGCCTATCTGCCGGTGCCGGAGGAGGAGCCTCCCAAGGAGAAAAAGCCCATAAAGATACCCTTTGTAAAGGGCAAGGGCGATAAAAAATAAAACACCTTCAAAACCCCCGCCACAGCTGTGACGGGGGTTCTTACTGCATAATATACGAACTGTATTATATACAGATTGTATTATACGATTTGTATTTATACTATAAGTACATATGTGCAGCGAGCCGTTTTATACTATGCGTATATATTACCCTTTGTATTATACATATCGTACTATTATACTATCTGTAATACAATCAGAACAAAAAAAGTGCCCCGATTAGCGTCGGGGCAATACTCCTTTCATGACAGGAGCAAAACAAGGAAGATAACAAAATAGTCAGCCGTCTGCATCGGCGTGACCGGTATATCAGAATCCATAAAACGAATGGAATCAGATTGACTTATTGATGTAGATATTATATCACACAATTTTTGACTTGTAAAGGGGTATTTTTATATTTTTTCATTCTTTCACAAAATCATCACTTTATGTGTGATCCCGTGTGCCTTTACGAGTTGAGGTAATTGCGGACAAGAGCCTGCAAAAGCTCGTCCCTGTCGATGTGGCGGCATACGGAGCGGGCGTTGTTGTAGGTCGTGATGTATGTGGGATCCTCGGAAAGGATGTAACCTACTATCTGATTTATGGGGTTGTAGCCCTTTTCACGCAGAGCCTCGTAGATGAGAGTGAGGTTTTTCTTCAGCTCGTCCTCCTTGTCCTCGTGCATGGAGAAGGTCATTGTCTGTTCATTCAACATAGGTGTCACCACCCTTTCTGTCACAGTATACATACCTGTACAACTAAATTATATATCAGTTTTTGGCATATTGCAATAGTACATACAGATAGCGGGCGAAAATTCGTCCTATTGCACAAACAAAGGCTCAGTTTATTGTATCAACTGCTGAAAGCGCCGCTGCCCGATCCCCGTCACAGTTTTATTACATCAGAATGTTATCTGATAGGGATCGTCTCCTGCCTCGGCTATCTGCCCCGCAAGGGGGATCGTCCATGCCATGTATTTCGAGTATTTTTCCTTTTCTCCCTCGGGTATTATCCATGCCTTTTCAAGGCGGGAGTTTCGCACCGTTATGGCCTGAACGCCAATGGTATCACGGCTGTTCTTGGGGCTTACAAGAACTGTGTCTACACACAGCATCCGCCCCCTGTCGGTCATGAGCCCCAAAAGCACATTGTCCCTGACAAAGAACATCCCCACCACGGGGGAAGCCCCGGAATATGCGTTGGAAAGGCGCTTGCGGTTGTTCTTGGTGCGGAAGGTCTCCAGAGGCACCTTGGCAATTTTGCCGTTCTCAAAGGCTATGACCATAAAGCCTGTGTAGTCAAGCTCCCTGCCGTTGAAGGGTATGGTGGCAGCGGATATGACCGTCTCCCCCTCGTCAAAGCCCAGGGCCACGGGGATGTAATCTCCCATGGCAGATGCCTTTGTGTCCGCAAAGTCTGCGGCTGTGGCCTTGTATACCTTCTGCATATTGGTGAAGAACAGCAGCTCCGTGCGGTTGGTGCCCTCGCAGGACAGAGTGACCGCATCCCCCTCCTTCAGCTTCTGCTCCCCGGACATTCTCAGGGACTGGGGGGTTATCTTCTTGAAATAGCCCTCACGGGTGAAGAAAAGGTTTACATTGTAATCGGGTGTGTCCTCGGTCTCCTCCTCCTCCTCGCTCTCATCGGGGAAGCAGAACATGGAGCGGCGGGGCTGGCGGTACTTCTTTATGACAGCATTCAGCTCCTCGGTTATGATGCCGTACTGCCTTGCGCTGTCACTGAGTATCTCCTCCATGTCCGCAATGTCCTTTTCAAGCTCCTCCGTCTCGGATATGCGCTTGAGGATGTACTCACGGTTCAGGTGCCGCAGCTTTATCTCCGCTACGTACTCCGCCTGCACCTCATCTATGCCGAAGCCTATCATCAGGTTGGGGACAACAGCATCCTCCTCCTCGGTCTCACGAACTATGCGCACTGCCTTGTCTATGTCAAGGATTATCTTTCCCAGACCTTTGAGCAGGTGCAGCTTTTCCTTCTTCCTTGCAAGGTCGAAGAATACCCGCCGCTTCACACATTCCTTGCGGAAGGCTATCCACTCCGTGAGTATCTCATACACGCCCATTACATGGGGGTACCCGGCTATAAGGATGTTGAAATTGCAGGAGAAGGTGTCCTCAAGGGGGGTCATGCGGAACAGCTTCCGCATGAGCTTGTCCGGATCCGTGCCCTTTTTGATGTCAATGGCTATTTTAAGGCCGGAGAGATCGGATTCGTCACGGATGTAGTTTATCTCCCGCAGCTTACCCGCCTTAGCCAGATCCACCACCTTGTCCTTTATCTGCTCTATGGTGGTGGTAGGAGGGATCTGGGTTATCTCTATGCAGTGATCGGTGCTGTCATAGCTGTACTTTGAGCGCACCCTGACCGAGCCTCTGCCCGTGCGGTATATCTTTTCAAGCTCCGCCTCATCGTAGACTATGTATCCGCCCCCTGCAAAGTCGGGTCCCTTTATTACGCTCGATATGTTAAAGTCCGGGTTCTTTATCAGCCCGATAGTTGCCTTGCATATCTCCTCCAGATTGAAGGAGCACACATTGGATGCCATTGACACCGCAATGCCCATGTTGTTGTTCACAAGGATATTGGGGAAGGTAGTGGGCAGCAGTACAGGCTCCGTGGTCTCATTGTCATAGTTGGGGACAAAGTCCACCGTGTCCTTGTCTATGTCACGGAAAAGCTCTGCGCATACAGGCTCCAGCTTTGCCTCGGTGTAACGGGGGGCGGCATACGCCATATCCCTTGAATACGCCTTGCCGAAGTTGCCCTTGCTCTCCACATAGGGGTGCAGCAGCGCTTCGTTCCCTCTGGCAAGGCGCACCATAGTGTCATATATGGCCTGATCCCCGTGGGGGTTGAGCTTCATGGTCTGCCCCACGATGTTGGCGGATTTGGTCTTGTTCCCGTTTAAAAGCCCCATCTTGTACATGGTGTAGAGGAGCTTTCTGTGGGAGGGCTTGAAGCCGTCTATCTCAGGCAGCGCCCTTGACACGATGACACTTGCCGCATAGGGCATATAGTTCTTTTCAAGGGTCTCGGTTATGGCCTCGTTTACCACCTCGCCGCTGCCCGCAATGTAGGCGGCAGGCTTTTTGGACTTCTTCTCGGTCTCGGGAGTCTTCTTTCTTGCCATTTGCTTCTCCTCATAGTCAAATAAAGAACCTGCCGCATGATGCGGCAGACTCTTTGAAACATCTATAACGGCTGCTGCCAGCCCTTATGAAACTACCTCTTCGTTATAGTAGCCCGACTCCACCAGTATTTCCCAGTAGTTGTCGGCAGTTGCCACCATAGGCTCGCACAGATAGGCAGGGATGACCTCACTGCCGTTGTCGTAGGTCTCGGTGTCATTTACGGAGGGCTCTCTGCCGTTTAGCAGGTCGTCTATCATCTCCGCCGCCTTTACAGCAAGCTTCCGGGTGTCCTTGAAAATATCCATGGCCTGCTTGCCCTCCCGCATATAGGAGATGTTGGCGGTGTCACAGTCCTGCCCGGTGATGATGGGCCAGCTTCCGTTGTATCCCACAGTCAGGGAGTATATCACCCCAAGAGCCGTGGTGTCGTTGGGACACAGCACCGCATCAAGGACGGTGCCGTCCTTGTAGTACATGGAGCGTATCTCGTCCATGCGTGCCTTGGCGGTAAAGGTCTCCCAGCCGGAGACCTGAGTGTCCTCCTGAGATATCTTCCCGGACGGCACTATGAGCTTCCCCTCCTCTATATAGGGGGAGAGCACATCCATAGCCCCTTCATAGAAGTAGCGGGAGTTGTTGTCGGCCATGTCCCCGGAGAATATCTCTATGTTGTAGGTGCGGTCAAGGTGGTCAAGATCCAGCTTCTCCTTGATGAAGGTGCCCTGCTTGTACCCTACAAGGTAGTTGTCAAAGGAGGCGTAGCAGTCCACCGCATCCGTATCCATGATGAGCCTGTCGTATGCCACGACGGGTATATCCTCATCATCTGCCCTTTCAAGCACCCCGGAAAGGGAATTGCTGTCCACACAGGCTATGATGAGCGCCCTGTCCCCGGAGTCTATCATCTTGCTTATCTGGGATATCTGGGTGTCCGGATCATTCCCTGCAAACTGTATATCTGCGGCATAGCCCAGCTTTTCAAGCTCCTGCTTCAGATGCTGTGCATCCTGGTTCCACCTCTGCAGATCCCTTGTAGGCATGGCAATGCCCACCTTCACAGCAGAAGCCTCCTGCGGATCTGACCTCGTCACAGCCGTTTCCCGGGGCTGTGATGCACAGCCTGCAAGAAGAAACAGGGCAGCCATAACAGATAATACCTTACGTGAAGATCTCATATCAACACCACCTTGTCATGGGTAGCAAAAGGGCAGTGAATAGCACAGCTACCCACCGCCCACTACTTGTTGTTCGCTTGCTCAAAAGCAGTTACAATGCAGGTCACTTGGCATATTCTATCGCTCTTGATTCTCTTATCATGTGGATCTTTATCTGACCGGGATACTGCATCTCGGATTCGATCCTCTTTGCTATCTCACGGGCGAGCAGAGTCATCCTGTCATCGTTGATCTTGTCGGGCAGCACCATAATGCGCACCTCACGACCCGCCTGGATAGCGTAGGACTTCTCGACCCCGTCGTAGGAGGAGCAGATCTCTTCCAGCTTTTCAAGACGCTTGATGTAGTTCTCGTAGTTCTCGTTTCTTGCACCGGGACGTGCTGCAGAAATGGCATCAGCAGCCTGTACAAGGGCAGCTATGACAGTGCGGCACTCCACATCCCCGTGATGCGCCTCTACTGCGTGTATGATCTCCGGGCTTTCCTTGTACTTCTTGCAGACATCAACGCCTATCTGTACATGGGAGCCCTCTATCTCGTAGGAAAGAGCCTTGCCTATATCGTGGAGCAGGCCTGCACGCCTTGCGGTGGTAGCATCCACACCAAGCTCTGATGCCATCATGCCGGCCAGATGAGCCACCTCGATAGAGTGCTTGAGCACGTTCTGACGGTAGGAGGTCCTGTAGTGCAGGCGGCCTACCAGCCTTACCAGCTCGTGGTTCATGCCGTGGACATTGGTCTCCAGAATGGCCTTTTCGCCCTCCTGCTTGATGATGTGCTCCACCTCACGCTTTGCCTTGTCCACCATCTCCTCGATCCTTGCGGGATGTATGCGCCCGTCGGCAATGAGCTTTTCAAGGGCTATCCTTGCCACCTCACGCCTTGCAGGGTCAAAGCAGGACAGGGTTATGGCCTCGGGAGTATCGTCTATTATAAGCTCTACCCCTGTCAGGGTCTCAAGCGTTCTGATATTGCGTCCCTCACGTCCGATTATACGGCCCTTCATGTCATCATTGGGCAGGGGCACAACGGAAACCGCCGTCTCTGCCACCTGATCTGCGGCATACTTTGTGATAGCAAGCGCCACGAGCGCCCTTGCCTTCTCCTCGCAGCTGTCCTTGATCTGCTGCTCGTTTGCCTGTATGCGCAGAGCCTTTTCGTGCTCCAGCTCGTTGTCCAGCAGACTCAGCAGCTGAGCCTTTGCCTCCTCAACGGTGAGCTGTGAGATGCGCTCCAGCACATCCATCTCGGAGCTCTTGATCTTCTCTGCCTCTTCCAGCTTTTCGTCCGCAGCCTTCAGCTTCTTCTGAAGGGATTCCTCCTTTTTCTCAAAGGAATCCATCTTTCTGTCTAAGTTCTCTTCCTTCTGCTGCATACGTCTTTCCTGACGGGAAAGCTCGCTTCTTCTGTCCTTGATCTCTTTTTCAAGTTCCGATCTTGATTTGTGGATCTCGTCCTTTGCCTCCACAAGGGCAATCTTCTTCTTGCTCTCAGCCTCTTCCTTCGCCGCTTCAAGTATACGCTCCGCTTCCTTCTCGGCAGACCCGATGGCAGCCTCTGCCTGATCCTTGCGGTACCTTATCCCTGACCTGAAGGCGACAAATGCAGCGATGGCTGCTACAACCAGACCGATTATCAGCCCTATGAGCAATCCATACTTTTCTAACAACTGATTACCTCCCAAACATATTAAGCCTGTGCGGAAGGTACAACACCTGTCAACATATTCGATTTTCAACTTGCGATTTAAGGCATGGCAGAATGACCCGTCACAACAAAGAGGGTCTGCCGTGCCAAAGGCATATCAAAGGGTATGGGGAAACGCTTGCGCATCCCCCTCTTGTATATTCCTTGATCCTGAAATCCCCGCATGAGCAGGGCTATATGTCAAAAGCACTGTACTCTTCCCGTTTGCGTGTGCTTTTAAACGCAAACCTGCGCAGTGTCCTGCGCCGCATAAAGCAGTACTGCACCCACCGTGTGATTTGCAGCATCACACAGGGGACATCATCAAACGGTGACGGCTCTGCCTCCACCGATAATTTCTGCAATCATATCTATTTTAAACCATTTGCCGCAATTTGTCAAGGTAAAAGGCTTTATTTTTTGAAAATCCGGATTTTTGGTGGATATTCACAAATTATCATCCGAAATTTCTACATTAAATTTCTCCGCCGCTGTTCACATAATTTGACCTCGGAGCCGCTGTATACCGCTATCAAAGGCATAACTCACATATTCCTGTGCTATATGCCCTCTTTGTTGGTTATTATGCCGAGTGTTACAAAAACCGTCTTTGTTTTTGTAACCTTTTACCTTTGAAAAAAGGCCTTGAATATGTTATAATACTGAGTATACGGCATAATCGGCGCAGCAGCGTTTCACTGCGCTGTTCATCAAACCAAGGGAGGCGGCAGAGTTGGACATCAACATAGGCGATATAATCGTATACGGCGGCACGCAGCTGTGCAGAGTGGACAGCAAGGAAGACAAATGCTTTGACGGCGTGACCCATGAGGTATATATCAAGCTGGTGCCCGTAGACGAGCCCGGCTCCTCCTACTTTGTCCGTGAGGACAAATTCAGTGAGCGCACACGCCCCCTGCTGACAAAGGAGCAGGTGCTGTCCGTAATAGACTCCATGCCCCGTGTGGAGGCGGAATGGGTGCAGAACAAGAACGAACGCCGCACCCGCTTTGCCGAGATACTAAAAGGGGATGACTACTCCCTTATCCTTTGCATGATGAAGGGTCTTTACGAGGAGAAGGGGCGCCGCAGCAACGAGGGAAAGCGCCTTATGAGCGCAGACGAAAGGGCATTCTCAACCGCAAGGCAGCTCCTCCGGCAGGAGTTCTCCACAGTCCTGGGCATCCCCGAGGACACGGTGGAGGAATTCATAAAGCAGAGATTAGAGGGCAGAGGTTAAAAAGACCGAGCCGCAGCCTGCTTATACTAATACGACAATAAAGCCCCCGGATTTCCGGGGGCTTTGGTTTTATGCTGTTTGTTATCTGCCCTTCTGCTTATCTGCCTGTCTTTACCAGCTGGACATTGTTGTAAACGTCCATGCCTGTGCCGGCGGGGATGAGCTTGCCTATGATAACATTCTCCTTCAGACCTCTCAGGTAGTCGGACTTGCCCTTGATGGCGGCATCCGTCAGCGCCCTTGTAGTCTCCTGGAAGGAGGCGGCGGACAGGAAGGAGTCGGAGTTGGAGGATGCCTTTGTGATACCCTGGATTATGGGCTTCACGGTAACGTAGGTAAGACCCTCTTCCCCTGCCTCTTCCCTCTGTCTGATGCGCTCGTTCTCCGCATCGGCCTCCTTGCGGTCGATGATGGCTCCGGGCAGCAGCAGGGATGAGCCTGCGTCCTCAACACGGACACGCTTGAGCATCTGGGAAACTATTACCTCGATATGCTTGTCGTTGATATCAACGCCCTGCAGGCGGTAAACCTTCTGCACCTCGGTGATGATGTAGTTCTGTACTGCAAGTACGCCCATTACATCAAGCACATCTGCGGGATTTACGGAGCCCTCGGTGATCTGGTCGCCCTTGTTTACAAGAGCTCCCTCATGCACCCTTATCTTGTAGCCGTAGGGCACGGGATAGTATTCCTCCGCTCCTGTCTCGGGATCCGTGAGTATAACGTTTCTTATCTTCTTTATTTCCTCTATGCGGCAGGTACCTGTGCTTCTTGCGATAATAGCCGCATTCTTGGGCTTTCTCGATTCAAACAGCTCCTCAACACGGGGAAGACCCTGTGTGATATCCTCCGCAGAAGCGATACCGCCTGTGTGGAAGGTTCTCATGGTAAGCTGTGTACCGGGCTCACCGATGGACTGTGCAGCGATTACGCCTACAGACTCACCTACTGCCACAAGGTTGTTGTTGGCAAGGTTTGCACCGTAGCACTTTGCACACACGCCGTACTTGGCCTTGCAGTTGAGGACGGAGCGTATCACAACTCTCTCTATGCCCGCATTTACGATCTTCTTCGCATCTGCGGCGGTGAGGAGCTTGTTCTTGGTGGCAATGAGCTCGTTTGTTCTGGGATCCCTCAGGTCGTCCATGAGGTAGCGGCCTACAAGTCTTTCCTCAAAGGGCTCGATCATTTCGGTGCCGTTCTTGATGGCGTAGATCTCTATGCCAACATCGGTGCCGCAGTCCTCCTCACGGATGATTACCTCCTGGGATACGTCAACAAGACGTCTGGTAAGGTATCCGGAGTCCGCAGTACGAAGGGCGGTATCAGCCAGACCCTTTCTTGCGCCACGGGAGGAGATGAAGTATTCCAGAATGTTAAGGCCTTCACGGTAGTTGGCTCTGATGGGCATTTCGATGGTGGAACCGGAGGTGTTGGCAATAAGTCCTCTCATTCCGGCAAGCTGTCTTATCTGGTTGATAGAACCACGGGCACCGGAATCCGCCATCATGTTGATGGGGTTGTAGGGGTCAAGGGATGCCTTCAGGGCTTCTGTTACCCTATCGGTAGCACCGTTCCATACCTGCTCGAACTTCTTGGACTTCTCATCCTGTGAGATGAAGCCTCTGCGGTAGAGGGCATTTATCTTGTCCACCGCCTCATCCGCTTCCTTGAGTATCTCAGGCTTGGACTCGGGGATAGTAGCATCGAACACGGATACGGTTATAGCCGCCAGTGTGGAGTGCTTGAAGCCCAGAGACTTTATGCGGTCGAGCATCTCGGAGGTGTCGGTGGTGGAGTGTGTTGCAATGGAGTGGTCTATGATCTGGGAGAGCTGCTTCTTCTTTACAAGGAAGTCTATCTCCAGGTCAAATACGGACTCGGAGTTTGTTCTGTCAACAAATCCCAGATCCTGGGGAATGCACTCGTTGAAGATAAGTCTTCCCACGGTGCAGTCTATGATCTTGGATATGGACTTGCCCCCGACAGTCTTGGACATTCTCACCTTGATAGGCGCATGGAGGGACACAACACCCTCATTGTATGCCATGATAGCCTCGTTCACATCACGGAATACCTTGCCCTCGCCCTTTTCTCCCTCTTTCTTCAGTGTGAGGTAGTAGGAGCCCAGGATCATATCCTGTGAAGGCACGGCAACAGGCTTGCCGTCAGAGGGCTTTAACAGGTTGTTGGCAGCAAGCATCAAAAAGCGTGCTTCCGTCTGTGCCTCTGCGGAGAGGGGAAGGTGTACAGCCATCTGGTCGCCGTCGAAGTCCGCATTGAACGCAGTACATACCAGGGGGTGCAGCTTTATTGCACGGCCCTCGACCAGTATGGGCTCAAATGCCTGGATACCCAGTCTGTGGAGTGTAGGCGCACGGTTCAGGAGCACGGGGTGATCCTTGATGACTATTTCCAGTGCATCCCAAACGTAGTCCTCGGCACGCTCCACGCTCTTCTTTGCGGAGCGGATGTTGGTGGCCTTGCCTATGTCCACAAGCCTCTTCATTACAAAGGGCTTGAACAGCTCGAGTGCCATTTCCTTGGGGAGACCGCACTGATACATCTTCAGCTCGGGGCCTACCACGATAACGGAACGTCCGGAGTAGTCAACACGCTTACCCAGAAGGTTCTGTCTGAAACGTCCCTGCTTACCCTTGAGCATATCCGAAAGGGATTTGAGGGCACGGTTGTTGGGGCCTGTTACGGGTCTGCCGAAGCGGCCGTTGTCGATAAGGGCATCGACAGCCTCCTGCAGCATTCTCTTCTCGTTTCTCACGATGATGTCGGGGGCTTCAAGCTCCAGCATCTTCTTGAGTCTGTTGTTTCTGTTGATGACACGTCTGTACAGGTCGTTGAGGTCGGAGGTGGCATATCTGCCGCCGTCCAGCATTACCATAGGACGCAAGTCGGGGGGTATTACAGGCACGATGGACAGCACCATCCACTCGGGCTTGTTGTTTGAGAGCAGGAAGGACTTGATTATCTCCAGTCTCTTTAATACCTTTATCCTCTTCTGACCGGAGGGAAGGCCTCTCAGCTCCTCCTCCAGATTGTCGTTTTCAAGCTTCAGGTTGTTTACCCACCGGGACTTGTCCGCAATGTCGTCAAAGTCGCCGTCGGCATTCTTCTCTGCGATGTTCTCGTCAAAGAGCTTTTCAATGTACCTGGAGCCGAATATGGTCACGACTTCCTTGCCGGACTTCTTCTCCTCCTGTGCGATGTTGTACTTTACAACGATGTTGTTGTAGGTGGAGCGGGTGATCCACTCGCCCTCGGTGATGTCGTCGCAGTCAGCGGCATCAAGCACCATCAGCTTTCTCTTTGCCAGGGTGTCGGTGATCTCCTCCTCGGAAAGGCCTGTCACCTCGGAGAATGCCTCTATGTTCTGCTCAATGTAGCGGTCGTATCTTTCGGGGTCGTATTCCTCCAGCAGCTCACGCACAGCCTCTGCGCCCATGCCTGCGTAGAAATCGTCCTCGTACTTCTCCTTCATGTCCAGGTATTCCTGTTCGGTGAGGAGCTGGTTCTTTGAAAGCTCGGTGTTGCCGGGATCCACCACGATATACTTGGTGAAGTACAGCACCTCCTCAAGGCGCTTCTGGGAAACCTCCAGCACCTGCCCTATACGGGAGGGCGTGCCCTTGAAATACCAGATGTGTGAGCAGGCCGCAGCCAGCTTGATATGACCCATGCGCTCACGTCTTACCTTGGCACGGGTAACTTCAACGCCGCACTTCTCGCAGATCTTGCCCTTGAAGCGGATCTTCTTGTACTTTCCGCAATGGCACTCCCAGTCCTTGGTAGGACCGAAGATCCTTTCGCAGTAAAGGCCGTCCTTTTCGGGCTTCTGTGTGCGGTAGTTGATGGTCTCGGGCTTTTCAACTTCGCCGTATGACCAGCTGAGTATCTTTTCGGGGGACGCAAGTCCGATCCTTATTGATTCAAAATCTTTTTCCAAAACGCCGGCACTCCTTTATGCTGCAGGTCAAAAGTCAGCTGCATACCGCAGTCTGATTTTTTGCCGCACATGGTTTGTTGTTGCAGGCCTGCGGGCTAACTCCTCTTGGTATCAACGCCCGCCCCGCCTTGTCGTCCTTGATGTGTTCAGCACTACACGGCCTACAGTCACATATCGTCCTGATCGGGATCCGGACGGTATCTTGCCACTTCCTCAGAGGTCATGGAGTAGTCGAAGTCGTCATCCCCGTCATCAAGCATGAAGCCCTCGGAGATGTCGCTGTCCTCATCCTCAAGATCCTCCTCGGAATAGTCCGAACCGCCTTCCAGATCGTTAAAGTCCTCGCCGATGTCCTCATCACGGATATCCGCAACAGGCTGCGGGATATCGTCGTCCTCGTCGAATGTGGCCTTGAGGTCTATCTCGTTGTTCTCCTCGTCAAGCACTCTTATATCCAGTGCCAGGGACTGGAGCTCCTTGATAATAACCTTGAATGCCTCGGGGATGCCGGGCTTGGGCACGTTCTGACCCTTTACTATAGCCTCGTAGGTCTTTACACGTCCCACGGTGTCATCGGACTTGACTGTGAGTATCTCCTGAAGAGTGTAGGCAGCGCCGTATGCTTCAAGAGCCCATACTTCCATCTCACCGAAACGCTGGCCGCCGAACTGAGCCTTACCGCCCAGAGGCTGCTGTGTTACCAGCGCATAGGGGCCTACGGAACGGGCATGGATCTTGTCGTCTACCAGATGGTGGAGCTTCAGATAGTACATGACACCGACTGTTACCCTGTTGTCAAAGGGCAGACCGGTACGCCCGTCACGGAGCACTACCTTGCCGTCCTCGTCAATGTCCGCTTCCTTGAACATGGCCTTGATGTCCGCCTCGTGAGCGCCGTCAAATACAGGTGTTGCCACCTTCCAACCCAGCTTTCTCGCAGCCATGCCCAGGTTTACTTCCAGCACCTGACCTATGTTCATACGTGAAGGTACGCCCAGAGGGTTGAGCACGATGTCCAGAGGTGTGCCGTCGGGCAGGAAGGGCATATCCTCGGATTTGAGCACCCTTGATACAACGCCCTTGTTGCCGTGGCGGCCCGCCATCTTGTCGCCCACGCTTATCTTTCTCTTCTGTGCGATATAGCAGCGCACCAGCTTGTTTACCCCGGGGGACAGCTCAGAGCAGTTCTCACGGGTGAATATCTTTACATCAACTACAACGCCGGATTCGCCGTGAGGCACCTTGAGGGAGTTATCCCTAACCTCCTTGGCCTTCTCACCGAATATGGCACGCAGGAGCCTTTCCTCAGCAGTAAGCTCTGTTTCGCCCTTGGGCGTTACCTTGCCTACCAGTATATCTCCCGCTCTGACCTCTGCGCCCACACGGATGATACCGTTCTCGTCAAGGTCCTTGAGAGCATCCTCGCCCACATTGGGGATATCCTTGGTGATGGTCTCAGCACCCAGCTTTGTATCTCTCTCCTCTATCTCGTATTCTTCTATATGGATAGAGGTGTATATATCCTCACGGACAACACGCTCGTTAAGGAGCACTGCATCCTCGTAGTTGTAGCCCTCCCAGGTCATAAAGCCTATGAGAGCATTCTTGCCTATGGCAAGCTCGCCCATGGAGGTAGCAGGACCGTCTGCCAGCACCTGGCCTACGTGTACTTCCTCGCCCTTGTTCACTATGGGGCGCTGGTTTATGCAGGTGCCCTGGTTGGAGCGCTTGAACTTCTCCAGCTTGTATGTGTAGGTAGCGCCCGTGCCCGCCTTGATGACGATCTCATCCGCATCCACACGCTCTACCACGCCGTCATGCTTGGAGATGACGCACACGCCGGAGTCAACAGCCGCCTTGTATTCCATACCTGTGCCCACGATAGGAGCCTCGGTCTTCAGAAGGGGCACTGCCTGACGCTGCATATTCGCACCCATGAGGGCACGGTTCGCATCATCGTTTTCAAGGAAGGGGATCATGGCTGTAGCGATGGAAACGACCATCTTGGGGGATACATCCATGAAGTCTATGCGCTCGTTCTCACATTCAAGTATCTGATCCCTGTATCTTGCATTTACCTTGGGGCGGGCAAACTTATGATCCTCGGTAAGAGGCTCGTTTGCCTGTGCTACGGTGTAGTTCTCCTCCACATCGGCGGTCATATACACAACTTCGTCGGTGACAACGCCTGTCGCCTTGTCCACTCTTCTGTAAGGAGCCTCGATAAAACCGTAGTCATTTATCTTCGCAAAGGATGCAAGGTAGGAGATAAGGCCGATGTTAGGGCCTTCAGGTGTCTCGATGGGGCACATTCTGCCGTAATGGGAGTAATGTACGTCACGCACCTCGAATCCGGCACGGTCTCTTGAAAGACCGCCGGGGCCCAGGGCAGAAAGCCTTCTCTTGTGGGTAAGCTCTGCCAGAGGGTTGTTCTGATCCATGAACTGGGACAGAGGGGATGATCCGAAGAATTCCTTCACCGCCGCAGTTATGGGACGGATGTTTATAAGGCTGTTGGGGGTGATGGAGTCGGAATCCTGAGCCTGGGTGTTCATCTTCTCACGGATGCCTCTCTCCATGCGGGCAAAGCCGATGCGGAACTGATTCTGCATAAGCTCGCCTACGGAGCGTATCCTTCTGTTGCCCAGGTGGTCGATGTCGTCGGGAGTGCCCACGCCCTCGCACAGGTCAAGGAAATAGCTTATGGTAGCATCTATATCGTCAATGGTGATGTGGAAGGGCACCAGCTCCTCCGCTCTGCGGCGCATGATCTCCTTGAGGTCGTCCCCCTCGGAGGCATTGTCCAGTATGTCACGCAGCACCTTGTAGGAAACAAGCTCCTTTATGCCTATCTCCGCAGGGTCAAAATCAACGTAGCCCGCAAGATCCACCATGCCGTTGCCGATGACCTTCACATTCCTCTCCTCAAAGGCGGATGTGAGCTCACCTGTTGCAGTGGTGTGGTATTCCTTGTGTACTATATGTACTACAGCCTCGGTAACGCCCGCCTGCTGTATGGCATTTGCCTTTTCAAGGGTAATGAGCTCCCCTGCCTCTGCGATGATCTCGCCGGTAGCGGGATCTGCAACAGGCTCCTGCAGGTGATGACCCACCAGACGGGAGGCTATGCCCAGCTTGCGGTTGTACTTGTAGCGGCCGAACTTTGCCAGATCATATCTTCTTGTATCGAAGAGAAGGGTGTTCAGGTGGTTCTTTGCACTCTCCACCGTGGGAGGCTCGCCGGGGCGCAGCTTCTTGTAAAGCTCTATGAGAGCAGAATCCGTGTCCTTGGAGACATCCTTCTGTATTATAGTCTGATAGAGCCTCTCATCCTCACCGAAGCGGGCATATATATCCTCATCGGAGGAATAGCCCAAGGTACGGATAAATGTGGTGAGAGGTATCTTTCTGTTCTTATCTATGCGGACATAGATGACGTCGGAGGAATCCAGCTCATATTCCAGCCATGCGCCCCTGTTGGGGATAACGGTGGTGGAGAACAGATCCTTGCCCGTCTTGTCCTTCTCTGACTTATAGTATGCGCCGGGAGAACGCACCAGCTGTGAAACGATAACACGCTCCGCACCGTTGATGACAAAGGTGCCGCTTTCGGTCATCAGGGGCAGATCCCCCATGTAGACCTCGTTCTCCTTGACGTCGCCTGTTTCCCTGTTGTGCAGCTGTGCCTTCACATAGAGGGCGGTGGCGTAGGTGACATCTCTCTCCTTGCACTGGGCAACGGTGTACTTGGGGTTGGGATCAAGGCGGTAATCCACGAATTTGAGCACGTAGTTGTTGTTGTAATCCGTAATGTCGGAAACGTCCTTGAATACCTCTTTGAGCCCCTCATCCAGAAACCACTGATAAGAATTCTTCTGCACCTCGATAAGATTGGGCATTTCCAGAACTTCATCGATCTTGCCGAAGCTCTTTCGTGTCGTCTTGCCGAACTGCACTTCTTTTACATTCACCATAGGCGTTCCCTCCATCTATTTTATGCACCGGACAGGGAAATTATACAATTTGTATAACTAATCCAATTTCATATACAAAGAGTAAAAAATCCTGCGCAGTCAGCAACACTGCACAGCCTATCCTAAAAAGCGCATAATACCACATTGTGATACATTACATTAGTATATTACAGTTTAAAGGCATTGTCAAGGGCTTTTCACCGATTCTACACTGCACACAAAAAAGCCTTCTCCGCAAATCGTTTTTTTGTTATCTTTTAGGGGCTACAGGGGAAATAAGTCCCTGTCCCTATACGATAACAGAAACAGGGGATGTAAGAAGTGAAACAGGATCTTAAGTTTTATCTTGACATTTAAAATAATTTGCTATATAATTGAAAACACAGATTTGAATTTCAACTTTTCAAAGCATAATTTAAAATTTTAAAGAGGAATTTTAAAATGAGGTCAGAAGATTTGAAATCATTGATAGGCAAAATTCAAACCACAAAAGCAGAATTTCAAAATATTGAGGTCAAAAAGTGCAAAGACGGGATCACAGAAAAGCTGTACGATACACTGTCCTCGTTTTCCAACCAGGATGAAGGAGGCATTATAGTTTTCGGCCTTGATGAAAAAGCAGGGTTTGAGATAACAGGCATAGACGATGTCCAGCTGCTGCAAAGGCGTGTTTCCGAGCAGTGCGAACAGATGCAGCCGGCTGTAAGACCTGTTTTTACAGTAACACAGGTCAAGGGGCTCAATATTGTCTCTGCGGAGATCCCACCTGTGGATATATCCGACCGGCCCTGCTTCTACAAAGGCAGGGGCAGGCTGAAGGGTGCGTATGTCCGGGTGGGTGAAGCTGATGTGCCCATGACAGAGTACGAGGTATACAGCTATGAGGCATACCGCAGGAAATATCGTGACGAACTTCGTGTTGTTGAACGATCTGATATGGACTCTCTTGATAAAAGCAAACTGGAGCGATATCTTACACGCCTGAGATCAGACAAGCCAAATCTGTCCAGGCTCGACGACAAAAAGATCATAGATCTTATGAGCATATGCATAGACAACGTACCTACTCTTGCTGCCCAGATGCTTTTCGGCCTCTATCCCCAGGCCTATTTCCCCCAGCTGTCTGTTATCGCAGTTTGTATCCCCGGAACAGAGATGGGGGAAACCGACAGTGACAACTCACGCTTTACCGACAACAAGCGCATTGACGGGACTATTCCGGATATGCTGAGGGAAGCCCTCAGCTTTGTCCTCAGAAATTCACGCAGCAAAACAATAATAGATCCCGCTACAGGGAAAAGGCAGGATCGCACCGATTATCCCATGAACTCAGTCCGTGAAGCTCTGCTGAACGCTCTTGTCCACAGAGATTACAGCATCCACACAGAAGGAATGCCCATACAGCTGAAGCTATTCTCTGACAGGCTTGAGATCACAAATCCCGGTGGACTTTACGGACGGCTTACGGTAGACACATTAGGCAAAATACAGCCCGACACAAGAAATCCTGTAATAGCCACGGCGCTTGAAGTCATGAACATCACCGAAAACCGCTACTCCGGCATTCCCACCATGATCCGTGAGATGAAGGAACACGGACTTCCCTCACCTGAATTTATAAATATCGGCGGGGACTTTACCGTAATATTACGCCGGAACAACGGCATAACAGAAACTGTCACAAATGAGACCGTATCATTGCTTGAATTTTGCAGGACTCCCAGGACAAGAAAGGAAATTGCCGGGTTTTTGAAGCTTTCCTCGGTAACATACGCCATCAAGACACATTTGCAGCCGCTGATAGATGAGGGGAAGATCGCACTTGCAATCCCGGACAGACCCTCCAGCCCGAATCAAAGATACTATACGGTATCATCCACCGGAGCATGAAACTTATCAGCACCGCCCGGGTTGACACATCCGCATTTTCAGGGTATAATAGATGACAAAAGGGCAGCCGCCGGCTGTCCCTGCAAAAAGGAGAATAATAATGAAGATAGCAGCAGCCTACGATAACGGTAAAATATTCCAGCACTTCGGGGAAACAAAGTACTTCAAGGTATACGAAACGGACAACGGCACCGTTACAGGTGCGGAGATAGTTTCTGCAGGAGATGCCTCCCATGCGGCGCTTGTGGACTTTCTTTCCGCCCTCGGAGCGGATGCCCTTATATGCGGCGGTATGGGAGAAAAGGCGTACAGGCTCCTTGAGGAAGCAGGTATCAAAGTCTACGGCGGCGTACAGGGGGATGCAGACAGGGCTGTAAACGACCTGCTCGCAGACAGGCTCATCTTCAATCCCCTTGTATATGTGGGCCACAAGTGCGGGTGCCCCAGGTAAGAAGCTAGGGGTTAGGAGGCTAGGAACTAGGGGCTAGGAGTTAGAGGGCTAGGGGCTAGAAAAGCTGACAGAGACCGGCTTGCGCTTGCCCTCTTTGCTTGCTTTTTCTTATGCAAATGCCTCGCTTTTGCAACATCAAACATTAGAGATACTATAACCCATATCCCCTAAAACAACAGGAAGCAGGCACACGTCCTGCTTCCTGTTTATTGTTTCCTGCTGCAAAAGCCGCACTTTTACAGCAATAGAGGTACTATGCTGTACGCTTATCATCAGTATGTCTTGCTTCTTGCCTCTAACCTCTAGCTTCTAGCAAGGCACACGTCCCGCTTCCTGTTTATTGTTTCCTGCTGCAAAAGCTGCGCTTTTACAGCAATAGAGGTACTATGCTTTATGCTCGCCATCAGCATATCTTGCTTCTTGCCTCTTGCTTCTTGCTTCTGGCAGCTGAGGAGGTCGGGCTGGTAATTCCCTGTCAAAGTCTAGCTTCTAGCCCCCTAAACCCTAGCCCCTAATAGCTTAGCCTGCTGGCCATGTAAAATCACGTCCGGACATCACATGGAAATGCAGGTGATGAACGGTCTGACCGGCACAGTCCCCGCAGTTGGAGACTATGCGGAAGCCGTCCTTCATGCCCATTTCGGCGGACAGCTTTGCGATGACCTCAAAGATGTGCCCTACCACAGCGGAATTGGCGCTGTTTATCTCGGCAGCCGACTTTATGTGCTCCTTGGGGATAACAAGGAAGTGGGTGGGTGCCTGGGGGTCAATGTCGTAGAAGGCGTAGCAGAGATCATCCTCATACACCTTTTTGGAGGGTATCTCACCGCTTATTATGCGGCAGAAAAGACAGTCGTTCATATTATCGCTCCTTTGCTTTCGTAAAAATCTTAAAACAGTCCCGATATGTTCCCGTTCTCATCGCAGTCGATGATATTGGCGGCAGGCGCCTTGGGAAGTCCCGGCATGGTCATAATGTCCCCGGTGTAGATGACCGCAAAGCCCGCACCCGCACATACCCGCACATCGGATACGTGTATCTCAAAGCCCTCGGGGCGGCCAAGCCTTGTGGGATCGTCGGAAAGGGAGTACTGGGTCTTGGCAACGCATACGGGGGTGCCGCCGAAGCCTAAGCGCTCAGCCTCCTCAATGGCCTTCTCCGCCTTTGCGGAGTATACCACACCGTCTGCACGGTAGATGTTCTTTGCGATGATGTCCATTTTCTCTTTGATGGACAGCTTCTCATCATAGAGGAAACGGAAATCACCGCTGTCCTTTTCCATTACCTCAACTACCTTGCGGGCCAGATCCTCTCCGCCCTCGCCCCCCTTTGCAAACACCTCGCAAAGGGATACGGGAACGCTCATCTCATCGCACAGTGCCTTTACAGCGGCTATCTCCCCTTCGGTGTCCGTGCCGAAGCGGTTCATAGCAACTACCACCGGCAGCCCGAAGGAACGCATATTCTCAATATGGGTGCGCAGATTTACAAGTCCCTTTTCAAGAGCCTCCACATTCTCCGTGCCAAGCTCCGCCTTGGGTACGCCCCCGTTGTATTTCAGCGCCCTTATGGTAGCCACTATCACCGCACAGGAGGGCTTTATCCCTGCAAGGCGGCACTTGATGTCGCAGAATTTCTCCGCCCCCAGATCCGCACCGAAGCCTGCCTCAGTGACTACATAGTCCCCCAGCTTCAGCGCCAGCTTTGTGGCTCTTACGGAGTTGCAGCCGTGGGCGATGTTTGCAAAGGGGCCGCCGTGCATGAGGACGGGTGTGTTTTCAAGGGTCTGCACCAGATTTGGCTTCAAAGCATCCTTGAGCAATGCGGTCATAGCCCCCTGAGCCTTTAAGTCCCTTGCATATATGGGCTCTCCCTTTCTGTTGTATGCCACAAGTATGGAGCCCAGACGCTCCTTCAGGTCGGGCAGATCCCTTGCCAGACAGAGTATCGCCATTACCTCGGATGCAACGGTTATGCGGAAGTGATCCTCCCTGGGCACGCCGTTCACCTTGCCCCCCATGCCTATGACCACGTTTCTCAGGGCACGGTCGTTCATGTCAAGGCAGCGGTCGATCATTATCCGCCTCTGGTCTATGTCAAGCTCATTCCCCTGCTGCATATGATTGTCCAGCAGAGCGCAGAGCAGGTTGTTTGCGGCGGTTATGGCGTGCATATCCCCGGTGAAGTGGAGGTTGATATCCTCCATGGGCACCACCTGTGAATATCCTCCCCCGGCGGCGCCGCCCTTTATGCCGAATACAGGACCCAGTGAAGGCTCCCTTAATGCAAGGACGCATTTCTTCCCTATGCGGTTTAAAGCCATGGAAAGGCCTGTTGACACTGTAGTCTTCCCCTCGCCTGCGGGGGTGGGGTTTATGGCGGTCACAAGGATGAGCTTACCGTCCTTGTTGGCGGCAGTCTTTTTGTACAGCACTTCGGACAGCTTAGCCTTGTACTTCCCGTACATCTCCACATCGTCCGCATCTATCCCCAGCTTTGCGGCAATCTGGGTTATGGGCTCAAGCCTTGCTGCCTGAGCGATCTCTATATCAGTGAGCATAATATCTCCTTTCATAAACAAAACATCACTATCATAATACCATATACAGGGGCTTTTGTCAAGCAAGAAGCAAGAGGCAAGGGCAAGACAGACAACAGAGCGGTTTTGCGGTCAGAGGTTCTCTATACATCGAGAAAGAATCAGTATGAAAACGGTTATCAAGCAGCAAAGCCGCCGGACAAGTCCGGCGGCTCATTATCAGTCTGCGTATTTGTTCCTGTATTCCTCTATCTGCTTCCTTACATCTGCGTCAAGCATATCACCGTAGCAGTCAAGAAATACTTCTATCTCTTTCCCGCTGCGATAAGAAGAATCATAGAGCAGATCCTTCACATAGCTGTCTACAAACACTTTTCTTGCAATGTCACTGTAGGCACGGGGAATTGCCCACCCCTCCAGCATGAAGTCCGCATCATAGCCTGCATAGTCATATATCGCCGCATGGACAAGGGTATCTATGTCCGGGTCATACACCAGCTCCTGTGAGGGCAGATGCAGCCATGTCTTCACAAGGGCGCTGTCATCGTAGAATCCAAAGCTTCCATAGCCTGCAACAGCGGGTATCTCCGTACCCGTCAGGCACTCTGCCATCTCAATGCTCACAAGCCTCATATTATATTCCGTAGTGGGAACGGCAAGCTGTGACAGGCTCTTTTTCTGTCTTCCCTGCTGTGCATTCTCTATCAGAGACAGGGTATTCCTGTAGCTGTCATCCAGATAGGCAACGTACCGTGGAGAGGCCTTATCACCTACGGAGAGAAGATATACCCTGCTGTATCCTCTGGTATACTGCTCCACGGTCTGTGCCTCTATATCAGCTTTCAGCGCCTCACACAAAGCATTTTCAAAGCTTTCATCCCGTCGGATGCCTATGGTACTGTCAGCAAACACCTCCGGGTAGCTCCCGTAAAACTCGGGGCTTACCGCATTGAGATAGATCTTATCACCCCGTTGATTTTTTATTATTGTCTCCATCCCCTCAAAGCGCAGTCTTTTTCCCTCTTGTGTGCAGTCTATGGGGGAGAGATTCTCATATATCCACTCTAAGGGGACACCGCCAAACGTCCTTGACACATACCTGCCGGACCTCAGCCTGTACACCAGAGAAAACACCTGTGTGCCTTTACGCTCCGGATTTTGCACTATCATTTTGTGAAATGCCGTCACACGGGCGATATTGTCCCTGTCCTCTATGCACCAGCCCCCCTCCGGCTCCGAAAGGCCGTTGTCATAGAAATCGTGGTACTCCGACTGATACATTCCCGTATAGCTTATGAACACCTTATCCACCGCCATATTTGCGGGAACGTAGTTGTTCACCCCGAAAAGATGCGTGTTATACACAAGCAGGAATATCCCGAATGCTGCCGCTACGGATATGGCATAGCCTATGGCGATGCGCTTTATCTTCTTGAAACCTCTGTAGCGGATAACGCCCATAATGAGGTAGAACACTGCTGTTATTATCACAGCGGGGATCATGGTGTCCTCATCCATGAACATGAGCATCATCACGATGCAAACCACGCAGCAGCCCGTCACCCCGAAGTAGAAGGCATCGTACACCACAGGCTCCCCTGTTGACTCCGCCTTTCTTATGCGGAATACAAGGTATGCGCACACACCGTACAGCACCGTGAACACAAGGAAGATTATCACCCATCTGAGCAGGGGTATATACATCCTTGCATCCGAATAAAGATTGTCTATATACTCCACCCCGTAGATAAAGCCGCCGATGGGGGAGAAATAGGGGAGGCTGCCCATAATGCGGGAGATGGCGTTTTCCTCATCCCCCACTATGAGAACAAGTGCAGGGAGGGCTGCCAGAAGGCCGTTGAGCACACAGGTATAGAGGGTGGCTTCAAGCCTGCTGCCGCACAGCACCGTGGTCAGCACACAGGTGGTGTATGCCATTGCCATGATAAGCACAGCCATAGTGATCCCTGCGGGCAGGCATTTTGCCATGTAGGCAAAGTCATCCGCCCAGCCCTTTTCCCAGCTGAGGGAATTTACAACTATGAGCAGAATGATGGATATGATGTGGGCACCCAGAAAGGGCAGCTCATAGGAGCAGAGCCCCCCGAAGAAATCCGCAATGAACCGCTGCTTCCGAGACAGTGGGAGAGCCATTCGCTTATCCACCTCTGTGCGGGTGTGGAGATAGGTAAAGGAGGATGCCACATTCCCCAGCCCCAGGAAAAATGCGATGATAGCGGAAAAGACAGCTATGACAGAATAAAAGTCTATATCCACATTATGCTGACCCACTGTCAGGTACTGTATGATAACAGCTGACAGCAGAAGGGGCAGGCTCATGAGATTGAGCACAAAGCTTATTATCATAAGTTTGCGGTTGGCACGCCCTGTTTCCCTGAATTCATGGACGAATGCAGGGGTGAAAAGCTTACTTGCTGACATTTGTCTCTGCCTCCTTTCCGCTGACAGCCCGGAGCATATCTGCCGAATAGCCCAGACCCTCCATCTCATAGATGAACACCTCTTCAAGGGTGAGGGGTATCACATCGCAGAATACAGGGGACAGGGGCTCCATAGCCTTCCTTATGTCCTCCTCGCTGCCCTTTATTATAATATAGTGTACCGAGCCGCTCACCTCATGGTGCAAAGGTGAGAGGGCTGCTATCTGACTGTCGTCGGGGGCTGATGCAAAGGCGCACTGCACCTTGTGTACATCACCCTTTACGCTGTCGATGTCACGGGTGAAGAGTATCCTCCCCTGATGGAGCATGGTCACGGTGTCGCACATCTCGTTTATCTCCGCTAAGTTGTGGGAGGAGATGATGACCGTCAGCTGCCTGTCCAGCATGGCATCCACCAGCATACGCTTCACGATTATCCTCATGGTGGGGTCAAGGCCGTCAAACGCCTCATCCAGCAGAAGTATCTCCGTGCCGGAGGAAAGGCCTGTGATGACCACTGCCTGCCTCTTCATACCCTTTGAAAAGGTGTCGAGCCTGCGCTTTTCCGGCAGATTAACAGCCCTGCACAGCCTGTCGAACAGCTCCTTGTCGAATTTGGGATAAAAGCCGCTGTAAAAGCGCCTCAAGTCCCCCAGTGTCATGGAGCCGAACTGCACCGTTTCATCGTTGATGAAAAACACCTTTTCCATAACGGCGGGGTCGTCATATACATCCCTGCCGTCAATTGTCACTCTGCCGCTGTCGGGCTTGTACACCCCCGATATGAGCCGCAGTATGGTGGATTTGCCCGCACCGTTGGAGCCTAACAGCCCGAATGCGGTGCCTGCGGGTATCTCCATATCCGCATCGTTCAGGGCGGCAAACTCGCCGAAGCGCTTCACCGTCTGTTCAAGTTTTATCATTCTTTCCCTCTCCCTCATCAATTATGTCCTTCAGCTCACCCGGGGCAAGCCCCGCCTTCAGGGCATCATCCACTGCATCCGAAAATCTCTCCCGGGCAGCGGCCTTTATGACCTCATCATGGCTGTCCGCCAGAAACACGCCCCGCCCCGGCACGGAATAGACTATGCCGTCCCGCTCCAGCGCTGCATACGCCTTTGTAACGGTGTTGGGGTTTATACCCAGCGCCTTTGATTCCTCACGCACCGAAGGCAGCTTGTCCCCGGGGCGCAGAACGCCCTTTGCGGCAAGCTCCGCCACGCTTCTGCAAAGCTGCTCATACACGGGCACACGGCTGCGCACATCTATATCGAACAAATCACACACCACCTTTCTTTCCTCGTTATCCTAACTGTACTATCTATGTTAGTACAGTTATACCATAAAAATTTTCCCTTGTCAAGGGGTTTTCATAAATTTCCCAGGAATTTTTTAGAAAAGGGCAGAAAAATCCCCCGGATCTATCCCTCTGTCTGTCATCTTTGCACATCACAAATTCTTCATTGACTTGATCCCGGACGTGTGATATAATAACATCAATGCCGGGTAAAAGGGGGGAAAACCATGGAAGAGCAATCATATATCCTGAAGCTTTTTGACACTGATCTGATAGAATTTGTACTGACAAAGGAAAAGCTTACCGATACAGCGTGCAGGATCATTTCCTTCAATGATGAGAAAAAGGAGCTCCTGCCGATAGGAGTGGAACTTACAGGGGAGAGCCTGCTCTCATGGCTGAGATCCCGTACTATCCCCAAAAACCGGGGCTATGTGGATAAGATCCTAAGTGTGTACGGACTTCACCACGGTGATATGATAGGCACACTGAACCTGTGCTATGGGCTTTCCCTGAATGACAGCTACTGGATAGTGCCCGTGTCCTTTGGCGGCAGCTTTGATGAGTACGATCTCTATGACAACGAGTTTTACAAGCCCCTCTCCCTGATAGCCTATACCGGCTACGGTACGGTCAGAGCCAGTGGCTTCTCCTCCTCACCGGAATTTACCACAAACGGTATGCTGCGAAAGGGGTGGCGCCGTTTGCAGGGGAAAATATATCTCTACAAGGGCGGCACCGAGGGCGCAGCAAACACCGGCAGAGAGCCCTTCTCCGAATACTATGCATCCCAGATAGCCGATGCCATGGGGCTTTATCACGTTCCATACACCCTTGCAAGCTGGAAGAAGCAGGTGTGCTCACGGTGCGAGCTGTTTACAGACAAATACACCTCATATGTCCCCATATGCAGATTCGGAGATTTCCACGATCTTATAGAGATAAGCAGCTTTATCAAATCACTGGGCGGGGATATCCATGACAGCTTTGCGGATATGCTGATATTTGACTGCCTTATATATAATGAGGACAGGCATCAGGGAAATTTCGGGCTGCTCCTTGACAGCCGTACAAATAAGGTGCTTTCCTTTGCACCTGTCTTTGACAACGGCATGGGGCTTTTCCCCTTCGCAATGGATGATGATATCAGCGACCTTGACAGATATGCCCGGACAAGGGTATCCGCCTTCAACGTATCCTTTGACGATATTGCAGCGGAGTTTATCTCTGACAGGCAAAGGGCAAAGCTGAGAAAGGTGCTGACCTTCTCCTTCAAAAGGCACGAAAGATACACTATACCCAACTCCGACAATGCACAGCGGCTTAAGTATCTGGAGGCATTTGTCAGAAAAAGGGCAGCCACGCTGCTGGATATGACCTAAACGACATTAAAAAAGACCGCCTTTGGACAGGCGGTCTTGTTCGTTACAGTATGTCATCCGTTCAGCTTTGCGTTTGTCTTTGCACGGAGCTGGTTGTCAAGTATCCTCTTGCGTATGCGTATGGACTTGGGAGTTACCTCCATCAGCTCATCATCTGCCAGAAATTCAAGACTTTCCTCCAGTGAGAGCTTTCTGGGGGGGATAAGGCGCAGGGCATCATCGGAGCCGCTGGCACGGGTGTTGGTAAGGTGCTTCTTCTTGCACACGTTCACCACCAGATCCTGTGACTTGGGGGATGCACCAACTACCATACCCTCATATACGGGAGTGCCTGCCCCTATGAAGAGAGAACCTCTCTCCTGTGCGTTGTAAAGGCCGTAGGTAACGGCTTCACCTGTCTCAAAGCTGATAAGGGAGCCTGTGAGACGGCGGGGGATCTCCCCCTTGTAGGGCTGATAGCTGTCAAATATGCTGCTCATGACACCCTCGCCCTTGGTATCCGTCAGGAACTCAGACTTGTAGCCGAAAAGTCCTCTTGAGGGCACGATAAATTCAAGGCGCATACGGCTGCCCTGGGGGTGCATAGCCACAAGCTCCCCCTTGCGGGTGCCCATTTTCTCCATGACTGTGCCCTGTGACTCGGCGGGAACATCTATCACAAGCCTTTCCATAGGCTCGCACATTACCCCGTCTATCTCCTTCATCAGCACCCTGGGAGTGGACACAGCCAGCTCATAGCCCTCCCTGCGCATATTCTCGATGAGGATGGAAAGGTGCATCTCACCTCTGCCGCATACCTTGAAGGCATCGGTGCTGTCGGTGTCGCTGACACGCAGGGACACATCACGCAGCACCTCTTTATAAAGGCGCTCACGCAGCTGACGGGAGGTGACGAACTTACCCTCTCTGCCTGCAAAGGGGCTGTCATTTACGGAGAAGGTCATCTCCACCGTGGGCTCGCTTATCTTCACGAAGGGAAGGGGCTCATAGTTATCCGCATCGCACAGGGTATCGCCTATGGTGATGTTCTCTATGCCGGATATCCACACGATATCCCCTACTGTGGCCTCCTGCACATCACGCTTTGCAAGCCCCTCTATCTGGCTCACGGTGACGATCTTGGAGCGGTATGGCGCCTTTGTCTCGTGGTAGTCTCCCACCATGACCTGCTCATTTACCCTGATAACGCCTCTCTCAATGCGGCCTATGCCCATGCGCCCCACATAGTCGTTGTAGTCGATGGAGGATATGAGCATCTGGGCAGGGCCGTTCTCATCCCCCTCGGGTGCGGGGATATAGTCGAGTATGGTGTCAAACAGGGGCTTTAAGTCGGTGCCTGCCTCATACTGGGAGATGGAGCAGGTTCCTGCACGGCCGGAGCAGAACAGGATCGGGCTTTCAAGCTGTTCATCACTGGCATCAAGGTCAAGGAGCAGCTCCAAGACCTCATCGCCTATCTCATCAAGCCTTGCATCCGGGCGGTCGATCTTGTTGACTACTATTATAATGCGGTGGCCAAGCTCCAGTGCCTTTGACAGCACAAAGCGTGTCTGGGGCATGGGACCCTCAGCCGCATCCACCAGCAGCAGAACGCCGTCCACCATTTTGAGCACTCTCTCCACCTCGCCGCCGAAGTCTGCGTGGCCCGGGGTGTCGATGATGTTTATCTTTACATCCTTGTACATAACGGAGGTGTTCTTTGCCAGTATGGTGATGCCCCTCTCACGCTCGATGTCGTTGGAGTCCATCACACGCTCGGCTACCTCCTGATTTTCCCTGAATGCGCCGCCCTGCTTGAGCATTTCGTCTACGAGAGTAGTCTTGCCGTGGTCAACGTGGGCGATGATAGCAATGTTTCTGAGATCATTTCTTACCATATGAAATCTCCTTAGCAAAATGTACAAAAATAGGCAAATTATTTTATTTATATTGCCGTTAATTTTGCGGATATGGTGGATTTTTGCTGTACAAAATCACAAAAGCCCCATTTAAGCAAAAATGCCTTGCGGGATGACCGTTTTTACAGTCAACGCAAGACAAATATAAGCGCATAGAAAAGATGTGCCCCATTTCTACTGAAATGGGGCATTGGTGGAAGAGGGTGGATTCGAACCACCGAAGCCGGTGGCAACAGATTTACAGTCTGCCCCCTTTGACCGCTCGGGAACTCTTCCATATGGAGCTGGTGGACGGACTTGAACCCCCGACCTGCTGATTACAAATCAGCTGCTCTACCAACTGAGCTACACCAGCGCCCGTGTCGCATAAGCGGCGTACATGACGTCGGTCTTTGCTGCAACTATTAGATAATACCACGATTGACCCTGATTGTCAAGTGGATTTTTCAAATTCATATAAAATTTACAAACTAGAGGTTAGATGTTAGAGGCTAGAAGTTAGAAAGCAGCAACAAAAGCGTTGAATGCTTTTATACTCTTTGCCTGCTCGTTCTAGCTTCTAGCCTCTAATCTCTAATCTCTAACAATGAAAAAGCAGCCGGAAGGCTGCCTTTTCACGGAAAGATTTTAAGAGAGGATAGTAAGTAATCGTTTATTTCTGTTACCTATTATACACCATTTGTAACCGTTTTGCAACTATTATATTCCACATATTTTTTCATGTTTTCTTGGTGGATTTGACGATATCTCTGTTTATCTCTTATTTTCATACTTGACAAGGCTGCAAATATGTAATATAATCTAAATTATAATAATCTAAATTATACTAATGACTATGCTTTACATGGAGGTGCCGGTATGGATTTTCTCGGAAGGGAAAAGGAGCTTGCGGTACTGGAAAGGGAGTACAGCAGAAGCAGCAGCTTTGTAGTGGTCTACGGCCGCAGGCGTGTGGGGAAGACCACACTGATAAAGGAGTTTATTAAGGGGAAAAATGCTCTCTATTTCCTTGCGGGTGAGGAGGACGACCGCCAGAATCTCAACAGGTTCACGGAAAAGGCAGCCCTTTTTGCAGAACAGCCCTATATAGCAGGCAGCCGTCTTGACAGCTGGGACAATGCCTTTCGGATCTTCGCCCATTCGTCGGAGGAGAAAAAGATACTTGTTATAGATGAGTTCCAGTACCTTGCACAGATGAACCCCGCCTTCCCCTCCATATTTCAACGGGTGTGGGATGAGATACTTGAAGGCAGCAATACCATGGTCATACTTTGCGGGTCACTTATCAATATGATGACATCCCAGGTGCTTTCCCATTCAAGCCCCCTGTACGGCAGAAGGACAGCACAGATCCGCCTGCAGCCCCTGAGCTTTGACGAATTCAGGGGAGCCTTTCCCGGCAGACCGTTTGAGGAGCTGACAAAGCTGTATTCCATAACAGGCGGTGTGCCGAAATATATTGATTTTTTCACCGGCTCCGGGTCATTATGGGAAAACATCCGTGACAATATCCTTGCAAAGTCGGGATTTCTCTATGAAGAGCCTGTATTCCTTCTGGAAAGGGAGGTGAGAGAGCCTGTCAATTATTTCTCTCTGATGAGAGCCATATCCCTTGGAAATCACAGGATATCAAAGATAGCGGGGGTACTGGAGCAGAAGACCTCCTTTGTTTCTCCCTATCTGTCCACTCTGACAGACCTCTCTCTGGTGGAAAAACGTCTTCCTGTCACTGAAGGCTCCCCGGAGAAAAGCCGCAAGGGTCTGTACTTCATCAGCGATCATTTCATCGACTTCTGGTTCAAATTTGTATACCCCTATCGCAGCGAGCTGGAAATGGACAACGTTGACTATGTAATGGACAAGATCCGTTCAGCCCTTGTGGAAAATCATGTGAGCTTCATCTTTGAAGAAATTTCCAGAGCCACTCTCATATCCCTGTGCAAAAGCAAGAGGATAGATCTTGTTCCCTCAAGAGTAGGTTCATACTGGGACAGCAATACAGAGATAGACGTTGCAGCCGTTGACAATGAAAACAACAGGGTCTTTGCAGGGGAATGCAAATTCTATGAGAGACCTGTTCCCGCAGATGTTTTCTTTGATCTGCAAAAGAAGACCCGCAATGTAAAGGAATTTCAGGGCAGAGAGCTGATCTACGGCATATTTTCCGTCAGCGGCTTTGAGCTGCGGCTTGTTGAGCTGGCTCAGAGCAGCCCTGCATTACACCTCATCAACAACGGAGAGCTTATTTAGTATATCCCTTACATCAGCAGAATTGTCCGGTTTTACCAAAATGTAACCTTATTTTGTTATTTTTGCTATTGCAAAAACTGAAAGATATGCTATAATTAAATATGTATAGGGAGACCTTTTCAAAAGGTCCGACAGACTTTCAAAATTTTTTTGAAAAGCCGCTTTTTCTGTTATGGTCTTGTAATAGTCAGTGTGCTATACTGGTACCATCATCAGAAAACACAAACAGAAAAGAAGGAGAGATTCAAAATGAAGAAGATCACACAGATCGCAAGTGCCGCTGCCGCACTGCTCATGGCTGCTTCCATGGCTGTCAGCGCAGATGCCGCAGTGTACACCACCCGTCCCACAACAGAGGGTCAGTACTACTACCTGCACCTCAACAGCTGCTACTATGATATGTACAGCTATCAGCAGGCCTTAAACGATGCCATTGCACTCAACGGCACTGCAAACGATGTTACCACCATATATGTACAGGAAACAGATTCCAATGCTACCTGCAACTCTGACTACCAGTGGTACAACTCCGCTACCAACAGATATTACAGAACAGAGGCTGCTGCATGGGCTGCAAATTCCCAGGGCAACTGCTACAACGCATACACCCAGGGTCAGTCCTCTCCTACCATGAACTCCACCTATCAGTGGTACAACAGCGCAACAGGCTATTACTACAAGTCCTACAACGACGCATACCGTGCAAACTCTATGGGCAGCATCTTCAATGCCTACACCATAAAGACTGCTGACTATCCCAGTGCAGCCTATCCCTGGTACTCCACCAAGACTAACAAGTACTACCAGAGCCAGACCGATGCTGCAAACGCATCCGGCGGCACAGCAAGCATAGTGCTGGTATACTATGATAGCTCCTCTTCTCCCAGTGCCACCTATCCCTGGTACTCCAGCTACACAAAGCTGTACTACAAGTCCAAGGCTGATGCCACTGCTGCTTCAAACAACAATTCCAACTACGTTTCCTACGCATATTCCGAGACTGCTACAAGCGCAAGTGCTACCTATCCCTGGTACTCCAGCTATACAAAGCTGTACTACAAGACTGAGCAGGCAGCTCTTGCAGCATCAGGCAACATCTCTTCCTATGTTTCCTATGCGTACAACAATGATTCCTCCACTTCCGCAAGCGCTACCTATCCCTGGTACAGCTCCTTCACCAACAGGTACTACAGGACTCAGAGCGCTGCTATAGCCGCATCCAACAACTATTCCGGCTATGTTACCTATGCATACAACTCATCCAACAGCCTGAGCGCTACCTATCCCTGGTACAGCTCTCTCACCAAGAGATACTACAAGACCCAGACTGATGCGCTTGCTGCTTCCAACAACAACCCTAACTACGTTTCCTACGCTTACAGCGTTTCCACCTCCACCAAGGCAAGTGCTGACTATCCCTGGTACTCCAGCTACACAAAGCTGTACTACAAGACCCAGGCTGAGGCTATTGCCGCATCCAACAACAACTCCAACTATGTAAGCAAGGTAAACACCACAACCACTACTACCACTACCACCGTTTCCGCCGGCACACCCTATATCAACGGCCACAAGGAGTACAACGGCTGGACCAATATCGCAAACTACCTGAAGAGCCAGACAGGCAAGAAGGTATATGTCCGCATGAACGGTGCTACCGATATACCCGCTTCCCTGTTCAGCGCCATCAAGGACAGGGATGTTACACCCTGCTTCGTTCTCAAGAACGGTATCAGATGGACTATCGAGGGTGAGGACATCGAAGATGCAAATGATCTCTCAATTGCAGCTGCATCCTCCAAGAACATCCCTGCAAGCGTAGTAAAGACCGTTTCCTCCGGTGCTGTATCCAAGGCGCAGGTAACAGTAGGCGATGAGGGCGAGGACTTCGGCTTTGACGCCAAGATCACCGTTAAGCTCTCCAAGAAGCGTGCAGGCAGAAAGGCTTACATCTATCAGTACGATGAGTTTGAGGACGATCTCACTCAGGTATCCCGCACAAAGATCTCCTCTACCGGCTACTGCACATTTACTGCGTCTTCCGGCGGCGACTATCTTATCATCATAAAGTAAGACAGCCTGACACGAGGCAGCACGAAAACTGCATAACCGCCCCCGCATTCCCGAAAGGAGTGCGGGGGCTGTTTTTTGCAAAGCAAAAAAGATGATGCAAGGGGGAAGTGCAGCATTTCCTCCTTGCATCATCTCTTCAAAAAGCGGAAGCAGAACACGCCCTGCTCCCGCCTCTGATTATTCCTGATGATCCTCAATGTAGGTAACGATGTCGCCTACGGTCTTCATGTTCTGTACCTCTGCGTCGGGGATCTCAATGTCGAATTCATCCTCAAGCTTTTCGATCATGTCGATGATGTCAAGGGAATCTGCCTCGAGATCGCCCTGAATGTCAGAACTCATTTCAATGGAATTTACGTCTGCATCAAGCTGATCTGCCACGATTTCCTTTACCTTGTCAAATACCATTACTTTTACCTCCTGTTTTCGCATGAGCCGGAACACAAAGGCTTGCAGCTTCCTTTGATCCCGATACACCCGCCGCACAGACACATCAACTGTCTATACACCGGATTGGCATGAACTGCCCCGGCCTTACCTGCCGCCCGTCATGAACGTGAAGGGCTGCCCATCGTCCTGTCACTCTTCGGTGAACACTCCGATTTTTCTGAACTTATTATAACGTGTATCAAGTAAAAGGTCAATATCTTTTTCCATTTTGTCTTTCAGCGAATTAGCTAAAAATTCTGAGATGTTTTGTGCTGTTTTTTCCACGTCTGTGTGAGCTCCCTCGTCGGGCTCGGGGATCACAGCCTCTGCTACTCCCAGCTCCACCGCATCCTCTGCGGTTATGCGCATAATGTTGCACGCCTCCTTCTCACGGGAGGGATCCTTCCACAGCAGTGAGGCAAAGCCCCTGGGGGATATTACGGAATATATGGCATTCTCCAGCATGGCAAGCTCATCGCACACACCCAGTGCCAGTGCGCCGCCGCTGCCCCCTTCACCCAGGACTATGGATATAACAGGAACTTTAAGGCGCATGAATTCGTACATACTGCGGGCGATGGCCTCGCCCTGACCCCGCTTTTCCGCTCCTACGCCGCAGTAGGCACCGGGAGTGTCTATAAAGCAGATGACGGGTCTGCCGAACTTCTCCGCCTGACATGCAAGGCGCATGGCCTTGCGGTAGCCCTCGGGATGGGGCATGGCAAAGTTTGTCTCCTTGTTTTCGTACACATCTCTGCCCTTGACCTCGGCTATGACCGTAACGGGCATTCCCCCGAACCTGCACACAGCTCCGAAGACCGCCCTGTCATCCCCGTGGTATCTGTCTCCCCGCATCTCGTATATATCCGTGAATATAAGAGGGATATAGTCCCTTACGGTGGGGCGCTGCTTGTTGCGTATTATCTGCAGCCTTTCATATGGTGTAAGCGGCTCCTTCTCACCGGGAGATCTCTCCGTCCCGTATTCCTCACAGAGGGTGAGCTTCTCCGGTGATATGACACCGCCCCTCTTGTGCAGGCGGATAAGGTGGGAAAGGGTGCGCCGCATATCCTTCCTCGCCGTTATCATATCCACAAAGCCGTTTTCCATAAGGAATTCAGCCGACTGGAAATCATCCGGGAGCCGCTGATTTATGGTGCCCTCTATGACACGCCTGCCCGCAAAGCCTACAAGCACACGGGGCTCAGCTATTATCACATCACCCAGGGAGGCAAAGGATGCTGTTACACCGCCTGTGGTGGGGTCTGTCAGCACCGTTATGTACAGTCCCCCCTGCTCGGAGAACTTAGCTGCCGCACCGGAGGTCTTTGCCATCTGCATAAGGGACACCAGCCCCTCCTGCATCCTTGCTCCCCCGGAGGCGGTGAAGAGTATCAGGGGCAGACCCTTCTCACCGGCATATTCAAAGGCACGGGTGATCTTCTCCCCCACAACGCTGCCCATGGATGCCATCATGAAATGGCTGTCCATTATACCGATGACACATCTCTCCCCCTTTATGGTACACTCCCCTGTTATAACAGCCTCTTTAAGGCCTGTTGCTTCCTGCAGGGAGGATATCTTGTCCTCATATTCCGGGAAGGAGATGGGATTCTTGGTCAGAAGCCCGCCGTTTATCTCCGTAAAGCTGTCCTTGTCGGCAGTGATCTCGAGCCTGTCCTGTGCGGTCATGCGGGAATGGTAGTTGCACACGGGGCACACCCACATATTCTCCGCAATCTTCTCCGTACTGCAGCTCTGCTGACATCTGGGGCACTTGAAGGGAGGCTTTTTCTCCTCCTCCACATTGAAACGGTCCTTGACGACCTTGAACCAATCTTCTAACACAACACATTACCCTCTTACAAAAGTACCGAGTGTACAGTGTACACTGTACAGTTATCGTGTACAAAACATATCAAACGCTCTTAGAACCGTGAGCCTGCGGCTCACGGATAGCCTGCAGCTCATGGCTGCCTGTTATAAGCAAATGACAAAACCCTTTGGCAGAGCTTTTTGCCGATTCGGCATTAGTGTGTCATTGACGTTCACTATTCCTGAGTTTTTACATCTGCATCAGTTTCCTCTTTTTCTAAAGCCGACAGCCGTTCACACTGTACTGCAAAGCAAGCAAAGCGGGGACAGGGGAAATCAGGCAACCAACTCATCGTCCATCACTGTACAGTACACTGTACACTTGAACGGCACCCGCCAACGAGACGATCAAGCCTTATTGTCAATTTCTCTGCTTCTGCTGTCTTACTGTGCGGATGTAGTCGTCCTGTGCGGAGGTGATGTTTATGCTGTCCATGTATTCCCTTGCCTCATGCTTGATGGCAACGGGCTTCATGCTGCCGTATGCAGCCCCTCCGCCGATAGCAGCAGCCACAACACCTATGATGATGGGCATCATAAGGGTGGTGTCCCCGTTTTCGTCGTGACCGAAAAGGATCATCCCTATAATGAATGCGATAATGAATATAACGGCAACAAGTGCGGTGAGCTTGCCCTTGTCCACAGGCAGATCCCCTATGAACTTGCCGGTCTGTCCGTTCATAGCAAAGGTGTACTTGTTGCTCTGCCAGTTGGTGGTGAGCATCCACACGGGCAGCAGGGCATAGTGGCGGCCGGAATACTCGATCTTGAAGTCAAGGTTCTCTGCGCTTACGCTGTTGTGCTTTATGGTAGCCCTTGCCTTTTCATCGGCGGTGTTTTTAAGGCGCTTTTCTATGCGGTCGATGTCGTCCTTGTCCTCAACATCGAATTTCTCCGCCAGAAAGCCCGGCAGATAGGACATGGAAAAGTCCTTCAGCTCTGCAAAGTTATAGGGCTCTATGGAATCCATCAGCGCATCGTCCATGCGCTTTGAGGCATCTGCGGGCACATTCCTGAAATCCACCGTACCCTCACGCAGCACCCTGTATTCCTTTATCTCTATGTACTCTCCCCTGTCGTACTTATCCTTTGCCTCGTACAGACCCCTTATGCCGATAGTACCATCAAAGAGCCAGAAGGGTACATATACCCCCTGTATCTCCTCCACCTTGTTGGATGCCACAAAGTCCTTGGGGATGAGCTTTCTCTTCTGATAATACTCCTTGTACTTCGCAACAGCCTGCTCCTTTTTAAACTTGAAGGGTATGACATGATCCGGCTTGAAATTACCCGTAAACTGTGCGGGCATAATAGTATTGTTGCCGCAGTAGGGGCAGGTGGACGCACCTGTGTTGCCGTCGGTGAGGAGCTCCGCTCCGCAGGTGGAGCAGGTGAAGGCGTGCATCCCCGCATTTTCGGGGTCATCCTCCCCGGTGATCTCACCGTCCCCCTTGGCCTCCGCCTTTTCCTGTTTCTCCTTGTAGGCGGCATCTATCTCCTCATTGGTAAAGGAGCTGCCGCAGTATTCGCATACTAATTTCCCGGTAGCAGGGTCGAAGGAAAGCTCGCCTCCGCAGGCAAGGCATCCTATAGCAAGTGCATCAGCCATATCAGTCATTCCTTTCTTCAGTCAGTACAGGGCATACACCCCCGGCCTGACCATATTAGTTTTTCCATTGTCCAACTTGTGCAATTTTTGCACAAGTTGAATCTCCAAATGACTCTTCCTATTTATAATGTTTTCCAATTGTTCCCCAGTTTTTTCCATTCAAAAGATATTGTTCAGTTCCCTTGCTCCATAAACAATAGTATGAGCAAAAATGATATGCTTTTCATGATCTACTGAATAGAATATGAGATAATTTCCAATGGTAAAAAATCTATATCCCCTATCCCGTATTCTTTTCAGCTTATGAAGCGGGAACATTTCGGGTTGTACACATACAAGCTCAAAAGTTTTCTTTATGTCGTTATATAACTTGGATGCAGCTGCGGAATTATACAGTATGTTTTTCAGATAGTCAAGCGTACTGTCCAGATCTTCTTCAAAAGATCTGGTGTATTCAAGCTTATAAACCATACTTTGCCTCTAATCTTGCATACATCTCATCTGCTGAATATGTTTCGCCCTGTTCTATATTTTTCTCGCTTTCGTCCAGCTTGGCTAACAGCTCTTCTTCATTGTGCACTATGATCCTTTCACAGGCAGGTACTTTGACATCAAAGGGTATTCCTCCCACGAGATTTACCTGACACAAAAACATATTTATAGCTTCTGACATAGATATTCCAAGTATTTCGAGAGTAGCTTCTGCATTATTTCTTACTGATTCATTCACACGAATATGTAATGTCTCATTTTTTATCATGAAAACCCCTCCTTTTGATCCATTGTATCACATTTATTACACAAATGCAATACAATCTTCCCTGGTATCCAATCGTCAAGCTGCACATCAACTGTTTTCTGAATATGTTAAGAAAGTTTTACTGTCACCTTAGTATCAGTCTTCATCGGGGGGCAGGTTTTCCAGCTCATCCTCTTCAACTACGCCCTCGTCGATCTCGCTCTCGTCCACAGCGGCATACTGTACCTCTTCATCCGGCTCACGCTGTGTGCGGGTAAAGGCAACGACTCTGTCCCCGTCCTTTACACGCATCAGCTTCACACCGCCGGAGTACCGTCCCATTACACGGATATCCCCCGCTCTCAGGCGGATGATAACGCCGTCGGTGGCGATCATGATTATATCGTCGTCCTCATCGACTATCTTTATGCCGCAGACATTGCCCCTCTTTTCGTTGACCTTGTAGTTGAGCAGGCCGTAGCCCCCTCTTCTCTGTATGCGGTATTCCTCAAGGGAGACCCTGCGGCCCAGACCCTTTTCCGTAACGGTGAGGACGGCGGCATTCTCACGCACCCTTGCCATGGATACTACCTCGTCGCCCTCACGGAGCTTTATTGCCTTGACACCGTGGGCAGTCCTGCTCATGGCTCTGATGGTGCTTTCCTCTATACGGATGACACGGCCGCCTCGGGTGGCTATCATCACCTGGTCGGAGCCCTCGGTAAGGCGGACACCCCGTATCTCGTCACCCTCATCAAGGCCTATTGCCCGCAGACCGTTGTGGCGCACGTTTGCATAGGCGGAAAGGGGCGTGCGCTTTATCTTGCCCTTTGCAGTCACCATGATGATAAAGCGTCCTTCGTCAAAGTCCCCTGTCTTTATCATGGCTTCTATCTTCTCGCCCTCTGAAAGAGGCAGCATATTTATGACATTCGTTCCACGTGAAACCTTTGAGCCCTCGTTTATCTCAAAGCACTTCATGCGGTACATAACGCCCTTTGAGGTGATGAACAGCACATTGTCGTGGGTGGAGGCAACGAACATCTCGGAGATGAAGTCCTCCTCCTTCTGCCTTATGGCGGAAACACCCTTGCCGCCTCTGCGCTGGGTCTTGTAGTCGGACACGCTCTGGCGCTTGATATATCCCCCGTCTGTTAGGGTTATGACGCAGTCCTCCTCGGCTATGAGCTCCTCCGCATCTACCTCACCGGAAATGTTCTCTATGGATGTGCGGCGGGCATCCCCGTACTTCTGCTTTATCCCCTCCAGGTCATCCTTGATTATCCCCTTGACCCGTGATTCATTTGCAAGTATATCCCTGAAATCAGCTATCTTTTCATTGAGGGAGGCTATTTCCTCATCCAGCTTCTGCTGCTCCATATTTGACAGCTGATACATCCTCATCTGGGCAATTGCCTCTGCCTGCTCCTCGGAAAGGCCGAACCTTGCCATGAGCCTTTCACGGATCTGGGCAATGTTGGCAGAGGTGCGGCATATCTCTATTACCTCTTCTATGTTGTCTGCAGCGATCTTCAGACCCTCAAGGATATGTGCCCTTGCAAGAGCCTTGTCAAGATCGAACTGTGTGCGCCGCCTTATTACCTCCTCCTGGAATTTCAGGTATTCCTCCAGCATCTGCTTTAAGGAAAGGAGCTTGGGGGCATTCTCCACCAGTGCCAGCATGATGACGCCCACGCTGTCCTGGAGCTTGGTGTACTTATAAAGGTTTGAAAGCACCACCTGGGGGATAGCCCCCTTGTTGAGCTCTATGACCACCCTTACGTCATTGTCCTTGTCGGATTCATCACGTACTGCGTGTATTCCCTCTATCTTCTTTATCTTTGCCAGCTCCGCAATGCGCTCTACAAGCTGGTTCTTGTTGACCATGTAGGGTATCTCCGATACCACTATGCAGTTTCTCCCGTGGAGCTCCTCTATTTCTGCCCTGGAGCGGAGTATTATTTTGCCCCGGCCTGTGGCATATGCTTGGCGTATCCCCGCCCTGCCCATGATTATGCCCCCTGTGGGGAAATCAGGTCCCTTGATATGCTCCATAAGGTCGTCAAGGGTGCAGTCGGGGTTGTCCATAAGACACTCCACCGCATCTATGGTCTCACCCAGGTTGTGGGGAGGCACATTTGTTGCCATGCCGACAGCTATGCCCACAGAACCGTTTACCAGCAGGTTCGGGAAGCGGGAGGGCAGTACAACAGGCTCCTTCAGTCTTTCATCATAGTTTGACTGGAAATCCACCGTGTCCTTGTTGATGTCGGTCATCATTTCAAGGGACAGCTTCTCCATCCTTGATTCCGTATAACGGTAGGCAGCAGGGGGGTCCCCGTCCATGGAGCCGAAGTTGCCGTGGCCGTCCACCAGCGGATATCTCAGGGAGAAATTCTGCGCCAGTCTTACCAGGGCATCGTATACGGATGCATCACCGTGGGGATGATACCGTCCCAGCACAGAACCTACAGTATCTGCGCACTTGCGGTAATCCTTGTCGGGAGTAAGGCCGTTCTCAAACATGGTGTAGAGTATGCGGCGGTGTACGGGCTTCAGTCCGTCACGCACATCCGGCAGTGCTCTTGAGATTATTACGGACATAGAATATGCAAGGAAATAGGATCTCATTTCCTTTTCTATATCCTTGTCCACAAACTTTTGATTTTTAAGGCTGAATTCGTCCATTTGGATGCTCCTTGGGTTAAAGTTGAGATGTTATGCTGCTTCGTTCACAGAGTATCTTGTTCCCATGACAGCAGCAAGCTGCTCTCTTATTTCACTGTTGTTGTCAAATGCCTTTTTGGGTATTACGTACACATTTATCTTTCTGATGTAGAGCACGTAGAGATCCTTTGTCTCCGTCATCTCCACACCGGGATTGTCAAGGTGGATGACCGTTGCGGGAGGGAGCTCGTCCTGCTCCTCGCCGGCTTTTTCAACATTTTCAACATTCTCCTGTTGGCTTGTTGAAATATCCTCCGGCTTTTCCTCACCGTTCACCTCCGGGTCGTACACTGTGGAAATAATTATCCTGTCTGTATAAATTTCAGTATTGTATATTACTCCCTGTACAGTATCAAGTGCCTCAGCCAGCTTCCTGCGGGTGTCACCGGGGCGTTTGAGAACATATATCCCCAGTATGACACACACACCGATGAGCAGAACACTCATAGACTTGGTGCCTGAATCTGTACACAAATTTACTATTTGTATAATCAGTGCAATACAAACTAATACCATTTGTATAATAGTATTTTTTCTCGTATACTTTTTCTGGAATATTCCGAAGCCCCGCAGAATGTCATCCTTGGAACTTTCATACTCTCCCCGGGCTATCATCACAGATATGCCCTCTGAGATCCTTTCATCTATCATATACACTCCTGTTAGGCAGCTGTCAAAACCGATGGTGAATGTCATTCACTTATTTTGACGTTCATTTTACTATCCCATGACATTGTCAGCTTGCGGTGATTTTTCATGCAATCAATAAGGTAAAGATTGACGAGTGTCTGTAAAGGGATCCTTTCTTTATCAGACAAATCTAAAAAGTAATCCATTACATCATCATCAAGTTTCACTGTTCTGTTTTCGTTAAGAACCTCTGCAAAAGGGTTTTTTACAGCATTAGAAAAATCATAGTGTTCTAACATAATCACCCATCAATGCATTGACGTTTTTTGAATATTTACAACGTAGTAAAGGTTATCATTATTCATTACTCACTTCTCTATATATCCAAATCCTTCACAAACACGGCGTTCTTCTCGATGAATTCCTTTCTCGGCTCTACCTTGTCTCCCATGAGTATGGTGAATGCCTCATCCGCACGCTCTGCATCCTCTATGTTCACCCTGAGCATGATGCGTGTCTCCGGGTTCATGGTAGTTTCCCACAGCTGCTCCGGATCCATCTCACCAAGACCCTTGTATCTCTGCACATTGATGGTGCCGTCACCCTCGGCGGACAGCTCCTGTATGTACATATCACGCTCTTCCTCGGAGAAGGCATACTTAGCCTTTTCCTTCTTGCCCTTGCGCTTTGCCACTTTGAACAGGGGGGGCTGTGCTATGTATATGTTGCCGTTTGTGATAAGCTCCCTCATGTATCTGAAGAAGAATGTGAGCATGAGCGTCCTGATATGGTAGCCGTCCACATCCGCATCGGACATGATGACCACCTTGCCGTATCTCAGCTTTGATATGTCAAAGTCCTCGCCTATGGAGGTGCCCAGTGCCGCCACAACAGGCATCAGCTTTTCATTGCTGTATACCTTGTCTATGCGTGCCTTTTCAACATTGAGCATCTTGCCCCAGAGAGGGAGTATTGCCTGATAGCGGGCGTTTCTCCCCAGCTTTGCGGTACCGCCTGCGGAATCGCCCTCTACTATGTACAGCTCTGTAAGGGCTGTGTCCTTGTCATAGCAGTCATGGAGCTTGCCCGGCAAAGATGCGGAGTCCATTGCGGATTTTCTCCTTGCAGTCTCCCTTGCCTTCTTGGCAGCCTCTCTTGCCTTCTGGGCGTTGTTTACCTTCTCCATCACAAGCTGGGCAGTGGTGGGATCCTCCTCCAGAGCGTACATCAGCTTCTGGTATACCATATCCTCCACCAGCGGCCTTGCCTCGGGATTTCCCAAACGTCCCTTGGTCTGCCCCTCAAACTCGCAGTTGGTGAGCTTTACGGAAATTATGGCTGTGATGCCCTCACGTACATCATCACCTATGAGCTTGTCCTGATTTTCCTTTATGTAGCCGAATTTCTTGCCATATTCGTTGATCACCTTGGTAAGGGCATTTTTAAAGCCTGTTTCGTGGGAACCGCCGTCTGTGGTGTGGATGTTGTTGGCAAAGCTCCTCACATCCTCATTGTAGCTGTCATTCCACATGAGAGCCACTTCCGCCGTCATGTCATCCTTTACGCCGGAAAGGTAGATCACCTTGTCCGAAAGGGGCTCATATCCCTTTACCTTGTGGATATGCTCTACAAATTCCCTTATGCCCCCCTTGTAGTGGAGGATCTCCGTCCGGGTATTCTCAGGATCACGCAGATCAGAGAACACTATCCTTACCCCTGCGTTAAGGAATGCCTGCTCCCTCAGCCTTGTGAGCAGTATGTCATAGTCATATACAGTGGTCTCAGTGAATATGGTGGGGTCAGCCTTGAACTTTACATTGGTGCCCGTGCGGTCGGTGGTGCCTATTACCTTCATTTCCTCATCGTAGTGACCGCCGTTTTCAAACCGCTGGAAATGTATCTCCCTGCCGTCGCACACGGTAAGCTCCAGCCACTGGGAAAGGGCATTTACAACAGATGCGCCCACACCGTGGAGACCGCCTGCCACCTTATAGCCGCCGCCGCCGAACTTACCCCCTGCATGGAGTATGGTATATACCACCGTCGCCGCAGAGATGCCCTCCTTGTGGTGTATCTGGGTAGGTATGCCTCGTCCGTTGTCATCTACCTCTATCACATCCCCGGGGAGGATATTCACCTTTATCTCCGTGCAGTAGCCTGCAAGAGCCTCATCTATGGCATTGTCCACGATCTCATACACAAGGTGGTGCAGACCTCTGGGTCCTGTGGAGCCTATATACATACCGGGGCGCTTTCTTACAGGCTCAAGGCCTTCAAGCACCTGTATCTGCTCCTCGCCGTATTCACCCTCTGCGTTGAAATTGGCGTTAAGCTCTTCGGAATTCATTTCTTCTGTGGTTCTTATCTCATCAGACATAATATACTTCCTTTACTAGGGGTCAGGGTTTAGGTGGATAGGGATCAGGCTTTGACGGATAATCAATCGCTTGCTTCCCTCTATCCTGCAAAAGCTATACTTTTACATAAACATAAGGTAAGACTATAAGCTTACTGTTTCAGGCTAGTGCCTAGCAGCCTGAAACCTAGCCACCTACTAGGAGTTAGGGTTTAGGTGGCTAGGAATCAGGCTTTGACGGATAATCAATTGCTTGCTTCCCTCTATCCTGCAAAAACTATACTTTTACATAAAACATAAGGTAAAACTATCAGATTACTGTTTCAGGCTAGTGCCTAGCAGCCTGGAACCTAGCCACCTACTAGGAGTCAGGGTTTAGGTGGCTGGGGATCAGGCTTTGACGGATAATCAATCGCTTGCTTTCCTCTATCCTGCAAAATCTATACTTTTACATAAAACATAAGGTAAGACTATCAGCTTACTGTTTCAGGCTAGTGCCTAGCAGCCTGAAACCTAGCCACCTAGCTATTACTTCTTTTGATGACCGTTCTCGATGATATGTTGGTCACGTAGACCTTTTCCTTGCCGTCTTCCACGGCACATATAAAGCACTTGGGCATATCGTAGGATACATACACCGCATTCTTTCTCTTGCCCGCTGCTGCAATGTATTCCCTTGTTTCAGCGGACACAGTGGTCTCTATATCAAATATGCCTATGATATCCCCGGTCCTTACAGTTCTTTCATTTCCTATGTGAATATACATTGAAACATCTTCTTTTTGAGGAGACTTACCTATTACTTATTATTTTCCCTTTTTCAACCCTGAATATCTTCGCATTCTTCGGCATATCACCCAAAAGCTCGCAGGTGGTGATGAATACCTGCATCCCCGGGATCCTCCCAAGGATGAATTCCCTCCTGCCTGCATCAAGCTCGCTCAGAACATCATCAAGGAGCATGACCGGCGGATCCTTGCATTCATCCCTTATTATCTGCGCCTGGGCTGCCTTCATGGCAATGGCTGCCGAGCGCTGCTGACCCTGTGAGCCGAAGTCCCTTACCAGAAGGCCGTCTATACGAATGCTCAGGTCGTCCCTGTGAATGCCGTAAAGGGTGTATCCCACCCGTATATCCTCATTCACGGATGCCCTCAGCTTTTCAAGGTATATCTCAGACAGCTCCCCCTCAAAGTCGGTGCTTTCTATACTGTCATAGATACTTGACAAATAGTATAATTGAAGTTTTTCTTTACCATTTGTAATATCATCATAAAGATGAGAGGCATACTTATTAAGGCTCCTGCAGTATATATCCCTTATGACGGATATATACGCACCTGTTTTTGCAAGCTGCTCATCCCATATGCCAAGGGTGTCCTTCGGGGCAAGGCCGGCGGAAATATCCTTGATAAGGGCGTTTCTCTGGGATAGGATGCTGTTGTACTTGTTAAGGGCATAGACAAAGGAGGGTTTGAGCTGAGATGCACACAGATCCACAAAGGATCTGCGCCTGTCGGGAGAGCCCTTTGTAAGGCTCAGATCCTCCGGGGTGAATACAACACATTTCAGGGTGCCGAACAGCTTAGAGAGCAGGGGCACCTTCACCCCGTTGAGGTATATATCCTTGTCCTTGATATTCCCCTTCTTCACTGCAAGGGATATGCTTTGCTCCCTGACAGCATCCTCAAAGGTAAGGGATATATCCGCCCTCTGCTTTTCAAAGCCGATTATGTCCCTGTCACGGGTGCCCCTGAATGAGTGGCAGCCTGTCATGGTCCATATGGCCTCTATCATGTTTGTCTTGCCCTGGGCATTTTCCCCCGCAAGTATATTTATCCCCCTGTCGGGGACTATATCCACTCCGTCAAGGTTTTTATAGCCGTCTGCCTTTATTGATGTAATATACATATCAGAAAGTGACCGTTATTATGAGCTCTTCATCCTCAAAAACTATCTTGACTGTGTCTTTGTCGGTTATCTTCTTTCCCCTCTGGGTGCATACCTCATCGTTTACATAGCATATGCCGTCTGCTATCATGTTCTTTGCGTCCCCGCCGGTCTCGGCAGCTCCGCTGAACTTGATGAGATCCCCCAGCTTTATATAGGGAGGCCTTACCTTTACTTCTATCTTTTTCATACTTATCACTTCAGCCTTACGGGCAGAACAAGGAATGTAAAGCTGTCACCGCTGAGAGGGACCATCTTCATGGGAGATGTGGGGGAGCCCATCTGCAGCTTTACCTCATCACATCCGGAGTGCTTGAGGGCCTCCAGCAGATATTTGCAGTTAAAGCCTATCTCCACTCTGTTCCCGCTCATCTCCACATTCATCTCGTCGTAGAAATTGCCCTGTGATGTGGATGTGGTGACCTTCAGCTTCCCGTCCTCAAAAAGGCAGCGGACAGGTGCCTTGGTATGCTCGTCTATAAGCAGCATACACCGGTCCAGAATGTACACAAAGCTGTTTACGTTGATTATTACCTCTGTATCGTAGCTTTTCGGGATAGAGCCCTTGTAGTTGTGGAACTCGCCCTCCAGCACCCTTGTTATAAGGGTATAGCCGTTCATCTCAAAGGCGGTGAACTTCTTTGTGACGTATACGTTTACTGCCGCATCGTTGTCATCCTTCAGGAGCTTTTCTGCTTCAAGCAGGCTGCGGGATTTTATAACGAAGTTGAATACATCCTCTGTATCTATCGCTTCTTTTCTGATGGCAAGGCGGAAGCCGTCTATTGCCACCATGTTGAACACCTTATCCTGTATCTCGAATAGCTCACCCTTGAGTATAGGCTTGCTGTCAAGCTGGCTCACCGCATAGGAGGTCTGGCTTATCATGCTCTTCAGGACTGCCTGGGGCACGGCAAAGGAATCGGATCTGTCGATATCAGGAAGTGAAGGGTACTCATCCGCCGACATTGCAGGGATATTGTATATGGCATTGCCACCTGTTATGGTGGTCTTCAGGTTGCTGTCCACCTCAACGGTTATCTTGTCGCTGTCCAGCTTTCCTACTATGCTGCAGAATATGCGGGCATTGAGGATAAATTCACCGTGATCCTCGCTTTCGGCTTCTATGACGTTCTGCAGCCCTAACTCCATGTCATAGCCTGTTATCTCCAGCTTTCCCCCGTCGATATAGAACTTAATGCCTTCAAGACAGGGTATGGTGGATCTCTGAGGTACTACTCTTGAGATATTGTTGATTGATTCAAGAAATGTCTTTCTCTCTACGGTGAATCTCATTGCCATTCTCCTTTTCATTTAATGCTCATCATTCTTTTGATGATAATCAATCTATCTTGTTTTTGATGTATTTGTTGTAGTGTTGAAACCTTTGAAAATTCCCTTTTTCCTTTTGGATAAAGAATAATTTATCATAAGGCGGCGTGTTGGTAAAATGTTGAATAGTCAAATGATAAAAATGCCTGTTGAAACACATGAAAAACTAAATGTTGAAAGTCAGATTATTTTGAAAATCATGTTAAATTTTAAATTATGTTGAAAATCTGTGTTGAAAGATCATATCACAGTCCGATTATACATTTAGTAAACTGCCGCCGATGGCTTTGTAACCGCAGTGTAATTTTTTGGCCTGACGGTGTATCGCTTTTTAACAGGCTTTTCAACATGATGTTGAAAAAACAGGGTTAAACTATCTGTATTTTGCCCCGAAATCGTTTATTTTCTAAAACTATCAGTATATTTTTGAATGAGTATTACTAAAAGTAAATTTAATTTTATTGCATATGTCAATTGACAAGTGGTAACAAAAGGTTACAGTTTGTAATTTTCCCTTTAATAAAGCCATTCAAGAAAGTATATTGTAGCTATGGCATTTTGTATACTTTGCACAACTTTCAAAATTGTTGAAAAAACCCGGACAAGCAACAGGTAGACAGGCAGAAGAGGAGCTGCGATCAAGCCGCTCATTGTTTGTTTTGCTTTAAGTTGCGGATAATATCCTCGATGTTGTCCTTCATTATCCTGTCGTTGTTCATCTTCATCTCCACCTGGGAGATGTAGTAGCTGACAGTGGAGTGATTCTTCCCGAATTCAGCCCCTATCTCCTGCAAAGACATACCCGTTATCTTGGAAAGCACATAGCAGGATACGCTCCTTGCAAGGGTGATGTTCTGGCTGCGGCTGTTGGAGTGTATCTCCTCGGGCGTTACGGAGAAGACGGCTGCCACACGGGATATTATATCCTCCGTGGTGATGTCGGGCATTTCAGTGTCGGAGAGTATCTCCCTCACCGCATTCTGTGCCTGTGCCATCTGGGGGGCGGTGTTCATCAGATGCTCATATGCCTTCAGCTTTTTCACGCAGCCCTCAAGCTGGCGCATATTGGTGGAAAGGCGGGTGGCGATATAGTCTGTGACCTCCTCGGTCAGATCCAGTGACAACAGCTTGCATTTGCGCTTTATGACCGCTATCCTTGTCTCATAGTCCGGGGACTGTATGTCCGCTATGAGCCCCTGTTCAAATCGGGTGCGTATCCTGTCTTCAAGGGTCTTTATGTCCTTGGGGGGGCGGTCGGAGGAAAGAACTATCTGCTTGCCGTGGGTGAAGAGCTCGTTGAAGGTGTGGAAAAATTCTTCCTGTGTGCTTTCCTTGCCGGATATGAACTGTATATCGTCCATAAGCAGCACATCCGCATTCCTGTACTTCTTCTTGAAGCTCATGGTGTCGTTGTGCTGTATGGAATCAATGAGCTCTACGGTGAATATTTCACCTGTTACGTATATGACCTTCAGCCCCTTGCCGTGCTCAAGCTCATTGGCAATGGCACGCAGCAGATGAGTCTTCCCCACACCGGAGGGACCGTAGATGAAAAGGGGGTTATACGCCCCGCCGGGTGTGGATGCCACTGCCTTGGCGGCTGCATGGGCAAATTCATTGCTCCTGCCCACTATATAGTTGTCAAAGGAGTATTCATAGCTGCCCTTTGGCTCTGCAGGGCTATCGGCAGGGTCATTTGTACCGGAGACATCCTCTGACCCTTGCCCGTCCTGTGTGCTGTCTTTCTCAGCGGTTATGACTATCTCCGGGGTAAATCCCACAGTCTCCGCAAAGGAGCGGCATATTATGTCATGGTAGTGCTCCATTGTTATCTTTGCGTGAAAATCCCCCTTTTCATGGGTGAAGTATGCCACATTGTCCTCAAGCTTTATGGGGATAAGGGGCTTTATCCACAGGTCATAGCCCACACGGGGAATGCCGTTTTCCTTATCTATAAGGGTTTTTATATGATCATCCACCATCCGGTAGATGTCGCTGAAAGAATCCATTTTCAAGTCCTCACTGTAAGTATTGTGCTTTTCTGCATATACAGATGCATACTAATATAGTATACCATAAACGGCTTTAAAAATCAAGCAAAACCGAGAATTTGGTGAATTTTACCAATGATAAAAAATGTTGATATGAAGCCGTTTGAGGGCATTCAGCAAAGCTGTGTTTTAAAATTATAATTGTATAATATTTTAATTTTTTGATAATGAAAATCAACTATGGAAAGCTAAGCTTATAGCATAAAAAACAGGCACTATGCATGGCACAGTGCCTGTTCAGGGGTTTCATACGGGATTATCCATTACATTCTTTTCATAACTATCCTTATGAACATTGGTGTGAGGAAGAAGCACAGCACAAATCCCACAGCAAGGCATACCGCCAGTGACAGCCATATCTCCCTTGCAAAGGAGGGCTTTGCTGCCTGCATCGCTGCGTACTTTGCGGAAAGCTCTTCCCTTTTGCCTTCAAGTGTGCCTATCTGTTCACGCAGGGAGGCAAGCTCTGCTTCATCCGCACCTGCCTCCTGCTTTTCGGCATATTCCCCCAAAAGCTCCTCATGGGCGGAAGTGGTCTGCCCGAGCTCTGCATCCACTCCCTTCATAGCATTCCCTATCTGTGCCCCTGCAATGGATGTCATTACAAGGCACATTATGACGGTTATGACAGGTGTGTACACTATATCTCCCACGGCTGCGGATATTAGCTTTTCCTTTATGCTTTTCTCATCTGCCCCGAATTTAGCACATACCTTGTCCGTAAGGGGCTTCATTGGCACTATAAAGCCGATCATAAGGCTTATGACAAGGCTTATGCCAAAGCTGATGAGCCACATGGGCACTGTGAAATGTCCGCTGAGGAGGGTTCCTGTCAGGGACAGGAAAAAGCTCATGGATACACCCATCAGCACACTTATCAGCATACCTGCTTTTTTCATACTGCACCTTACTTTCCCACGCAGAAGCGTGAAAATACTTCATCTACCACAGACTCTGATGCATTCTGTCCCGAAAGGGTCATGAGCTCTTCAAGGGCATCGTCAAGGAGTATGCCTACAGCATCAAGAGTTATGGTATCTACTGCTGCATAGCTTTCCTTCAGCAGGGAGAGGGCATCCTCAAGGCATTTCTTCTGACGTTCGTTGATGATGAGCTCATTGCCTGAGTCACTGCCCTTTACCATGCTCTCTATCAGGGCTTTGAGGGTGTCTGTCCCCTCCCCTGTTTTTGCTGATATCTCCACTGTGTGGGGAAACCTTGGGGAGATAAGGTCATACAGCTTTTTGCTGTCCCCTGTGTCGGTCTTGTTGATTATGGCTATACATTCCCCGGTACACTCTCTGCAAAGCTGTATCAGCTTCATATCCTCATCGTCAGGGGCTGATGTGCTGTCAAATACTGCCAGTATAAGATCCGCTGTGCGTATACGGGAGACAGCCCTTTCAATGCCCATACCCTCTACCTTGTCGGATGTCTCGTGGAGTCCTGCCGTGTCCGACAGGCGGAGCACAGCCGCCCCTACCCGCACACTTTCCTCGATAACGTCACGGGTGGTGCCTGCAATGTCTGTAACTATGCTGCGCTCATTCCCTGCAAGCAGGTTCATGAGGGTGCTTTTGCCCACATTGGGCTTGCCTGCGATAACGGTATCTATGCCGTTTCGCACAATGGAGGAATCAGATGCCCTTTCCAGTATGCCCTCTATCTGCTCTGTTACGGACAATATCTGTGCTTTCAGCTTCTCCGGGTCCACAAAGGGTATGTCCTCATCCGGATAGTCGTTCCATGCGGCAATGTCGGCACACATGGAGCGTATGCTGTCGGCACAGGCAGAGCTTTGGGCATAGAGCCTCCCCTCCATTACCCTGCGGGCACGCCTGAGATGTTCGGCACCTCTGGCGCCTATCATCTCCATTACAGCTTCCGCACGGGTAAGATCCATTTTCCCGTTGAGGAAGGCTCTTTTTGTAAACTCTCCCGGTCCTGCGGGGGATGCTCCCTTCCTGCACAGCAGGGAAAGTATCTGCTCCGTTTCGTATATGCCCCCGTGACAGGATATTTCCACCACGTCCTCCCCTGTGTAGGAATGGGGTACTCTATATACTGTCAGTATAACCTCATCAATAATATCCGTATCGTATATATAGCCGTGGGCGCAGGTGTAGCCTTCCATAAGTGTGGGCTTTTTCCCCTTGAATACGCTTTCCGCAATGGGGATGGCATTCTCTCCGGACAGTCTTATGACTGCTATCCCTCCCGCCGCAGGGGGGGTAGATACAGCGCAAATAGTTTCCATATCTTTTCCTTTTGTTGTAGATCTTTGTAATGATTATACCATATGATATGAGAATATTCAAGATATATAAATATACAAATGGTAATAATAGATATACTATTTGTTATAATATTACTATAAGTAATATTATTAATTACTATACAGTTAGTATATACAATAATAATACAGTTTGTAATATGTATATAAAATATACTATGTGTAATTTATATATAGTATAATATGTTATAAATATTACTTTTTGTAATATACTTATAGTATAGAATTATATAAAATATACAGATATTTATGTGATCCGGGATAAGATACAGAAAAGCCGCCGGAAAGGCGGCTTTATCCATGTTTCGTTTCTTTTTTATAATTCTATCTTACCGTAGAGATCTCCTGTGATAAGGTCTGATTCTTCAAGCTTGGGGCGCTTGTACTCACGCTCAAAGGAGGTCTTGTTGAGATCCATTGATGTGGGCTTTCTCTCCCCTCTTCTGCGGCTGTTCTTGAAGTCGTCCCTGTGGCCGTCACGCCTGTCCCCTTTGTTGCCTCTGCCGCCCCTGGTGTCACGTCTGGGATTGTCCGAGGAGATGACTACCTTTCTGTAAGGTTCCTCACCGATGCTCTTGGAGCTTACACCCTCAATGCTGCTGACAGCAGCGTGGATGATGCGTCTTTCATAGGGGTTCATAGGCTCTAATGTGACAGGTCTGCCTGTGCGCAGAACGGTCTTTGATATCTTTGCGGTAAGCTCCTCAAGGGCGGTCTTTCTCTTGTCCCTGTAGCCGCAGGAATCAAGGCTTATGCGGTAATACTCACGGTCGGACTTGTTTGCCGCCATGCTTGTAAGGTACTGGAGAGCATCGAGGGTCTCGCCCCTTCTGCCTATGATGTTGCCGGAGGTGTCGCCTATTATCTCAATCTTCAGCCCGTCCTCGGTCTCCTCAGCTTCAAGGGTCACCTCTGCCCCCATGCTTCTGAGCACATCGGTAAGATATGCTATTGCCACATCCCTCTTGGAGGGCTCATATTCCGCCTCTACCTGTGCATCGACTCTGCCTATGCCCAGTATGCCCTTTTTGCCCTGCTCGATAACATTGAATGTTATCCTGTCCGCTGCCACACCGAATTCAGCTGCAGCTGCCTCCATGGCAAGCTCCGGTGTTTCCGCTGTGAATATTTTCTTCATTGTATATTCCCCCTGCGTTCTTTCCTTCTTTGGTTTTGCATTACTGCTTAACTGCGATGTGCATTACTCACAACATCATTCTCAATTGATCCTGTCGCCGTATTTTTCCGCCATGCGTCTTCTTGCTTCAACTATCGCGGGATCCTCCTCGGGCTGCTGTACGGGGGTGTTTTTCTTCCCCTTTTTGCCCTTGGGAGCATCATCCTCTATCTCTGCGGTGCGCTCACCGTATTTCTCTTCCTGTCTGCGGCGTGCCTCTGCGATTATCTGCTTTTCATACTCATTCATCTGGGAGCGGGACAGCTTTACCTCGTTTCCGTCCTCATCCTTTACGGATGCACGGCTGACAGCCTTGCTGTCCTGACCGTTCTGCCCCGCCTGCATTTCAAGTGCCTGCTGCATCATCTCGTGATACTTTTCGGAAATAGCGGAACGCTTCTTGTTCTTCTTCTTTGCCTTGTCCTTTTCAACCAGCTTTGCCACATATTCAGGGGTGTAGACCTTGTTGAGCACTACCATCTGGATAAGTCCCACAAGTGAGGAGCAGATCCAGTAGTAGCCGAGGCCGGCAGCGGTGGAAAAGCCTATCCATACGGACATGAGAGGCATAAGGTACAGCATGGTGTTCATGCCGCCCATCATGCTCTGTGCAGCCTGATCCCCGGTGGGGTTCAGCTTCTTCTGCTTGCGGACGCTGTATATAGTGGTGGCAAGCTGCAGAAGGCCTGCGATTATGGGTATAAGTAGCAGCCCCCAGGACTCTGCTGTCCATGTGCTGATATTGTTCTGGAATATGGTATTCGGGATCGTTCCCAGGTCTACTATGCCAAAGAGCTTGTTGTTGAAGGATGTGATGGAATTTACGATCTCTGCGCTTACACCGTTGTCGAGATAGTATGAGGGATCATTCTGTACAGACTGTAATATAAAAAGCTCCGGGCGGGAATTGAAATAGTTGTTGCCCTCAAAGAGGGGTGCGGCTATTCCCTTTATACTGTTGATGGTGTCGTTGGAGAGCCTTGCAATGTGGTGCAGGGGGCGGTATATAACGTCAAACACGCCGTACAGGAATACAAGCTGTATAAGCATGGGCAGACAGGAAGCCATGGGGTTTACCCCCTCCTCCTCGTAGAGCTTCATCTGCTCCTCCTGCTGCTTGTTTGGGTTGTTGGCGTATTTTTTCTTTATCTCCTCCAGCTTGGGTGAGAATGCTGCCATTACAGCGGAGCTTTTCTGCTGCTTTACGGAGAGAGGGAACATTATGAGCCTTACAAGGAAGGTGAAAAGCAGTATGGCGATGCCGTAGTTCTTCACCAGCTTGTATATCAGCCACATGACCAGACCCAGGGGATAGCCTAAGATATTTGAGATAAAATTCATTCGCTGTTCTTTCCTTTATGTAGACGCACCTGTGCGTTTTGTTTCTTTGTCACCAGTTTCAGCTGTGTTTCTTGCAATGCTGACTGCAAGGGCGTTTGCGGGACGGTATCCGCCGTTTTCATCCGGAGTGAAGGGCACATAGTCCACTCCTCCGTTTGAACAGGGATTGCACCGCAGCAGCCGCCACACAGCAAGGATCGTCCCCCTTGCTATTCCCTGTGTCCTCACCGCCTCAAGGGCGTATGCACTGCATGAGGGATAGTATTTGCACACAGGGGGCTTCATGGGGGATATATACTTTCTGTATAATTTTACAGGGAGTAAAAAAACTTCAGCCGTTATGCTTTTCAGATCCACAGCTTTCCTCCCGAAAGGCGGGATCAGGTATTCTTCACCGCAGCCTTTGCTTCAAGCTTTGTCATGGAGGGGATGACACGGGTCTCCAGGAAGCGCTGCACATCCGTGCTTTTAAGGGATGCAGCCCCCTGCTTTGCGGAAAATATGACATCATATCCCTTCGGTATAAGGGATGACTTTGCGGCATTCCTCCATGCGGCACGCACTATCCGCCTTATACGGCTACGCTGAACCGCATTCCCGCATTTCTTGCCGGTGCTGATGCCAAGACGTGAGGGCTTGCTTGCCGCTTTCCCGCCGTTCTTGGCGAAAAAGACCACAAAATGCCTGCTGCCCTGGGTCCTGCCCTTTTTGTAGAGTCTCACAAAATCCTTGTTGCGGTTAATCTTGATTATCATAGAGATCAGTCTGAATACTGTTTTGATTAGAGTTATGATCATAAGGACAAGCCCATTTAGTATAATCAGCAATGAGCCCTACTCAAAATGAGTGTGCCCATTGCTGACCCATCGCTCATGTATCGTTTAACAGATCAATAGCTGAGCATCTTTCTGCCCTTGGCTCTTCTGCGGGCAAGCACCTTGCGCCCGTTGCTGGTGGACATTCTCTTCATAAAGCCGTGCTCTTTCTTTCTCTGCAGCTTCTTGGGCTGGTATGTTCTCTTCATCGTTCATCTCTCCTTTCCGAAGTATCGTTGTTTAGTGATACCCTATCAAGCATATAGTATAACCTAAATCGAGGGACAATGTCAAGTGCTTTTTGGTTTTTTTGTCAAGAGTTTGAAATATTGCGGATTTTACACGGCGTGACACTGTATTTTGCACAAAGCAGAAGCAAGAGGCAGGAAGCAGGAAGCAAGACAGGCTGACAAAGAGTTCTCTGCTTTCATCCTCTTTGTTTGCTCATCCTCTCACAAAAAGGTTCGCTCTTGCTGATGCAAAGGGAACAAAGCTGTATGGTCACCGTCATTATCTTGCCTATTGCTTCAAGCAGATTACAAAACAGTTACAACAGGTTACGGTGTGAGTCTTGGGAAGCTATACGTTTTGTAATTCTTTTTGCCCCCACTTTTCACCACCAGGGGAAAATTATACTCTCTGCAATATTACTCTTGGAAATTACAAATTGACTAAATTTTTTGTAATATATGGCAAAAATAGGGGCTAAATTTTTCCTAATTTCTTTTGTCATGCAACTTGCAATTTTGGCTGATGTGTTGTATAATGTAACAAAGTGGTGAACTTTCCCAAAAAATGGTGAAAAGTGGGGAATTTCAACATCCTGTTGAAAACCATGTTGAAAACAAGACGAAAGGCAGGTGATAACAATGAATATGCCTCTGATGGGTACCTACAATCATACTATGGATTCAAAGGGGCGTATGGCATTCCCTAACAAGCTGCGGGAGCAGCTGGGGCCTGATTTTGTTATCACTATCGGCCTTGAGGGATGTCTTTACGCCTATTCCCGTGAGGAATGGGAGAAATTCACCGAGAAGCTCTCCACTCTCACAGGTGCCACAGGCAAGGCTGCCATTAGAAAGTTTGCAGCAAACGCCATAATAGCCGACTGCGACAAGCAGGGGCGTGTGCTTATCCCCGCAAACCTGCGTGAGCACGCCGCCCTTGACCATGATATCACCGTAATAGGCAATATCAACAGGGCGGAGATATGGGACAGCATCCGCTACGAGGAGCAGGACAGCAAGTTCTCCGACGAGGAGCTTTCTGCTGTGCTTGAGGAGCTGGCACTGTAAATGGAATTTGCACATATACCCGTTATGCTGGAGGAGTGCCTTGAGGGTCTTGACATAAAGCCCGGTGGCACATATGTTGACGGCACCTGCGGAGGTGCGGGGCATTCCCGGGAGATAGCAAAGAGGCTGACAACAGGGCGGCTTATCGGTATAGACCGTGACCCTGATGCGGTGCGGACTGCAACACAGCGGCTTGACGGTATGAATGCCCTTGTGGTAAGGGGCAATTACGATGAGATACGCCAGATCCTTTCGGAGCTGGATGTACCCGGTGCAGACGGCATACTTCTTGACCTTGGGGTCTCATCCTTTCAGCTTGACACTGCGGAGAGAGGGTTTTCCTATCACCAGGATGCACCCCTTGACATGAGGATGTCAAAGGAGGGCATATCCGCAAGGGATATAGTCAACGGGTACAGTGAGGACGAGCTCCGGGATATACTATATAAATACGGTGAGGAGAAATTTGCTCCCCGTATCGCTGCGGGCATAGTCCGTGAGCGGGCGGTAAAGCCTATAGAGAGCACTCTGGAGCTGGCACGGATAGTGTCGGAGGCATATCCCGCAAAGTTCAGGCGGGACAAGAACCCGGCAAGGCAGACCTTTCAGGCAATACGGATCGCCGTGAATGACGAGTTCGGCCACCTGGAGGCGGCACTTGACGAATGTCTTGAAGCACTGCTGCCAAAGGGGCGGCTGTGCATAATCACCTTCCATTCACTGGAAGACAGGATAGTTAAGAACAAATTCAGGGACTGGTGCAGGGGCTGCACCTGTCCGCCGGATTTTCCGGTGTGTGTATGCGGCAATGTGCCAAAGGGGCACCTTGTGAACCGCAAGCCCATTACGGCAGGCAGTGAGGAATGTGAGGGAAATCCCCGCAGCCGCAGTGCAAAGCTGAGGATATTTGAGAAAAGCGGCTGACACAGGCCGGGTTCTTTTTAAAAGGAGCTGAGGAGCAATGGCTGATACAAGCGTAGCATATGATGTAGCACGGTTTGAGGAAAGGGAAGAAAGAGCGCAGTTAAGGAGAGAGCAGCCCAGGGTCGTGACACAGAGCAGACCCTCCATGTGGGGCGGTATGATAAAGTTCATGTTCATGGCAGCTATCGCAGCTGTATCACTGGGGACATTCCTTGCCTCCAATGCGCAGATAACCGACATCCATTCCGAGATAACCCAGGAGCAGAACAAGCTGGCGGATCTGGAGCAGGAAAACCGCAGGATGATCGCCGCCATAGAGGAGAAGAGCTCCCAGAAGACTGTTGAGGAGTATGTTGAGAATGTTCTGGGGATGAAGAAGCTGGATCGCTCCCAGATAGAGTATATAACCCTTGACAGCGCAAATGTGGCACAGATAACCGAGAAGGACGACAACATCTTCAAGGACATAGCCCGTTACTTTGAGGGGCTTGCTGAAAAGGCCAAGGACAGGGAGAACGAAAGAAGCTAAACGAAAACGGAGGACGGAGGGTCAAAGTGCTCCGTCCTCTTTTAGTAGCTAGGGGTTAGGGGCTAGAAGCTAGACTGTGACAGAGACCGGCTTGCTTGATCTCCTCTTTCCCTGCAAAAGCTATGCTTTTTCTGCATATAGAGGATGTAAAGCTATGAGGTCATCATTAGCTTTTCTAGCCCCTAGCCACCTAATACCTAGTACCTAGAAGGGTTTTTTATTTATGGCAGAAGATTACAGACCGTCGAGTTCACTGAAAAGAAGATATATAGTAGTAGGGGTTTTGGCTGTTGCCGCTATCACATATGCCATAGGCTGCCTGTATAAGACAGCCATACTGGAGCATGAAAAGTATTCCGCAATGGCAAGCGAGAACCAGTTCGGCTCCACTACCGTAAAGGCGGCACGGGGCACTATATATGACACTAACGGCAAGATACTTGCCCAGTCATCGGCGGTATACAACATAATACTGGCACCCGGCATAATCAACGGCAACGCCTCCCTGGACAATTCCGAGAGGGACAGGCAGGCAAGGTGTGCGGCTAAGATACTTGTGGAGGAGATTCCCGACTTCGGCTACACCGAGGATGAGATCGTAAAGATGTTCTATGCCGAGGACACCGCAGGGCGGCAGTGGATAAAGCTGGCGTCAAAGGTGGACAGGCCTGTGGTGGATAAGATAATGGAGAGGGCAAAGGCTGATGAGCTTTCCGGAAACCTTATCTACACCGAGCAGGAGTCAAAGAGGTTCTATCCCCAGGGCTCCCTTGCAGCAAATGTCATAGGCTTTACCAACTACGAGGGGGACGGCATTTACGGTGTGGAGGCATCCTACAATGACTACCTTGCGGGCATCGACGGCAAGGTAATATCTGCCAAGGACGGCAGAGGCAACGAGATGCCCTACAACGAGAGCGAGGTATATCAGTCCAAGGACGGGGATTCCATCTACCTCACCATAGACAGCACGCTGCAGTACTATCTTGAAAAGGAGCTCAACGCCTGCGTGGAGCAGAACAACGTGCAGGAGAGGGCTTCCGCCATAATAATGGACGCAAAGACAGGGGCTGTGCTTGCAATGGCAGTTTCCCCCGGCTTTGACCTGAATGACCGCAGCTCCATATATTCCGCAAAGGACAGGGCTGCCCTTGCGGCATATGCCGAGGAAAACCCCGGTGATACCGAGGGGTACAGCGAGCTTTATGCCAAGTTCCGGGAGCAGCAGTGGAAGAACAAGGCCATTTCCGAGCCCTATGAGCCCGGCTCTGTATTCAAGGTGGTAACAGGCTCCTCAGCACTGGAGGAGGAGGCTATCACCCTTGACTCCACCTTCTACTGCGGCGGCGCCATACAGGTGGCAGACTGGGAGATGCACTGCTGGACATCGGGAGATCACGGCACACAGGACTTTACCCGCGCCATGACCAATTCCTGCAACCCTGCATTCATACAGATAGGACAGCGCCTGGGGATAGAGAAGTTCCTTCAGTATTACCGTGCCTACGGCTTTACGGAGCTTACGGGCATCGACCTTCCCGGGGAGGCGCTGGGTCTTTCCTATGATGAGGATTCCATGGGAATAGTTGAGCTGGCATCTGCCTCCTTCGGCCAGTCAAATACCGTTACCCCCATACAGATGATAACAGCCTACACCGCCGTTATCAACGGAGGCTACCTTTTAAAGCCCTATGTGGTGGAAAAGGTGGTGGACCCCAATGGCAATGTGGTCATGACCCAGGGCAAGACCGTGCGCAGACAGGTCATCTCCGAGGAGGTGTCCGCAGAGATGCGCCAGGTGCTGGAGGACGTTGTAAACAACAACGGCGGCGGCAATGTGTATATCAAGGGCTACCGCATAGGCGGCAAGTCCGGCACGGGTCAGAAGCTCATCAAGTCAAGGCAGACAGGGGACTGGGATCTGTACGTTTCCTCCTATGTGGCATTTGCCCCCGCAAACGACCCGGACATCATCATGCTGTGCATGGTAGATGAGCCAAAGGGCTACCGCAACGGCTCCCTGGTTTACTACGGCTCCCTTGTGGCGGCTCCTGTGGTATCCGCCGTATTCAAGGAGGCACTCCCCTATCTGGGGTACTATCCCGAATATACCGAATCCGAGCTTGCAGTCCTTGACGTGGCTGTGCCCGATGTTAAGGGCATGACCGTTGAGGAGGCACAGGAGACACTGGAGGGCGAGGAATTCTCATATACCGTAAAGGGAAGCGGCGTGAAGGTTGTATCACAGAATCCCTCCGGCAAGGCGCCTGCGGGTGCAAAGGTAGTCCTCTACACCGAGGAGGACTACGAGGAGCAGATGGTGACAGTGCCCAATGTCATCGGCTACTACCCGTCCGATGCAAGGTATCTGCTGGAGCAGGCGGGGCTCAATTACCGTGCCGGTGACGGCGCTTCAGAGAACAGCACCTCCACAGCATATGCCCAGTCCTATGAGGCAGGTTCGGAGATCCCTGCGGGAACGGTGGTAGAGGTGACCTTCATATCCAGGACGGAAGGTTAAGTAAAGTAACAGGTAATAGGGAAAAGATAATGGAAACAATATCACTCATGTCCCTGCTGGAGAAGACAGGGGCGGAATATGAATACAAGGGGCCGGACAGGGAGATCCGGGACGTTACCGACAACACAAACGAGGTTGTCCCGAAGAGCATTTTTGTCTGCGTCAGGGGGAATAAGTTTGACGGCCACACCGCCGCAAGGAATATGCTCCAGAAGGGGGCAGCGGCGCTGGTGACGGATCACGACTTAGGGCTGTGGGAGCATCAGATAATCGTTCCCGACACAAGGGAGTTTTACGGCAGGCTTTGTGCTGTCATGACGGGGGAGCCTCAGAAGAAGCTGTGCCTTATAGGCATAACCGGCACCAACGGCAAGACCACCACGGCGACCCTGGTGCATCACATACTCCACGAGAACGGCATAAAGGCGGGGTTTATCGGCACCACACAGGTTCTCATTGATATGTTCCCCGTGGAACATGATGAAAACACCCCCACCACTCCGAGGGTAAAGGAGCTTTACTCCCTCTTCGGGAGAATGGCGGCGGAGGGCTGCACTCACTGTGTGATGGAGGTGTCCTCCTTTGCGCTGGCGCAGAACCGCATAGGTCCCGCTGTCTTTGATGTTTCCGTATTCACCAATCTGACACAGGATCACCTGGACTACCACGGCACCATGGAGGAATACTTTGCCGCAAAGGCAAAGCTGTTCACCCGTGAACACAGCAAAACTGCCTTTGTGAACGCCGATGATGAATACGGCAGAAGGCTTGCCGCCATGGCAGGATGCACCGTTTGCGAATATGGAAGGACGGCGGATGGCGACGGGGTAAGATACATCCCCTACGGCTTTGAAAACGGCTTTGCCCGGTTTGACTACATTCACGGAAGCACATTCCCCTTTGAGCTGCCCATGATAGGTGAGTACAACGTTTCCAACTGTACAGCGGCAATTGCGGTGTGCGAGCACTTAGGACTGCCCATGGAGAAGATACAGGCGGCTGTAAAGTCCTTTGGCGGAGTGCGGGGACGGTGTGAGATCATCCCCACGGGAAGGGAATTCACACTGCTGTGCGACTATGCCCACTCTCCGGATGCCCTGGAGAATATGCTGCGCAATGTGAAGGCAAATACGAAGGGCAGGCTTATCTGCCTGTTCGGCTGCGGCGGTGACAGGGACAGGACCAAGCGCCCCCTTATGGCGGCTGCGGCGGCAAGATACGCTGATATCCTTATCATAACATCAGATAACCCCCGGACGGAAAATGCGGAGACAATAATAGACGAGATCATCCCCGGAGTGCCGGAGGGTGTGGAATATATACGCATCACCGACAGGCGGAAAGCCATAGAGCAGGCCATCGTCACCGCACGGCGGGATGATGTGGTGGTGCTTGCGGGAAAGGGTCACGAGGACTATCAGATAATAGGTACGGAACACACTCACTTTGACGAGCGTGAGGTGGCGGCTGATGCCCTGAAAGCCACCATTACCGCATCAGAGGCGGCGGCATTCTGCGGCGGGCAGGTCAGGGGAGACGGGTCTGCGGCGGTAAGGGCGGCGGATATAAGCTCCGACACCCGCAGCATAAAGCCGGGAGATGCCTTTATTGGCTTGAAGGGTGCCTCCTTTGACGGAAATCTCTTTACGGAGAAGGCTGCCAAGGCAGGGGCAGTCTTTGCAGTGACGGAAAGGGCTGTGGATGACATACCCTGTGTTGTGGTGAGTGACAGCAACAAGGCGCTGAAGGACATAGCCCACGGCTACCGTATGCGCTTTGACATACCACTTATCGGCATTACAGGCAGTGTGGGGAAGACCACAACAAAGGAAATGACAGCCTGTGTAATGGGGGCGAAGTACAACACCCTCTACACTCAGGGGAACCACAACAACGAAGTGGGTATGCCCTTTACGCTACTGGGGCTGAATGCATCCCATGAGGCAGCGGTCATTGAAATGGGTATGTCCCATTTCGGGGAGATAAGCAGGCTGTCCCGGTGCTCGGTGCCCAATATCTGCGTTATAACCAACATCGGCTGGTCCCATGCGGAAAACTTAGGCGACAGGGACGGCATAATGAAGGCAAAGCTGGAGATACTTGAGGGCACAGCACCCGATGCCCCCCTTATAGTGTGCGGCGATGACGACAAGCTGTGTACCTTAAAGGGTATCCTTGACAGGAAGGTCATATCCTGCGGCATAGGTGACGGCAATGACGTTACCGCAAGGGACATAGAGGATACTGCCGACGGTGTGGCATTCACCGCCGTTTACGGGGACAGGACTGCCCGGGTCTGCCTTGGGTGCAAGGGAGAGCACCATATAAAGGATGCCCTTATAGCCATTGCTGCCGGAGCTGAGGCGGGAGTGCCCATAGAAAGCGGGGCAAAGGCGCTGGAAGGGTATGCACCCGGGGGGTTGCGGCAGCACATAGAGGAGATAGGGGGCAGAAAGTGCCTTATCGACTGCTACAATGCGGCACCCGATTCGGTAAAGGCAGCACTTGGAGTGCTTGGCGGCATAGATGCGCCGAAGCACACAGCGGTGCTTGCGGATATGCTGGAGCTTGGCAGTCAGACACAGGAGCTGCACCGTCAGGTGGGAGAATATGCGGCAGGTCTCGGCATACGGGTAGTCTGCTACGGTGACATAAGCAGAAACACCGCAGAGGGAGCAAAGGCTGCCGGGGGCGAGGGTCTTCACTTTGAGGACAAGCAGAGCATGGTGTCCTGGCTGAGAGAGAACCTGTCCGACGGGGAGGCGCTGCTTTTCAAGGCAAGCAGAGGCATGAAGATGGAAGAGGTAATAGAGGCTCTGCGCAATACATAAGAGAACAACGGGAGGGAGAAACATATGTACAGCTTATACCTGTGTGAGGATGAAAGAGACACAAGGACATTGGAGGAAAAGGATAATTCCCTTGGGAAAACGGAGCTCAGCGGAGATATGCTGGAGCTGCTGAACACACTGGTGCTTGGCAGCAGCGCTGTTACAATGAAATTTGCGGTGACAGGGGAATAATATGCTTACAAATATAATAGCTATCATAATAGCCTTTGCAGTTGCGGGGGCATCCGGGCTTTTTATCATCCCCATGATGAGAAAGCTGCATTTCGGTGCTACCATATATGAGGAGGGTCCCGCATGGCAGAAGAGCAAGAACGGAACTCCCCTTATGGGCGGGTTCATGTTCATACTGGGGATACTTGTATCTGCGGCGGTGTGCATAGGCATATACCGCTATCAGCACTCGGATGTATCCCTCACACCTGACAACACCTCCCTTTACAAGGTGCTCTCCGGGATAGCCTTTGCACTTTTCAACGGGGGCATAGGCTTTGTGGATGACTACATAAAGTCTGTGAAGAAGGACAGGGAGGGCTTGAAGCCCGGGCAGAAGATGATAGCCCAGTTTATAGGCAGCGCTCTCTTTCTGGCGGCGCTGTATCTTCTGGGGGATACCTCAACGGCGGTGCATTTCCCCTTTATCGGTGATCTGGAGCTGTGGTACTTCTACTATCCCCTTATGATGCTCTATCTCGTGTACCTTACCAATGCAGTCAATCTCACGGACGGTGTGGACGGGCTGTGCGGCTCGGTGACGGTGGTGTTTGCGGCGTGTATGCTGGCTGTATTCTCCCGCATGGGAGAGGGCGAGGCGGCTGTATGGGCGGCAGCGCTGGCAGGGGGCTGCATGGGCTTTCTCATCTGGAACATCAATCCCGCCAAGATATTCATGGGGGATACGGGCTCTATGTTCCTGGGGGGCACTGTATGCGCCATGGGATTTATATTCCATCAGCACGTGATGCTGGTGCTTGCGGCAATACTGTACATAGCGGAGGCTCTCTCCGTGGTGCTGCAGGTCACCTACTTCAAGATAACCAAGAAAAAGTACGGTGAGGGCAGGCGCATCTTCAAGATGACCCCCATACATCACCACTTTGAGATGAGCGGCTTTTCCGAGAACAAGATAGTCATAGTCTTCTCATGCATTGCCCTTGCAGGGGGCATTGCCGCAAACCTGATGCTGGATCACTGAATGCTGATAGTGAACAGGTATAACCGCAAGCCATGTTCTGTCGGTCAGCCACTCTGTCCTTGCGGACACCTCTCCGCTATCGGAGAGATCACCCCCGCCTCTAATGGC
>OCTW013377722.1_pt1 | contig 109421 bp, 90 predicted proteins | sample 1539671 | NCBI WGS metagenome assembly OCTW01 (sample SAMN02144230, study PRJEB22623) | gut metagenome | biome: sheep rumen | host: Ovis aries | place: New Zealand | reverse complement strand
CATTCCTCGATAGCTCAGCCGGTAGAGCACCTGACTGTTAATCAGGCTGTCGCAGGTTCGAATCCTGCTCGAGGAGCCAATGGCGCCATCGTCAAGCGGTTAAGACACCGCCCTTTCACGGCGGGTTCATGGGTTCGAATCCCATTGGCGTCACCATTCGGGCGATTAGCTCAGCTGGGAGAGCGCTTGCCTTACAAGCAAGATGTCAGCAGTTCGATCCTGTTATCGCCCACCATCTTAGAAACATAGCTGCCGCAAGGCAGCTTTTTTTGTTAAGCAAAGCAGGGGGTGTATCATGAACACGGAGAAACGGCGCGAAGCGTTGATGAAGCGCCTGCGGGAAGCCAGCCAGCCATTGACGGGCACGAAGCTCGCGCGCACACTCGGCGTCAGCCGCCAGATCATCGTCGGCGATATCAGCATCTTGCGCGCAGAGGGCGCGCAGATCTTCGCGACGCCGCGCGGCTACATCATGCCAGAGGATGCGAAAGACCACGATATCAAGGCGACAATCGTCTGCCGCCACGATGCGGCTGATATGGAGAAAGAGCTGCAGGCCGTCGTCGACAACGGCGGCGCGGTGCTCGATGTCATCGTCGAGCATCCCGTCTACGGCGCGATACGAGGCGATCTTTTTGTCGAGAGCCGCCGCGATGTCCGGCGTTTCTTGACGAAGATGCAGAAGTGCCAGGCCAATCCCCTGCTCGTCGTGACGGGCGGCATCCACATGCACACGATACGCGTGCCCGATGAGGATGCACTCAAGGCCATCGAGCATGACCTCAGGGACCTGGGCATCCTCGTCGATGAATCGGACCATGAAGGAGAGAACTGATACGGTCTGTAATCCTTGGATGAACAATTGCAACGCTGGATAGATGTGTAGTATAATAGAAACATTGATTCTATCGGGATTTTTATGGGAATCCCTGAGATAAAGGAGATGAGTGGTGTGAAGGAACTGCTCAAGGAAATGCACAGCTGGATGGATGCCTACATGAAGTCCTTCCATACCGATGATGAGGAGGTCATGCAGGGCATCCGCATCAAGGAGCTTCACACGGGATATGTGACCTCGATTGCGGTGCAGCTTGCGAAGCACCTGCAGCTTTCGGAGCACGATGCCCAGCTTGCTGAGATCATGGGCCTCTTCCACGATGTCGGGCGCTTTCGCCAGTACAGCCTCTACAAGACGTTCAACGATGCCGAGTCGGAAGACCATGCCGACCTCGGCCTCAAGGTCTTGTCGGAGCTCGATTTCATGAAGAAACTCGCGCCTGGAGACGAAGCGCTCGTGCGCTTTGCCATCGGCCGCCACAACAAGAAGGAGATCGGCCCTGCGCCGAGCGAGAAAGCACTGCTCTTCGCGAAGCTCCTGCGTGATGCCGACAAGCTCGACATCTACCGCGTGCTCTCGCCGTTCTTGGGCCCTGAGGGCGCGGACAAGGCGCCGAAGTTCATCGCCTCGGATGCGAGCCAGCTCGTCAGTCCCGATTTCATCGAGGCGTTCAAAGAAGGGCGGCAGGCGGATTACCGTAAGCTGCGCACGCATGGTGATCGCAAGCTCGTGCGCCTGCTCTGGGTCTATGACATCAACTTCAGCTGGACGCTCCGCGAGATTGTCAAGCGCGGCTACATCGACCGCATCATCCACTACCTGCCGGACCAGCCGGGCATGGCGGAGGGCATCGCGCGCCTGCGCGCCTATGTGGAGAAGCGGTGTTTGCAGATGGACGAAGTGAAGTGTTGATATCATAGATGATGGCACAGCAGGCATGCATAGATAACCGATAGTAGTAGATTCCTTTTCGGCAGAGTTCAGCAGAGAAGGGTAGAGATAAGGAGAGAATCCAGATGGCAGAAAAGATCACGATGACGCCGAATTTCATTCAGAACATGATCGAAGAAGACCTCAAGAACGGCAAGTACACGGAGGGCATCCACACGCGCTTCCCGCCGGAGCCGAATGGCTACCTGCACATCGGCCATGCGAAGTCGATCTGCCTGAACTTCGGCCTGGCAGAGTACAACCACGGTCTCTGCAACCTGCGCTTCGATGACACGAATCCGACGAAGGAGGATACGGAGTACGTCGACTCCATCCAGGAGGACATCCGCTGGCTCGGCTTCAGCTGGGGCAACCGCAAGTTCTATGCGTCGGACTACTTCGACAAGCTCTACGACTTCGCGGTCACGCTGATCAAGAAGGGGCTCGCCTACGTCGATGACCTCTCTGCTGAGGAGATCAAGGCGTACCGCGGCACGCTGACGGAGCCGGGCAAGGAGAGCCCGTACCGCAACCGCAGCGTCGAGGAGAATCTCGACCTCTTCGCGCGCATGAAGGCGGGCGAATTTGCCGACGGCACGAAAGTGCTGCGCGCGAAGATCGACATGGCTTCGCCGAACCTCGTCATGCGCGACACCGTCATCTACCGCATTGCGCATGCCAAGCATCACCGCACGGGAGACAAGTGGTGCATCTACCCGATGTACGACTTTGCCCATCCGCTTTCCGATGCCATCGAGGGCATCACGCACTCCGTCTGCACGCTGGAATTTGAGGAGCACCGCCCGTTCTACGACTGGCTGCTCGACTCCCTGGACTTTGATCCGAACACGCGCCCGCGCCAGATCGAGTTCGCGCGCCTCAACCTCACGAACACGGTGACGAGCAAGAGGAAGCTTCGCCAACTCGTCGAAGAGGGCTATGTGCGCGGCTGGGATGACCCGCGCATGCCGACCATCTCTGGTCTGCGCCGCCGCGGCTACACGCCGGCCGCCATCCGCAACTTCTGCAAGGAGATCGGTGTGGCAAAGGCCGACAGCATCGTCGATGTCTCCATGCTCGAGCACGAAGTGCGTGCGGACCTCAATGAGAATGCAGACCGCGTCATGGCGGTGCTCCACCCGCTGAAAGTCGTCATCACGAATTATCCGGAGGACAAGGAAGAGTGGCTGCTTGCCGACAACAATCCGGTTCATGGTGGCCATCGCTTCGTGCCGTTCTCCCGCACGCTCTACATCGAGCAGGAGGACTTCATGGAAGAGCCGCCCAAGAAGTACTTCCGCCTCAAGCCGGGCGGAGAGGTACGCCTCAAGCACGCCTACATCATCAAGTGCGAGGAAGTCGTCAAGGACGCAGAGGGCAATGTCGTCGAGCTCCACTGCACGGCAGACCTTGACTCCAAGACGGGCGGCAAGACGGCCGGCCGCAAGGTCAAGGGCACGATCCACTGGGTGGCCGAGAAGACGGCCCTTCCGGCAGAAGTGCGCCTCTATGACTATCTCATCGAGACGGATGAGAACGGCAATGTACCGAAGGACTTCATCGCGGCGCTCAACAAGGATTCGCTCGAAGTCATCGAGAATGCACTGGTCGAGCCGTCCGTGAAGCTCACGGCTGCTGGCACGCACTACCAGTTCCTGCGCGTCGGCTACTTCGTCGTCGACCCGGATACGACGCCTGACCACCTCGTGTTCAACCGCGTCGTCGGCCTGCGCGACAGCTGGGCAAAAGTCAACAAGTAATCCTGTATTCTGCAGAAGGTGAACACATGTCAAAGATACCCAAGAATCTGTCCGACAAGGACATGTTCAAAGATTATGTAGAAGATACATCGATAGAAGACCGCTTCCGCGCGGCCGAGAAGAAAGCGGAGAAGAAGGCGAAGGAGTCGGTGGAAGCACCTGCCGACTTCCTGCGCGCCGGCTTCACGCCGCAGCTCACGGAGGAACTTGCCCGGGCGCTCTTGCAGCTCAAGATGGAGCTCTACCGCGAGGATGTCAAGAATTATACCTTCCAGATCAAGCGCGATGGGGAGAAAATCGTGCTGATCCCGAAGTATAAGAAATAAAGGGAAGTTTTTTAGGGAAAGAAGTGGATTCTATTGGTTAGCACAACGACAGCAGCCGTCGTCATCTTCGTGGCTGCTTACGCGTTGATCATTTCGGAAAAGGTTCATCGCACGATTGTCGGCATCGTCGGCGCCATGCTCATGATCCTGTTTGGTGTGCTCGATCAGGAGACGGCCATCCGTCACATTGATTTCAACACACTGGGCCTACTCATGGGCATGATGATCATCGTCAACATCACGAGCGAGACGGGACTCTTCAACTTCCTGGCCATCTGGTCGGCCAAGAAGGTCAAGGCGCGCCCGATTGCTCTGCTCGTCGCGCTCTCAGCGCTGACGATGGTCTGCTCGGCATTCCTCGACAACGTCACGACGGTCCTTCTGACCGTGCCAATCACGTTCAGCATCACGGCACAGCTCAAGGTTGACGTCAAGCCGTACCTGATCTCGCAGATCCTGTCTTCGAATATCGGCGGCACGGCGACGCTGATCGGCGACCCGCCGAACATCATGATTGGCAGCGCTGTCGGCCTGAACTTCGTGGACTTCCTTGCGAACCTCTCGGGCATCGCGGTCCTGATCTTCATCCTCGTAGAACTCGTGCTCATCGCGATCTATGGCAAGGAGCTCCACACGCAGCCGGATCTCCAGGAGAAGGTCATGCGCCTCAATGCCAAGAGCCAGATCGCCAATCCGAAGCTGTTGAAGAAATGTCTCTTCGTCATCGCGCTGACCATCGGTCTCTTCGTCGTGCACGGCTATCTCGGCTTGCAGACGGCAACGGCTGCGCTTTCGGGCGCCGGCCTCCTGCTCCTCATCACTTACACGCGCAATGAGGGCATGATCACGAAGGTTCTCTCGAAGATTGAGTGGACGGCCATCTTCTTCTTCGCTGGCCTCTTCGTCCTCGTCGGCGCTCTCGTCGAGACGGGCGTCATCAAGGTGCTCGCCGCTGAGGCCATCAAGCTGACGAATGGCAGTGTCAATGCGACGGCTATGCTGATTCTCTGGATGAGCGCCTTTGCCTCGGCCTTCATCGACAACATCCCGTTCGTTGCGACGCTGATCCCGCTGATCCAGGATATGGGTCAGATGGGGCTCTCGAACCTCGACCCGATGTGGTGGTCGCTGGCCCTCGGTGCCTGCCTCGGCGGCAACGGCACGCTGATCGGTGCGAGCGCAAATGTCGTCGTCGCTTCGATGGCGGCACAGCGCGGCAAGCAGATCTCCTTCCTGGGCTTCATGAAGATCGCCTTCCCAATCATGATCATGACGATCGCGATTTCGAGCGTCTACGTCTGGATCCGCTATCTGCTCTGATCTTTGCTGAGTTATACACAAAATCCCCATCATCCTCTGTGGATGATGGGGATTCTTTGCATTGGTGTGATGGATCAGATCTTGCTCTTGCCGACCTTGTCGAACGTCTCGAGGATCGAGGCTTCCGGCACACGGTCAAGCCAGCTGACGGCCCAGATGGCGATCGTGGAGAACAGGAAGCCCGGCACGATCTCGTAGAGACCGAAGAGTGCGTACTGCTTCCAGACGAGGACGGTGACACCGCCGACGATGATGCCGACGAGCACGCCGTACTTTGTCGTGTGGCGCCAGAAGAGGCTCATCAGGAGAGCCGGGCCGAAGGCGGCGCCGAAGCCGGCCCAGGCGTAGGACACCATGTCGAGGATGAAGTTGTTCGGGTTGAGCCCAAGGAAAATCGCGAGGCTCGCGATGACGAGGACGCTCGCGCGAGAGATCCAGACGAGCTCCTTCTGCTCGGCGTCCTTGCGCAGCAGCGTGCGGTAGAAGTCCTGTGCGAAGGCAGAGGCCGCGACGAGGAGCTGCGAAGAGGCCGTGCTCATGATGGCCGCGAGGACGGCCGAGAGGATGAGGCCCGTGGCGATTGGCGGGAAGAGCTCGTTTGTCATGACGAGGAAGACCGTCTCAGATGCCGTTCCCTCGAGCGGCGTCGTCAGGTAGACGCGACCGACCATGCCGACGGCGACAGCTGCAGCGAGCGAGAGGATGACCCAGGTCATGGCGATGTGCGTGGCCTGCTTGACTTCCTTCGAGGTACGGATGGCCATGAAACGCACGAGGATGTGCGGCTGGCCAAAGTAGCCGATGCCCCAGGCGAGCAGCGAGATGAGCTCGATGGCGTTCATCGTGGAGCCGTCCGGCTTCGTCAGCGGCTCGAGCATCGTGCTCTGCACGTGCTGGATGGCCGTGACGGTCGACTCGAAGCCGCCGCACTGCATCGCAGCGCAGATCGGCACGACGAGGATGGCGAAGAACATCATGACGCCCTGGATGAAGTCCGTGCGCGAGACGGCGAGGAAGCCGCCGACGAGCGTGTAGAAGACGACGGAGCCGGCACCGATGAAGATGGCGTACTCATAGGGGATGCCGAAGACCGTCTCGAAGAGGCGGCCCGCCGAGACGAAGCCCGACGAGGTGTAGATGACGAAGAAGATCAGGATGAAGATGGCCGGCACGATGCGCAGCAGGCCGCTCTTGTCGTGGAAGCGGTTCTGCAGGAACTCCGGCAGCGTCAGGGAGTTGTTGGCGAGCTCCGTGTACTTGCGCAGGCGCGCGGCGACGAAGTGCCAGTTGGCCCAGGTGCCGATGGCGATGCCGATGGCAATCCAGCCGGCGTTGAGGCCGGCGAGATAAGCGTAGCCCGGCACACCCATGAGCATCCAGCCGCTCATATCTGAGGCTTCGGCGGAGAGTGACGTGACCCAGGCACCGAGCTTGCGGTTGCCGAGAAAGTAGTCACTCATGTTGCGTGTGCGGCGGTAGTAATACACGCCGATGGCCATCATGAAACCGATGTAGAGCACAAACGTGTTGATGATGGCAAGATCATGAGTCAAAATGAATCCCCCATTTCCTTTTTCGCGGAATTAAGTTTACAAGAATAGTTCAATTATATGGGAAGACGGCGGGGTATTGCAATACTTATTTGTATAGAAGGTATAAAAATAAGACATTGTGTGCGTTTTTTTGCGAAAATCGATAAAAACGCTTGCAATCGCATGGTATATCCCGTATAATACATAAGGTTTGAACGCAGGTGGTGGCCCGGACGTGCGCAAGGCGGGGCCAAGGTCAACTGCGCTCTTTTGCTGTGCACAGATTTTGTTGAATGAGTTGAGATATCGGATGAATCCATATGGGGGGCATTTCCATGAAGAAATACGATGTGGCGATTGTCGGCGGCGGCCCCGCCGGCGTCATGGCAGCTTATGAACTGGTGGAGAAGAAGCCGGGACTCCACGTCATCGTCTTCGAGAGCGGCAAGGACATCTACCACCGCGTCTGCCCGATCTCGGCGGGCAAGGTCAAGAGCTGCATCGGCTGCAAGCCGTGCAGCATCATGCGCGGCTTCGGCGGGGCCGGTGCGTTCTCGGACGGCAAGTACAACTTCACGACGAAGTTCGGCGGCTGGCTTAACGAGTATCTGCCGGACGAGGAGGTCATGGAGCTCATCGACTACGTCGACAAGATCAACATGAAGCACGGCGCGCCATCACAGGTCTTCTCGACGAAGAACTCCGACATCGGCCGCCTGGCCCTGCAGCACGACCTGCATCTCCTGAGCGCCAGCGTGCGCCATCTCGGCACAGAGAACAATCTGCGCATGCTCGAGCAGACGTACGAGTACCTGAAGGAGAAGGTGGAGTTCCGCTTTGAGTGTCCCGTCGCCCACATCGAGTCGGACGGCCAGGGCGACAACATGCTCGAGCTCGCAAATGGCGAGAAAATCGAGGCGGACTTCCTCGTCATCGCGCCGGGCCGCGCTGGAGCGGAGTGGTTCTCCAATGAGTGCAACCGTCTCGGCATCGAGCAGGAGAACAATCGCGTCGACGTCGGCGTGCGCGTCGAGGTGCCGGATGAGGTATGGAACGATATCACGAGCCAGGTCTACGAGGCAAAGCTGCTCTACCGTACGAAGCAGTACGGCGACTTTGTGCGCACGTTCTGCATGAATCCGCACGGCCACGTCGTCATGGAGAACACGGACGGCATCGTGACGGTCAATGGCCATTCCTACAGCGACCCGAAGCTCCAGAGCCACAACACGAATTTCGCGCTGCTCGTCTCGAACCACTTCACGGAGCCCTTCAAGGCGCCGCATCAGTACGGCAAGCGCATCGCGTCGTTCTCGAACATGCTCGGCGGCGGCATCATCGTGCAGCGCTACGGCGATCTCATCAAGGGTCGCCGCACGAATGCGCACCGACTGAGCAAGAGCTTCACGAAGCCGACGCTCGCGGCGACGCCGGGCGATCTCTCGCTCGTGCTGCCGAAGCGTCACCTCGACAACATCATCGAGATGATCCAGGCGCTCAACTACGTGGCGCCGGGCATGACGAACGATGACACGCTGCTCTACGGCGTCGAGGTCAAGTTCTACAGCGCCCGCGTCGTCCTGACAAACCAGCTCGAGACGAAGCTGCGCAATGTCTTCGCGACGGGCGACGGCGCCGGCGTCACGCGCGGCCTCTCGCAGGCCGGCGCCAGCGGTGTCTACGTGGCGCGCCAGATCCTCGCGCGCATGTGACGCAAGATGGGATATGCCAGGAAGGCGCTCTGCAGGCGCCTCCTGGCATAAAATTTTTAGTTGGCAAGGCTCGACGGTTTGGTCTATAATGATATACAATGTATAGAAAGGGGCAGGCGGATGAGTGAGAAGAAACCGGTCATCGTGAAGGTCAGGGGCTCCTGGCAGGATGCGCAGGGGCAGAAGGACAGCGTCCGCACCATTGCGAAGGGCCATCATTATTTCCATCGCGGCAAGCACTACGTGATCTATGAAGATGATGCTGTGCAAGACGGCAAAGACGGTTCGGAAGGCTCGAGAGTCTCGACCGTCCTCAAGATTGGCGGCGGTACGATGACGCTCTTGCGCAAGGGCGCTCTTGAACAGGAGCAGCGCTTCGAGAATGGGCGCGAGCATACGAGCATCTACCGCACGCCGTACGGCAACATCGACCTCTCTGTCCGCACGGAGGCGCTGTCTGTCGATTACGGCGAAGTGGCGGGGCGCATCGACATCCGTTACGGTCTCTGGGTCAACGGAGCCTTCCAGAGCCAGAACCGCCTGCATATCGAGATCGAAGAAGACCATGGCCTCTGAGCTTCTCGGGGACTTTGGCCGGACTGTTGGCGTGCCGGATGTGCGCGCAGGAATAGGAGGAACACTTTTGGAAATCAAAGACATATTGACAGGGGCCATTGAACAGGCCGCTAAAGATGCCATCCAGGAAGGCGCTCTGCCGGAAGGCCAGCTGCCTCAGATCGTCCTGGAGGTGCCGCCAACGAAAGAGTTCGGCGACTTTGCGACAAACTTCGCCATGCAGTCGGCCCGCGTCTTCCATCGGAATCCGCGCCAGATTGCCGAAGAACTCGCCAAGCGCATCAAGGGAGACTGGCTCGATCACACGCAGATCGCAGGGCCAGGCTTCCTGAACTTCTACCTCAAGGGCAATGTGCTCTACGATTCCTTCCAGAAGATCCTGGAGGCCGGGGAGTCCTTCGGCAATCTGCCAAAGCTTGACCATCCGAAGATCCAGGTCGAGTACGTCAGCGCCAACCCGACGGGCCTGCTGCACGTCGGCCACGGCCGCGGCGCGGCTGCCGGCTCGGCTCTCGTCAACCTGTTGCGTGCAGCGGGCTATCCGGTCGAGAGCGAGTACTACATCAACGATGCCGGCAACCAGATGAACAACCTCGCGCGCTCCGTCAATGCGCGCTACCTCGAACTGCTCGGCCAGGAGGTCACGTTCCCGGAGGACGGCTACCACGGCCAGGACATCATCGATACGGCGCAGCGCATCATCGACCGCGACGGCGACAAGTACCTCGCGCTCAGTGAGGAAGAGCGCCTCGATATCTTCAAGGACCTCGCCTACCACGAGAAGCTGGCCATCCTCAAGGAGGACCTCGAGCGCTTCCACGTGACGTTCGACAAGTGGTTCAGCGAGCGCACGCTCCACCCGGATGCGGTGCGCAAGGTCGTCGAGATCCTCAAGAAGAAGGGCGACATCTACGAGAAGGACGGTGCCCTCTGGCTCAGATCGACGGCGTACGGCGATGACAAGGACCGCGTCGTCATCCGCGACAACGGCGTGCCGACGTATCTCGCGGCCGATATCGCCTATCACCACAACAAGTACGAGCGCGGCTTTGACCGCCTCATCAACATCTGGGGCGCCGACCATCACGGCTACGTCTGCCGCGTCAAGGCTGCCATGCAGGCACTTGGCCACGACCCGGAGAAGCTCACCGTGCTGCTCTTGCAGATGGTCAGCCTCTACCGCGGCGGCGAGCTCGTCAAGATGAGCAAGCGCACGGGCCAGAGCGTCACCTTGAATGAGCTCATGGAAGAAGTCGGCACAGATGCCGCACGCTATTTCTTCCTCATGCGCTCGCTCGACAGCCAGCTCGACTTTGACCTCGACCTCGCCAAGAAGAAGTCGAACGACAACCCGGTCTACTACATCCAGTATGCGCACGCCCGCATCTGCAGCATCTTCCGCCAGGCGCAGGAGACAAAGCTCGCGCTCGGCAAGGCACCGAAGCTCGACCTCCTGACGGATGAGAGTGAAGTCGCCCTGATCAAGAAGATCGAGGAGTATCCGGAAGAGGTCAAGAAGGCTGCTGACGACTACGCGCCGCAGCGCATCGCGCGCTACAGCTACGACCTTGCGGCGCTGTTCCACAGCTTCTACAACAAGTGCCGCATCATGGGCGTCGACCACGACCTCGCGGAGGCACGCCTCGCGCTCGTCACGGTCACAGCGTATGTCATCCGCCACAGCCTCGGCATCCTCGGCGTATCGGCACCGGAACACATGTGAGTTTGGATTGATTACGCATTTTGCGAAGGGAGATATAGAAATGGATTTTCTGAAAAGCTCGGAAGTTGATGTAGCGTACTACATCTTGACGCAGTCGGGGGAGAAAATGTACTACAAGGATCTCGTCCTCGACGTTATCGAGAAGACGCACAAGCCGGTGCAGTCGCTGTCGGCTGCCATCTCGGAAGTCTACACGCTCATCAACATGGACAGCCGCTTCCACTATGAAGGCGAAGGCCAGTGGGGGCTGACGGAATGGAATCCGCCAGAGGTCAAGCGCTCCCATTCCAGCCGCTCGACGTCTGGCTCGAGCAAGGCCGCAGCCAAGGCCAGCAGCAACCGCAAGAAGAAACTCGAGAGCATCCAGGAATAATCGATGGATTGACATCCCCATGCGATTCGGGGTAGAATAGTCAACATGTGTTTCAAAGAACAAGCAGGAGGCAGTTCCATGGCAAAGTATATTTTCGTTACCGGTGGCGTTGTTTCTTCTCTGGGCAAGGGCATCACGGCCGCATCGCTCGGCCGTCTCCTCAAGAGCCGGGGAATCAAGGTCACGATCCAGAAGTTCGATCCGTATATCAACATCGATCCGGGCACGATGAGTCCTTACCAGCACGGTGAGGTCTTTGTCACGGATGACGGTGCGGAGACGGACCTCGATCTCGGCCACTACGAGCGCTTCATCGACATCAACCTGACGAAGAACTCCAACATCACGACGGGCAAGGTCTATTGGTCGGTCCTCAACAAGGAACGCAAGGGCGAGTATCTCGGCTCGACCGTTCAGGTCATCCCGCACATCACGAACGAGATCAAGCAGAAGGTCTACGACGTGGCAAAGGCTGACGGCGCTGATGTCGTCATCACGGAGATCGGCGGCACGGTCGGCGATATTGAGAGCCAGCCGTTCCTCGAAGCCATCCGCCAGGTTAAGAAGGAAGTCGGCCCGAATGACACGCTCTACATCCATGTCACGCTCCTGCCGTACATCTCGGCAGCCGGTGAGCTCAAGACGAAGCCGACGCAGCACAGCGTCAAGGAGCTGCGCGCCATTGGCATCCAGCCGGACATCCTCGTCTGCCGCACGGAGAAGACGATCTCCAAGGAGATGAAGGACAAGATTGCCATGTTCTGCGACGTGCAGCCGGAAGCTGTCATCGAGAACCGCACCGCGTCGACAATCTACGAAGTCCCGTTGATGATGCAGAAGGAAGGTCTCGACAAGATCGCGCTCAAGAAGCTCAACATGGACTACGGTCCGGCTGACATGAGCGAGTGGGAGAAGATGGTCTATAAGATCAACCACCCGCAGAAGCGCGTCAAGATCGCCGTCGTCGGCAAGTATGTCGAGCTGCCGGACGCCTACATCTCCGTGACGGAAGCCCTGCATCACGGCGGCATTGCCAATGATGCGCAGGTCAAGATCAACTGGGTCAACGCAGAGGAAATCGAAGAGAATCCGGATATGGACCTCGATGAAGTCTTCGTGGGCTGCAAGGGCATCCTCGTGCCGGGTGGCTTCGGCAGCCGCGGCGTCGAGGGCAAGATCAAGGCCATCCAGTACGCGCGCGAGCACAAGATCCCGTTCCTCGGCCTCTGCCTCGGCATGCAGTGCGCCGTCATCGAGTTTGCCCGCCATGTCTGCGGCATGGAGGATGCGCATTCGACGGAGTTCGATCCGGAGACGACGCATCCTGTCATCTCGCTGATGGAATCGCAGCAGGGCATCGAGAAGAAGGGCGGCACGATGCGCCTCGGTTCATATCCCTGCACGCTCGCCAATGGCACGCATGCTAAAGAGGCATATGGCACGAACCTCATCCATGAGCGCCATCGCCACCGCTTCGAGTTCAACAATGAGTTCCGCGGCGCCCTGCAGGAGAAGGGACTGGTCATCGCCGGCACGCTGCCGGATGACAGCCTCGTCGAGATGATCGAGGTCAAGGATCACCCGTGGTTCGTCGCCACGCAGGCACATCCGGAGCTCAAGTCGCGCCCGAACAACCCGCATCCGCTGTTCCGCGACTTCCTCAAGGCCGCTCTTGCTCAGTAAAACAGCATGACGATAGAGAAGACCCGCATTGCCGGGTCTTTTTGACGTGAATCGCATGGAATGGCATGATGCACCGAATGACATGAAGGATGATTGTATGAATGCATTATTTACCGCGATGCTGCAGGACGGAGCCCTGCAGCGCCTGCGGGAGAACACGCAGGGCGAGCCGCGCGAAGCCCTGATCTACGGGCTCGGCGGCTCACAGAAGCACGCCGCTGTCGCTGCCTGCTACGCTTCAATGCCGCAGATGATGGCCATCATCTGCCACTCGTCGGAGACGCTCTCCGATTGGAAGGAGGATCTCAGGCTGCTGCTCCCGAAGGTCCCCATCGTCGAACTGCCGGAGGTTGATACGTTTGACGTCAAGGCGGCGGCCAAGAGCCAGGAGCGGGCCGCCAGGCGCATGGAGGTGCTCGGCCGCCTCGTGCGCGGCGAGCATGTCATCGTGCTCGCGCGCACGGAAGCAGCCGTGCAGAAGGGCATGGGCCGCAATGAATTCATGCGGCTCTCGCTCTCGCTGCGCATGGGCGACGTCCTGCCGCGCGAGGACCTCTTGGAGCGCCTCGTCGACCTTGGCTACGAGCACGCGGAGGAGGTCGAGCGCGTCGGACAGTTCAGCGTGCGCGGCGGCATCGTCGACATCTTTGCCATCAATGCGGCTGAGCCGGTGCGCGTCGAGTACTTCGACGATGAGATCGACTCGCTGCGTGAATTCGACCTCGACTCGAAGCGCTCGACCAAGAACATCGGCGCGGCGACCATCATGCCGCTGGCACAGACGGACGATTCGGGCCGGCCGGAACTCTTCCTCTCGTACCTCGAGGGGAAGGGGACTGTCCTCTTCGATGAGCCGACGCGCGTCCGCGACACGATCCGCACGATGGTGCGCGAGAACCCGGACATCAAGGGCAAGATCTTCAGCTGGGAGGAACTCTTGGAAGCCGCGCGCGTCAACCGCGTCGTCTACCTGGCACTCCTCTTGCAGCAGGTGCCGGGCGCTGTGCCCGTTGAGACGATTGGCGTGACGGCAACGACGATGACGCCGTTCCGCCGCCAGATGGACCTCTTGGAGAACGAGGCCAATCGCTGGCTCGCGCAGAAGCAGCGCGTGCTCGTGCTGCTCGGCGATAGGGAGAAGGCGAACAGCCTGCGTGAGTTCTTCGCGCACCGCCGCATCCCGTCTCTCATCGAGGGCGCAGCAGAGCCTCTCCATGACAATGCCATTAACATCCGCCGCGGGGCCCTGCTCACGGGCTTCGAGATGGCTTCTGCGCGCCTCGTCGTCGTGACGGAGAAGGACATCTTCGGCCGCCACAAGCGCCACACGGCTGTCCGCAAGCACAGCGACTACGGCGAGAAGATCTCGCATTTCCGCGACATCAAGCCGGGCGACTACGTCGTGCACGAGAGCCACGGTATCGGCAAGTACCTCGGCGTCGAGACGCTCGATGTCGGCGGCATCCACAAGGACTACCTGCACATCCAGTACGCGGGCGACGACAAGCTCTTCGTGCCGACGGACCAGGTCGGCCTCTTGCAGAAGTACATCGGCTCGGAGGGCGATGTGCCGCGCCTGCACCGCATGGGCGGCACGGAGTGGGTCAAGGCCAAGGCGCGCGCCAAGAAGTCGGTCGAGGACATCGCGCAGAAGCTCATCGAGATCTACGCGAAGCGCAAGGAGGCCAAAGGCCATGCCTTCCCGCCGGACGATGTGAGCCAGCGCGAGTTCGAGGACGCATTCCCCTACGAGGAGACGGAAGACCAGCTGCGCGCCATCGCGGAGATCAAGGCGGACATGGAGAAAGAGAAGCCCATGGACCGCTTGCTCTGCGGCGACGTCGGCTTCGGCAAGACGGAAGTCGCCATACGCGCGGCTTACAAGGCGGCCATGGACGGCAAGCAGGTGGCCGTGCTCGTGCCGACGACCGTCCTCGCGCAGCAGCATTACCAGACGTTTACGACGCGCTTCAACGGCTTTGCGCCGGTCATCGATGTCATCTGCCGCTTCCGCACGGCGAAGCAGCAGAAGGAGACCATCGAGAAGGTGCGCCTCGGCCAGGTGGACATCCTCATCGGCACGCATGCCATCCTCAACCAGAACAAGGTCAAGTGGAAGGACCTTGGTCTCTTGATCGTCGACGAGGAACAGCGCTTCGGCGTCAAGCAGAAGGACAAGATCCGCAAGCTCGCCGCCGGCATCGACGTCCTGACGCTCTCGGCAACGCCGATACCGCGCACGCTCCACATGTCGCTCGTCGGCGCGCGCGATATGAGCATCATCGAGACGCCGCCGGCCGAGCGCTTCCCCGTGCAGACGTACGTTGTCGAGAACAACGATACGATCCTCGCGAACGCCATCAAGCGTGAGATGAGGCGCGGCGGGCAGGTCTACTTCATCTACAACCGCGTCGACACCATCGACCGCATGCGCGACCACATCGAATCGCTCGTGCCCGAGGCGCGGATCCAGACGGCACATGGCCAGATGCCCGAGGAACTGCTCGAGCACGTCATGATGGACTTCTACGAGGGCGATTACGACATCCTGCTCGCGACGAGCATCGTCGAGAACGGCCTCGACGTTGCCAATGCCAACACGATCATCGTCTACAACGCCGACCACTTCGGCCTGTCGCAGCTCTATCAGATGCGCGGGCGCGTCGGCCGCTCGCATCACATGGCCTTTGCGTACTTTGTCTATCAGGCGGACAAGATCCTGACGGAGACGGCCGAGAAGCGCCTGCAAGCCATGAAGGAGTTCGCCGAGCTCGGCGCAGGCTTCAAGATCGCCATGCGCGACCTCGAGATACGCGGCGCGGGCAATCTGCTCGGTGCCCAGCAGCACGGTCACATCGCCAGCGTCGGCTTCGAGATGTACTGTAAGCTCCTCGAAGAGGCCGTAGAGCGTTTGCAGAGCGGCAAGGCGCCTGAGGAAGCACCGCCGGAGCCTGTCATCGACCTGCAGACGGAAGCCTACATCGATGGCGGCTTCATCACAGACGCCATGCACAAGATTGAGATCTACCAGCGCATCGCGGCCATCCGCAGCAATGAGGAGCTACGGAGCCTGCTCGATGAGCTCATCGACCGCTTCGGCGACCCGACGAAGCCGGTCATGCACCTCTTGGAGGTCGCGCGCATCAAGAACTACGCGCGCGACCTCGGCATCCGTGCCATCAAGGAGATGCCGCTGGCGCTCGACCTCTACTTCCTGCCAGAAAAACGCATGCCGGCCAAGGGGATGCTCGCACTTGCCAACCTCTTTGGCAAGCGCATGCGGAGCCTGCCTGAAAAGAACGGGCTGCGCTTTGCGCTCAGTGACCGCTACAAGAAGAACATCACGAATTTCGTCACGCGCGTGCTCATGATCGCTGCCGGTGACGATGAGGCGCTCGAGGTAAAGGCCAGGGAAAAGGCCAGCGCCATCAAGAAGAGTCAGAAGGGAAAGGAAAGAGAGACAGAATGAAACAGCCAAAGATCACCGTAGTCGGACTTGGCCCGGGCCGCTTCGGCCTCATCACATTGGAATCCTGGCAGACTATGCAGGCGGCAGCGCATCTTGTACTGCGCACGCGCATCCATCCGACTGTCGCAGAGATTGAGAAGCGCGGACTGACGTTCTCGTCATACGACGGCTTCTACGAAGAAGCGCCGGATTTTGAGACGCTCTACCGCCATATCGCTGAAGATCTGCTGCGGCGCGCAACTGAGCAGGGCGACCTCGTCTACGCCGTGCCCGGCAGCCCGCTCGTCGCCGAGCGCACCGTCGTGCTGCTGCGCGAACTCGCGAAGGAGACGGATACCGCCGTCGACATCCTGCCCGGCATGAGCTTTGTCGAGGTCATGTACACGCGCCTCGGCATCGACCCCATCGAGGGCCTGACGATACTCGATGCAGAGGATGTCAGCACGCTCAAGGAGCGCCCGGCCCAGTCGCTCGTCATCACGCAGGTCTACGATCCCATCATCGCCTCGGACACGAAGCTCATGCTCATGGAGTTCTATCCCGACGAGTACGAGGTCACCTACATCCACAATCTCGCCCTGCCCGACGAATCCATCCGGAAGATTCCGCTCTACGAGCTCGACCGCCAGAAGGATGTCGACCATCTGACGAGTCTCTTTGTGCCAGCACAATGAGCCGAAACGCGCCTGTTCGCGGTTATTTTTCCGAAAACCCTTGATTTTTCAAGGGTTTTCTGCTAAATTTTGATAAGCAGGCAGGATATTCGCGGCAGGCCGCGAATATCTGTCACATAAGCAAAACCATTATTTAAGGAGGCTACAATCGTGAATAAAGCTGAATTGATAGCTAGCGTTGCTGAAAAAGCAGGTCTGACGAAGAAAGACGCAGAGAAGGCTGTGGTCGCTATCTTCGATAGCATCCAGCAGGCTATGGTTGAGGGCGATAAAGTACAGGTGATTGGCTTCGGTACGTTTGAAGTCAAGGAGCGTTCTGCTCGCGCAGGCCGCAACCCGCGCACGAACGAGACGATCCAGATCCCGGCTTCGAAGAATCCGGTGTTCAAGGCTGGCAAGGCCCTGAAAGATGCGGTCAACGCATAATCTGGCTTGTGTACGAGAGGCTGGGTTCCTTCGGGAGCCCGGCTTCTTCTTGTATTGGAGGGATAGGCTTGGATCTCGGTTTATCGTCAAAGGTTGTCCTGCTCACGGGCGGCACTTCCGGCATCGGACTGGAAGCGGCGCGTGAATTCCTGCAGGAAGGTGCCAGTGTCTGCCTGATGGGGCGCTCCGAGGAGCGCGGCCGTGAGGCAGCGGCACGCCTCGCGCAGGAGGCCGGGGCAGAGCGAATCTGCTTCCTGCAGGGGGATGTGAAGAGCGTCGAGGACTGCGGCCGCGTGGTCAAAGGGACGGTGGCGCGCTTTGGCCGCCTCGATGTGCTCGTCAATTCGGCGGGCATCTATCGGGAAGGGGCGCTTGAAGACCTCGGGGAAGAGGAACTCGACGATATCCTCGCCTGCAATGTCAAGGGCGTCTTCCACATGACGAAGGCCGCTCTGCCTGCGCTCAAGGCCGCTCGCGGCGCTGTCGTCAACGTGTCGTCTGACGCAGGTGTCCACGGCAACTACTTCTGTACGGCTTACTGCGCGAGCAAAGGCGCTGTCGTGCTCTTCACGCGCGCGCTCGCACTCGAGGTGGCCGCCTTCGGCGTGCGCGTCAATGCCATCGCACCGGGCGACATCATGACGCCTCTGACAGAGGCGCAGCTCGGTACGGGGGAAAGGCGTGAAGCGAACCTCAGGGAGATGGCTGCTGTCTATCCGCTCGGCCGCATCGGCACGGCGCAGGAAGCGGCTTCACTCATCGTCTTCCTCGCCTCGGCGCGCGCGTCTTTCGTGACGGGCGCCATCTACGGGATTGACGGAGGCCTGACTGCCTGATGCATAAGATACTGATACTCACGGCCTCGATTGGTTCGGGGCACATCAAGGCGGCCGAGGCCATCGAGACGGAACTGCGCCGCCTGCTGCCCGATGCCGAGATCACGACGGTCGACTTCATGGCGCGCCGCATCTCGCGCATCCACTGGTTCATGAAGGAATTCTACCTGGCGATGCTGGCCTTCGTGCCGAACCTCTACGACGTTTTCTACAAGCTCTCGGGCGGTTCCTCGGGCGGCACGCTCGTCCAGAACGCCTTTGCCTGGATCATGATGCCGGTCATGAAGCGGCTCGTGCGCCGCTACGAGCCGGACCTCGTGCTCTGCACGCACCCGTTCCCTGAGGGAGCGGCCTCTCTCCTGCGCCGCCGCCAGCAGGAATCGTACCGGCTCGCGACCGTCATGACGGACTACTCCCTGCACCAGATCTGGCTCTATCCGGCCGTCGACCGCTACTACATGGCGACGGAGGAGATGCGCATGGGCATGATCAGCCATGGCTTTGCCGTCAACACGCTCGAGGTGCCCGGCATCCCTGTCGCGAGTGTCCTGCAGGAGATGAAGGACAAAGCCACTGTGCGGCGCGCGCTGGCTATACCGGAGGGGCAGCCAGCCGTCCTCTTGATGGGCGGCGGCCTCGGCCTCGGCGGCATCGAGTCGAACCTGCGCGACCTCGAGGAGATCGAAGCGCGCCTGACCATCCTCGTCGTGGCCGGGCGCAATCAACGCCTGATGGAGCGCGTGCAGGACATGGCGGACGCCTCGCATCATCAGGTGCTCGTCTGGGGTTACACGGATCAGGTACACTTCCTCATGCGGGCGGCTGACCTCTTGATCACGAAGCCTGGGGCGCTGACCATCAGCGAGGCGTTCGTGCTCGGCCTGCCGATGCTGCTGCACGATCCCATCCCGGGGCCTGAGACGGAGAACGCCATCTATGCGACGCAGCACGGGGCGGCTGTCTGGCTCCATCCGCGCGAGGACCTCGCGCGGTCTGTCCGGAAACTCCTGGACGGCGATTCACTCGCTGCGATGAGCCGGGCCGCCGTTTCTTGTGCGCGCCCCGATGCCGCGCCGTCCATTGCCGAAGATCTGAAGGATTTGCTGTTGAGAAGGAGTTGATTTCATGAAGCAAAGGATAAAGCAGAGGAAGGGCCTCTTCAACTGGTTCACGATCCTCTTGGTCATCATCATCGGTTATTTTGCCGTGATCCTCGTCAAGCAGCAGATCTACCTGAACCAGGTCAGCGCCGATCAGGCTGCGGCAGAGGAGCGCCTCGCGACGGCAAGGGCTGAGCACGAGCGCCTCGTCAAGGAGAAGGATGACCTCAACCGCCTCGATTACATCGAGAAGATCGCGCGCGAGGAGCTCGGCATGACGCGCAGGGGAGAACTGCCGTACAGCTCAGGGAAATCCGTAGGCTCGCGCTGACTGAAATCGCGTTCTTTCCTTGACACTGCTGAGCGCGCAAGGTTATAATAAAGCGTGTATTTTCCATCACGACTTAAGGAGGAAGAATTAATTTGTCCATTGAAGTTGGCAATGTAGTTGAGGGTGTTGTCACGGGCATCACGAATTTCGGTGCTTTCGTAGAATTGCCGGAAGGCAAGACCGGTCTCATCCATATCTCTGAGGTAGCGGATGTCTATGTCAAGGATGTCCACGATTTCCTCTCCGAACATGACAAGGTGAAGGTTAAGGTATTGAGCATCGATGATCGCGGCAAGATTGCCCTTTCCATCAAGCAGCTTCAGGAGAAGAAGCCAGAAGCACAGGCTCCGGCAGGGAATTCTTCCTTCCGCCCGCAGCGCCAGAGCCGCGGACCGCGGGATTTCCGCCGCGGTGGCCGCTACAGCAATTCCACGGCCTCGTTTGAAGACAAGCTCTCGAAGTTCCTCAAGGACAGTGACGAGCGCCTGACGGACCTGCGCCGCAAGACGGATTCGAAGCGCGGAGGCCGTGGCTCCCGCCGCTCGGATTGATCATCTGAAATCGGAATGATACAAGCACTCTTGACGGGGTGCTTTTGTTCTTTATGTTGAAGGCAGATGGCTCTATGGGCTTTATGATTGAAGAAGCATTGCGCTATGCCAGGGCGCAGGGACTCCTGCACCGCGGCATGCACGTGCTCGTGGCCTGCTCCGGCGGGCCGGACTCCCTGGCCCTGCTCGACATCCTGCTGCGGCTGCGCGGGCGTCTTCGCCTCGCCCTGACTGTGGCGCACTTCGAGCACGGCATACGCGGCGCCTCATCGGAAGGCGATGCATCATTTGTCGCCGCGTTCTGCAAGGAGCGCGGCGTGCCCTGCTTCATCGGGCACGGTGATGTGCCCTCTGCTGCGCGCGCACAGGGCAAGTCGCTCGAGCTTGCGGCGCGCGAACTGCGCTACGCGTTCTTTTGGCAGACGATGGCGCGCGTCGGCGCGGATGTCCTCGCGACGGCTCATCACGCCGATGACCAGGCCGAGACGGTGCTCATGCGCATCCTGCGCGGCACGGGGCTCGACGGCCTCTCTGCCATGAAGCCGCGCGAGGGAAAGAAGATTCGCCCGCTGCTCTTTGCGCGGCGCGCGGAGATCCTCGCTTACTGCGGGGCGCGCGGCCTTGAGCCGCGCCACGATGCGACGAACGATCTCCCTGATTGCACGCGCAACGTGCTGCGCCTCAAGGTGCTGCCGTACCTGCAGCAGTCATGCAATCCAGAAGTCGCGCGTGCGCTCTGCCAGCTCGCTGAGCTCGCACGCGCCGACTGCGATTACCTCGAGCAGCAGCTCGATGCAATCTGGCCCTATCTGACGCGCGAGGAAGAGGGACAGCGCAAGATCATGCTCGCCTCGCTGCGCCGCCAGCATCCGGCCATGCAGCGCCGCGCGCTGCGCCGCCTCTATCGGGAGGCGGCGGGGAGCGGCAGGGACCTCAGCTTCATCCATGTGGAAGAGCTGCGCCAGCTGGCGATCTCTGAGCAGCCGAACGGCAAGGTGCTGGCACTTTCCGGCGGGTATCGGGCCTGCTTCTCGTACGACAGGCTCTTCCTGCGGCAATCCTCCGAGGAGGTCTCGGAGGCGCCGGCGGACCTTGCCGTCCGGCCGGAGATACCGGGCGTGACCGAAGTGGGCGGTCTCGTCATCGAGGCGGAGTTCTGCCGGGAGCGGCCTGCACCTGCCGGGCCCGGCGCCTTCTACCTCGATGCCGACGTCCTCGCGCGCGGCCCGCTCGTCTTCCGCCACCGGCGGCCCGGCGACTTCATCGAGCTTCCTGCTGGGCGCAAGAAACTCAAGGACGTCCTCATCGACGACAAGGTCCCGCGCGAAGAGCGCAGCCGGCTGCTGCTGCTGGCGAACGGCCAGGAGATCCTCTGGATCGCAGGCAGGCGGCGCACGAGCCATTACCCGGTCAACGACCGAACAAAGAGAATCCTGTATTTCCAAATAAAAGAAAAGAGGCACACAAATGACTAAAGACATGAATGCGGATATCGAGAAAGTCGTCTTCTCGGAAGAGGAACTCAAGAAGCGCATCGCAGAGCTCGGCAAAGAGATCACGGAAGATTACAAGGACGTGAAGGAGACGATCTACTGCGTCGGCATCCTCAAGGGCGCCGTCGTCTTCTACACGGACCTCGTGCGCAACATCAATCTGCCGGTCCATTTCGACTTCATGATCGCTTCGAGCTACGGCAACGGCACGGAGTCGAGCGGCTCGGTGAAGATCCTCAAGGATCTCGATTACGATGTAGAAGGAAAACACCTGATCATCATCGAAGATATCATCGATTCGGGCACGACGATGAATTACCTCATGAAGTATTTCCGCGAGCGCAAGCCGAAGAGCGTCAAGCTCTGCTCGCTGCTCTCGAAGCCGTCGCGCCGCACGGTCGATGTGAACATCGACTACTGCGGTTATACGGTCCCCGACGAATTCCTCGTGGGCTATGGCCTCGATTATGCGGAGAAATACCGCAATCTGCCGTACATCGGTGTGCTCAAGCCTGAGATCTACGAATAAGGGCCAGCTGCTCCTGGAGCAAAAGCTCTGAGACAAAGGAGGACAATGGATTGAATAAGTTTCTACGCAATGTAGGGTTCTATCTGCTCATCATCCTGGTGGCAATCTCCGTCATCGACTACTTCTCGACGAAGAACACGAACCGCCAGGAAGTGGAGTACACGCAGTTCCTGCAGCAGGTAGACAAGGGCGATGTGTCGAAAGTCGTGATCATCCAGAACACGATCCACGGCACGCTCGCAGATGGCACGGAGTTCACGACCATCACGCCGGATGCCCCGAATAATGACCCGGACCTCTACCAGAAGCTCTCGGCGAAGGGGATCGACATCGCGGCGGAGAATCCGCCGGAGCCGCCCTGGTGGTCGCAGATGTTCTCGTCTGTCATCCCCATCCTGCTGCTCATCGGCGTCTGGTTCTTCATCATGCAGCAGACGCAGGGCGGCGGCGGACGCGTCATGTCGTTCGGCAAGAGCCGCGCGCGCATGAGCGGCGCCGACAAGATCAAGGTCACGTTCCGCGATGTCGCCGGTGCGGATGAGGCGAAGCAGGAGCTCGAAGAAGTCGTCGAGTTCCTCAAGCACCCGAAGAAGTTCAACGAGCTTGGCGCCCGCATCCCGAAGGGCGTCCTGCTCTTCGGCCCTCCGGGCACCGGTAAGACGTTGCTCGCACGCGCTGTCGCAGGCGAGGCGGGTGTACCGTTCTTCTCGATTTCGGGCTCGGACTTCGTCGAGATGTTCGTCGGTGTCGGCGCTTCGCGTGTCCGCGACCTCTTCGAGCAGGCGAAGAAGAATGCGCCGTGCATCGTCTTCATCGATGAGATCGATGCAGTTGGACGCCAGCGCGGCGCTGGCGTCGGCGGCGGTCACGATGAGCGCGAGCAGACGCTCAACCAGCTGCTCGTCGAGATGGACGGCTTTGCGGCCAACGAGGGCATCATCATCATCGCGGCGACGAACCGCCCGGATATCCTCGACCCGGCGCTCCTGCGCCCGGGCCGCTTCGACCGCCAGATTGTCGTCGATAAGCCCGATGTGCGCGGCCGTCTGGCCATCCTCAAGGTCCACACGAAGGGCAAGCCGATGGCAAAGGATGTCGACCTCGATATCATCGCGCGCCGCACGCCGGGCTTTACGGGTGCGGACCTCTCGAACCTCGTCAATGAGGCGGCACTGCTCGCCGCCCGCCGCGACAAGCACAAGGTCGGCATGACGGAGATGGAAGAAGCCATCGAGCGCGTCATCGCAGGTCCGGAGCGCAAGTCGCACGTCATGAGCGAAGAAGAGAAGCGCCTGACGGCATACCATGAGGGCGGCCATACGCTCGTCGGCATGATGCTCAAGCACGCCGATCCTGTCCACAAGGTCACGATCATCCCGCGCGGCCGCGCGGGCGGCTACACGCTGATGCTGCCGAAGGAAGACCGCAACTACGCGACGCGCTCCGAGCTCCTCGACCGCCTCAAGGTCGCGATGGGCGGCCGCGTCGCGGAAGAAGTCGTGCTCAAGGAGATCTCCACGGGCGCTTCGCAGGATATCCAGCAGGCATCGCGCATCGTGCGCAGCATGATCATGCAGTACGGCATGAGCGATGTGCTCGGACCTGTCGCCTACGGCGAGAGCCAGAACCATCAGGTATTCCTCGGCCGTGACATCAACCATCAGCGCAACTACTCGGAAGAAGTGGCCAGCGAGATCGATAAGGAAGTCCGCAAGTACATGGAAGAGGCGTACGAAGCTTGCCGCAAGATCATCACGGAGAACCGCGACAAGCTCGAGCTCATCGCGCAGGCTCTCATGGAGCGCGAGACACTGACGGCCAAGGAACTCGAAGAGCTCCTGACGATGGGAAGCATCACCGATCCAGACGACAAGGACGAGGACGACAAGCCGCAGTCCGGCACGCCGGCCGTGACGCCGCTGCCCGTAGAGCAGGCAGAGAAGCCTGAGGCAGTGGCAAAAGAGACGGAGAAGGAATCGGAAGAGGAACACGAGAAGGAAGCCGAACCGAAATTCAACGTCACGCATTACGACAAATAAGAAGATGCAGCAAAAGCAGGGCTGTTCTCGCAAGAGAATCCCTGCTTTTTTTATACCCCGCTACGGTGTATAATATAGTGGTGTTACAATGAGGAGGTGGCGTTTTTGCGCTCAAAGATATTAGACTTGCTCAGAGCAGCAGGCGATTCCTACCTTTCTGGTGAGGAGATGGCGAAGCGCCTGGGCGTTTCGCGCACGGCGGTCTGGAAGCACATCCAGGAGCTGCGCCGCGATGGCTATGACATCGTCAGCCACTCGCGCAGCGGCTATTCCCTGCAGAGTGCGCCGGACACGCTTCGCCCGGAAGAAATCAAGAATGGCCTCCGCACGAGGCGCATCGGCAGGGAGATCCGCTTCTATCCGACCGTCGATTCGACAAACCTCGAGGCGAAGCGGCTCGCACAGCAGGGCGCGCCGGACGGCCTCATCGTCGTCGCTGAGGAACAGGGCAAGGGGCGCGGCCGCCTCGAGCGCTCGTTCTTCTCACCGGCGGGCAAGGGAATCTGGTTCTCGGTCATCCTGCGCCCCGACTTCCTGCCGCAGGAAGCGCCGAAGTGTACGCTGCTGTCGGCCGTCGCTGTCGCGCAGGCCGCAGAGGATTTCGGCATGAAGGTCGGCATCAAGTGGCCGAACGATGTGCTTGCAGATGGCAGGAAGCTCGTGGGCATCCTGACCGAGATGAGCGCCGAGATGGAGCGCATCCATTACGTCATCATCGGCACGGGCATCAACGTCAACATCGCCGAAGAGGATTTCCCCGAGGACCTGCGCGACAAGGCGACTTCACTCTCGCAGGTGAAGAGCGAGGAGATTCCGCGCGCGGCGTTTTTCCGCGCCGTCCTGGAGCACATGGATGCGCTCTACGACTCCATCCTGCGCGAGGGCTTCGCAGAGGTATTCTCCATGTGGCGCCGCTACAGCATCACGCTGGGGCAGATGGTGCGCGTCATCGATGCGCGCGGCGGCAAGGATGCCTTTACGGGCAGGGCTGTCGATATCGACGAGGACGGCGCTCTGCTCGTCGATACGGCAGAAGGACGCCGACGCGTCCTCGCGGGCGACGTCTCCATCCGCCCGCAGCAGGACTGAGACAGGCTTTTACAACAGGAGGATTATATTTGTTATTAGTTCTAGATATCGGCAACACGAATATTGCCATGGGTACCTATGAGGGCAAGGAGCTCCAGAAACACTGGCGCATCTCGACGGACCGCCAGAAGACGGGCGACGAGTACGGCATGCTCATCAACAGCCTGTTCCACTATCAGGGCATCGAGATGGCCGACATCCATGCCATCATCATCTCGTCTGTCGTGCCGCCGCTCGTCGTGCCATTCATCAAGATGTGCGAGCGCTATTTCCACCTGCGCCCGCTGATCGTCGGGCCCGGCATCAAGACGGGCATCCGCCTCCACTACGAGAACCCGCGCTCCATCGGCGCGGACCGGATCGTCAATGTCGTCGGCGCCTACGAGCAGTACGGCGGCCCGCTGATTGTCATCGACATCGGCACGGCGACGACCTTCGATGTCGTGGCGAAGAACGGCGACTTCCTGGGCGGCGTCATCGCGCCGGGCATCGGCACGAGCTCGGAGGCGCTCTTCCAGCGCGCAGCCCAGCTGCCGCGCATCGAGCTCGTGCCGCCGAAGAACATCATCTGCCGCAATACGATCCAGGGCATGCAGGCGGGCATCATCTTCGGCTATGTCGGCCAGATCGACGAGATCGCGCGCCGCATCAAGCGGGAGATGCGCGAGAACGGCGTGGAGGAAGAGGTCAAGGTCATCGCGACGGGCGGGCTCGCGCGCATGATCTCGAAGGAATCTGCCACGATCGACAAGATTGACCACTTCCTGACGCTCACGGGTCTGCGCGTCCTCTACGAGCGCAACCAGAAAGGACATCCCCATGAAGATCGGTGAGTACAGCTTCAAGGCGCCGGTATTCCTCGCGCCGATGGCCGGCGTGACGGATACGGCCTACCGCATCATCGCGCACGATATGGGCTGCCCGCTCTGCTTTGCTGAGATGGTGTCGTCGCAGGGCATCCACTTCCGCAATGAGCGCACGCTCGCCATGCTGCAGTCGGAGCCGGAGGAACGCCCGCTGGCCATGCAGATCTTCGCCAATACGCCGGAGATGGCGGCGGAGGCGGCTGCCTTCGTCGAATCGCTCGGCACGGCCGACATCCTCGACTTCAACATGGGCTGTCCTGCACCGAAGATTGTCAAGAACGGGGAGGGCTCGGCCCTGATGCGCGACCCCGAGAAGGCCTACGCGATCCTCTCGGCCATCCGCAAGGCCGTCAAGATGCCCGTGACCGTCAAGATGCGCAAGGGCTGGGATGACAGCTCAGTCAATGTCGTCGAGATAGCGAAGCTCGCGGAAGCAGCCGGCGTCGATGCTATCGCTGTGCACGGCCGCACGCGCGAGCAGTTCTATACGGGCCGTGCAGACTGGGAGATCATCGGCGCCGTCAAGCGCGCCGTCAAGGTGCCCGTCATCGCCAATGGCGATGTGCGCACCTTTGATGACCTCGACAGGATCCGCGAGGTCACGGGCTGCGACGGCGTCATGATCGGCCGCGCTGCGCAGGGGAATCCCTGGATCTTCCGCCAGTTCACGCATTACCTTGAGACGGGCGAGCGCCTGCCGGGGCCGACGATGCAGGAGCGCGCAGCTGTCATCATGCGCCATCTCGACCTGCTGCTCAAGTACAAGGGCAACTACGTCGGTCCGCGCGAGATGCGCAAGCACGCGACCTGGTACACGCGCGGCATCGTGCACGGTGCCGTCCTGCGCGACCGCTTCAACAAGGCCGTGACGCGCGAGGATTTCGCGGAGATCCTCGATGAATACTTCCGTTGAATACATTTGATCTGAACTTGAAAGGAAAGATTGCATATGGCAAGAGAAGAAAAGGCGTCCGTATGGTCCTCGTATACCGAGGCCGATAAAGAGGCGCTTGAGAAACTGGCCGCAGGCTACCGTGACTTCCTCTCCACCTGCAAGACAGAACGCGAGAGTGTCGTGGAGGCTGTGCGCCAGGCAAAGGCCGCAGGCTACCGCGACCTTTGCGATGTACTGCAGGCGGGGGAGAAGCTCAAGGTCGGCGATAAGGTCTACGCCGTCAACATGAAGAAGAGCATCGTGCTGTTCCAGATCGGTGAAGACCCGCTTGAGCAGGGCCTCGCCATCCTCGGCGCGCACATCGATACGTGCCGCCTCGACGTCAAGCAGAACCCGCTCTACGAAGACGGCGGCCTCGCTTACCTCGACACGCATTACTACGGCGGCATCAAGAAGTACCAGTGGGTCACGCTGCCGCTCGCTCTGCACGGCGTCGTCGTCAAGAAAGATGGCACGGTCGTCGAGATCCGCATCGGCGAGGAGGAAGGCGATCCTGTCTTCTGCGTGACGGACCTCCTGATCCATCTCTCGCAGGAACAGATGAAGAAGAATGCGGCCAAGGTCATCGAGGGCGAAGACCTCGACATTCTCGTCGGCAATTACCCGCTCAAGGATGGCGAGAAGGAGTCGGTAAAGGCCGGCGTGCTGAAGCTCATCGAGGAGCAGTACGGCATCGAAGAAGAGGATTTCCTCTCGGCTGAGCTCGTCCTCGTGCCAGCCGGCCGCGCGCGCGACCTCGGCTTCGACCGCAGCATGATCCTCGCCTACGGACAGGACGACCGCGTCTGCGCCTACACGAGCCTCGTGGCCATGCTTGAGAGCAGTGCTCCGCGCAAGCGCACCTCCTGCTGCCTGCTCGTCGACAAGGAAGAGATCGGCAGTGTCGGCGCGACGGGCATGCAGTCGCATTTCTTCGAGAACATCCTCGCTGAGCTCATGAACGCCTGCGGCCAGTACAGTGAGCTCGGCCTGCGCCGCTGCCTCGCCAACTCGAAGATGCTCTCATCTGATGTCTCCAGTGCCTACGATGCACTCTATGCCAGCGCTTACGACAAGAAGAACGTCGCCTACCTCGGGCGCGGCATGGTCTTCAACAAGTTCACGGGGGCGCGCGGCAAGTCGGGCTCCAACGATGCCAATGCCGAATACCTCGGCGAGATCCGCCGCATGCTCGAGAAGCACGATGTCCACTTCCAGCTCGCTGAGCTCGGCCGCGTCGATCTCGGCGGCGGCGGCACGATTGCCTACATCATGAGCCTCTACGGCATGCAGGTCATCGACAGCGGCGTCGGCGTCCTCTCGATGCACGCCCCGTGGGAAGCGACGAGCAAGGTCGACATCTACGAGACGAAGAAGGGCTACATGGCCTTCCTGGCAGAGGCGTGAGCCTTCCCTCAGGAGAATTGAACACAGAAACGACAAAACGACCACATCGTCTGATGTGGTCGTTTTTCTTGGACATGAAGATTGGAAAGAAGAAAAAGAATGGAAAATATATGTTGAGAAAGAGAAGTCAGCTTGATGCTCAGTCTTCGATTGCCGTTTCGAGTGCGATCTTGATCATGTCGTTGAACGACGTCTGGCGCTCTTCCGTCGTGCAGCCTTCACCCGTCAGCAGATGGTCGCTGACCGTGAAGAGGGCGAGTGCCTGGACATGTGCCTCAGCTGCGAGCGTGTAGAGGGCAGCTGCTTCCATCTCGACGGCGAGGATGCCGTACTTGCGGAGTTTGTCGTTGTCGATCTCCTCGTCGTAGAAGCGGTCGACCGAGATGATGTTGCCGACGGTAGCCTTGAGGTCGAGCTTCTTCGTGTTGGCGACTGCCTTCGAGAGCAGGTCGTAGTCGGCAATCGGGCAGAAGTTGATCGAGCCGCCGAAGATATTGCGGATGATCGAAGAGTCCGTGCTGGCTGCCTGTGCGATCAGCACGTCGCGCAGGTGGACATCCGGGTGCATGGCACCGCAGGTGCCGACGCGGAAGAGCTTCTTGCAGCCGAATTCATGGATGAGCTCGTGCACGTAGATGGAGATGGAAGGGATGCCCATGCCCGTGCCCTGGACCGATACGGGAACGCCCTTGTAGGTGCCCGTGAAGCCGAGGATGTTGCGGACAGAGGTGTACTGCTTCGGATTGTCGAGGAAGTTCTCGGCGATGAACTTGGCGCGCAGCGGGTCGCCCGGCAGCAGGATGCGCTCAGCGATCTCGCCCTTCTCGGCAGCGATATGTGGTGTGCTCATGGTGTTTCCCTCTTTCTTTCTTGATGATGGACAACGTGATTTCTTTTCTGAAGATTTTAAATCGTATACGTACATTATAGTGAAATGCGCGGGAAAAGAAAAGGCCAAATGTCCAGGCTTGCGGGGAAAACGTGAGAAAACACGTATTTTCGGGATAGATTAGGAGCTGATTTGACAGATACGTGCTAAAGTGCTATAATTCGCTGTGTTGATATAAGTTGTCAGGACAATCGCGGCAGCCCTCGAGGCTGATGAGGAAAGTCCGGGCTCCACAGGGCAGTGTGCTGGATAACGTCCAGCGAGGGTGACCTCAGGGAAAGTGCCATAGAGATTTAGACCGCCTGACTCGTCAGGTAAGGGTGGAAAGGTGCGGTAAGAGCGCACCAGCAGTCAGGTGACTGGCTGGCTTCGGTAAACCCCACATGGAGCAAGACCAAATAGGGAAGGGATGATGCGGCCCGCGGAACCTTCCGGGTTGAGTCGCTTGAGCCGGCAGGCAACTGCCGTGCCTAGATAAATGATTGTCACCGCGTGAGCGGAACAGAACTCGGCTTATTGACGACTTATAACATCTGCAAGCAATGAGGCTGCCCCTTCTGGCAGCCTGTTTTCATATCTGAGGTTAATCTGAAAAGAACCTGAAAGAAATGAGAACGAACGAGCTTGAAAACAGAAGGAAGCACTTTTTATGATTTAACTTCTCGAAGTACGACGACTCCTGTCGTATGATTATAAATCAAATGGGCGCAAAAAGAATAAGCTGAGTCCAGCCCAGGAGCGGGGGAACCAAGTTTTTTGGGGTGAACGTCTGGCTCACGGTGTCAGGCCGAGCGGTCTTCATGGTGAAATAGGCGAGGGTGGTCTTCTCTACCCTAACCCGGCAGCTAACCTCGTAAGCGAAGAGAGAGAGGAGTGGCTTTTTGAGTAAAGCAATGCGTATCATTTTCGCAGTATCCATGATCCTTATGTGCTGGTTTTCGGTGGCGGGGGCTTCAGCTTTTCGCGTCGGAGATCAGGGCAGCGATGTAGCAGAAATCCAGGGCCAGCTGGCCAATCTGGGCTACGACGTCACGGCAGACGGTGCCTATGGCCCCGCCACGGTCGAGGCAGTCAAGAGCTTCCAGATGACGCAGGGCATCAACGCAGACGGACTTGTCGGTCCTTCCACGTATGCCGCTCTGCTCGGCAAATCGATGCCGGCAGTCAGCTCCACGACGAACTCCATCGCACGCCGCGTCGTATCGGATTCCATGAACTACCTTGGTGTCCCGTACGTCTTCGGCGGCACGACGCCGAACGGCTTTGACTGCTCGGGTTACGTCCGCTATGTATTCGCCAATGCCGGTGTCTACCTGCCGCGCACGGCTGATGCACAGTATGAGGTCGGCTACTCGGTTTCCACGAGCGAGCTCGTGCCGGGCGACCTCGTCTTCTTCTCGACGTATGAGCCGGGTCCGTCGCACGTCGGCATCTATCTTGGCGATGGTGATTTCATCAACGCATCGTCGAGCCAGGGTGTATCAGTTGCATCCCTGTACAGTTCCTATTGGGGTTCCTGCTATATCGGTGCCCGTCGCGTCATGTAATCTTTTCGGAGAGGGGCAAGCGTCTCTCTCCCTTTTTTTACGTTTTTACCGGATTTTACGGATTTTACCGAAGGGGTGGAACCATGGGGGATCTCTTTCTTCTGTTCCTGATCATCCTGATGTTTGCCTTTGCTTACTGGGATGAACTTTTCACGGAATGACAACGGGCCGTCTGCTTGGGCAGATGGCCTTTCTTGTCATCACGTCAGTGTGTATTTTTTCTGAAACTTTACGCCGAGAGGTTGCATATTATCCGATTTTTGGGTAAGATGATATAACGTATAGACCAGGAAGAAGGCGATGCTATGGATGCAAGGCAGGATTTCTATCTGGCGGCACTCGCGCAGTGCCCGGGACTCGGCAGCCGCAGGCTCGGCCAGTTGTTACAGACAGGCCTGGATGCCGTGAGCCTCTGGCAGATGCCGGCTCTTGAGATGAGCAGGCTCGTCAAGATGCCGCAGGGGCTCGTCAGCACGATTGACGCATTCCGCAGGGACCATCCCGATATGCCGGAAGCGCTGGCGGATATCTGTGAGCAGCGCGGCGTCCATCTCTGCACGCTGCAGGATGAGGATTACCCGTATTTATTGAAGGAAATCTTTTCGCCGCCGCCCGTGCTCTACTGCCGCGGGACGCTCATGCCAAAGGAGCGCCGCGTCGCGATCGTCGGCTCGAGGCGCCTGAGCCCTTACGGTGAGGCGCTGGCGCTCGAGTTCGGCGAGCAGCTGGCCGCTGCGGGCCTGACGGTCGTCAGCGGTGCAGCGCGCGGCATCGATACGAGGTCGCATCGCGGTGCGCTCAAGACAGGCCGCACGGTCGCCGTGCTCGGCTGCGGCATCGATGTGGCGTATCCGGCTGAAAATCGCCGTCTGCTCGCGCAGATTGCGGAGAGCGGCGCGGTCATCTCGGAGTACGCGCCGGGCGTCCAGCCGCTACCGGCCTTCTTCCCCGCGCGCAACCGCATCATCAGCGGTCTGTCTGAGGGGACGCTCGTCGTCGAGGCGGCCGCGAGGAGCGGCTCGCTGATTACAGCGGAACTCGCCCTTAGTGAAGGGCGCGAGGTCTATGCACTGCCGGGCAGCGTCTTCTCTAAGATGAGTGAGGGCTGCCACCACCTGATCCAGCAGGGAGCGAGGCTTGTGACGAAGCCTGGCGATATCCTCGAGGACATGGGGCTCGTGCAGAAGGTCACGGCCAAGAAGCAGAAGAGCATGACGCCGGACGAGCGCAGGGTCTATCAGGTCCTGTCCTTTGACCGCGCGCTGAGCGCCGACGAGATCCTCATGAGCCTGCCGGATGGAGAGATGCCGAATCTGTCCTTCACGCTCCTGCAGATGGAGCTCAAGGGACTGATCATAGAAAATGAACTGCATGCCTACAGGCGTGCCGAGAGGGAGTGACGGTTTGGCTGCAACAAAAGCAAGTACGGCACCAAAAGCAAAGACAAGAACCAAGACGAAGACAAAGAGAACGCTCGTCGTTGTCGAGTCTCCGGCCAAGGCCAAGACCATCGAGAAATATCTGGGAAAGAAGTACATGGTGCGCGCTTCCATGGGTCATCTGCGCGATCTGCCGAAGAGCCAGTTCGGCATCGACATCGAGAATGACTTCGCGCCGAAGTACATCAACATACGCGGCAAGGGCGATCTCATCAAGGCGCTCAAGAAGGACGCGAAGCATGCCGACAAGATCTATCTGGCAAGCGATCCGGACCGCGAAGGAGAGGCAATCGCCTGGCATCTGGCGTTCATCCTAGGACTTGACCCGTCATCGGATTGCCGCATCGTCTTCAACGAGATCACGAAGCCGGCCATCCAGGAGGCCGTCAAGCACCCGCGCGCCATCAACCTCGATCAGGTCGACGCGCAGCAGGCGCGCCGCATGCTCGACCGCATCGTCGGCTACAAGCTGTCGCCTCTTCTGTGGCGCAAGGTGCGCAAGGGTCTGTCGGCCGGCCGCGTGCAGTCGGTGACAGTCCGACTGATCTGCGACCGCGAGAAGGAGATCCAGGCGTTCCATTCGGATGAGTATTGGACGGTCGGACTCAAGCTGCGCAAGGAGAGATCGGCGATGTTCCAGGCCGACCTCGTGCAGATCGACGGCAAGCGCCTCGCTGTCACCGATGAGGAGGGCAAGAAGATTGCCCTGCACAATGAGAGCGAAGCGATGGCCGTCACGGAAGACCTCGCCAAGCAAGCGCTGACGGTCGTATCCGTGCGGCGCAGTGAGCGCAGGCGCAAGCCCGCGGCGCCGTTTACGACGAGCTCCTTGCAGCAGGATGCCGCGCGCAAGCTCGGCTTCACCTCGCGCAAGACGATGATGCTCGCGCAGCAGCTCTACGAGGGCATTGAGCTCGGTCGCCACGGCTCGACCGGTCTCATCACCTACATGCGCACGGACTCGACGCGCATCTCGGAGCTCGCGCAGCAGGAGGCGAAGTCGTTCCTGCTCGAAGCGTTCGGCCCGGAATTCGTGCCAGAGAAGGCCAACGTCTACGTGACGGGCAAGAAAGCGCAGGATGCGCATGAGGCCATCCGCCCGACGAGCCTCGTCCACACGCCGGAGAGCCTCGAGAAGTACCTCAACAAGGACCAGCTCAAGCTTTACACGCTCGTCTGGCAGCGCTTTGCCGCCAGCCAGATGACGCCGGCCATCTACGACACGATGGCAATCGCCATCAAGGCCGGCGACCGCTATGACCTGCGCGCCAACGGTTCCCGCCTCAAGTTCGCCGGTTTCACGAAAGTCTACGCCGGTGCTGAGACGACGAAGAAGGAAAAAGACGTCCTCTTGCCGGAGCTTGAAGAAGGCGATGTCCTGAACATCGCCAAGACGCTGCCGCAGCAGCACTTCACAGAGCCGCCGCCGCGCTACAACGATGCCTCGCTCGTCAAGACGCTCGAGGAGAAGGAGATCGGCCGCCCGAGCACGTACGCGCCGATCATCGAGACGATCCAGGCGCGCGGTTACGTCCAGCGCATCGACAAGCACTTCCAGCCGACGGAGCTCGGCTTCGTCGTCGTCGACATGCTCGAGGAGTACTTCAAAGACATCGTCGATGTCAAGTTCACGGCCAATCTCGAGAACGAGCTCGATGAGATCGCCGAGGGCAAGGTCCACAAGAACCAGCTGCTGCGGGAGTTCTACGGTCCGTTCGAGCAGACGCTCGAGAAGGCCGACGAGGCCATCGGCCACGTCGAACTGCCCGTAGAGGTGTCGGACGTCCGCTGTGAGCACTGCGGCCGCTTGATGGTCATCAAGCAGGGACGCTACGGCAAGTTCCTCGCCTGCCCGGGCTTCCCGGAATGCCGCAACACGAAGCCGCTCTTGAAAGATACAGGTGTCAAGTGTCCGAAGTGCGGCGGCAAGATCGTCGAGCGCCGCACGCGCCGCGGGCGCACATTCTATGGCTGCGAGAACTATCCGGACTGTGATTACACGACCTGGGATACGCCGCAACAGCAGAAGTGCGAGAAATGCGGTGCCTTCCTCTTGAAGCATCATTTCAAGAACGGGCGCGGCATGCTCTACTGCAGCAATGATGCTTGCGAGACGCGCATCAACCACCCCATCAACAAGGAACTCGAGAAGATGCGCGAGCGCGCCGAAGCCAAGCGCAAGCGCGAGGCGGAGAAGGCGGCAGCTGAAGCCGCAGAACAATCGGCAGAGACGGCGGGAGCGCCCGCTAAGAAGGAGAATCCATGAAAAAAGTCATCATAGTCGGCGCCGGCCTGGCCGGCAGCGAGGCCGCCTGGCAGGCAGCCAGACAAGGTGCGGAAGTCACGCTCTACGAGATGCGTCCCGAGAAGTCGACGCCGGCGCACAAGACGGCCGGCTTTGCCGAGCTCGTCTGCAGCAATTCGCTGCGCGGCGCGGGCCTCGAGAATGCAGTCGGCGTGCTCAAGGAAGAGATGCGCCGCCTTGGCTCCATCATCATGGAGGCAGCCGATGCGACGCGTGTGCCCGCCGGCGGTGCGCTCGCTGTCGACCGCCACGGTTTCAGCGACTACGTGACCGAGAAGGTCACGAACCACCCGCAGATCACAGTCGTGCATGAAGAAGTGCCGAAGATCCCGATGGAAGAGGATGCTGTGACGATCGTGGCGAGCGGCCCCTTGACGGCCGGCAGCCTTGCCGACGATATCGCCGCGCGCACGGGCAACGACTCGCTGTATTTCTACGACGCCGCTGCGCCGATCGTCAGCCTCGAGTCGGTCGACATGACGAAGGCATACCGCGCCTCGCGCTATGGCAAGGGCGAGGCTGCCTACATCAACTGCCCGATGACAAAGGAAGAGTACGAGGCGTTCTGGCATGAGCTCGTGACGGCGGAGAAGGCGCCGACGAAGGACTTCGAGAAGGAGAAGTTCTTCGAGGGCTGCATGCCGGTCGAAGTCATGGCGAGCCGCGGCATCGACACGCTGCTCTACGGCCCGCTGAAGCCCGTCGGACTCGAGCACCCCGTGACGGGGGTGCGCCCCTATGCCGTCGTGCAGCTGCGCCAGGACAATGCGGGCGCGACGCTCTACAACATCGTCGGCTTCCAGACGCATCTCAAGTGGCCGGAACAGCGCCGCGTCTTCGGCATGATCCCCGGCCTCGAGCACGCGGAGTTCCTGCGCTACGGCGTCATGCACCGCAACACCTTCCTGAACTCGCCGCGCCACATGCGCCCGACGCTGCAGCTTCGAGGCGAGGACCATCTGCTCTTTGCCGGTCAGATGACGGGCGTCGAGGGCTACATCGAGTCGGCCTCATCGGGCCTTGTAGCCGGCGTCAATGCGGCGCGCATAGCGCGCGGTGAGCAGCCGCTCGTCTTCCCGGAGGAGAGTTGCCACGGCGCGCTCTGCCACTACATCACGACGAGCGAGGCCAAGCACTTCCAGCCGATGAATGTCAACTTCGGCATCCTGCCGCCCGTCGAGATTCGCGATGCCAATGGGCGCCGCATCCGCGACAAGAAACAGAAGAAACAGCTGCTAGCCGAGAAAGCTCTGGCAGCGATCGAGGCGTTCAAACCGCAGATCTTTGGCTGCTGATAAAAGCGATTACCCAGAAATGAGGGATTATATATGAGTACAGAATTACAGTTCCATGCGACGACCATCTGTGCCGTGCGCAAGGATGGCAAGACGGCCATCGCAGGCGACGGCCAGGTGACGTTCGGCCAGAACACGATCATGAAGTCGACGGCCCGCAAGGTCCGCCGCATCTACCACGGCCGCGTGCTGGCCGGCTTTGCCGGCTCCGTTGCCGACGCGTTCACGCTGTTCGAGAAATTCGAGGCCAAGCTCGAGACTTACAACGGCAACTTGCAGCGTGCGGCTGTCGAGCTCGCTAAGGAGTGGCGCACCGACAAGATGATGGGCAAGCTCGAGGCCCTGCTGCTCGTGGCCGACAAGAGCACGCTCCTGATGCTATCCGGCAACGGCGAGGTCATCGAGCCGGACGGCGATGTCGCTGCCATCGGCTCGGGCGGCTTCTTCGCCCTCTCGGCAGCGCGTGCCCTCGTCAAGCACACCGACATGGAGGCGAAGGACATCGCGAAGGAGGCGCTGTTGATCGCGGCCGATATCTGCGTCTACACGAATCACAATATCAGAGTGGAGGAACTTGACTGATGGAGAACCGTATCGAAAGTATCGGCGTCAACGAACAGACGCCGCGCGAGATTGTAGAAGAGCTTGACCGCTACATCGTCGGACAGGATGAGGCGAAGCGCTCTGTGGCCATCGCCCTGCGCAACCGCTGGCGCAGCCGTCAGCTCACGGGAGCCATGAGGGAAGAGGTCATCCCGAAGAACATCATGATGATTGGCTCGACGGGCGTCGGCAAGACGGAGATCGCCCGCCGCCTCGCGAAGCTCGTCCGCGCACCGTTCATCAAGGTCGAGGCGACGAAGTTCACGGAGGTCGGCTACGTCGGCCGCGATGTCGAATCGATCATCCGTGACCTGACCGAGGCCGCTGTGCGCATGATCCGCCAGGAGCGCCTCGAAGACGTGCAGGACAAGGCGAAAGAGCAGGCAGAAGAGCGCATCCTCGATGTCTTTGTGCCAGAGCCGAAGAAATCACAGAACCCGCTCGGCCGCCTCTTCGGCGGCGATGATGAGGAAGAGAAGGACAAGCCGGCGGACGAGCCGAAGAAGTATCAGGCCGGCCGCGAATGGGTCCGCAAGCGCCTGGAGAAGGGCGAGCTCGAAGACGAGCTCATCGAGATCGATGTCGAGGAGTCGCGCCGTCCGATGGTCGGCATGTTCTCGGGCTCGAGCCTCGAGGGCATGGGCGACAACCTGCAGGATATGATCGGCAACATCATGCCGAAGCGCCACAAGAAGCGCAAAGTCACGGTCGCGCAGGCCCGCAAGATCTTCACGCAGGAAGAGGCCGGCAAGCTCATCGATATGGAAGCTGTTGCGGAAGAGGCTGTCAAGGTCACGGAGTACAGCGGCATCGTCTTCCTCGATGAGATTGATAAAGTCGCGGTCAAGGGCAACAGCTCGGGTGCTGACGTCTCGCGCGAAGGCGTGCAGCGCGACATCCTGCCAATCGTCGAAGGTTCGCAGGTCTCGACGAAGTATGGCCCGGTCCGCACGGACCACATCCTCTTCATCGCAGCCGGCGCCTTCCACATGGCGAAGCCTTCGGACCTCATCCCGGAGCTCCAGGGCCGCTTCCCGATCCGCGTCGAGCTCAAGTCGCTGCGCAAGGAGGATTTCGAGCGCATCCTGACGGAGCCGCAGAACGCCCTTATCAAGCAGTACGAAGCGCTGCTTGCGACGGAGGGGCTCACGCTCTCCTTCAAGCCGGATGCCATCAGCCGTATCGCCGAGCTCGCCTGCGACGTCAATGAGCAGGCCGAAGATATCGGCGCCCGCCGCCTGCACACGTTGCTCGAGAAAGTCCTCGAGGACATCAGCTTCCGCGCGCCGGAGCTCACCGACAAGGATGTCGTCATCGATGCCGATTACGTTAACGAGCGCCTGGCCGACATCGTGATCAACCGCGACCTCTCGCAGTTCATCCTCTGATACAGGTCCGTCAGGTAAGCAGGGTACAGGATTGCCTGTATCCTGCTTGCTTTTTATTGCGGTGCGCATCTCATTGGCCAGAATTCGCGAAAAAAATAAAAAAATCAGCAGATTCTCTTTGACTATTTTGAAAAGTATGATAAACTAAAGGTGTTCAAAAATAAAACTTTCGGAATTCATTCGTCAAGAGATCAAAGGAGCGTATACCATGGCATCTTTACTAGAAAAAACCCGCAAGATCAATCGTCTGCTTCAGCGTTCTGAAAATGTAGAATATGATGGCATCTCGCGTGTCCTCAGCAATGTCCTGAATGCAAATGTCTATATCACCAACAAGAAGGGCAAGATTTACGGCTATGCCTTTGTCGACGATTTTGAATGCGATCTCATGATCGACAAGGTCATCGACCAGGGCGAGTTCCCGAAGCACTATGTCAACTGGCTCATGCGCATGGATGAGACGTGTGCCAACCTGCGCTCGAAAACGGGCATGTGCGCCTATGAAGAGAATACGAAGTGCCTCTTCAACGGCAAGAACACGACGGTTGTGCCGATCTACGGCGTCGGCGAGCGCATCGGCACGCTGATCGTCGCCAAGTATGACGAAGAGTTCGATGACGATGACCTGCTGCTCTGCGAGTACGGCGCGACGGTCGTCGGCATGGAGATGCTGCGCGACCACGCCGAGAAGATTGAGATTGAGGCGCGCAAGAAAGCGACGGTCCAGATTGCCATCAACACGCTGTCCTTCTCGGAACGCAAGGCTGCTTATGCCATTCTCTCGGCACTCGACAGCACGGAAGGCCTGCTCGTCGCCTCGAAAATCGCGGACCAGGTCAAGATCACGCGCTCGGTCATCGTCAATGCCCTGCGCAAGTTCGAGTCGGCCGGCGTCATCTCGTCGAAGTCGCTCGGCATGAAGGGCACCTACATCAAGGTCCTCAACGAGTACCTGCTCGACGAGGTCCAGAAGCTCCGCAACGAGTGAACTCGCATGAGATAAACAACGAAAAAGAGGAACCCGTCTGGGTTCCTCTTTTTCGTTGCCGGATGATGTTCAGGCATTTGAGAGCTGCTTGAATTCCTCGAGCTTCTTGAGGGCAGCGCCCGACGCGATCATCTGGCGGGCAACCTCGATGCCCTCGGCGATGTTTTTAGCCTTGCCGCCCACGTAGATCGCGGCACCGGCATTGAGCAGGACGATGTCGGTCTTCGGTCCCTGGGCACCCTTGAGGATGGCGAGCGTGACGGCTGCGTTCTCAGCCGGATCGCCGCCGCGGATGTCATCCTTCGTGCAGCGCGTGAAGCCAAAGTCCTCCGGCTTCAGCGTGTAGCGGCGATACCAGCCGTCCTTGAATTCGCAGACGCTCGTCGGAGCGCTCATCGAGAATTCGTCGAGGCAGTCCTGGCCGTAGATGACCATGCCGCTCTTGACGCCGAGCGTCAGCAGGACGTTGGCGAGCGGCTCGAGCAGGTACTCATCGTAGACGCCGAGGATCATGCGCGTCGGATGTGCCGGGTTCGTCAGAGGGCCGAGGATGTTGAAGACGGTGCGGATGCCGAGTTCCTTGCGGATGGCGCCGACGTACTTCATCGAGGCGTGGTACTTCTGGGCGAACATGAAGCAGATGCCAATCTTCTCGAGCTCCTCGACGACTTTAGCGGGCGGCTGGTCGAGGTTGACGCCGAGCGCTTCGAGGCAGTCGGCGGCACCGCACTTCGAGGAAGCGGCGCGGTTGCCGTGCTTGGCGACTTTGACGCCTGCTGCGGCGATGATCATGGCTGCTGTCGTCGAGATGTTGATGCTGTGCGCGTGGTCGCCGCCCGTGCCGACGATGTCGAGCACATCCATCGCATGCTCGACCTTGAGCGCATGGTCGCGCATGGCCATGGCCGAGCCCGATATTTCATCGATCGTCTCCGCCTTCGTGCTCTTCGTCGAGAGAGCTGCGAGATAGGCGGCATTCTGGACCTGTGTCGTCTCGCCGTTCATGATCTCATTCATGACGGTGTAGGCTTCGTCGTAAGTGAGATCCTGTTTGCTGACGATCTTCTCAATGGCTTCTTTGATCATAGGGAACCCTCCTGTAGGCAATGATTCGTATGATAGCGTGATGATAAAAGATTCGGCATGACTAACGTTAGCATCCAATTGTAAAGTTGTCAACGTCTCTTCCGCCCTCCTGACGCAATGCCTCCAAAATTTTTGGCGGATGCGTTGACAAGGCAGCGATAAGTCATTATAATAGTAAAGTACGTAATAACGGGATGTAGCGCAGTTTGGTAGCGCGCCTGCTTTGGGAGCAGGATGTCGCAGGTTCGAATCCTGTCATCCCGACCATCCATATGCGTCTGTAGCTCAGCTGGATAGAGCAACGGCCTTCTAAGCCGTGGGTCGCGGGTTCGAATCTTGCCAGACGCACCATTTGAGAGAGATGCTCCGGTTCGCCGGAGCTTTTTTGTTGGGCTTTTCCACCTGAGCGTGAAGTTTGTCTTGCTATCGGGGATTATCTGTGTTATACTAGACATATGTGAATTGCATAGGGGAATTTTAGGCGGAGTCTGTTCAAATAGAGGCTCCGTCTATTTTATTGCAGGCACATGGGGAAGAAGGAAGAACGCCATTCATCAAGGAGGAACTTTATGGAAACACTAGCTGCCATTATCTTTGTGCTGATGTACATGCTGATCGTCTCAGAGAAGGTCCATCGCACGATCGTCGCCATGATGGGCGCCATCATCATGATCATTGCAGGCATCATGCCAGTGGACACGGCCCTGCATCACATCGACTTCAACACGCTCGGCCTGCTCATCGGCATGATGATCCTCGTCAGCGTCACGGCCAAGACGGGGCTTTTCGATTACGTTGCCATCAAGACGGCGAAGGCCGCGAAGGCGCAGCCGCGCCGCCTGCTCATCTACCTCGGCATCATCACGGCTGTCTTCTCGGCTTTCCTCGACAATGTGACGACGGTCCTCTTGATGGTCCCCGTCACCTTCGCCATCACCAATAAGCTGCACATCCCTGTCGTGCCGTTCCTGCTCACGCAGATTCTCGCCTCGAATATCGGCGGCACGGCGACGCTGATCGGCGACCCGCCGAACATCATGATCGGCAGTGCCGTCAAGGAACTGACCTTTGTCGCCTTCATCGAGAACCTCACGCCGGTCGTCATCCTCTGCATGGTGGCAGTCCTCTTCGTCATGAACGTCCTCTACCGCAAGCAGATGGTCACGAAGCCGGAGCTGCAGGCGGAGATCATGCAGATGGATGAGACGAAATCTCTGAAGGACCGCAAGCTGCTCGCGCGCTCGCTCTTCGTGCTCGGCCTGACGATCCTCGGCTTCTTCACGCATTCCTTCACGCATATCGAGTCGTCTGTCGTCGCGCTCTTTGGCGCCTTCCTGCTGCTGTTCCTCGAGGGCGGCAGCCAGCACGCCGTCGACTTCTCGATGCGCAAGGTCGAGTGGGCGACGATCTTCTTCTTCATCGGCCTCTTCGTCGCAGTCGGCGGCCTCAGCGAGACGGGCGTTATCCGCGACCTCGCGACGAAGGCCGTGGCACTCACGGAAAGCGATGTGACGAAGACGTCGCTGCTCGTTCTCTGGCTCTCGGCACTCGTCTCCTCGGTCCTCGACAACATCCCGTTCGTCGCGACGATGATCCCCTTGATCCAGAACATGGGCGCGATGGGGGTAGACAATCTCGAGCCGGTCTGGTGGAGCCTCTCTCTTGGCGCCTGCCTCGGCGGCAACGGTACGCTCGTCGGTGCTTCGGCAAACCTCATCGTCGCTGGCATGGCGGCGGACCGCGGCGTTAAGATCTCGTTCCTGAACTACTTCAAGATCAGCTTCCCGATCATGATCATGACGATTGCGATCTCGACAATCTACGTCTACCTGCGCTATCTGCTCTGACCGGTATCGGAGCGGGAACGGATACAGATACGGCATATGAGCCGGCCCTCTCGGGGGCCGGCTTTTGCATGCAGGGAAGTTTTGGCAGCTGGCAGGATTTCTGGACTGCAGCAAGAATAAATAAAGTAGTAAACATTTTTTTGTTTGGAGGGGTTCTCTTGTCTAAGTTTGGTGGACGTGGATATGGCATGTGTATCCTGTTCGTGATCATCGGTGCAATCCTCGGCGGCATCCTCGGTGAGCTCTTGAAGAATGTGCCGTCGCTAGAAGGCGTCATGCCCTACCTCGTGACGACGTTCCCGGTCTTCGATATGGCACCTGTGACAATCGACCTCTACGTGACCCGGCTGACGGTCGGCCTCGCCTTCATGCCCAATCTCATGAGCATGCTCGGCATCGTCGTGGCCATCGCTCTCTACCGCCGCTACTGAGATCGCATTGAGATGATTTGAGAAAGGAAGGATACCATGTTTATTCTGGCATCTGCGTCGCCGCGCCGCAGGGAACTCCTGCAGCAGATCGACGCCAGCTTTGAAGTGAAGGTCAGTTCCGTGGAAGAAGTGACTGGCGGCAATCTGGCACCTGCTGAGATCGTAGTGGAAAACGCCGTCCGCAAGGCAAAGGCTGTGGCAGAGGCTTTCCCGGGGTATGCCGTGCTCGGGGCCGACACCATCGTCTTCCTAGACGGCAGAGTGTATGGCAAGCCGAAGGACGGCGAAGAGGCAAAGGCGATGCTGCGGGCGCTGGCTGGCAGGGAGCATGAGGTCGCGACGGGCATCGCCTGGGTCCATGCGGGCGAGGTCTTCACGGATGTCGAGACGACGCGCGTCTTCTTTGCCCCGCTGACGGAGGAAGCAATCGATGCGTACGTGAAGACAGGAGAGCCGCTCGACAAGGCGGGTGCCTATGCCATCCAGGGCCGGGCGGCGCAGTTCATCGAGTCGATTGAGGGCTCGTTCTCCAACGTCGTGGGGCTTCCCCTCTACGCAGTCTGCCGGCTTGCCGGAAAGGCAGGCGTGAATCTCTATGACAATCATGGTTCGAGATCTACCGATGGAGGAGCGACCGCGTGAGAAGCTCATCGCCTACGGGCCGGAGTCACTGAGCAATGCGGAACTTCTCGCTGTGCTGCTGCACACGGGGACGCGGGAGCAGTCGGTCCTGCACCTCGCGGAATCCGTGCTCGGCAAATTCAAGGAGCGGGGCATCACGTCCATCGTGCACACGACGGTGGCTGACCTCGCGGGCATCCACGGCATCGGCCCGTCAAAGGCCGCGAGCATCCTGGCTGCTGTCGAGCTCGGCCGGCGTCTCGCGAAGAAGGCGGCTGAGAAGGTCCACATTGTCCATGGCCCCGAGGATGCGGCGCACTTTGCCATGCCGCACCTCTGCTATGAGCAGAAGGAGCACTTTGCCGTGCTGCTGCTCAACACGAAGAACCACATCCTCGGCCTGCGCGATGTCTCAATAGGCAGTCTGTCGGCTTCCGTCGTGCACCCGCGCGAGGTATTCGCGATGGCCATCCGCTACGCGGCCGCCTCGATGATCCTAGTGCACAACCATCCGAGCGGGGATCCGAATCCGAGCCGCGAGGACATCGCCATCACGGACCGGCTCGTCAAGGCGGGGCGGATTCTCGACATTCCTGTCCTCGACCACATCATCCTCGGGGACAATCGCTTCCTGAGTCTGAAGGAAAAAGGCATGATTTCCTGAATAATTCTTGACGTTCCTCTATTTTGCCGTTACAATCCAGTATGAGATGTGGTACAATGATATGTATTGTTTCGATAAGGAAATTCTGAAGGGAGTTTATCAGTAAAATGTGGAGTCTTTTTGGTGGTTTATCTCACGATATGGGTATTGACCTCGGCACGGCCAATACGCTCGTCCATGTGAAAGGCAGGGGGATTGTCCTGCGCGAGCCTTCTGTTGTCGCCATAAAGAGTGATACGGGAGACGTCTTGGCTGTCGGTGATGAGGCCAAGCAGATGATCGGCCGCACGCCGGGCAACATCGTCGCGATCCGTCCGATGAAGGACGGCGTCATCGCGGACTTCGATGTGACGCAGGCCATGCTCAAGTATTTCATCCGCAAGGCGATGAACACGAAGTCGTTCGTGCGCCCGCGCGTCGTCGTAGGCGTTCCTTCCGGTGTGACGGAAGTCGAGAAGCGTGCTGTCATCGACGCGGCACAGCAGGCTGGTGCGCGCGAAGCATACCTCATCGAAGAGCCGATGGCTGCAGCCATCGGTGCTGGCCTTCCGGTCGAAGAGGCGACGGGCAATATGGTCGTCGATATCGGCGGCGGTACGACGGAGATCGCCGTCATCTCGCTCGGCGGCATCGTCACGAGCCGCTCCATCCGCATCGGCGGCGATGAGATGGATTCGGCCATCGTCCAGTACATCAAGCGCATGTACAACCTCATGATCGGCGAGCGCACGGCTGAGGAGATCAAGATCAACATCGGCACGGCCATTGTGACGCCGGAGACGGACACGTCGATGGACATCCGCGGCCGTGACCTCGTCAGCGGCCTGCCGAAGACGATCACGATCCAGGCCAAGGAAATCCGCGAGGCTCTCGGCGAGCCAATCTACAAGATCGTCGATGCCGTCAAGGCGACGCTCGAGAAGACGCCGCCAGAACTCGCAGCCGATGTCATGGATCACGGCATCATGATGACGGGTGGCGGCGCACTCCTCAAGAACCTCGACCAGCTGCTTGCCCATGAGACGGGCATGCCGGTCCTCGTGGCCGAAGATCCCCTGTCCTGTGTCGGTGAAGGCACGGGCAAGTCGCTTGAGAACATCGAGCTCCTCAAGCGCGTCGTCATGACTTCAAAGAAGCTGAGACAGTGATGAGTGGAAAGTACAGAAGGAACAACAACAAGGGGACGGGCAAGAAGATCCTGATCCTGATCTTCGTGCTCATCAGCCTCTTCTGCATCATCTTCTTCGCGGCGCGCGGGCGCTTCAAGGTCCCCGTCGCCCAGCAGGTCGTGTCCGTTGTGCTCACGCCGTTCCAGGGTGCGATCTCATGGGTCGGCAGCCAGCTCAACTACGTGACGAGCAACATCTGGGAGCTCGCCACGATGCACGAGCAGAACAAGATGTTGCGCAATGAAGTCGAGCAGCTGCGCATCCAGAACCTCCACGCGAGTGAGTACGATGCGGAGAACCAGCGCCTGCGCGCACTGCTCGGCTACAAGCAGACGGCGACGCAGTTCGACCTCGTCGCCGCCAGGGTCATCGGCCGCGAGTCGGCCACTTGGTCGAGCGTCATCGAGATCAATCGCGGCACGCGTGACGGCGTTGACGTCGACATGGCCGTCGTGACGGAGAAAGGGCTCGTCGGCCATGTCATCGAGGCCGGCCCGACGTCAGCAAAGGTCCAGCTCCTGCTCGACCCGCGCTCGTCGGTCGGCACGCTTGTCCAGCGCGCCGACTCCCGCGTCGCCGGCATTGTCGAGGGTGATATGGACAACCCGACCATGCCGCGCATGGTCAACATCCCGAAGACGTCTGATGTCGATGAGGGCGATGTCGTCGTGACCTCCGGCTTCGGCGGGATCTACCCGAAGGGGCTCAACGTCGGCACTGTCGCAGAGATGCGCAACGATGAGGGCGGCCTCCTGAAGATCGCTGTGCTCGAACCGGCCGTCGACTTCCAGAAACTCGAGGATGTCATGGTCATCACGGCTTCCCGCGAGGCTCCGCCCGAGCCTTTAAAGACGCCGATGCAGACGCCGGGCACGGAGACGGATCCGGCAGCCCAGGCGGCGGAACAGGCCGCTGCTGCAAATGGCGATGCGGACAGCTCGTCTGATTCTTCCAGCTCGTCTAGCTCGGATGGCAGCGCGGACAGCGGGGAGGGGAGCGCACAATGAAGAATGTAGGCGCAACCGCGTTACTCGTCATCATCCTCTACGCGCTCCAGACTTCCATCTTGCCGCTCATCGCTTACCACGGCGTGACGGCTGATCTCATGCTGCTCTTCGTCACCTCGACGGCGTTCCTCAAGGGGGCGCGCGTCGGCGCGCTCTCGGGCTTTGCCGTCGGTGTGCTGCAGGACATCGCGAGTGGGACGTTCTTGGGCGTGAATGCGTTCACACGCGTCCTCATCGGCTTCTGCGTCGGCAAGTTCTCCGACCAGGTCTTCAAGGAGCAGGTCTTCCTGCCGGTATTCGCGTCTTTGCTGGTGACGACAGTGAACTATTTTATTTTGGCGTTACTTATGATATTATTAGGGTATCGCTTTAATCTGATGGGCCACATGCAGTACACGCTGCTGCCGATGCTCATCTATCAGCTGGCATTCGCTTACCCGGTCCATCATCTGGCCTACGAGCTCGACAAGCGGTACGGGAAAAAAGCATGACAGCAGCCTCTCTGGGGCAGCAGACGTTTTGGCAATGATTAAGGCACCTTGCGGGGTGCCTTTCGTTATGGGAGAGATTCGATTTTGGATAATGATGAAATCAACAGCAGATTACGGACATTGATGATCATATCGGTCCTGGTCATTGCCGTTCTCATCGGGCGGGCTGCCTACCTGCAAATCTACCAGGGGGAGTACTACGCGGGCCTCGCGGACGGCAACCGCATCCGCATCGTGCCGTCGATGGCGCCGCGCGGCACGTTCTACGACCGCAACGGCGAGTTGCTCGTCACGAATCGCCCGGGCTTCTCCGTTTCACTTCTGCCGCTGACAGCGCCGATCTCGGACGATGTCATCGCGCGTCTCTCAGATCTCCTGAAGGTGCCGACGGACGAGATCAAGACGAAGATTGCCGGTCACAGCGGCTTCAATCCCATCCGCATCAAGACGGATGTCACGCCGGACATCGTCTCAATCATCGAGGAGCAGAAGAGCCAGTACCCTGGTGTCGTCATCGAGGTCACGCCAATCCGCGACTACATCCTCAAGCAGGAAGGCGCGCACACCTTTGGCTACGTCAGTGAGATCAACGACACCGAGCTCGAGAAGATGAAGGACGAGGGCTACAAGTCCGGCGACATCATCGGCAAATTCGGCATCGAGAAGATCTACGACAAGGAGCTGCGCGGCGAGAACGGTGGCCAGCAGGTCGAGGTCGACGTGTCGGGCAAGCCCGTGCAGATTCTCGGCCGCAAGGAGCCGGTGCCGGGCGATGACCTCGAGCTCACGATCGACATCAAACTGCAGCAGGCGGCCGAGAAGGCCGTTGACGAACAGCTCACGCAGATTGGCGCCCATGCAGCGGCCGCCGTCGTCATGAATCCGCAGACGGGCGAGATTCTCGCGATGGTCAGCCGCCCGGCCTTCGACCCGAACCTCTTTGCGCACGGCATCTCGTCGAAGGACTGGAATCAGCTCAACAACAATCCGTATCACCCGATGGACAACAAGACCATCACGGGTGAGTATCCGCCGGGCTCGACTTTCAAGATTGTCACGGGTACGGCTGCCCTGACGGAGGGCGTCGTCACGCCGGACGAGCAGATCTTCGACTCTGGCCACCACTGGATCATCCCGAAGGGCAACGCCGACGGCGAGGCGCTCGGCTGGCTGAATTTCCGCTCGGCCCTCGCGCACTCGGATAACGTCTACTTCTACGAGATGGGCAACCGCCTCGGCATCGACCGCCTCGAAAAGTACGCGCGCATGTTCGGTCTGGGCGCGAAGACGGGCATCGACCTGCCGTACGAGGCATCGGGTCTCGTCGCCAACCGCCGCTACAAGGAGAAGAACTTTGATGACGGCGAATGGTATCTGTCGGAGACATTTGATGCGGCCATCGGCCAGGGCTTCAACCTTGTGACGCCGCTGCAGGCGGCCATGGTCATGGGCGAGATCGCAGCTGACGGCAAGCGCTACAAGCCGCATGTCGTCAACCGCATCATCGCGCCGGACGGCAGTGTCGTCAAGGACTTCCAGCCGGAACTCCTGTCGCAGCTCGACGTTCCGGAAGAGGACATCAAGCTCGTCCAGGACGGCCTGCACGATGTCACGAAGTACGGCACGGCAGCTTCGAGCTTCCGTGGCTTCACGGTCGACATCGCCGGCAAGACGGGTACGGCCGAGAACTCACAGGGACGCGATCACGGCTGGTTCGTCGCCTACGGCCCGTTCGACAATCCGAATGTCGTCGTGGCCGTCATCGTCGAGAACGGCGGCTACGGTTCCCAGTCGGCCGTGCCGATCGGGCGCAAGATCCTCGAGGCAGCCTTTGGCCTCAACCAGGACGGCGGCGATAAGAAGTGATGAGCGGTCGTAAGGTCATGAAGGTCGTAAGATAGAGAGGAGAATCGGCAGTCATTATGCATGATGAGATTGTGAAGATCAAGGGCGGGAGAAAAGGGCTGCAGCTGAGTTTTGCAGAGGGCGCCTCTTTTGATGACATCTGGAAGCACATCGAGCAGAAGCTCGAGTCCGGCTCCGGCTTTTTCCTGCGCGGCACACTCGTGCTCGTGCCGCGTGAGCGCTTCCTCAAGGAGGAGTTCGTGAAGCTCCAGAAGCTTTTCCACGAGCATGGCCTGATCTGCAGGACGATGGGGGAAGAGCCTGAGGAAGAGCCAGCAGCTCCGGCCGCCAAGAAGCAGAAGGCCGCTTCATCTGCTGCCCGCAAGAAGGACCCGCATGTGCAGGAGATGGTCGTGGTCAACCGCACGCTGCGCGGCGGCCAGGAGATCCGCACGGAGAGCTCCGTGCTCGTCTGCGGCAACGTCAATCCCGGCGCGCAGATCATCGCAGGCGGCAGCATCGACATCCGCGGCACGTGCCGCGGCCTCGTGCATGCTGGCGCGTCAGGCGATACGGATTCCTTTATCATCGCCGATCACCTGATGCCGACGCAGATCCGCATCGCGAATCTCATCGCGCGCTCGCCGGACCACATGGAGATGACGGAGCGCGCCGAGCGCGCTTCGATAAAAGATGGGCAGATTGTCATCGAACCGATAGAAAGGTAGGAATAAGGGGTATGAGCAAAGTTTATGTAATCACTTCGGGCAAGGGCGGTGTCGGCAAGACGACGACGACGGCAAACCTCGGCGTCGGCCTCGCCATGCGCGGCAAGAAAGTCGTTCTCGTCGACACGGATACGGGCCTGCGCAATCTCGATCTGCTCCTCGGCCTCGAGAACCGCATCATGTACGACCTCATCGATGTGGCAGAAGGCCGCGTGCCCTGCAAGAAGGCCCTCGTGCGCCACAAGAAGTATGAGAGCCTCTTCCTGCTGCCGACCTCCCAGGTCAAGGACAAGACGAGCGTCAACCCAGAGCAGCTCGTCAAGCTCTGCGAGGACCTGCGCAAGGAGTTCGACTTCATCCTCATCGACTGCCCCGCCGGTATCGAGCAGGGCTTCAAGACGGCCATCGCCGCCGCTGACACGGCCATCGTCGTGACGATGCCGGAAATCTCGGCTGTCCGCGATGCCGACAAGATCATCGGTGAGCTCTCGCGCGCCGACAAGGAGGACATCAAGCTCATCGTCAACCGCATCCGCCCGCAGATGGTCGAGAGCGGTGACATGCTCGACATGAACGATATCAACGACATCCTCTCGATCGACTGTATCGGTCAGGTGCCGGACGACGAGATGGTCGTCACGAGCACCAATAAGGGCGAGCCTTGCATCACGATGGAGCACTCGCTTGCAGGACAGGCCTACCGCAACATCGTTGGCCGCATCTGCGGCGAGGACATCCCCTTCATGGAATTCCCGAAGGAGGGCTTCTTCCAGAGGCTCAAGCGCCGCGTATTTGGAGCATAAGGAGGGAAAGGCATGCTGGATTTGGTCAAGAAGATTTTTGGCAAGAAAGAGAGATCGGGGCAGATCGCGCATGACCGCCTCAAGGTCGTGCTGATCCATGACCGCGCCAATGTCTCGCCAGAAGTCATGGACAACCTCAAGAATGACATCATCAAGGTCATCTCGAATTACATGGATATCAATCAGAAGGATATGGATATCTCGCTTGAGAACGACGACAACTCCGTTGCCCTCGTCGCGAATATCCCGGTCAACCGCATGAAGCATGATGCGGGGAAGAAGTGAGAAGACGTACGGAATGATGAACAAACGTTATCTGCGCCGGACGGATTACATCCTCATTGCTGCGACGGCGGCCATTATCGTCATGAGCCTCGTCATCATCGGCAGTGCGACGCACATCAATACACCGAGTGAGGAACGCTACTGGTTTGTCCAGCGTCAGGGCATCTTTGCGCTCGTGAACGTCGCACTGGCGGCCTTCCTCATGAATTTTGACTACAAGGTCCTCGAAGGGTACGGCAACAAGCTCTACATCTTCAACCTGGTCCTGCTCGTGGCCGTCATGCTTGTCGGACAGTCGGCTCTTGGCGCCCAGCGCTGGATCACGATCGGCCCGATCAGCATCCAGCCGTCTGAGTTCTCGAAGCTCATCATGATCATCTCGATCGCGACGATGCTCGACAATAAGGTCGGCCACCTCAACACGATACACGATCTCCTGCCCGTCGCGGCCTACGTCGGCGTGCCGTTCCTCTTGGTCCTCAAGCAGCCAGACCTCGGAACCTCGCTCGTATTCATGGCCATCTTCTTCGGCATGGTCTACGTCGCCGGCATCAACAGGAAGCTGCTCCTGGGCATCTTCGCTGCGGGCATCGCGGCCTTCCCGATCTTCTGGCACTTCCTCAAGGATTACCAGAAGATGCGCTTGACGGTCTTCATGAACCCGAACGTCGACCCCTTGGGCTCTGGCTACCACATCATCCAGTCCAAGATTGCCATCGGCTCGGGCATGCTGTTCGGCAAGGGACTCTTCGGCGGCACGCAGAGCCAGCTGAACTTCCTGCCGGAGAACCACACGGACTTCATCTTTGCCGTCGTGGGCGAGGAACTTGGCTTTATCGGCGTGGTATTCCTGCTCTTCTTGTACCTCATCGTGCTCTGGCGCGGCGTCGTGACGGCGCGCGATGCGGGTGACACATTCGGCCGCCTGCTGGCCACGGGCATCACCTCGATGCTGGCTTTCCACGTGCTCGTCAACGTCGGCATGACGATGGGCATCATGCCGGTCACGGGCATCCCGCTCCCGCTCATGAGCTACGGTGTCAGCTCGCTGACGACGAACATCATGTCCATCGCCATCCTGCTCAACATCGAGCGGCGCAAACAAAAACTTGTCTTTTAGATGGGCCAGAAGGCCCGGCCTTCCCTGTTTCGGTCCCGAGAGAGGGGAGGCTTTTTTTGAGATACGGAGGAAATCAATCAATGGTACGACTCGAACACGAAGTGCTGCAGTCCGTCCTGAAGCCGGCGCGCTACACGGGCGGCGAATGGAATGCCGTCATCAAAGACCACGCGGCTGTGGACTGCACCTGGGCGCTGGCCCTGCCAGATGTCTACGAGGTCGGCATGAGCAACCTCGGCCTCGCCATCCTGTACGAAGTGCTCAACCGGCGCGAGGACATCGCGGCAGAGCGCGTCTACGCGCCCTGGACGGACATGGAAGAAGAGATGCGCAAGCGCAAGATGCCGCTCTTCTCGCTCGAGACGAAGACGGAGATCTCAGCCTTCGACTTCGTCGGCTTCTCGCTCCAGTACGAGATGATCTACACGAATGTGCTCAACATGCTCGACCTTGCGGGCATCCCGCTCTTCGCGAAGGACCGCGGCGAAGCGATGCCGTTTGTCGTCGGCGGCGGCCCGTGCGTCTACAACGTCGAGCCGATTGCCGACTTCTTCGACTTCTTCATCGTCGGCGAGGGCGAAGAGGCAATCGTCGAAGTGTCGGACGCTTTCATGGCCTGGAAGAGAGAGGGGCGTCCGGGCGGCCGCAAGGGCTTTTTGCAGCGCCTGCTCGATGTCCCGGGCATCTACGTGCCGTCTTTCTACGAGCCGGAGTACGACGAAGAGGGCAACTACCGAGCCCTGCGCCCGCTTGTTGAGGCGGCCAAGCCCGTCATCTACAAGCGTGTCATCCGTGATATGGACGATGCTATCTCGGTCGAGCATCCCGTCGTGCCGTACATGGACATCGTGCACAACCGCATCATGCTCGAGCTCTTCCGCGGCTGCTCGCGCGGCTGCCGCTTCTGCCAGGCGGGCATCTGCTACCGCCCGGCCCGCGAGCGCACGGAGGAGAACCTGCGCAAGATGGCCCGCGGCCTCGTCGATGCGACGGGCTACGACGAGATGAGCCTGACCTCGCTGTCGTCGGCCGATTACTCCTGCCTCGGCCGACTCGTCGATGACCTCATGGCGGACTTCCGCGACGAGAAGGTCAGCTTCTCCCTGCCGTCCCTGCGCATCGACAGCTTCTCCATCGACCTCGCCCACAAGATGCAGCAGGTGAGGAAGTCTGGCCTGACCTTCGCGCCGGAAGCGGGCACGCAGCGCCTGCGCGACGTCATCAACAAGGGCGTGACGGAAGAGAACCTCATGAAGGCCTGCGGCGCTGCCTTCCGTCAGGGCTGGAAGCAGGTCAAGCTCTACTTCATGATGGGCTTGCCGACGGAGACGGACGAGGACGTCATCGGCATTGCCGAGCTCGCCAAGAAGGTCGTCGACCTCTACACCGAGATCAAGGGCAAGCGCGGCTGCAAGGTCACGATCTCCGTCGCCTGCTTCGTGCCGAAGCCGTACACGCCGTTCCAGTGGTTCGGCCAACTGCCCATCGAGGAGTTCCAGCGCCGCCAGCAGCTCCTCAAGGAGCACATCACGGACCGCGCCATCACCTTCAACTACCATGATGCGCGCCTCTCTGTCATCGAGGGCGTCTTCGCGCGCGGCGACCGCCGTCTCGCCAAGGTGCTTCATCAGGCTTGGCAGGATGGCGCGAAGTTCGACGGCTGGTCGGACCTCTACCGCGATGATGTCTGGCACGAGGCCTTCCGCAAGTGCGGCATCGACATGGGCTACTACAACATGCGCACGCGCAACTTCAACGAGCCGCTGCCGTGGCTCGTCACCTCGCCAGGCGTCAACCAGGAGTTCCTGCTGCGCGAGTGGCATCACGCGATGAACGCGAGCCTGACGGAAGACTGTCGCCGCGGCCGCTGCACGGCCTGCGGCATCTGCCCGAACCTCGGCGTGCACGTCATCGACTACAAGAAGCAGGAAGACGCGCGCCTCGAACAGGAAAATCAGGAAGCGCAGAGCGAGCAGGAAAAGAGGGCTGACGCAGCGAAACAGGAGAGCGAGCAGTCGCATGACCCGAAGGGCCCCGGCCGCCCGCGCACGCTCTACGCATGGCGCGCCGAGATCACGAAGGGAGAGGAGCTCCGCTACGTCTCGCATCTTGACTATGCGAACCTCTTCCTGCGCGCATTTGACCGCGCCAAGCTGCCGATGGCCTATTCTGAGGGCTTCAACCCGCACATGAAGGTGGCCTTCGCCTCGGCGCTCTCGCTCGGTGTCACGAGCGCCTCGGAGTACATGGACTTTGAGCTCACGAAGCCCTTATGCCAGCCCGAAATCTTCGATCGCCTGCAGAAGGAACTGCCGCCGGGCGCCAAGCTCTTGAAGCTGCGCGAGATCCGCGGCAAGCACAAGGCCCTGATGTCGGAGGCCGACGAGGCCATCTACACCCTGCGCGTGCCGTTTGCTGGCACCGAGGCGCAGGCAAAGGCGAGCATCGGCGCCTACAACAGGGCAGAGGAGGCCGTCTGGCACCGCGTGACGCCGAAGAAGACGCGCGACATCGAGACGAAGCAGTACATGAAGAAGCCGGTGGCCTTCCACATGGAAGATGGTGAGCTCCAGCTGACGATGGACATCGTCATCACGCAGTCGGGCAGCGTCAAGCCACTCGAAGTCCTCTCGCTGATCGCCAAGGATTTCGGGCTCGCGGTCAATCCGGCCGAGGCCCTCATCGAGCGCCAGGGCATTTTCGGCCACGGCAAGAAGCTCATTGACCTTGCCTGAGCACAGGCATTCACATCTGGGAATCGAAACATCAAGGATTGGAGTGAGGTGACGTTATGAGATCCATCATCGTGAATATGGTGCCAGAGGAGACTTGCATGGCCATCCTCGAGGACGGCGAGCTGCAGGCGGTGGAGATGGAGCGTTCCTCGCATTCGCATCTCGTCGGCAACATCTACAAGGGGCGCGTGCAGAACGTCCTGCCGGGCATGCAGGCCGCCTTTGTCGACATCGGCACCGGGAAGAACGCCTTCCTGTACATCGGCGACGGCCTGCCACACGAGACGATCGAGTCCATGCCGCAGAACGCGCGCATCCACATCGGGCAGAGCCTGCCCATCCAGATCGTCAAGGACGCCATCGGCACGAAGGGGCCGCGCGCGACGATGCACATCTCCCTGCCGGGGCGCAACGTCGTCTTGATGCCGACAGCCGCCTACATCGGCATGTCGCGGCGCATTGAGGACGAGGCGGAGCGTGCGCGCCTGCACGCGATCGCTGAGCGCATCTGCCCCAAGGGCATGGGGCTCATCATCCGCACGGTCGCCGCGGGCCAGAGCGAGGAGAACCTCGCCGCTGACGTGCGCTACCTCGTGCGGCTCTGGGAGTCCATCCTCGCGCGCTACAGGCTCAAGTCGAAGGGCTCCGCGCTCCTCTACCGCGACGCTGACCTCCTCATACGCCTTGTGCGCGACCGCTTCAGCGCAGATGTCGATGAGCTCGTTATCGACGACAAAGAGGCCTACCAGCGCGTCTGCAGTCTCGTCGAGGCTATCTCGCCGGAGCTCGTCGGCCGCATCCGCTATTACGAGGCGAAGACGCCGATATTCAAGGCGTACCACATCGAGGAGGAGATCGATAAGCTCGGTGCCCGCGAGGTCGAGCTCAAATCGGGCGGCTTCCTCGTCATCGATAAGACAGAAGCCCTGACCGTCATTGACGTCAACACGGGCAAGTACGTCGGCAAGACGAATCTCGGCGACACTGTCTACCAGACGAACCTCGAGGCCGCTGCCGAGATCCTCAAGCAGATTCGCCTGCGCGACATCGGAGGCATCATCATCGTCGACTTCATCGACATGGAGAAAGAGTCGCAGAAAGAAGAGCTGCTTGCCTACATGCGCGGGCAGGTCAAGCATGACCGCACGAAGACGAATATCGTCGATATCACGAGCCTCGGGCTCGTCGAGATCACGCGCAAGAAGACGCGCCAGAACATCGACAGCATCGTCTACAGCGAGTGTCCCATCTGCCACGGCCGCGGCCGCATCGAGTCGCCCGAGACCGTCGCCATCCGCATCAGCCGCGACATCCGCCGCATGGAGCGCAAATCCCACGCGCGCGAGGGCTATGAGATCGAAGTCCATGAGACCGTCGCCGAAGAGCTCCAGGCAAACCAGCTCATGATGAACCTCGCCGCCGAGTTCGGCACCGACATCAAAGTCACCGTCAAGCCCGGCATGCATCCCGAGAACTACACCATCCTTCAGCAGAGCTGAGTGATTTCCATCCCTGCCAAAGCCATGTTCCATGACATGACTCTGGCAGGGATGTTTCTTTTTATAGATTCTTGTCGATGTTGACTGAAATCATGAACAAATGCCACAAATGTCTTGCGGGGGGGACATTTATAGTATGATAGGACTTAGCAACACTTAATTAAACTGTAAGAGGTTTCTAAATCGTTGCTCAGAGCAAATGGTTTTATCGTTGACTATGGGGGAACCCCGGAAGAAAGGGCGATTCACATGAATCAAAGAAAAAAAGCCATGATGGCTGTCGCTGTGGGATTGGGGATGTCTGTATCCGCTGCCTTCTCGGCATCGGCCAGCGCAGCACCTGTCATGGATGTCTCTTCTGTTTCGATTGAAGGGAATCAGCATTGGAGCGAGGGCATGATCCGCCGCATGGTGCCGTCCCTGAACAAATCGCAGATCGACGTTGCGGAATTATCCAAAGAACTGCAGCTCGTCAATGACACGGGCGACGAGACGGCGAAGATCTTTCTAAGCAGCAAGGGCAGGCGCGAGGGCATCGACAGCGACCTCGCGGCCTTCCTCGACTACATCGAGTGCAAAGCGCCGAAAGGGAAATCAGGGCATCCCACAACATTTTGCATTGACCCATTTTTATCCTTGATAATAGGAAATCCTTATGTCGGTAATTAGCAGGATTATCCTACCAAAGTCCAGAATTAACGTATTGTTTTGAATAGACAAAAATCATAAAATTAAAGTAACGAATCAAGAGGCAAAGGAGGAGAAAATATGAAGTTCGGTAAAATAACCATGTTCCTGACCGCAGCGACTCTGGCAGGCAGCATGCTCCTGGCAGGATGCGGTGGCGAAAGCAATTCATCCAGCAGTTCAAGTGCCAAAGATGACGGGAATGTCCTGGTGGTCTACAACTGCAATACGGATGACTGGACGGCTCCGATAGTCAAGGAATTCCAGGAAGAGACGGGCATCGAAGTCCAGCTCGTTTCCGGTGGTTCCGGCGAATTGATGGCACGCGTGAAAGCAGAGAAAGACAATCCGCTCGGCGATGTCATGTGGGGTGGTTCGGGCGACTCTTATCTGGCACTTTCCCCGTACCTGGAACCATATGAGTCTCCTGAGAAAGCGAATATCAATCCGCAATTTGTCGTAGCAGACAATTCGTTCTACAACATCACGATGGATCCTTATGTCATCGCTTACAATACGGATCTGGTCAATCCGGGAGAAGCGCCGACCAGCTGGAAAGATTTGCTCGATCCGAAATGGAAAGGGAAAATCGCCATTGCTGATCCGGCAAAATCCAGTTCGACGTATGCTGTACTGCTGACCATGATGGATAAGCTGGGCGGAGATCCGGCCATCATCAATCAGCTCGTGAAGAATCTTGACGGCAAGATTGCCAGTGGCTCGGCTGCTCAGATCAAATCCCTTTCGGATGGCGAATATGCACTGACTGCCACGTTTGAAGAGGCTGTCATGAAGTATATCGTCAATGGTTCGCATATGAAGATTGTCTATCCGGCAGAGGGAACTGCCATCAGTACGGGCGGCATTGGCATCATCAAGGGTGCAAAACACATGGACAACGCGAAGAAGTTCATCGATTTTGCCATGAGCAAGAAAGTACACGAGCGCTTTGCCCAGTATCAGCGCCGTTCAACGCGCACAGATATCCCGACTCCGTCGGATCTGAAGCCGGTCTCGGAAATCAATTATGTGCCATTTGACACGAAGCATGCCGTTGAATACAAAGATACGTTCTTGGGACTCTGGCGCAAAGCCGTAACGCAGTAAAAGTGAACAGGTGGAGGAGGGTGGCTTCCCACCCTCCTTTTTGATAAGGGAAGAAGGGGAAGATGTTATGAGTTTTGCTGTCCACATCAAAGATGCAGTCAAGGAGTACGGCGATTTTTTGGCTGTCAATCATATCACGCTCTCGATAAAGAATGGAGAATTCTTCACGCTGCTCGGGCCGTCCGGCTGTGGCAAGACGACACTCCTGCGCATGATTGCCGGCTTCAATCCCATTGATGGCGGCACGATCTCGTTTGACGATCGCGTCATCAATGACGTTCCTTCCTATCTCCGCAACATTGGCATGGTCTTTCAGAACTATGCCGTATTCCCGCATATGAGCGTGGCGGACAACATTGCCTATGGTTTGAAGGCTCGCAACTTCAAAGGGGAAGAACTGGCAAAGAAGGTGCGGGCAGGCCTGGCCATGATGAAGATCGAGAATCTGGCAGACCGCATGCCTTCGCAGCTGTCCGGCGGTCAGCAGCAGCGTGTGGCTCTGGCGCGTGCCATCGTGATTGAGCCGGATGTCATGCTGATGGATGAGCCGCTTTCCAACCTGGACGCAAAATTGCGCCTGGAGATGCGTTCGGTGATCCGGAACATCCAGCAGACCCTGGGCATCACGACGATTTACGTCACACATGACCAGGAGGAAGCCCTAGCCATTTCCGACCGCATTGCCGTAATCAACAGCGGTACGATCATGCAGGTCGGCAATCCGGAAGATATCTATAAACATCCGGCCAACACGTTTGTGGCAAATTTCATTGGTACTTCGAATTTTATTCACGGTACTGTGAAAGATGGGCACTTGACCATCCTCAATCAGGCCTTGTATGATTTTACACCGAAAACACCTTATGAAGGTGACGTGCAGATCTCTGTACGCCCAGAACAGATTGTCTTGCTGCGCGGTCATGAGGACGGCCTGCCTGGCGAGATCGTGCGTGCGATCTTCCTTGGCACGCGATACGAATATGAGATTGCGATTGCCGATGGGACGCATGTCAAGGTCAATGCCTATAACATCCATTCGGATGACGTCTATCATTCCGGGGATAAAGTAGGCTTGCGCTTATCGGCACAACATATGAATATATACGATGCGAGTGGGGAGGTGTTGTTGTCATGAAAAATTGGCATGCAATGTCTCTTTATGACCGCTTCAACTGCTGGACCATCATTACCGTTGTTTCCCTGTGCCTGATCCTGTTGTTCATCATCTATCCGTTCTCTGTCCTGGTAATCCATTCGGTTGTCACGGAGACAGGAGAGATCTCTTTTGCCAATTATGTGACATTCTTTCACAGCGATTACTACCTTCAGACTTTGTTCAACAGTTTCATTGTATCGCTGAGCGCAACAATACTGGCTTGTATGATCGGCATCCCCATGGCGTATTTCACTTCACGGTATCATATCACGGGGAAACCTCTGATTGACAATCTCTGCATCCTGGCCATGATGTCGCCGCCTTTTATCGGCGCGTATTCCTGGGTCGTGCTTCTGGGACGTGCGGGATTCATCACGAAATTCATGCAGTCCCACTTCGGATTCACCATGCCGTCGATTTATGGATTCGTGGGCATTTTGCTGGTCTTCACCTTAAAGCTTTTTCCCTATGTTTATCTCTATGTGTCGGGAGCCCTGAGGAGCATGGATGCCTCCCTCGAAGAAGCGGCAGAGAGTCTCGGTGTTGGCGGCTGGAAGAAGCTGCGTACGATCACGTTCCCGCTGATCATGCCGACAATCCTGTCAGCGGCATTGATGGTCTTCATGACCTCCTTGGCTGATTTCGGTACTCCGGCACTCATCGGCGAAGGGTTCCGCGTCCTGCCGGTTTGCATCTATGATGAGTACATGAGTGAATTGGGCGGCAATACGGCCTTTGCCAATGTCCTGAGCGTCGTAGTCATCGCCTTTGCCATGCTGGTCCTGCTGCTGCAGAAAAAGGCGATTGCCGGGCGCAACTATACGATGAGCAATCTGCGCCCGCCCAAAGTAAAATCTCTGCCGACCGTTTCCCGTATGGTGGTCACGGCAGGCGTCTATCTGGTGGCTTTCCTGGGGGTCTTGCCGCAGATCACGGTCGTGGCGACTTCTTTTGTGAAAACGAGTGGTCCTGTATTTTTGCCTGGGTTTGGTCTGGACAGCTATCGCGAAGCTTTTTCCAAGATGTCTCTGGCCATCTCCAACTCGTTCATGTTCTCCATCATCGCGATTTCCATCATGATTTTCTGTGCGATGCTGCTGGCTTATCTGATCGTGCGGAAGAGTTCCCGTGTCGTCAATCTGATCGATATGCTGGTCATGTTCCCCTATGTTGTGCCGGGTGCCGTACTTGGTATCATGCTCGTCTCAGCGTTCAACTCCGAACCGCTGCTGTTGACCGGAACGGCGGGCATCATGATCCTCTCGTATGTGATCCGCAAGATGCCGTTTACCCTGCGTTCCAGCATCGGTATCCTGTACCAGATTGAATCGAGCGTAGAAGAAGCATCCATCAGTCTGGGTGTTCCTCCGTTCAAGACGTTTTTCAAGATCACGGCGCGCTTGATGCTGCCAGGTGTCATTTCCGGAGCTATCTTGAGCTGGATTGCGACGATGAATGAATTGAGTTCTTCGATGATCCTCTATACCGGTGCCACGCAGACAATCTCGGTGGCGATTTTCAATGAGGTTACGAGCAAAGCCCATTTCGGCACGGCGGCAGCCCTCGCTACGGTCCTTACCGTTGCCACGATCTGTTCGCTCTGGCTTTGCAAGCGATTGTCAGGAGGTAAGATTTCCTTGTAAAATGTTCTAAACATTATCAAAATAGCCTACTTGTGATAAAATGATATTGTACTGGCAGGCAAAATAAGGGACAGGAGGAGTGCGGCATGATCCGTAAATGGAAAATGAGTTATCGGCTGCGTCTCTTGTCCTATATTTTTTTGGCCGGCTTTCTGCCTGTCCTGGTTTTATCGGTCGGTGTCCTGCTGATCGTTTATCAAAATATCGATCGAACGGAAGCACAGGAGGCATATCAAAATGTCCACAGCGTTGCTGAACAGGTCTCGACTTCTGTGGACGGATATGTCAAGATGGTGGACGCTTTGTCGGAGTCCGTCGTCATCGAACATGTCCTGGATCAATCTTCCGATGATGTGCGTGAAGCCTATGGGCAGATGTTTTTGCTGATGCGGGGCAATCATGAGCAGGCTGCCCTGCATGTCTTATCAGCAGATGGACATGTTGCGCTCTCGACTTCGGATATCCCGCATATTTATCATTTGCCTGAGAATAATGGCTGGGGAATCTTTGCCAGAGCGGCGCAGTCTAAGGAAGCCGTACTGGTATCTGCTCCCAGGCAGGATCCAGACTTCCGGAATATTGTCTTGACTCTGTGCCAGGCTGTGCGCAAGGATCAGCAGATCATTGGCTATGTCATCGTTGATGTGGAACGTCGGGCGATATGGGATATCTTGAACAAGTATGCTTCTCGGAACCTTATCCTGACGGATCGTCATCATTATGTTTTTTATAATACCTGGGGAAGCAGCCGGGAAGGAGTCATTTCCGGGATTACAGGCAGTGGGAAGTTTTCAGCAGACAGCGGCATTGTCAGGGACTCCCAAAATCCGGATAAAAAAATCTATTATTTCCATGAACCGAAATATCATATTGCCGTGATGCAGCAAGAAGTCACGAATCGAAGCGGTTTTTATGAACTGCGGCGTATTGTTGCCATTTTTGACCTCATTGTCCTGGTCATCATCGTGCTGCTTTCGTACAAGCTCACGCGTGACTTGTGGGAACCTATGGGAGATCTGGTTGCCGGCATGGAATGTGTGCGGCAAAATAATCTGGCGGTACGTATACCCATCCGGCGCAAAGATGAGATTGGCGCTTTGGCAGCGACGTTCAATAAGATGGTCCACCATATCCGCCGTTTGCTGAGGGAAGCAAAACAAAAAGAGGAGACCCTGCGCATTGCACAGATCAAGAGCCTGCAGGAACAGGTAAAACCACATTTCATCTACAATACACTGGATCTCATCAAATGGAGTGCCAAAGCCGGCGATACGAAGACGGTGGCACTCCTGGCAGTATCGCTGGGACGGCTGCTGCGCAAGATCCTGGGCAAGTCTGCCTTCATCACGGTCCGGGAAGAATTTGAGATCCTGCAGGCCTATATGACGATACAGGAAAAGCGCTTCGGCGACAGGATACAGGTGGAATTTTTCCTGGACCCTGCTTTGGCAGAAAAATACCTGCCCAAGCTGATCTTGGAACCTGTGTTGGAAAATGCCGTGAAGCATGGTCTGGGCAGTGTGACAGAAAAAGGAGAAATCTGTGTTTCCAGCCACTTGCAGGGAAAATACATGGTGTTTGAGATCGCCGACAATGGCGTTGGCATGGATCCTGCCAAAGTCCGGCAATATCTTGAAGGCCACGATGACCAGCACGTCGGGCTCTATAATGTACATTTGCGTGCCAAACTCAATGGAGATGCGGCTTGTGGCGTTGCTATCAAGCCTAGACCGCAAGGAGGGACTCGCGTGATCATCCGTCTTTTGGTTTTGGAGGAGGTGCCGCGGAATTGAAGAGGGTTATTGTGATTGACGATGAACAGATCCAGCGACAGGGCCTGGTCTCGATGACGCCGTGGGAAGAAGTGGACTGCCAGGTCGTAGGGGAGGCTGCCAATGCCCGGGAAGGCATGGAACTCATCCGGAAATTGCAGCCGGATATCGTCATCGTGGATATACGCATGCCTGGGGAGTCGGGATTGGAACTGATTGAAAAGATGCAAAGGGAGAGCCATGTGGAATACATCATCTTGTCGGGATATGGAGAATTCTCCTATGCGCAGCAGGCAATCCGTCTGGGCGTGCGCAATTACCTGCTGAAGCCTGTGGATGATGATGAGTTGCTTGAGGCCGTCCGGAAAGCGGCTGCTTATGTGGATGAAGGGAAAAAGCGTAAGAAAATGGAGCTGGAGCATGGTGTCCAGCTGGATATCTTCCGTAATTTCGGGGAAGGCAAGAGCAAGAACCAATACCTGGAAAAAGCCATCCGCTATATAGAAGCAGAGTGCCAGGAGAATCTTACCATCCGTGACGTGGCCGAAGTGGTGAAGATCAGTTCCTCCTATCTTCATCGCCTCTTTGTCCAATATACGAATTACACGTTCGGGGAATATCTGACCATGTGCCGCATCCGGCGCGCCATACGCCTGCTCCATGACGGTGACCGCAAGATCTATGAAATCGCGGAACTTTGCGGGTATAAGGATACGCGCTATTTCAGCATGGTTTTCCGACGCATAACAGGCCTGACGCCTTCTGAGTATAAAGAAGGGCGTCAGGCCTGAATGATGATGGATTTGATTGGTTTTTAAGGGACGCGCGCTCGCGCATCATGGCGATTTCGCGGGCATAGCCGGTGGCATCATTGGGCGTCTCGAGGATGAACGGCAGCTGACGAAGAGCCGGATGGCGCACAGGCGCGAAAGTCCTATGACGCGGTCAAAGTCTGTGAGTACCTCATCGAGATGTCCTCGGATATCGTAGTCGGCATCCCAGACGTGGTAGGTATCGAGACAGATACCGAGCCGTTCCGCGTGTCCTACGCGGTCGATGATGGCACGAAGCTCTTCAAAGCCCCGTCCTACTTCTGTACCCTTGCCGGCCATGGTCTCAAGCAGCACGGTGGTCTTCTGCTCTGGACGCAGGACCTCGTTGAGCTGCTGGGCAATCAGCTCGATGCCAGTTTCCACGCCTTGCTTGACATGACTGCCTAGATGGAAGTTGTAAAGGTTGCCTGGCAGCTGGTCGAGGCGCTTTAGATCATCAGCCATGGTTTCTCGCGCGAAGATCCGCAGGTTTTCCTTGGCGGCGCAGGCATTCATGGTATACGGCGCATGGGCGACCAGTGTGCCGATGCCATGCTCCTGCTGGAAAGTGAGAAAAGCCTCGATATCTGCAGGGTCGAGTGCTTTTGCCCGTCCGCCGCGCGGATTGCGCGTAAAGAATGCGAATACATCGGCACCGAGCGTTACGGCTTCCTTGCCCATGGCAAGGAAACCCTTGGCCGAAGAAAGGTGGCAGCCGATATGGGAGGCCGCTGAAAAAGCTGTGATTCTCTGAGGAAGAGTTATCCACAGGTAGAAAAAAGCGCATCAGTTGATGAATATTCTCATCTTCTGATGCGCTTTTTGTTTTTGATGTGCGAAAAGAGGCGAAATAGGAGGCCTTTCAGCCCCCCCAGTGCGATGATTCTTTTCAGATTTGTAACGAATATCGTCGTCGCGCCTTGCCACTGCATGCCAACGAGGCCCGAGGACGACGCAACGTCGTACCCGTGCCTTCGACAGGTGTGAAGGATTTTTTGAGAGGAGACGATGGTATGAGGATTGCAGCACTCGATCATATTGTGCTGACGACGGGAGATTTGGCGGCTTGTCTGCACTTCTATCGCGATTTGCTCGACATGCGGGTGGAGGAGCGGCAGGGGCGCTATGCGCTGTTCTTTGGCACGACGAAGATCAATATCCACCAGAGACCGGCGGAGTTCCTGCCGGCGGCGCGTCATCCGCAGCGCGGCAGTTTGGACTTCTGCCTTGTCGTGACCCAGGATATCGAGCAGGTGAAGCAGGAGCTATTGGCAAAAGGTGCGAGCATTGAGCTTGGCCCCGTCGCGCGTCACGGCTGCCGCGGTGCGATGCAGAGCATCTACCTGCGCGACCCCGACGGCAATCTCGTCGAACTCTGTCATTATGCTTGAGCTTACATTATAAAAGTAATCTTTTATAAAAATAAAAGATATGATTTTTATTGACAGAGGTCGGGAGAGTCCGTATAATGAAAGGCAGATAGACCGGAAAAGCCCGATCGACGATACGTGAGTGCAATAGGGGGTTGATGGATTTGTATCCAATGAAATTACAGGCACCGCTCAAGGATTACATCTGGGGCGGCACGAAGCTCAAGACGGATTACGGCAAGAAGACGGACCTCGAGAAGGTCTCGGAGTCGTGGGAACTCGCCTGCCACAAGGATGGCATGAGTATCATCGAGAATGGTCCGGAGGTGGGCCGTACGCTCAAGTCGTATCTCGATGAGGCGGGCCCCGCTGTCCTCGGCGAGCACGCCAGAAAGTTCCCGTATTTCCCGCTGCTCATCAAACTCATCGATGCGAAGGACAACCTCTCGGTGCAGGTCCATCCGGACAACGATTACGCGATGCGCGTCGAGGGGGAGTACGGCAAGACGGAGATGTGGTACATCGTCGACTGCGAACCGGGCGCCACGCTGATCTATGGCTTCAAGCACGCCGTCTCGAAGGAGGAATTCGAGAAGCGCATCGCCGATAACACGCTGCTCGAGGTCTGCAACCAGATACCCGTTCACAAGGGGGATGTCTTTTTCATCGCTTCGGGCACGCTGCACGCCATCGGCAAGGGCATCATCATCTGCGAGATTCAGCAGAATTCCAACACGACGTACCGCGTCTACGACTACGGCCGCCTCGGCAAGGACGGCAAGCCGCGTGAGCTCCACGTCAAGAAGGCCATCGACGTCACGAACCTCGAGCCGGTCAAGGAGCGCCCGCATCTCGATGCACCCATCGATATCTTTGCGGATACTGAGGCCCGCCTGCTCGCATCGTGCGAGTACTTCACGGTCTATGAGCTCGAGATTGACGGCACGAGCCATCTGATGGCTGGCGAGGATTCGTTCCAGAGCTTCACGGTGCTCGACGGCAGCGTGCAGCTGCAGGCCGGTGACGCGGAGCTGACCTTCAAGAAGGGGGAGACTTCTTTCCTGCCTGCTGGCCTCGGTGCCTACACGCTGATGGGCAAGGCACGCCTGGTCCTCAGCAAGATATAAAATAGGATTTGCTTTTGGGACACTTTTTCCGCAGTGAAAAGGTGTCTTTTATATAATTTGTTATAAATACAAAAGATATATTTTATAGTTGACATTAGTTAGATACTTTATTATAATAATAAATACGATAAAATAGAAAAAATGTTTATTGAGAGGATGTTGAGTATGGCAATTCTAGCTTTTGACGTCGGTGGCAGCAGCGTGAAGTACGCTGTCGTGCAGGAAGATGGAACGGTTGAGGATAAAGGCTCGTTCAAGACGCCATCTGACCTCGAGGGATTCTACGAGGGGCTCAGGCAGACGAAGGCGAAGCTCGAAAAGGGGCATGCTTTCAGCGGCGCAGCCTTCTCCATGCCCGGTGCAGTGGACGATGCCCGTGGCGTCATCGGTGGTTCGAGCGCTATCCCGTACATCCATGACTTTGACATCAAGTCAGCGATGGCAGATGTGCTCGGATTGCCCATCGCGATGGAGAACGATGCGAACTGTGCGGCGCTCGGCGAGACTTGGGTCGGCATCGCCAAGGACTGCAAGGATGTCGCGTTTTTCGTCATCGGCAGTGGCGTCGGCGGCGCCATCGTCAAGGATGGCCACGTTCACCACGGCGCGCATCTCCACGGCGGTGAATTCGGCTACATGGTCGGCGACGATGGTGCCACAATCCTCAGCACCGCTGGCTCGACAGAGAATATCGCGCGTCTCTGCGAGCGACTGAAAGGTCTTCCAGACCACAGCCTCGATGGGCGCAAGGTCTTTGCACTGGCCGGAGAGGGTGATGCGGAGGCGGCAAAGGCCGTCAAGCAGATGATAGAGTCTCTGGCACGCGCCATCTACAACATCCAGTACTCGTACGACCCGGAATGCTTCGTCATCGGCGGCGGCATCAGTGCCCGCGAGGACTTCGTTCCTGCCATCCAGGAAGCAATCGATGCGATCTTGGAGCGCGTTAAGGTCGCCAGAATCCGCCCCGACGTCCGCACGGCTGAGTTTGGCAACGATGCGAACCTCATCGGCGCGGTGCGCCACTTCCTGCAGACGAAATGACCTTAGGGGGGTGGATGTCCCATAGCGGCTCCTCATTTTGAGGGGCCGCTGTTTTATATCTTTTTCTTGATAAAATAATAAATATGTTATATAATAAAAAGAAAAAGACATGATTTATTATAGAGGAATATGTGTTATGGTAAAATACCAGGAAATAGCAAATGAGTTGCGCAATCAGATTCAGGAGGGTGTCTATAAGGCAGGGGAACAGCTTGCGTTGGAGCGCGAGATGTGTGAGCAGTACGGCGTCAGCCGCATTACAATCAAGAAGGCTGTTGACCAGCTTGTCAAGGATGGCCTTGTTGTCAAGCGGCGCGGATCGGGCACCTTCGTCAAGAGCCTTGCGAGTGAGGATGTCCACGATATCAGCATGGCCAACCAGTTCTCAGGTTTCTCGAAGGTCTTCGAAGGGCATGAGATTGCGACGAAGGTCGTGCGCTTTGACATCATCCATCCGACGGCAGAGGTCGCGGAGAAGCTCAACATCACGACGGATGACTTCGTCTATGATATCGTGCGCCTGCGCCAGGTGGACGGGGATCCCGTCGTCATCGAGTACACGAATATGCCCATTGAGCTGATTCCAGGCATCAAGCGCGAGGTGCTCGAACACTCGATTTACCGCTACATCGAGGAACAGCTTCATTTCAAGATCCAGTCGGCACACCGCTTCATCCGCGCCCTTCTGCCGACGCCTGAGGAGGAGGAACTGCTTCGCATCGATCATGGAACGATGCCGATATTGGAGGTCGAGCAGATTGCATTCCTCGACGATGGGCGTGCCTTTGAGTACTCCAAGGCACACCATCGCGGAGACAAACAGGTATTCCGGGTCGTCAGCATTCGCTGAACGCAGCCTGAACAAACAGAAGAGAGCAGCCGAGAGGGCTGCTCTTTTTATTTATAAGTCCTTCCTCGACCCCGCTGTCAAGGGCGTCTTCCCCGAGAAGTTCGTCGAGGTCCTGGCGCGCGACGGCGTGCTCTGGGATGCGACGGCAGATGAGATGAAGACCATCAAGAAGTCCGGCCGCTGGTTCCGCGAAGTCGCTGCACAGAATGGGTTATGAATCGCACGCTCTTGATTGTTTTTGTTGATTCCTGCAAGAAGCCCCCGGCTCACGTCTTTTGTGAGCCGGGGGCTTCTCTGTCTGCACCAACCGTGCAAGGGTTCACTGTGGTTCTGCTGCGGCGTCTTCTGCGATATCTGTCGCGACGTCTTCTTCAGGCAGAGCGAGGTAATTGCGGATGGCCGCGATCTCGTCGGCGATGAAGAGGGCGGGCGGCGATTCGCGGATCATGACGGCCTGCAGCATGCGGCTCTGCTCTTCCTGGTCGTCGGTCTTCAGGTTGGCCGGGTCGGCCGCTGCGCGCGTCAGCGCAATGGCGCGGTGCTGGGCTTCGGCATAGGCGTGTGCCTTGCGCACGAGTTCGATGGACTGGTCGTAGCAGGTATCATTGAGGGCGAGCGGCGGCGTTCGGCTCGCGATGCGCGTATCGAGCGCTTGGCTGTCCTTCTCGAGCTGCGAGAGGCGCAGGTAGGCCGTCTGGATGCTGATGATGTCTGCCTTGAAGTCCGCAAGGATCTTGTGGTAGCGCTGCCAGTTGCGGTCGAGGTCCTCGATGTCCTTCTGATAATCCTTGTACCATCCGGCGAAGATCTGCTGCTGCTGCTGGCGCTCCTCGCGCATCTCCTGACTGATGACGGCATCGCCATTGCGGTGCGGCGAAGGCCAAGCGAAGAAGACGATGGCACTGGCCGCGCAGAGCACGAAGAAGAAGGCGAAGAAGATCTTGCGGCTGGGGATGTAGTGGTAGAGCAGTGCGAGCAGCACGACTGCGATGGCCGCGCCTATGTAGATGAGCATGTTCCCACCTCCGGAAATTCAGATTTTTGTCTTATACTGCACATAATGCTATTCTAGCAAATGCTTGCCGGAAAGACAATGGCGCGGCCTTGCAGGGAAGCAGGGAACGCGTTATACTGAGATTCGTTAAGGATGTGATAATTTGAAGCAAAAGTTTTGGAAGAATTTCTGGCATCTCTTCCGCGGATACTGGAATTCAGAGGAGAAGTGGAAAGCGAGGGGGCTCCTGGCCTTCGTCATTGGCCTGAATTTCGCGTCGGTCTATCTGCTCGTCCGCCTCAATAGTTGGTATAATGTCTTTTATAACGCACTGCAGCAGTATCAGGCGGAATCTTTCTGGCCGCTCATCGGGGAGTTCACGGGGCTTGCCTTCCTCTACATCATCCTCGCGGTCTACGCAATCTATCTGCGCCAGATGCTCCAGATTAAGTGGAGGACCTGGATGACGAACCGTTACCTCGACGACTGGATGAAGGGCCAGGTCTACTACCGCCTGCAGGTCCTGCGCAGCGATACGGATAACCCGGACCAGCGAATCAGCGAGGACATCAACCAGTTTGTCTCGCTGACGCTGCAATTGCTCATCGGCATGCTCAAGCAGATCACGACGCTCGGCGCTTTCGGCGTCGTGCTCTGGAATCTCTCAGGCGCCTTCACCGTGCCTTTTGGTGGCCACGAGTTCGTCATCTACGGCTACATGTTCTGGTTCTCGCTGCTCTACTCGGTGCTCGGCACAATCGGCGTCCACTTCGTCGGCCGCAAGCTCATCGGGCTCAATTTTGACCAGCAGCGCTACGAGGCGGATTTCCGTTTCAATATGATGCGCGTGCGCGAGAACAGCGAGAGCATTGCCTTCTACCGCGGCGAGCAGCCGGAATCTGTCGGCTTCGCGGAGCGCTTTGCGAAAGTCATCAAGAATTACTGGCAGCTCATGCGCCGGACGAAGCTCCTGAACTTCTATGTCAACGGCTACGGCCAGCTGGCCATCATCGTGCCACTCGTCATGGCGGCGCCGCAGTACTTCGCCGGTGCCATGACGCTCGGCGGCCTCATGCAGACGTCCTCGGCCTTCGGCCGCGTGCAGGATGCGCTGTCGTACTTCGTTTCGGTCTACGATACGATCGCACAGCTCGCTGCAGTCATCCGTCGTCTTTCGGGCTTCACGCGCCACATGGAAGGCGCCTCGGACATCGAGGATAGGGTGACGCGCGAGACAACTGCTGGCAGTGCGCTCGTCGTGCGCGACTTTGACGTCAAACTGCCGGACGGCCGCGTGCTGCTTGCTGACTGCAACCTGACCATCAAGGAAGGGGAGCGCCTCTTGATCACGGGCGCCTCCGGCTGCGGCAAGAGCACGCTTCTGCGCACGCTCGCTGGTATCTGGCCGTATGGCCAGGGCAGGATTGAGATCCCGGAAAAGAGTCGCATCCTCTTCCTGCCGCAGCGCCCCTATCTGCCGCTCGGCAGTCTGCGCCGGGCGCTCTACTATCCGCTGAGTGCCTCGGGGCCGGAAGAAAACCTCAAGGAAGTCCTGCGCAAGGTCGGCCTGGCGGACTTTATCCCGCGCCTCGACGACATCGACGACTGGAGCCGCATCCTTTCGCTCGGCGAGCAGCAGCGCCTTGCCTTTGCCCGCGTCTTGCTCGTTAAGCCCGACTGGGTCTTCCTCGACGAAGCGACGTCGGCCCTCGACGAGCCGCGCGAGCAGGAGATGTACGAGCTCATGCGCAGGGAACTGCCGCATACCGGCATCATCAGCGTCGGCCACCGCTCCACGCTCTTTGCCCAGCATGAAGAAGAACTCCACTTAAGTGGCGACGGCAGCTGGCAGTGCCGTCCTGTCACAGCATAATCTTTAATTTAGATCATTTGATATCGGTCAAGTCATTATGACTTGACCGATTTTTTTGTTTTTGATGGTTTTATAATAAATATAATCAATATATATCGATATATACTATAAATAAATATAGCAATTTCAACAAAAACCATATAAACAAAGATTAAAATATAAAAAAGAAGATTATACTGTTGACTTTTGTGGTAGGGCGCGTTATTATAATACCTGTAAGAACAAAGAATAACAGACAGAAATAAATAATGTGAGTATTTGAAATGTCTGTTCTTGGAAGGGATGGGACGCATGTCAGGAATCACGTACTATCTGGCTGTCGATATCGGCGCCTCGAGCGGCCGCCATATCCTCGGATGGATGGATAAAGGAAAAATCCGCATGGAGGAAATCTACCGTTTCGAGAATAAGCTGGAAAAGCGCAATGGTCACCTCTGCTGGGACCTCGATCATCTTTTTCATGAAGTGGTGGAGGGAATGCGCAAGTGCAAGGAGCTGGACCGTATCCCCGCGAGTGTCGGCATCGACACGTGGGGTGTTGATTTTGTCTTACTCGACGCCAATGGTAATGTGTTAGGCAATACGGTCGCTTATCGCGATGGCCGCACGAAGGGCATGGACGAGGAAGTCTACAAGGTCATCTCGGAGTCGGAGCTCTACGGGCGCAACGGCATCCAGAAGCAGCTCTTCAATTCCATCTATCAGTTGATGGCCATCAAGAAGGAGACACCGCAGCTATTGGAGCGCGCGGAACGCTTCCTGATGATCCCGGAATACCTCAACTACCGCCTGACGGGCGTGGCGATGAACGAGTACACAAATGCGACGACGACGCAGCTCGTCAACGCCAAGACGCAGGATTGGGACTTCGAGCTCATGGAGATGCTGAGCCTGCCGACGAAGATTTTCGGCGAGCTCAATATGCCGAAGACGCTCGTCGGGCCGCTCTCGAGCAATATGGCAAAGCGCGTCGGCTTCCAGACGAATGTAGTCCTGCCTGCGATGCATGACACAGGCTCAGCTGTCATGGCTGTGCCGACGAACTCAGATGACAGCATCTACCTGAGCTCCGGCACGTGGTCGCTGATGGGCATCGAGCGCCTGATCCCAGACTGCACGGAGATGAGCCGCAAGCACAACTTCACGAATGAGGGCGGCTACCATCACCGCTATCGTTACCTCAAGAACATCATGGGCATGTGGGTCATGCAGAATCTGCGCCGCGAGTTCAAGCACAAGTACACGTTTGAGGAACTCTATGAACTGGCACACATCGGCCGGTACTTCACATCGATTGTCGATGTCAATGACGATACTTTCCTAGCGCCGGAGAGCATGATCCGAGCCCTGCAGGATTACTGCGAGCAGACCGGCCAGGAGAAGCCGGAGACGGAATGTGAACTTCTCTACTGTGTCTACCGCAGCCTCGCGAAGTGCTATGCGAAGACGGTCGCAGAGATCGAGACGGTCACGGGCCGCACCTATGATACCATTCATGTAGTGGGTGGTGGCTGTCAGGATAAGTTCCTTGACCGCCTGCTCGTCGAGGTGACGGGCAAAGAAGTCTACGCAGGTCCTGTCGAAGCGACTGCCATTGGCAATATCATGGCGCAGATGTTGCGCGATGATGTCTTTGAAGACCTTAAAGAAGCGCGTCGGGTGGTTGCTAAGTCATTTGATGTCAAGCGCATTGCTGACGAAATGGACGAATGATGTTCTGTTTATTTAAATGGAATATTCAGAATAAAGATAAGCAATGGAATACATACAAGAATAGGGAATTTCAAAAGTTAGAAGGTTAATAGGAGGTTTTTTTGATGTCGAGATTTGAAGAAGCAAAAGAAGCATATGCAGCCATTGGTGTGGACGTAGAAGAGGCCCTGAAGAAACTGCAGCAGGTGCGCATCTCGATGCACTGCTGGCAGGGCGATGATGTCCTGGGCTTTGACTCCGATGCCCTGACGGGCGGCATCGCGACGACGGGCAACTACCCGGGCCGCGCCCGCAATCCAGAAGAGCTCATGGCCGACATCCGCAAGGCGTATTCCCTGATCCCGGGCAAGCACAAGCTCAATCTGCACGCATCGTACCGCATCACGGATGAGAAGGTCGACCGCGATAAGATCGAGCCGAAACACTTCAAGGCATGGGTTGACTTCGCCAAAGAAGAGGGCATCGGCCTCGACTTCAACCCGACGTTCTTCAGCCACAAGAAGGTCAAGGACAACATGACGCTCTCGAGTCCGGACAAGGCCATCCGCGAGTTCTGGATCGAGCACGGCAAAGCTTGCCGCAAGATCGCCAATTACTTTGGTGAGGAACTCGGCATCACGGCGCTCGACAACATCTGGATTCCGGATGGCACGAAGGATGTGCCGGCTGACCGCATCGGACCGCGTGCGCGCCTCAAGGAAGCGCTCGACGAGATTCTTTCCGTTAAGTATGACCGCAAGAACGTGGCAGATGCTGTGGAAGGCAAGGTCTTCGGCATCGGCGTCGAGTCCTACACGGTCGGCTCGCACGAGTTCTACATGAACTACGCTGCCAAGAACGGGCTCATGTGCCTGCTCGACACAGGCCATTACCATCCGACGGAGGTTGTCTCCGACAAGATCTCCTCGATGTTGCTCTTCAACGACAGCCTCGCACTGCACGTCAGCCGTCCGGTCCGCTGGGACAGCGACCATGTCATCAAGCTCGACGATGAGCTCAAGGAACTCGCGACGGAGCTCGTGCGCTGTGATGCACTCCAGAAGGTCTTCATCGGCCTCGACTTCTTCGATGCCAGCATCAACCGCATCGCGGCTTGGGTCATCGGCATGCGCAACATGCAGAAGGCTTTGCTCTACGGCCTGCTGACGCCGAACAAGGAACTCAAGGAAGCACAGGATCGTGCAGACTTCACGAAGGTCCTGCAGGGCCTCGAGGAGATCAAGACGCTGCCGTTTGGCGATGTCTGGGCAGAGTTCTGCCAGCGCAATGAGGTGCCGGTTGATGGAAAATGGTATCCAATCGTCAAGGAATACGAGAAGGATGTCCTGTTCAAGAGATGAGATGCAGGACGCGAAACATGCAGAAAATGATAAGAGAGGTAAGAGTCATGGATATCAAGGATTCAACATTCATGGAAGGATTCAAGCGCCTGACGGCCGATGCTTTCAAGAAGGGCTGGCATGAGCGCAATGGCGGCAATCTGACGTACCGCGTCAAGCCGGAGGAGGTCGAATCCGTCAAGGATTCTCTCCATGAGGTCAAGGAATGGCAGCCAATCGGCAACACGGTTCCGGGCCTCGCAGGCGAGTACTTCCTCGTCACGGGCAGCGGCAAGTACATGCGCAATGTCTCGCTGGCACCAGAGGAGAATGTCGCGCTGATCAAGATCGATGAGAAGGGTGAGAAATACGGCATTGTCTGGGGGCTCGTCAACGGTGGCCGTCCGACGAGCGAACTGCCGACGCACCTCGCAGCGCACGAGCTCAAGAAAAAGATGACGGATGGCAAGAACCGCATCATCTACCATGCACATCCGACGAATCTCATCGCACTGACCTTCGTGCTGCCGCTCAACGACAAGGAATTCACGCGCGAGCTTTGGGAGATGGCGACGGAAGACCCCGTCATCTTCCCGGAGGGCATCGGTGTCGTTCCCTGGATGGTCCCGGGCGGCAAGGAGATTGCCGATGCATCTGTCAAGCTCATGGAGAAGTACCGCGTCATCGTCTGGGCGCATCACGGCCTCTTCGTCTGCGGCGACGACTTCGATGAGGCTTTTGGCCTCATGGATACGGTCGAGAAGGCCTCTGAGATCTGCGTCAAGGTGCTCTCGATGGGCGGCAAGAAGCAGACCATCCCGCGCGAGGGCTTTATCCAGCTTGCAAAGGATTTTCACATCGATCTCAATACAGATCTCTTGGATTGACGGAATAGATTTCTTGAAAGGAATGAGGAAGCATGACAATGCAGGAACCATCTCCATGGAAAAAGACCATTCTTGCGGCCATGACAAGTTATATTGATGCAGGGTCCATCGTAGCTGGTGCTGCAGGTCTTTCTCTGTGGCAGGCGTATCTCGGCATGAGCGGGCTCCAGATGGGACTCTTGGCAGCACTTTCATCCAATGCCGCTTCGGCGGCGGTCGGCGCGCTGATTGGCGGCCGTATCTGCGATAAGTATGGTCGTAAATTCGTTTATACGTATGATTTACTGATTTACATCGTCGGCATGCTGTTCATTGTCTTTGGTGTCAACTACCCGATGCTTTTGGGAGGCTACATCATCGTCGGCCTTGGCGTTGGTGCGGATGTTGTGGCATCTTGGACATTGATTGCAGAAGAGGCACCTGCAAAGGACAGGGCAAAGCACTGCGGCTCGGCTCAGTTTGCCTGGGCACTCGGACCGGCAGTGGTCCTATTGATGTCAGCTTGGCTCAATACCTACGGACTTTTGGGCAATCGTATCGTATTCGGCCATCTGATCATCATTGCGGCCTGGGTCTGGTATCAGCGCCTCAAGATGCCGGAGTCAAAGGACTGGCGTGCGGCGAAGGAAGAAGAGGAACGTCTGATTCGCGAAGGCAAGGTTGAGAAAGTTTCCTATGCAACGCTGCTCTCTGGCATCAACTTGAAGACGGTCCTGTTCCTCTGCGGTGTCTATACAATCTGGAACCTTTGCGCGAGCACGTGGGGATTCTTCATGCCGTACATCTTTGAGAATGTCGGCAAGCTCTCCAACAGTGTCTCGCAGCTCATGAGCGTTGGTTCATTTGTCATTTCGTTCCTGGCTACTTTCTTCATCTTCATGCAGCTGGGTGACCGGATGAGCCGCCGCTTGCTCTATGGTATCATTGGTGGTATCTACGTCATTGCTTGGTTCGTCTGGACACTGCCTGCAGATATGCTCAGCATGTGGATGCTCGTCATGTTCGTCGTCTTTGCCGGTATCAACAATGGTTCTGGCCAACAGGCTTTCTACCAGCTCTGGTGCTCTGAATTGTTCCCGACGAAGTACCGTGCGACAGCACAAGGCCTTACGTTCTTTATCACGCGTATTCTCGCTGCCATCTGGGGCTTCAGCGTTCCGATGATTATGGAGTCGTTCGGTTTCCGTTACGCAGCAATGCTCATCGTAGCATTTGCCGCAATAAGCTGGCTGGTCGGCACGATCGGTGCACCGAAGACGGAAGGCAAGACGTTGAAACAGATTGAAATTGAACGCTATGGCCATGAGGTGAAATGAGGAGGCTTGCAAAATGGAACGTTTTGCATGGAAGGCGACGGTCAAGGATGGCAAGATCGAGGAATACAAGTACCGCCATGCTCATATCTGGCCGGAGATGAAACAGGTTCTCAAGGAAGCGGGTATCTCTAACTATACGATCTGGAACGTTGGCAATGAGCTCTTCGGTTACTTCGAATGTGAGAAGGGTGTTGCTTATGCCGAGAAGTATCAGGCTGAGAGCCCTGTCGTTGACAAGTGGAATGAGTACATGAAGGATGTCATGGTCATGGAGATGGATCCGGAAACTGGTGCACAGCCGAAGATGCAGCAGGTATTCTTCTTGCCCTGACAGTCTCATCGGAATAAAAAGAATAAAAATGAGCAGCCCCGATTCTCTTTTGTGGAGGATCGGGGCTGCTTTGATGATGTTCAGAAAATCAGGTTGATGTGGTTGTCGGCGAGATACGACTGCCATTCGCTGGATGGTTTTTCGTCCGTCACGAGGGTGTCGATGTGGGAGAAGTCGTCGCATTTGACAAAGGCGGTCCTGTCGAACTTGGAGTGGTCGATGAGCAGCACAGCTTTGCGGGCTTGGCGGATCATGACGCTCTTGATGCGCCCCTCGCTGTCGTTTGACTCCATGATGCCCTTCTCGCGGTCGATGCCTTTGCAGCTGATGAAGGTGAAGTCGACGTAGTACTTCTCGAGTGTCTGGCTGGCAATCGTGCCAGTCAGGGCGCAGGAACTCTCGCGCATCGTGCCGCCCGTGCAGATCATCTTGAAGCCGCTGCCCATGAAGTCGTTCATGAGGCGGATGGAATTGGTGATGACGGTGATGTCGCGCTGTCCTTTGAGGTGCTGCAACAGGGCCTGGCACGTCGTGCTGGAATCCATCATGATGGTGTCGCCGTCCTGGATCAGGCGGGCGGCCTTCTCGGCGATGGCGAGCTTGCTCTCGCTGTTGATGGCACTGCGACGCTTGTAGGAGAGGTCTTCGCTCGTGCTCTCTGTGATGACGGCGCCGCCGTAGCTGCGCCGCAGGAGGTCCTGTCCCTCGAGTTTCTCGAGGTCGCGCCGTATTGTCTCTTCTGTTACCTTGAAGGTCTTGGCGAGGTCGGAGACGTAGACTTTCCGGTCAAGCCGGATCTTCTCCATGATTCGCTGTCTTCTCTCTAATCCCAGCATGAAAATCCCTCCTGTGAGGCAGCCGCTCGGCGGCATCGTCTGTTTCTGTTGCCCTTTTCTTTTATTATAGGCTGTTTTTGCGCGAAGTACAATAGAAACAAATCAAAAACCATATGGGATGACTTGGCTTTTGGGGCAATATCATTTTTCTGCTGATTTTCAGATGAAAGCAGTACAATGATAAAATTACAGGGGGCATGACAATCGATGAAGCGCAGGGATTTTATTCGGAATATGATGATCATGGGGATGGGACTAGCTCTAGCACCGGAAGTCATCGCCAAACAGGTTGCAGAAGCAGCTTGGCAGGATGGCGGCAACGTGCTGCCGGGCGTCGCCATCCGCCAGACGCATCTTTCTTTTCGATCCCTGACGAATCGGCGTGTGACGGACGCAATCATCGTGCACCATATTGGCAACACGAATGCCGACGTGTCGGCTGAGACGGTTCATCAATGGCATCTGGCCAACGGCTGGGCGGGTATCGGCTATCACTTCCTCATCCGCAAGGACGGCTCCATCGAGCAGGGGCGGCCGATGGACACGGTCGGTGCGCACTGCTACGGGGAGAACGAACACACAGTCGGGGTCAACATCGTCGGGAATTTTGAAGATTACATGCCGGAAGATGCGCAGGTGGCCTCCGCGAAGCGGCTGCTCGCTGCGCTCTGCCGCAATTACGGCTTTGCTCCATCGCGCTCGACGATTTTCGGCCATCGTGACTTCAATGCGACGGCCTGCCCCGGTCAGAATCTCTACGACAGGCTGCCCGATATCATTCGCGGAGCGGCGGCACTCTACTGACCGATGCATGCGGGATGGGAAAATGCAGACAGGACCTGCTGGCCATTTTGGCTGGTACGGTCTTTTTATTTTTTTTTTCTAAAAAAGTGCGAAAAATTGCGATTTACGTGAAGGATTTTTTTCGTTTTCATAGAACCTACATAATATACAAAGAAGTTTTCTGGATGGATCGGGAAATCAGGGGGCGGTAGGCGCAACTGTTCCTTTGGATTTTTTCGAATTAACGGAAAACTTGCGGTTTTCTCATGGTTTTTCACAGAAAGCAAGGTGACTGCGATTAGTTTCATAAATGTTACGTAATTCATTGATAAATAAAATGGTATTGCAATTATTGATAAAAGAGGTATACTGACAGAGTACCATCTTTTTTTGACAGTGCACGATCGGCAAGAGCGGCGTATTGATGTAAGGGGAGGCTGTTCTTGCTGAGTATATCCAAGGGGGATTTTGTATGAGAAAGACAGAATGCTTAGCAATGATACTGGCTGGCGGACAGGGAAGCCGCCTTGGCGCTTTGACGAAGAAGATTGCAAAGCCGGCCGTCCCGTTCGGCGGGAAGTACCGCATCATTGACTTTCCACTCAGTAACTGCGCCAATTCCGGCATCGACAAGGTCGGTGTACTGACGCAGTACCGTCCGCTCGAGCTTCACAATTACCTGGCTTCCGGCAGTGCCTGGGATCTCGATAAGAAAGAGGGCGGTGTCTTCATTCTGCCGCCGTATGCACGCGAGAAAGGTGCGGACTGGTATCGCGGCACGGCAGATGCCATCTACCAGAACCTGAACTTCATCGACTTGGCAGACCCGGAGTACGTCCTGATCCTCTCGGGCGACCACATCTACACGATGGATTATTCCTGGATGCTCGATGCCCACAAGGCCAATAAGGCTGAGGCCACGATCGGTGTCATCGAAGTCCCGTGGGATGAGGCCCCGCGCTTCGGCATCATGAACACGGACAAGACGGGCCGCATCGAGGAATTCGAGGAGAAGCCGGCTAAGCCGAAAAGCAACCTCGCTTCGATGGGCATCTACATCTTCAACAAGGACTTCCTCAAGAAGTACCTCGAAGAGGATGCGAAGGATGAGACGTCGAGCCATGACTTCGGCAAGAACATCATCCCGAAGATGCTTGCCGATAAGGCACGTCTCTACTCGTACGCTTTCGATGGCTATTGGAAAGATGTCGGAACGATTGAGAGCCTCTGGCAGGCAAACATGGACCTCTTGCAGGATCAGCCGCCGTTCGAGCTCAATGGCGATTGGAAGATCTATTCCTCGAATCCCTCGATGCCACCGCATTATGTAGGCCCTGATGCTACGGTCAAGAACTCGATGGTCAGCGAGGGCTCGATGATCCTCGGCGATGTCGAGAACTCGGTCATCTTCCCGGGCGTCCGCATCGGCAAGGGCGCAAAGGTGCGCAATTCGGTCATCATGCCGTCGACAGTCGTGCGTGAGAATGCTGTCGTCGACTATGCGATCCTCGCACAGAATTGCGAGATCGGCGAAGGAGCAAAGGTGACGGGGGAGAAGGGTGCCATCACGGTCGTCGCAGATGGCGAGACGATTGTCGCAACAGCGGCAGGCAGCAAGCAGGCCGGCTAAGATTGTCAGCTCAACCTCATAGATACAACAGAACACAGACCAGAAGATCGGAGTGAATCAAATTGAAAACAGTAATGGGGATCATCAATCTTCAGGAGGACAATAGCCTCATCCGAGAGCTGACCGACCGTCGCGTCGTCGAATCGCTGCCGTTTGCCGGCCGCTATCGCCTCATCGATTTTGCACTGTCGAGCATGGTGAACTCGGGCGTCCAGAATGTCGGCGTCATGCTGCCGGACAAACCGCGTTCCGTCCTCGATCACCTGCGTTCCGGTAAGGATTGGGATCTGGCCCGCCGCCATGACGGCCTCTTCTACCTGCCGGCTCCGCATGACGAGGAATCGCGCCGCCGCGGTGACCTTCGCAACTTCTACTACAATCTCGACTTCTTCGAGCACAGCTCGCAGAAATACGTCCTGCTGGCAGGCGGCAGCTTCGTCTACAACATCAACTTCAACGAGTTGCTGCGCTTCCACCAGAACACGAATGCCGACATCACGATGGTCTACTACACGGCCTCGCACGAAGCTGCGGGCCGCAGCACTGTCATCGAGACGGCTGAGAACGGGCTCGTCGAGGACATCGCCGAGAAGCCGGCCATCTACGATGGCTCGAAAGTCTCGATGAATGTCTTCCTCATGGAGAAGCGTATCTTCGTCGAGATGATCCGCTACAGCTACGAGCATGGCGGCCAGGACCTGCTGCTCGACGGCATCATCCGCCGTTCGGACGAGTACAGCATCTATGCTTATGAGCATGATGGCTATGTCGCACATGTTGATTCGACGGCTTCGTACTACAAGGCAAACATGGACATCCTCAATCCTTCTGTATGGGAAGAGCTCTTCATGGGCGAGAATTCCATCTACACGAAGGTCAAGGATGAAGTCCCTGTGCAGTACAAGGACACTGCCGTCGTCAAGAATTCGCTGATTGCCAATGGCTGCATCATCCGCGGTGAAGTCGAGAACAGCATCCTGTTCCGCGGCGTCACCATCGAGAAGGGTGTCAAGGTCAAGAATTCTATTATCATGCAGAAGTGCGACGTGCAGGAGAATTCCCTGCTCGAGAATGTCATCTGTGATAAGAACGTAGTGATCACGAAGGAGAAGTGGCTCAAGGGAGCTCAGAACTATCCGCTGATCGTTGCGAAAAATGTGGTGATCTAAGATTGAGACAAGCCGTTGTAAATAGAAATGCGCTGGCAGGTATGGGCTGGCAACTCATTTACGACGGCTTTTCTTTTATAAATCAAGTAAGTCAAAGCCAAGGGGAGTGTTTTTTTTGGCACGAGAAACAAAGGAACAGAAACAGAAGAGCCGCGAGTTTGACAAGCTCAAGGAGAATCTGAAACTTCGTTTTGTCAGCACGGCACATCTGATGTATGGCCGTGAGATCAAAGACCTCACGGAGAATGAGGTTTACCAGACGGTGGCTGCTACCGCAAAGCAGTTCATCTCCGACAACTGGATCAAGACAAATAAGACGTATGCAGAGCGCCAGGAGAAGCAGATCTACTATTTCTCCATCGAATTCCTGCTCGGCCGCCTGCTCAAGTCGAATCTCATCAATCTCGGCATCGAAGAGGCTGTCAAGGAAGTCCTGGAGGACTTCGATCTCAGCCTCGTCAAGACGTTCGATGAAGAGCCAGACGCAGGCCTCGGCAACGGCGGCCTCGGCCGCCTTGCCGCCTGCTTCATCGACTCGATGGCAGCACACCGCCTGCCGGGCCACGGCTGCAGCATCCGCTACCAGTACGGCCTGTTCGAGCAGAAGATCATCGAGGGCAACCAGGTCGAGATCCCGGACAACTGGCTCAAGAACGGCTTTGCCTGGGAGTACCGCAAGCCGGATAAGGCCATCGATGTCAAGTTCAACGGCAATGCCTACATGAAGAAGATGCCGGACGGCAGTCTCAAGCTCGTCTACGAGAATCCGATGACGGTCATGGCTGTGCCGTACGACGTGCCGATCGTCGGTTATCACAACAACACGGTCAACACACTGCGCCTCTGGAATGCAGAGGTCAACCGCGACTTCTCCGACTACGGCCGCCTGACGCAGGAACAGATGCGCCAGAAGAACGAGTACCGCAACTTCGTCGAGAGCATCACGCGCTACCTCTATCCGGATGACAGCACCTACGATGGCCGTCGCCTGCGCCTTATACAGGAGTACTTCTTCGTCTCGGCCGGTGTCCAGAGCATCGTCCGTCACTACAAGAAGGTCGGCATGGACATCCATGACTTCGCCCAGAAGATCGCCATCCACATCAACGACACGCATCCGGCACTCTGCGTCGCCGAGCTCATGCGCATCCTCGTCGATGAGGAGGGTCTCGAGTGGAATGAGGCATGGGCCATCACGAAGAACACGATTGCCTACACGAACCACACGATCATGCCGGAGGCACTCGAGAAGTGGCCAATCGACATGTTCAAGCCGCTGCTGCCGCGCATCTACATGATCATCGACGAGATTAACCGCCGCTGGCTCATCGATGTGCGCGACCGCTATCCGAACAACGAGCAGAAAGTCCACGAGCTCTCCATCATCCAGGACGGCATGGTCCACATGGCCCGTCTGTCGATTGTCGGCTCGCACAGCGTCAACGGTGTCGCGAAGATCCACACGGACATCCTCAAGTCCACGACGCTGCACGACTTCTACGAGTACAACCCGCGCATGTTCAACAACAAGACGAACGGCATCACGCACCGCCGCTGGCTCATGGGCGCAAACCCGGAGCTCTCGGACCTCATCGATGCGACCATCGGCAGCCGCCGCTGGCACCGCCATCCGGAGCAGCTCGACCTGCTCAACGACTACGTCGAGGATAAGCCGTTTCTCGAGAAGCTCGGCGCCATCAAGCATCTGCGCAAGGAAGCACTCGCGAAGTACGTCAAAGAGCACAATGGCATCGATGTCGATCCGGACAGCATCTTCGACATCCAGGTCAAGCGCATCCATTCATACAAGCGCCAGCTCATGAACATCCTGCACATCATGTACCAGTACCACAAGCTCAAGACGGATCCGGACTTCGACATGTTGCCGACGACGTACTTCTTCGGCGGCAAGGCTGCACCGGGCTACTACATCGCGAAGGAGACGATCCGCCTGATCAATGCCGTCGCGGACAAGGTCAACAACGATGCGAGCATCAAGGGCAAGATCAAGGTCGTATTCATCGAGAACTTCGGCGTCTCCATCGGCGAGATCGTCTATCCGGCGGCCGATGTCAGTGAGCAGATCTCCACGGCTTCGAAGGAAGCTTCGGGCACGGGCAACATGAAGTTCATGATGAACGGCGCCATCACGCTCGGCACGCTCGACGGCGCGAACGTCGAGATCCGCGAAGCGGTCGGTGGCGACGCGAACTGTGTGATCTTCGGCCTCAAGGCAGAGGAAGTTCTCAACTACTATGCGACGGGCACGTATTCTGCCTGGGATGAGTACAATACGAATGAGAACGTGCGCCTCGTCGTCAACCAGCTGACGGACGGCACGTACGGCAATTTCCAGTCACTGTCGGACTACCTGATCCGCGCAAACGATGAGTTCTTCATCCTCAAGGATTTCAATGCCTATGCTGACGCGCATGTCGAGATCATGAAGCGCTACCAGAAGCGCTTCCAGTGGCTGAAGTCCTCGGCCATCAACATCGCGAACTCGGGCGTCTTCTCGTCCGACCGCACGATCGATGAGTACGCAAATGAAATCTGGCAGGTCAAGCCGGTCATGATCCCGTAAGCTGTGAATCGCAGGGGCTATGCCCCTGCCCGATTCCAAGGGGATACACAGAGGGGGATTATTGTGAAAACATCAGAATTAAGCGAGTTCGACCTCTATCTCTTCCATCAGGGGACGAATTATCATGCATATGAGATGCTCGGCGCTCATTTTGTCGAGAGCGACGGCAAGAAGGGCGTGCGCTTTGCTGTCTGGGCACCGCATGCGAAGTCCATCAGCGTCGTCGGTGACTTCAATGAGTGGGATACGCGCGTCAATCCGATGACGCGCGGCCGCGACGGCGAGATCTGGGAGGTATTCGTCCCAGGTATCGAGGAAGGCGCCATCTACAAGTATGCGATCGAGCCGCAGTGGGGAGGGCCGCGCATCATGAAGGCCGACCCGTACGGCTTCTATGCGGAGAAAAAGCCGAACACGGCATCGCGCGTCTACGACCTCTCGAAGTACGAGTGGAAGGACGGCGACTGGTTCGAGCAGAAGAAGAAGGAATCATCCTATGAGCGCCCGATGCTGACGTATGAAGTGCATGCAGGCTCCTGGCGCCGCACGAAGGATGGAGAGTACCTGTCCTATCGCGACCTCGCGGATCAGCTCATCGACTACGTCAAGAAGATGAACTACACGCACATCGAGTTCATGCCGCTCTGCGAGCATCCCTTCGATGGCTCGTGGGGCTACCAGATTACGGGTTATTACGCCGTGACGAGTCGCTTCGGCACACCGGACGACTTCCGCTATCTCGTGGACAAGGCGCATGAGAACGGCATCGCCGTCATCATGGACTGGGTCCCGGGCCACTTCTGCAAGGATGAGCAGGGCTTGCGCCACTTCGATGGCCAGACGCTCTACGAGTCCGACAACGAGCAGCTTGCCGAGAACTGGGAGTGGGGCACGACAAACTTCGACTACGGCCGCACGGAGGTCCAGAGCTTCCTGATCTCGAACGCGATGTTCTGGTTCGAGGAGTTCCACATCGACGGTCTGCGCATCGATGCAGTCGCGAATATGCTCTACCTCAACTATGGCCGCAAGGACGGCGAGTGGACGCCGAACAAGTACGGCGACACGGGCAACCTCGAGGCCATGGACTTCCTCAAGAAACTCAATGAGAGCATCTTCAAGTACCATCCGCAGGCCTTGATGATTGCCGAGGAATCGACGGCCTGGCCGCTGATCTCGAAGCCTGTCTACATGGGTGGCATGGGCTTCAACTACAAGTGGAACATGGGCTGGATGAACGACATGCTCAAGTACATGTCGCTCGACCCGATCTACCGCAAGTGGAACCACGACAAGGTCACGTTCTCCTTCATGTATGCGTTCAGCGAGAACTTCGTGCTGCCGCTCTCGCACGATGAGGTCGTGCACGGCAAGTGTTCGCTGATCAGCAAGATGCCTGGCGATTACTGGCAGAAGTTTGCCGGCCTGCGCACGTTCTTCGCGTACTGGATCGCACATCCAGGCAAGAAGCTGCTGTTCATGGGCGGCGAGTTCGGCCAGTTCATCGAGTGGAATTACGATGACAGCCTCGACTGGCATCTGCCGCAGCAGTATCCGATGCACAAGAAGATGCTCGAGTACAGCCGCGCGCTCAACAAGTTCTACTGCGACCACAAGGCGCTCTGGCAGGTCGACTTCGACTGGAATGGCTTCCAGTGGATCGACTGCAACGACAACGAGAACAGCGTCGTCTCCTTCATCCGCAAGGCGGAGGACCCGTCCGACTACATCGTCGCCGTCTGCAACTTCACGCCGGAGGTCCGCCACGATTACCGCATCGGCGTGCCGGAGAAGGGCAGTTACATCGAGGTGTTCAACTCGGATGATGAGACCTTCGGCGGCAGCGGTGTCAAGAATGAGGGCGAGATCAAGACGGAGGATGTCAAGTGGCATGACCGCGATCAGTCCATCCTCTTGACCATCCCGCCGATGGCGACCATCTACCTGCGCCACAAGGGACAAGTGGCATCTGGCCGGAATTCTTTTGACGAGGCTCCGGCGGAGCTCGAGGTCAGAGGCCATGAAGAGAAAAGTTCTGCCGACAAGGCAGAAGCCGCCGAAGCAATGCCGAAGAAGACGGTGAAGAGACGTACGGCTGCGAAGAAAGCAGAGCCTTCGGAAGGGGCTCCTGCGGACAAGCCGAAGCGCCGCGGCCGTCCTCGCATGACGGAGGAAGAGAAGGCTGCCGCCAAGGCCAAGAGAGAGGCCGAAAAGGCCGCCAAGGCCGCAGCAGAGGGCGAGGCTGCGCCGAAGAAGGCGCGACGCCGTCGCTCTACGGCCGCCAAGACGACACGCAAGACAACGGCCAAGAAGACCGCCAGCAAGACGGCAAAAGCCGCAGCCGGTGAATCCTGATCTTGTTCAGTTCCTGTTATCGATATTGCAATGTACACTATGAGGGGGATTCTGGAATGAAAGTTCTATATGTTGCTTCTGAGGCTGTGCCTTTTGCCAAGACGGGCGGCCTTGCCGATGTGGCTGGCTCGCTGCCGAAGGCTCTCAAGGCCGAGGGCGTCGATGTCCGCGTCATCATGCCGAAATTCGGCAAAATCCCGGAGAAGTTCCGCGATGCGATGGAGCATGTCTACGACGGGGAGATCCCTGTCGCCTGGCGTTCCAAGTTCGTCGGCCTCGACAGGCTCGAGCACGACGGCGTCACGTACTACTTTGTCGACAACGAAGAGTACTTCAAGCGCGAGGGCTTCTACGGCTATGACGATGATGCAGAGCGCTTCTCGTTCTTCTGCCGCGCCGTCCTGAACCTGCTGCCCGCCATGGACTTTTGGCCGGATGTCATCCATACGAATGACTGGCACTCTGGCCTCGTCAATGTTCTGCTGAAGATCGAGCACCAGGGCGATGAGCGTTACGAGAACATCCGCACGCTCTACACGATCCACAATCTCAAGTATCAGGGCGTCTTCCCGAAGAACGTCATGAGCGATGTACTCGGCCTCGATTGGAAGTACTTCAACAACGGCGACCTCGAGTTCTACGATGCCGTCAACTTCATGAAGGGTGGCCTGATTTACGCCGACTACATCTCGACGGTCAGCAAGACGTACGCCAAGGAGATCCAGTACGAGTACTTCGGCGAGCATCTCGACGGCCTGCTGCGCAGCCGCCAAGACACGCTCTTCGGCATTGTCAACGGCATTGACTATGATGTCTACAACCCGAGCAAGGACAAGAACCTCTACGAGGGCTACGATGTCACGACGCTCGACCGCAAGGCCGACAACAAGGTCCTCTTGCAGAAGGACCTCGGGCTGCCAATCAGCCGCCGCACGCCGATGGTCGCCATGGTCACGCGTCTCGTCGCTGCGAAGGGCCTCGACCTCGTCGTGCGCATGATGGACGAGATCCTGCAGCATGAGGATATCCAGTTCGTCCTGCTGGGAACGGGCGACAAGGCGTATGAGGATTGGTTCAAGGGCCTGGCTTGGCGCTTCCCAACGAAGGTTTCGGCCAATATCTACTTCTCGAACCAGCTCGCACAGCGCATTTACGCGGCCTCGGATATCTTCCTGATGCCGTCGAATTACGAACCGTGCGGCATCGGCCAGCTCATCGCGCTGCGCTACGGCTCTGTGCCGGTCGTGCGCGAGACGGGCGGTCTCAAGGACACGATCATCCCGTACGACAAGTACACGAAGCAGGGCAATGGCTTCCGCTTCGCCGACTACAATGCGCATGAGATGATGTATGCCCTCAAGCGCGCCCTGAGCGCCTACGAGAACTATGAGGAATGGAAGCAGATCGTGGAGAATGCCATGAATTCGGATTACAGCTGGAAGGAATCGGCTCGCGAATACAAGGCACTCTATGAGAAGCTGACTGGCTCGGAAGCATGAGAGAAAATAGAAAATAGAGCAAGTAAGTGAGAAGGAGGAGTTTTCATGCTGACACAGGATCAAGTCTGGCATGATTCTCAGGATATCAACTACCGATCGCCCGTCGGGGCGGCCGAAGCGGGATCAAAGGTCAGGATGGGGCTGCGCCTGCGCACGAAGGAGGGCATCCGGCAGGTCATCCTGCGCTGCTGGCAGGACCAGACAGGGGAGCATCTGATTCCCTTGGAGACGCAGGACGACCCGTTTCAGGAGGAGCATTTCTACAGCGGTTGGCTGCCGCTGCCAGAAAAGGGAGGCCTCGTCTGGTATTACTTCATCATCTCGATGGAGGACGGTACCTGGTACTACGGCAACAATCCAGAACATCTCGGCGGCATGGGCACGCTCTACGACCATGTGCCGCCATCGTTCCAGATCACGGTATTCAACAAGGGGGCCAAGACGCCGGACTGGTTCAAGCACGCTGTCATGTACCAGATCTTCCCGGACCGCTTCTCGCGCGACGGCAATGCCATCATCGAGAAGAGGGGCGCGGTCTTCCATGCCAGCTGGCAGGATGATCCGTGCTACTACAAGGACCCGGACACGAAGGAGATCGTCGCCTACGACTTCTTCGGCGGCAATCTCAAGGGCATCGAGAAGAAACTCGACTATCTCAAGGGCCTTGGCATCTCGGTCATCTACCTGAACCCGGTATTCGAGTCGGAGAGCAACCATCACTACGACACGGGCGACTACCACAAGATCGACCCAATCCTCGGCTCGAATGAAGACTTCCGCCATCTCGTCGATGTGGCAAAGGCCAAGGGCATCCGCATCATCATCGATGGCGTCTTCAGCCACACGGGCAGCAACAGCCGCTACTTCAACCGCGAGGGCCAGTACGACACGATAGGCGCCTTCCAGTCACCGGATTCCCCTTATTTTGAGTGGTATAACTTCCGCAATTTCCCTTACGAATACGAGAGCTGGTGGAATTTCTCCACGCTGCCTGACGTCAAGGAGACGACGCCCTCCTACATGGACTTCATCATCTACGACAAGGACAGCGTGCTGCACCACTGGATGAAGGAAGGCATTGCTGGCTGGCGCCTCGATGTCATCGACGAGCTGCCGGCGGCCTTCTCGCAGTCGTTCTTTGCAGAGCTCAAGAAGACAGATCCCGATGCCGTCATGATCGGCGAGGTCTGGGAGGATGCGTCGCACAAAGTCGCCTACGGCGTGCCGCGCGAATACCTCTGCGGGCAGGAGATGGATTCGGCGATGAACTACCCGTTCCGCCAGATCCTCTTTGACTTCCTGCTCGGCCGCACAGACGCGAAGATGAGCCTGCGCCGCTTCGAGAGCCTGCGCGAGAATTACCCGCGCGAGAACTTCTATGCGATGATGAACCTCATCGGCAGCCACGATGTGGAACGCGCCGTCACGGTGCTCGGTGAGGAGCCGTTCTACGACGGCATGCCGGCCATCGAGCAGTCGCGCGCGCACCTGTCGGACGACCAGTACAACCTCGGCATGGCGCGTCTCTTCATGGCGGCGCTCTGGCAGATGACATATCCGGGCGTGCCGTGCATCTACTACGGTGATGAGATCGCGATGCAGGGCTTCAAGGACCCGTACAACCGCCGCCCCTACAACTGGGCGAATGGCGACACGTACGTCAGGAGCCGCTATGAGCGCATGATCCGCGTGCGCAACGAGCACACGGCCCTGCAGACGGGCGAGCTGTTGCCGCTCTATGCGGAGGACGATGTCATGGCCTTCGCGCGCCTCGTGCGCGGCGGCCGCGATGTCTTTGGCGAGCCAGCGAAGGACGAGTGTTTCATCTCGCTCTTCAACAGGAGTCTCAAGGAGACGAAGACGGTCACGTTGCAGGTCGGCGACTTTGCGGACGGCGTCTTCGCCGATGCCTTCCACCCGGAGACGCGCTTCACAGTCGAGAACGGCCAGCTGACCGTCGATATCCTGCCGCTCAAGGGTTTCCTGCTGCAGAACATACCGCCAGAGCACCACTACAAGCATGAGGCCGGTGTCCTGCTGCATCCGACGTCGCTGCCGTCAAAGTACGGCGTCGGCGATTTCGGCAAAGAAGCTTACCGCTTCGTCGACTTCCTCGCTAAGGCGGGCCAGCACGTCTGGCAGATCCTTCCGCTCGGCCCGGTCGGTTACAGCTATTCGCCGTACCAGTCGCCTTCGGCGTTTGCGGGCAACCCGCTGCTCATCGACATCGATGCGCTCATCGAGAGGGGCTGGCTCAGCAAGCAGGAGGCCAAGGTCACCTATGCCGACTTCGATTCGTCGGCTGACTTCGAGCAGGCGCGCGTCTTCAAGAACAAGTGCCTGCGCAAGGCACTTGCAGCTTTCCAGCGCGATGCAACAGCACAGCCGGACTACGAAGCCTTCTGCCGCGAGGAGGCAGACTGGCTCGATGATTACGCGCTTTTTGAGGCAGCCAAGAAGGAATACGACAACAAGGGCTGGATGGACTGGCCGGAGAACGTCAAGAAACGGGAGCCGGCGGCAATCGCATCGCTGAAGAGCCGCCTGGAGGAAGACATCGCGCTGCAGAAGTTCATGCAGTACATCTTCCACCGCCAGTGGCAGCACCTGCACGATTACGCAAAGGAGAAGGGCATCCGCATCATGGGCGATATGCCGATTTTCCTCGCGCAGGACAGCGCCGATGTCTGGGCCAACCAGCAGCTCTTCGACCTCAATCCGGACGGCACGGCCCATACGGTCGCCGGTGTACCGCCCGATTACTTCAGCGCGACGGGGCAGCTCTGGGGCAACCCGCAGTATGACTGGCAGGCCATGAAGGCGGAGAATTATACGTGGTGGAAGAAGCGCTTCCACAAGCTCTACTCGATGGTGGACATCGTGCGCATCGATCACTTCCGCGGCTTTGAGTCGTACTGGGAAGTCGACGGCAAGGCGAAGAACGCCATCCAGGGGCGCTGGCTGCCGGGACCTGGCAAGCCGTTCTTCGACGAGGTGCGCCGCGCGCTCGGCAGCCTGCCCATTGTGGCAGAGGACCTCGGCATCATCACGCCGGAGGTCGAGAAGCTCCGCGATGACTGCGGCTTCCCGGGCATGAAGGTGCTCGAGTTCACGCTCTATCTCAACCACCAGCACCGCCTGAGCACCGTTGTGCCGGAGAACAGCATCGTCTATACGGGCACGCACGACAACAACACGATTGTCGGCTGGCTCAAGGACGAGATCTCACCGTCGCTGCGCAAGGCCATTGCCGATCTCGTGCGCGCCGATGTGCGCAAGCCGGAGGAGATTGCACGCCATCTCATCGGCTTTGCCTATGCGTCGAACGCGCGCCTCGCCGTCATCCCGATGCAGGACCTCCTGCAGCTCGACGGCAGTGCCCGCATGAACACACCGGGCACTTCGGACGGCAACTGGAAGTGGTGCATGCGCCCGGGCGACCTCGAGAAAGTTGATGCGGCGAAGCTCCATGCGCTTGCCGTCCGCACGGGCCGCGCCTGATCAATCGACTGGCCACTTCACTGTGGGAATGAGATGAATGACAGCTCTATCTTGAAAAAGATGGAGCTGTCATTTTTGTTTTTCATGTTTTTGTGGTATCCTAGTATCGTATTGTTTTTCAGCAATATGGATACCTGCAGGAATAGAGGTGTTTTTCATGATCGATATACCAGCGAACTGGATGGAGAAGATCCAGAACGTCGATTGGTCGAAAGTCCGGGAATCCGTCAAGGATTATGGCCCGGCCATCAAGGTGCTGCAGCAGACCTGGTCGAAAGAATCCCTGCTCGAGATCAGCCAGGGCAAGCTCTTCGTGCCGGATTCGGTCATCAATGAAGCCATTGCTAAGAAGATCCCGGAGGGCGGCTCCGTCACAGGCGTGACAATCAAGTCGCATGCGAACGGACGCCTCGACATCCGGGCGGAGACGAAGAGAGTCGGCCCCGTCGAGCTGTCGGGCGAGATCCAGGAGTTCGTCCACGAGGGCGACAAGTCGTACATGAAGTACCGCGTGCGCAGCCGCAACATCCCGGAGCACGGCTTGATGTCGTGGATTTTCTCACGCGTCTCGCTTGCCATGGCAGAACGCATGGTGGGCCATGTGGAGCTTTCCGATGACCTGCCGATATCCATCCGCCACAATACGGTCACCGTTGACTACAGCAAGGTGCTCGCCGAGTCGGACTTCGGCAAGACAGAGTACCAGGCCCACAAGCTCATGGACATGCTGGAAATCGAGGGCGCCAAGCCGAAAGACGGCGGCATCGAGTTCGACACGAAGCTCAATGTCCCCGACGATGTCAAGAAGGCGCTGGTGGCCGTGCTGGCCGACCAGCTGGAATAAAAAAGATGGAATGAGATAAGAGGGGAGCGATTCTTTGAGAAAGCAGATTGTAGCACTCGCAGCAGTGTTCTGTACACTCGCCGTGACGCTCACTGGCATGCCAGAGGCCGCGGCGCACCACAAGAATGAACAGAAAGTAGAGAAGATCCTCTACATCCCGCACGACAACCGCCCAATCTCGGACAAGCAGACGGCGGAAGTCATCAGCAAGCTCGGCTATGAAGTCGTCGTGCCGCCCGACAACATGCTTGGCAGCCGCACGGATCTCGGTCACCCCGATGAGCTCTGGGATTGGCTCAAGCAGAACGCGCAGGATGCCGATGCTGCCGTCATCTCGTCGGACTCGATGCTCTACGGCAGCCTCGTCGGCTCGCGCAAGCACGAGTACAGCAAGAAAGAGGTACTCGAGCGCGCCGACCGCTTCCAGTCGTTCCGCAAGGAGCACCCGAAGATGGAACTCTACGTCTTCGGTTCGATCATGCGCACGCCGCGCTCTGGTGAGGCGTCGGGCCATGAGGAGCCGGGCTACTACCGCAACTACGGCGCGGATATCTTCCGCTACACCGTCCTCAAGGACAAGGAGGAGATGGAGGGCCTGACGCGCCGCGAGAAGAAGGAGTACGACTTCCTGCAGCGCCTGATTCCAAAGGCATCGCTCGCGGACTGGATGGGCCGCCGCGAGAAGAACTTTGCGGCCAACGAGAAGATGATCGACCTGACGCGCAAGAATGCCTTCAACTACTTCGTGCTGGGTCGCGACGACAATGCGCCGTATTCGCAGACGCACCTCGAGAGCCGCCACCTCGCCGCAGCGGGCCAGGACCTCGGCAAGACGCGCTTCCAGGCCATGGCGGGCATCGATGAGATCGGCATGTTGTTGCTCACGCGTGCCGTCAATGACATGCGCCGCGATGTGCCGTTCGTCTACGTCCGCTACAACTGGGGCAAGGGCGAGTTCACGGTCCCGTCGTACTCCGATGAGAAGATCGGCGATTCAATCGCGGCGGCCATCACGGCTGCTGGCGGCATGCAGGTCAAGTCTCCTGAGAAGGCTGACCTCGTGCTGACGGTCAACACGAATCCGAACGGCAAGACGTACGAGGCCAATGACCGCGCCAATGACGGCACGCCGCGCGAGGGCACGAAGTACTTCGCCGACATCGTCAGCGACTACGTCGGCAAGGGATATCCTGTCGCTATTGCCGATATCGCCTATGCGAACGGCTCAGACAATGCTCTGATGGACGAGCTGCGCGACCGCGGCCTGCTCTTCAAGCTGCGCGCCTATGCGGGCTGGAACACGCCGACGAACAGCACAGGCTTCGTCATCGGCGAGGGCATGATGGCCGAGCACATGAAGGATGAGGCCGTCGATGACCTGTTGCTCACGCGCTACCTCGACGATTGGGCCTATCAGGCCAACGTGCGCAATACGATTGCCCGTCAGCTGACCTGGCTGCGCGGCGATGGCGTCTACGGCAGCCTCGACTCGAAGATGGGGGCCGTGGCGACGCGCTCCGAGCGCATGCTCACGCGCTTCGTCGAGGAAAATCTGCCGCCGATCGACTCGCTCGCTTACATCGAAGTGCGTTTCCCGTGGAACCGCATGTTCGAGTCCGACATCATCCACACGGCGGATGAGCCGGTCGACATCTCCTACTTCCCCAAGAAGTGAGAGATGCGACGCGGAGCTATGAGATAAAAGAAAGACCTGCCGGGAGCTTTGCTTCCAGCAGGTCTTTTTTTGTGCCATTCAAGAGCGGCGCTTTGCGGCCGTGACGATCTCGGGGCCGAGCGCCTGGCAGCGCTCGACGTCGCTGTCCGCGACATCTGCGTCGGTGTAGATGGCGCGGATGTTCTCGTAGGGGAAAATCAGCTCGGACGCATCGCAGTGGAATTTCACAGACTCCGTCAGCACGATGATGCCGCGGGCCTGGGCGGCCATGGCCTGCGCCGCTTCGATGCGCAGGTGGTCGCTGCTCTTGACGCCGCGCTCGTCCATGCCGTCGATGCCGAGGAAGAACTTGTCCACCTTGAAGTTGCGGGCGCAGAGGCCGACAAGCGGGCCGACCATGACCTGCGCTTCATTCTGGTAGCTGCCGCCGAGCAGGATGATGCGGGCCGAGCGCATCTTGCGCACGAAGCTCGCGATGAAGGCGGAATTCGTGATGATGGTGATGTGGCAGTCGCGCGCACAGAGTTCCTCGGCGAGCAGCGTGCAACAGCTGCCTGACTCGATCATGACCGTCTCGCCAGGCTGGACGCAGCACGCTGCCCGCTCGGCGATGCGGCGCTTGTTCTCGTAGTGGAAGGAGAGATGATGGCCGATGTCGTCGCTCGCCACCATGCAGGCAAAGCCGTGCTCGCGCTTCAGGAGGCCCTGATGGGCGAGCATGTTGAGATCCTTGCGTATCGTGACCTCGGATACACCGAGCTTTGCGGAGAGTTCCGTAACGGCCAGGCGCCCGTTCTGGCAGATGAGATCGAGGAGTTTCATATGACGGGGGTGCATCAGATTCGTTCCTTTCGTCAATATTTGTCAACAACACAAAACTCCCCCTGCCGCAGGCAAGGGGAGCTCTTTCAGGCAATGCAATCAGGCGTTCTCTTTGCGGAATTTCTCCATGAAATCCGCAAGGGCGACAGCGCCTTCGTACGGCATCGCGTTGTAGATCGAAGCGCGCATGCCGCCGACGCTGCGGTGACCCTTGACACCGCTGAGCTGATGCGTGAGCGCCTCGGCGATGAACTTCTTCTCGAGTTCCTCACTCGGCAGGCGGAAGGTGACGTTCATGAAGGAACGGCTATCCTTGTCAGCATGACCGCGGTAGAAGCCGTTGGAGCTATCGATGGCATCGTAGACGACCTTGGCCTTGCGCTCGTTGCGGCGTGCCATTTCCTCGAGGCCGCCCTGCGATTTGATCCAGGCAGCGACCTTGCCGACCATGTAGATGCAGAAGGCTGGGGGCGTGTTGTAAAGCGAATCCTTCTTGTAGAACGTGCTGTAGCGGAACATCGTCGGCAGGGACTCAGGGCTGTTTTCGAGCAGGCTCTTCTTGGCGACGACGAGTACGACACCGGCCGGGCCGAGGTTCTTCTGGACACCGGCGTAGATGAAGTCGAACTTGTGGAAGTCAATCGGGCGCGAGAGCATGTCGGAGGACATGTCGGCGAAGAGCGGCACGCCGTTCGTTTCCGGGATGTAGTGGTACTCTGTGCCGTAGATCGTGTTGTTGTAGCAGACATGGACGTAGGCAGCGTTCGGGTCAATCTTGAGCTCAGGCTGCTGCGGCACATGGTGGTAGCCCGTCTCTTTGCTCGAGGCGACGATTTCGCCGACTCCGAGATGCTCGGCCTCTTTGTAGGCTTTTTCGGCGAAGCTGCCGGAGAGCACATAGCTACCCGGATGCTCTTTCGTTGCGAAGTTCAGCGGGATCATCGCGAACTGCTGGCTGGCGCCGCCCTGGCAGAAGAGCACTTCGTAGTCATCGCCGAGCCCCATGAGCTCCTTGATGTCCTGCTTTGCCTTCTCGTGGACAGCGGCGTACTGCGGTGCGCGGTGGCTGATCTCCAGGATGGACATCCCGCTGTTGTTGAAGTTCAGGAACTCTGCCTGTGCTTCCTTGAGTACCTCGAGCGGCAGCGTTGCCGGACCAGGATTGAAATTGTAGACGCGACCTGCTTCCATGAAAAAAACCTCCCAAAACGTATAGAATCTTGGTATTCCTTGATATCCCTTGCGGGTGATTCGCTGCTTTCCAGCTTTTGAAGCGCCTGATTCCTCATATTGTCCATTCATTGTGGACAAGCGGCGTTTTTTATATTCTAGCGCGAAAAAAACAGAAAAGCAAGCAGAAAAATAAAAACTGTTTTTTCGGAGCAGACACTTGACGGCTGAAAATGGATGGCCTATAATACACTTATGCACGAAAAATGCACAATACGAAAAGGCGAAGATGGGGAAGCCGAGATGAAGACCCTTATAGAGAGCTGGCGGCAGGTGCGAGCCAGCAGGGAACATCGAGGTTCCGCCCCGGAGCAGCTGATGAAAGTCAGACGGGCATGCCCGTTACAGCATCGAGAGAGAGGCTTTGCCTCACTTGGGTGGCACCACGGAATCGAGCGTTTCGTCCCAAATCGGGACGGGCGCTTTTTTTGTTGATGGACAAGGAGAGAAGAATCATGAAGGTATTAGCAGCAGATGGTATTTCGCCGAAAGGCATTGAGCTCTTGCAGAAGGACTTCGAGGTTGTCGTCAAGGATAAGCTTCCGGCAGAGGAACTGCTCGAGATCATCCCGGACTTCGATGCGCTGATCGTGCGCTCGGCCTCGAAGGTCACGGCAGAGGTCATCGCGCGCGCCGAGAAGCTCAAGATCATCGGCCGCGCCGGTGTCGGCGTCGACAACATCGATATCCCGGCTGCGACGGCCAAGGGCATCATCGTCATCAACTCCCCGGGCGGCAACACGATCGCGGCAACGGAGCACACGATGGCCATGATGCTCGCGATGTCGCGCAACATCCCAATCGCGAATGAGACGATGCACAAGGGCGAGTGGAACCGCAAGAAGTACGTCGGCGTCGAGCTGCGCGGCAAGACGCTCGGTGTCATCGGCATGGGCCGCATCGGCTCGGGCGTGGCCAAGCGCGCGATGGCTTTCGACATGAATGTGCTCGCCTACGATCCGTATATTAATGAAGAGCGCGCGAAGGCGCTCGGAGTCAAGATTGCGACGTTTGATGAGGTCATCGAGAACTCCGATTTCATCACGGTCCACATGCCGCTGACAAAGGATACGAAGGGCATGATCGCGATGGAGCAGATGAAGAAGATGAAGCCGGGTGTCCGCCTCGTCAACTGCGCGCGCGGCGGCATCATCGACGAGGCAGACCTCGCCGAGGCGCTCAAGCAGGGCATTGTCGCAGCAGCTGCCATCGATGTCTACACGAGCGAGCCGCCTGCCGAGAAGGGCAATCCTTTGCTCGAGGCACCGAACATCGTGCTGACGCCGCATCTCGGTGCTTCGACGGTCGAGGCGCAGATCGGTGTATCGGTCGATGTCGCCAAGGGCATCATCGCGGCGCTGCACGGTGAACCCGTCGCGACGGCCGTCAACATGGCGCCTGTCTCCCCGCAGGTCATGCGCGTCATCGCGCCGTACCTCACGCTGGCCGAGCGCCTCGGCGGCACGGTCGTCGGCCTCGCCGACGGTCCAATCGAGTCGGTTGAAGTCACCTACAACGGCGAGATCACGGAGGTCAACACGGGTCTCCTGACGACGGCCGTCATCAAGGGGCTCCTCAATCCTGTCATGGAGAACGAGGTCAACTACGTCAATGCACCGGGCCTCGCCAAAGAGCGCGGCATCAAGGTGTCGGAACGCAAGGACCGCGCATCTGAGGACTTCGCCAACCTCATCACGGTCGACGTCGTCGCCGGCGGCCAGAAGCTCTCCGTACAGGGCACGCTGTTCGGCACGCAGGGCCGCATCGTCCGCATCAATGACTTCCGCGTCGATGTCGATCCGCATGCGCGCATCCTGATCTGCCCGCACATCAATCGCCCAGGCGTCATCGGCACGGTTGGCACGCTGCTCGGCGGCAATGGCGTCAACATCTCGGCCATGCAGGTCGGCACGACGGAAGAAGAGGGCAAGAACCTCATGGTCCTGACGGTCGACAATGACATCCCGGCCGCTCTCTTAGAGACGGTCAAGGCGCTCGACGGCATCTTCGATGCCAAGCTCGTCAACTTCTATGAGATCTGAGCTTGCGCCCTATATATAGGAAGACAAGGAAAGCCTGTTGCATCTGCAACAGGCTTTTTTATTTCGTGATGATTCTTGTCTCTACGTTATCTCAGTGGAGCTCCAGCTCTGTCTCGCCGCGGATCTTGCCGGGCAGGAAGAGGGAGAGGATGAGGGCAGCAAGGACGGGCAGGAGCCAGGCGAGGCTGCTCTCGTGGAGCGGCAGGCTCTTTATGACAGCACCGGCCCAGTCAATCCCTGCGAATTGGTGCAGGATGTCAAGGGCTGAGATCAGGGCGGCCACAGCGACCGTCAGGCGCATGCCGAAGCGGGAGAGCGCGGCGAATTTGTTGAGGATCGTCATCAGGACGATCGTGATAGCGATCGGGTAGATGAAGAGCAGGATGGGCAGTGAGACTTTGATGATCTGGTTGAGCCCGAGATTGGCGAGCAGCAGGCTGACGAGGCTGACGAGCGTCGCGTATCGCTGGTACGACATGATGGGGAACTCCTCATAGAAGAACGTCGAGACGGCGGCAATGAGGCCGACTGTCGTCGTGAAACAGGTCAGCGTGACCATGACGGCGAGGAAGTACATGCCAGCCGGTCCGAAGAGCTGGAGCGAGGACTGGGAGAGCACGTAGGCGCCGAGGTTGATGTGCGAGTCGCCGTAGACTTCTGGCGGGATTGGGAAGTGATTGCCGAGCAGCGCCAGCCCGAGGTAGAGCGAACCCATGAGGACGGCGACGGCGAGGCCGGCCATCCATACACTCGTGTAGTGCTCGCGTTCGGAGCGGAAGTGGATGCGGCGCATCTCGTTGAGCGCGAGGATGCAGAAGGCGAACGAAGCGAGCGTGTCCATCGTGTTGTATCCCTCGATGAAACCTGTGCCGAAGGCCGAGGCGCTGTACTTGCCGAGAGGTGCGGGGAGGCTCGTCGAGGTGTAGGCAAAGAGGCCTGTGATCATCAGGACGACGATGAGCACGGCGAACATCGGCGTCAGGACCTTGCCGAGGCGTGCGAGCAGCTTCGTCGGCGTGATGGCCAGCCACCAGGCGAAGGCGAAGTAGAGGATGGTGAAGATGGCGAGCGGCAGGGCGCCGTCACCCGTGATCGGCAGGACGCCGATGGAGAACGATGTGGCCGCCGTGCGCGGGATGGCCATGAGCGGGCCAATCGAGAGATAGATGAGGGAGAGCAGCAGCAATGAGAACAGCGGTGAGATCTTGCGGTTCATCTCGGCGCGGAAGCCGCCGGGGTTGAACGTGCCGATGATCAGCGCGATGACCGGCATGCCGATGCCAGAGAGCAGGAAGCCGAGGATTGCAGGTGCGAACATGCCGCCTGACATGAAGCCGAGCGATGGCGGGAAAATCAGATTGCCAGCGCCGAAGAACATGCCGAAGAGCAAGAGTCCAATCTGCAGGCCGTGCTTGAACATAGGAAAGACTCCTTTCGTATTGATGGGATGCGTATATGTGTTTGCCATGGGCATGACTCATCCATTCTAAGTGCTTTTCTCAGAAATGTCAATTCTGCATGGACAAATTTATTTTTTTCTGCCTCTATCCACTCTGATTTCCCCAAAAATGTACACAGCAATATCCTGTATCATGTATACAGATATAAAATAATCACGCTATTAAAGAAACATATCTAAAGTATACATGCATACAATTTGCAATACATGTAAACCTGCGCTATAATAAATCCACGGATGGAGGAATGACGTATGTATATGAAAGATATGCTTGTAATGAGAATAAAGTTGATTGCACTGAGTCAGATTCGCAATATTGAAGATTCTGTAAAACGGAATCCGATGGCGTATCGAAAAGACACAATGGAATACTGTGAGGCGATGTACGATATCATTGCGAGCATGTCGAAAGAGCGCCTGACGCGCATCGTCGTTCCGATTTACGAGAACTACGAGGAGATGGGCATGGCCGATGACTGCTATGTGGCCGATTCACTCATGATGATCGTCCTCGCACTCTATCAGAACGAGATCGGGGAAGAGACGATCTACGACATCGGCTGGACGAGCTACCTCGAAGATTACTTCCGCGTGCGCGCTGCCATTGCCTGAGTCATGGCGCGGCCGCCATCCTTTGCCATCATTTTGATTCCGAAAACTCCTGCTGAGGCAGGAGTTTTTTTCGTTGAGGGCGAATGTTCTTAACAGGGATACACTCGTCTGCAATCCAATTGCCAGAGTCAAAGGAGGCGATTATCTTGCCGATGTACCGGAAATCGATGCTGATCCTGCTGCTGATCGTCCTGGCAGTGGCCGGGGGCACCTACTATGGCTGCTACATGCAGGAGAAGGAGAGCATCCAGCTCGATGCAGCCTCGCAGGCCGTCAGTCAGGAAGACCGCGCGGAGATCACGGTGTATGTGACGGGGGCCATCAACAAGCCCGGCGTCGTGACCGTCAGGGAGGGCGCGCGCATGGCGGATGCGGTCAAGGCCTGCGGCGGACTGCTGCCGACAGCTGACGGCGAGAAGGTCAACATGGCGCAGGTGCTCAAGGACGGACAGCAGGTCCGCGTGCCGGAGAAGCAGGCGGGGAGCTCTGCTTTGCCGGCAAATACCGGCAAGGCATCATCTGCAGTCAAGACGAAGGCGGACGGCCCCATCAATATCAACACGGCCAGCGCGGAGGAGCTCGATGCGCTGCCTGGCATCGGCCCCGCCATGGCCAAGCGCATCATCGAGTACCGCGAGACGGAGGGAGCTTTCACCGCAATCGAGGACATCAAGAAAGTCAAGGGCATCGGTGAGGCGAAATTCGAGAAGATGAAGGACAAGATCTGCCTTTAATATCGGGAGGGTATCATGAAGACAGGACAGTATCCCGTACTCTTCCTCGCCGCTGTGCTGCTCGTGCTGGCACTTGGCATTGAGCTGTCGCTTGCACAGTCGTTCTCCATCCGCTGGGGAGGGGCTGCTCTGGCTGCCTTGCTGCTTGCATCTTTGCTCCTGCTATGGCGCGGGAACCGTCTCTGCGCCATCATGGTGCTGCTGCTCTTCTTCGCACTCGGCATCGTCCGGCTGCAGGCGGCGCTCTTTCTGCCGCCGGCGGACATCTCGTATTTCGCGGGGGCGGGCGCAGAGGTCAAGGTCAGCGGCACGATCGACGATGAGCCGCGCTGGACGCAGGCGGTGCTGCCGGATGGCAGCCGCATCTACAAGGTCCGCTATCTCGTGGCGGTGGAGCAGGTCAGGCGCCCGGGCGGCGACTGGCAGAAGGCCGCAGGGAAGTGCTATCTCTACGCGAGGGCGCCCGTCATGCCGGATAAGGTCGCTCGCATCGGCGATGCTGTGACGGCCTCGGGCAGGGTGCGCCTGCCGCGCGGCTACCAGAATCCCGGCCAGCTTGACACAGCTCTCCTGCTGCGCTCCGACGGCATCACGGCGAGCGTCGTGGCGGGCAAGGGCGGCGCGAAGACCGAGGCACGCGAAGGCCATGCATTCCGGCGCTTCATTGCCGGGATCCGCGAACATTACAGGACGGGCATGGAGCGCGCTATGCCGAAGGAAGATGCCGCGGCCGTCTTTGCCATGCTGTTCGGCGGCTATCAAGGGCTCTCTGAGGACCTCGTCGCGGACTTCCAGGCGACGGGAATCGTGCACATCCTCTCGGTGTCGGGCTCGCACATCAGCCTCATTGCGGCTGTCATGGCCTGGCTGGCCGCGGCGCTGCGCCTGCCGCGCGCCGTCTCTGCTGCGCTCGTGCTCTCCTGCATTGCCCTCTACAGCATCCTGGCGGGCTGCGTGCCGCCTGTCATCCGCTCGGGCATCATGGGCGGACTGGCCTTCCTGGCCCTGGCGCTCGGGCGCGAGCGCGAATCGCGCTGTGTCCTGCTGCTGACGGGCATTTTCATGCTGCTCTGGAACCCGCTGCTGCTCTTCCACATCAGCTTCGAGCTGTCATATCTGGCGACGGCCGGGCTCTTGTTCCTCGCGCCTGTTTTCCGGGCATGGCTACGTGCGAGGGGTATGCCAGATGTCCTAGCGATGGGCATCGCCATCACGCTTTCAGCGCAGCTCGCGACGCTTCCTGTGCTCGCCTGGTACTTCGGGCAGGTGTCGCTTTCGGCACTGCTCGCCAATCTGCTCGTCGTGCCCATCCTGGAGCTTATCATCATCCTCGGGCTCTTTGCGGGGCTCGTGGCCTTCCTGCTGCCGCTTCTCGGCCATGTCGTCTTCGCTTCGACGAGTTTGCTGCTGGGATTGGCGGCGGAGCTCGCACACGTACTCGCGAGTCTCCCAGGCGGCATCTTCTACCTCTCGGCGATGGGCTGGCCTGCCGTCGTGCTCTACTACTTCGCGTTGGGCACTCTGCTGCTGACAGAAGAGCAGCGGGAATGGCTGCGGACCCGCCTTGTGCCCTGGCGACGGCCGGCGTTCGCGCTGTTTCTCGCGTTGGCGGCTGCTGTCGCAGTCTACCGTGCAGTCACGCCGGAGCGCCTCGCGGTCCACTTCCTCGATGTGGGACAGGGCGATGCGGCGCTCGTCGTGACGCCGAGGGGGCGGGCTCTGCTCATTGATACGGGCGGCACGCGCGATGGCAGCTTCGATATCGGCGCGCGCGTCGATGTGCCGTATCTCCTGCATCACGGCATCCGGGAGGTCGAGGCTGTCTTCCTGACGCACGCGCACGAGGACCACGCACAGGGCTGCGGTGCCATCCTGCAGAAGATGCCGGTCGGCCATGTATACACGGCGGGCGAGGGCACGGCCGCCTATGCGCACAGCATGGGGATAGGCGATGCCGACCCTTTGCTGCAGAAGTTCAGCCGGGCACAGGAGGGCGATGCTTTGACCGTAGACGGCGTCAAGGTGGAGGTGCTGTTTGCCCCGCCTGCGCCGGAGGGCGGCGGCACGGGCAATGAAGTCTCGAACGTCTACCGCGTTTCCTACGGCAGGGCGCAGTTCCTCTTCACGGGCGACCTCGTCAAGGAACAGGAGGCAAAGCTATTGGAGACGGGCAAAGACGTGCGGGCAGCGGTCCTCAAGGCCGTCCACCACGGTTCCGCGACATCGAGCTCGCTGGCATTCCTTCAGGCTGTCAAGCCGCGCTACGGTGTCTTCTGTGTGGGCTTCGAGAATTCCTTTGGCCACCCGAAGGAAGAGGTCCTGCGCCGCTATGAGCAGCAGGGCATCGAGATCCTGCGCACGGACCAGGCAGGGGCCATCGTCTTTGAGACGGACGGAGAGAAGATGTGGGTGAGGACGCATGTCAAGCAGTCGTGACGTATTGGCAGATCTTGAGGTGATCGTATGGAATTTGCAGAACTGAATCCGGCGCAGCGCGAGGCGGTGGAGAACCTGTCGGACAACATCCTCTTGCTCGCGCCCGCTGGTACGGGCAAGACGAATACGCTGGCCTGCCGCATCGCCAACATACTGGCGGCAGAGCGGGCCGAGCCGGAGGAGATTCTCTGCCTGACTTTCACAAACAAGGCGTGCCGTGAGATGAAGGAGCGCATCGTCCTGCGCGCCGGCGAGGCCGGGCGGCGCGTGCTCGTCCGGACGTTCCATGGCTTCTGCTACGACGTCATCAAGACGGAGGCCAAGCGCCACTCGGATCTCTTCGCGGACTTCACGATCTTCGATGAGGCGGACTGCCTCGCCATCATCCGAGATCTCCTGTCCGAGGATTGGCCCGTGCGCTCCGTCCAATCCTTGATTGCTCTCTTGAAGGAAGCGCGGACGGCGTACGGCCTCCAGACGGATGATGCTGAGGCCGACTACAAGGCTGCCCTGCAGAGATTATTGGCAGAAGACCCCGCTGCTGTCCGGAAGCTCGCCGTCACAGAGCACTACCAGTTCTACCGCCAGCTCTTCGAAGCGTGGCAGGCCTGGGGCCCGACAATCGCGGCGCGTTACGATGCGCGCCTCCACGATGTGCACGGCCTCGACTTCACGGATCTCATCGTGCAGGCCGAAGCGCTCTTTGCTCAGGCGGATATCGCCATCAAGTGGGCGCGCCGCTTCCTCTACATCAACATCGACGAGGTGCAGGACACGAGCGAGCTCGAGTACCGCATCCTCTCGCGCATCTTCGGCAGCAGCCGCCTGCTGCTCTGCGGCGATTACTTCCAGACCATCTACGAGTGGCGCGGCTCGCATCCCGAGGTCGTCCTGCGCGCCTATCAGCGCGACTGGCATCCGCGCCGCATCGTGCTGACGGAGAACTACCGCTCGACGCAGGTCCTCTTGAGCGCGTCCTTCGCGTGGCTGAAGAACCGCTTCCCCGAGCGCGTCTCGGCGCTCTACCCCGAGGGCATCCATGCGGTCAGCGCTGAGCACGGCCTGCCCATCGTGCTGAAGGGCGCGATGAGCTTCGCGGAGGAAGCACAGTGGATCTACTACAAGATCCAACAGCTGCCGGTGGAGGATTACGGGCGCGTCTGCATCCTGACGCGCAGCAACCGCTACAATAAAGACCTGTCGCTCTACTTCCGCAACCTTGGCTGCCATCTGGCGGAGGGCGAGCGCCTGCCCTTCATGCTACTCGATGAGCTCAAGTTCTTCCGGCGGCAGGAGGTCAAGGACGCGCTGGCCTTCCTGCGGCTCGTCGTCAACCCGCACGATGCGGCGAGCTTCGTGCGCATTCTCAACCGCTTCGGCAGGGGCATCGGCCCGGGCACAATACGCAAGATCTCGCACGAGTCGTATCGCCGGGCTGGCATCCGCATCACGGATTACCTCGACGAGGATGCGCGGCGCACGGGCGACCCGTTCGCAGTGCTTGTAGAGGCGTTCGAGGCGGAGGATATCGTCGTCTTCGACGTCGAGGCGACGGGTGTCGACCCGACGCGCGATGAGATCATCCAGATTGCCGGCCTGCGTCTCGGCCGGGACGGGAAGGCAAAGGCTGAGTTCAAGCGCCTCTTGAAGGCACGCCGCTCTGTTGGAGACAGCTACAAGGTGCACAAGATCAGCGACGCATTACTGCAGCAGGAAGGCCAGGAGCCGGAGGAAGTCCTGCGCGAGTTCTGCGCCTTTGCCGCGGGCAGCGTCATCGTCGGCCACAACGTCACGTATGACCTCAGCATCCTCGGCAGCGAGCTCGCGCGGCTCGGCCTGCCGCCACTCGCGTACCGGCGTTACTACGACACGCTCGACATCTTTCGCCGCTTCTACCCGAACCTGCCGAACCACAAGCTCGAGTACCTCGGCGAATTCTGTCATGTCTCGCACCGCTCTACACACGATGCAATGGACGATGTCTGCGCGACGGCCGAGATCCTCGTCTACGCCATCGAGAAGGATATACGCCCGCATGCCAGAGAGCGCAAGGAATTCATGGAGAAGTGGCAGGATGTATTCAACGAGCTCGCGGGACACATCAGCTCCATCCGGCGCGAGGCCGTGAGGATGCGCCCCTGGCAGCTGCTCGCCAAGATCGTCGTGGACATCGGCATCGATGATTACTACCGCAGGCGCGGGGAGGCGCAGCGTATCGAGAACCTTCGCGACCTCTTCCGGCAGGCGCGCGCGATGGACGACAGCGAGGCGCGCCCATTCGACGCCTTGATGCGCTTCCTCAACTACGTGACACTCTCCAACACGAACCTCGACGCCATGACGAAGCGGCAGCAGATCCCCATCGTCACCGTGCATCAGGCAAAGGGCGCGGAGTTCGACTACGTCTTCGTCGCGGGCCTGCAGGAGGGGACGTTCCCGGGACTCCAGGCAGAGAAGAACGACAGCCTCGATGAGGAAGCGCGCCTCTTCTACGTCGCCATCACGCGTCCGAAGCGCCAGCTCTTCCTGTCCTGGTGCCAGACGCAATACGGCCACTACACGCACATGAGCCGTTTCCTGCTCGACCTGCCGCGCGAGTTCGTGCAGAATGAGTGAGATGTTGGAATTATACTTCTTTTTGAAATACTATATACATTGCCGCGCTCGTATAGTATAATTTTTTTAGATGGCTATGACTGTAACGTTGTAAGCCTGAATGGGGATTTTCGATTTGGAAAGGAAGGGTTAGTTTTGGCTGATATGAAACAGTATGTTGAGGATGTGCTCGCGAGCATCGAGCAGAAGGATCCAGAGCAGAAGATATTCCACGACACGGTATCCGAGGTATTCTCGAGTATTGTCCCAGTCCTGGAAGTGCATCCGGAGTACAGGGAGAACAAGATCCTGGAGCGCATGGTCGAGCCAGAGCGCACCGTCTCCTTCCGCGTGGTCTGGCAGGACGACAAGGGCGAGGTCCAGGTCAACCGCGGCTACCGCGTCCAGATGTCGAGCGCGATGGGCCCCTACAAGGGCGGCCTGCGCTTCCATCCGAGCGTCACGCTCGATGTCCTGAAGTTCCTGGCCTTCGAGCAGGTCTACAAGAATGCCCTGACGGGACTGCCAATCGGCGGCGCCAAGGGTGGCTCGGACTTTGACCCGCACGGGCGCAGCGACAATGAGGTCATGCACTTCTGCCAGAGTTTCATGACGGAGCTCTGCCGCCACATTGGCCCGAATGTCGACGTGCCGGCCGGGGACATCGGCGTCGGCGGCCGCGAGATCGGCTATCTCTTCGGCCAGTACAAGCGCATCCGCGACAGCTACGACGCCGGCGTGCTGACGGGCAAGCGCGTCGATTATTGGGGTTCTCTTGCGCGCACGGAAGCGACGGGCTACGGCCTGCTGTACTTCGTCAAGAATATGCTCGATGCCAAGGGCATTGACCTTGCAGGCAAGACGATTGTCGTCTCGGGCTCGGGCAATGTCGCGACGTATGCCATCGAGAAGGCGCAGGAGTACGGCGCGAAGGTCGTCACTTGCTCCGACTCGAACGGCTACATCTACGACCCGGAAGGCATCGACCTCGCCGCTGTCAAGGAGATCAAGCAGATGCGCCGCGGCCGCATCAAGGAGTACGTCGAGACGCATCCGCAGGCTGAGTACCACGAGGGCTGCCGCGGTGTCTGGATGGTCAAGTGCGACATCGCGCTGCCGTGCGCGACGCAAGGTGAGATCGACCTCGCGAGCGCCAAGGCGCTCGTCGCCAACGGTGTTACAGCTGTCGGCGAGGGCGCGAACATGCCGTCCTCGCTCGAAGCCATCGCGTATTTCCAGAAGAACAAGGTGCTGTTTGCACCGGCCAAGGCAGCAAATGCCGGCGGCGTGGCCGTGTCGGCTCTCGAGATGGCGCAGAACTCGGAGCGCCTGCAGTGGACCTTCGAGGAAGTCGACGGCCGCCTCAAGGCCATCATGAAGAACATCTACGAGAATGCCCGCAGGAATGCCGAGAAGTACGCAGATCCCGACGACCTCGTCGCCGGTGCGAACATCACGGCCTTCGTGCGCGTCGCTGATGTCATGCTCGCACAGGGCCTTGTCTGACTGCGAGCCTTTCCGATAAGACGGATATAAAAACGCCGCTTCATCTTTTGGTGGAGCGGCGTTCTTTTATGCTATAATGCTATCAGGAAGAAAGACTTTGGAAAGGGGCGTTGCTGGTGAAATTCGGCGAGTTCATGGCGGCCATCCGCAAGGGGGAGCTGCCGCATGTATTCCTGCTGAGCGGCGAGGAGCCGTACTACATCGATAAGGCGAAGGGGGCCCTGCTCGGGAGGCTCTTCCCCGACGGCGTCGGCATGGAGGATGCGCTGCAGAAGGTCAATGGTGACATGGCGCTCGCGGACCTGCTCGCGAGCATCGAAGCGGCGCCGTTCTTTGCCGACAAGAATGTCATCCTGCTCGCGGGCACGAACCTCTTCCGCGAGAGCAGATCACCGGCAGACGGCAAGGAGCTCGAGGCGCTCTGCCATCAGCTCGGCAACATGCCGCCCTACAGTTACCTGATTTTTGTCGCCCCCTACAAGGCGGACAAGCGGCGCAAGCTCTACAAGGCACTCTTGAAGGCAGGGCTCGTGCTCGAGGCGGAGCCCTTGCGCGCCTGGAACATCCAGGACTGGCTGCAGGACAAGCTGCGCGCCATCCACAAGGAGATGGACCGCGATGCTTACGCCTACTTTGCTGGAGCTGTCAGCATGATGCAGCAGATCTCGCTCTCGTACCTCGATAAGGAGTTCGACAAGCTCGCGCTCTTCAGCGAGGGGCGGCGCATCACGAAGGCGGAGCTCGTCGAAGTCTTCTCGGGCCTGCCGGAAGTCTCGGTCTTTGCGCTCATGGATGCCATCAGCGCGCGCGACAGCAAGAAGGCCCTGATGCTGCTGCACCGTCAATTGGCAGACGGCACGTACTTCACCGTGCTGCTGGCCCTGCTGACGCGCCACGTGCGCCAGCTCTGGCAGGCGAAGGTGCTCATGAAGAGGGGCGTGCGCGGCAAGGCGCTCGCCAAGCCGCTGGAGCTCAATCCCTTCATCGCCGAGAAACTCGGGCGGGCGGCTGCTGCCTTCAAGGAGGATACCTTGAAGGGCGCGATGCTGCGGCTCATCGATGCCGACTATCTGCTCAAGACAGGAAAGGCCGGTAATGAGCTGCTGGAAGAGGCCGTCATCACACTCTGCAAGCGATGAAAAACGCCATGGGCTGCTGTGTGCGGCAGTCCATGGCGTTTTCATATACAGGATCATTTTTTCTGCGGGAATGGCGCAAAGACCGTGCAGATGGCGGCGAGCGGCAGTGTCAGTGAGGAGATGAGCAGCGCCGGTGTCAGCCCAATCTGGTCGCCGAGGGCGGCGGTGATGGCCGTGCCGAGGCTGCCGAGGCCGAACGAGAAGCCGAGCATCATGCCCGAAGCCATGCCCTCACTGCCGGGCATGGCGCGCTGTGCCCAGACGAGAGAACTCGGCTGCGGCGCGAGCAGCAGGGCCCCTGTGAGGAAGAGTGCGATGAGCGACAGCGGCTCCGTGCCAGGATGTAGGTAGAAGTAGACCGTCGGGAAGATTGCGAGGGTCAGTGCGATGATGATGATGCGCTTGTGGGCGATGCGGTCGCCGAGGTAGCCGCCGACGAGCCCGCCAACCGTGCAGCCGACGAGGAAGAACGTCAGGAGCGTGCCTGACAGGATGCCCGAGTAGCCGTGGCTGACGAGCAGCAGGGGCAGGAGCGTCGACATCGAGACATGCGTGCAGCAGCGCAGGCCCATTGCGACGTTGAGGCGCAGGATGGCAGCATTGTGGAAAACTTCGCGCAGGTGGAAGACCTTGCCCTTGGCTTGCTCCGCGACTGTCGAGAAGCGCGTCAGGCCGCTCTTGAGGCAGACGAAGGCGAAGAGGAAGGCGGGCACCATGAACCACGGAAGCTCTGCCATCGAGAAGCGGTCGAGGAAGGCGATGACGATGATCGGCGCGAGCGCGTAGCCGAGGTTGCCGCCCGCGATGTAATAGGACATCGAGCGGCCCTGGCGTTCCGACGGCGCCGTCTTGGCGACGAGCGTCGAGCCGAGCGGGTGGAAGGCCGAGACGGAAAGCCCCGTGAGGGCAATGATGATGAAGAGCATCGCCTTCGTCGAGATCAGGCCAATCGAGCAGATGCAGATGGCGCCGAACGGGATGACCGGTATGAGGATGCGGCTGAGGTTGTGGCGGTCCATGACGTAGCCGAAGACGGGCTGCATCATGTTGCTCGTGATGGACAGGACCATGACAAGAAGGCCGCTGACTGTCAGCGAGATGCCGAGTTGCGGCATGATAATCGGCAGCAGGATCGGCAGGAAATTGCAGTAGAAATCATTGAGGAAGTGGCCTGTGCTCAGGAGCCAGGTGCCATCTTTTTTCATGGAAATACCCCCTTATGAACGCGGATTGCCGCCCATGGCCGCGAGCAGGCGCTTGATGGGCAGTAGGCGCAGGATGATGCAGCAGATCACGAACTCCGGGATGAGATACGTCGCGTTGAAGACGAGCGAGTAGGCGAGCGGGTTCATGCCCTCCGGCGCGTACGAGGCGAAGAAGACGACGCCGGACACGACGTGGCAGAGGAAGCGCGCGAGAAACGCGAGCGCCGTACCGCGGTAGAGATGGCCGCTCCAGAGGCCTGCGAGACCCATCGCCATGTACGGCAGCGGGTAGTCAAAGAGCACCTGGACTGGATGCACGATGAACGGGTCCTGGATGATGTTGACGAGTCCGTAGAGGAAGCCGGCGAGCGCGCCGATGCCGGGCCCATAGCGGTACGAGAGCAGGAGCAGCGGGACCATGGCACCGAGCGTGACACTGCCGCCCTGCGGCATGTGGAAGATGCGAATCTGATGGAGTACGATGGTCAGTGCGAGCATCAGCGCGATGTCGATGATCGTGCGCGTTGTCAGGCGGATGTGGCGCGTGTAGAGCCCGCCGAGGATCAGCACGAGCGTGCCGAGCATGGCAAAGCCTGCTGTCGGCGAGGCGAGAAGTTCAGTCATGATAACACTTCTTTCTAATATTAATGTGAGACGATTTACAACGACTCTCATTGTAACAAAGGTTACTGTGTAACAAAGGTTACTGTGAAATACAAGGCGTTGTGCTACGATACAGAGAGTGAAAGAGGAGGATACGAACATGGGAAAATGGGCCGTTATTTATTCGTCAGTTACGGGCAATACGAGAACGATCGCAGAGGCAATCGCAGAGCAGGCAGGAGACGCCGATGTCTTTCGCGTGCAGGATGCGCCGGAGGACCTCTCGAGCTATGAGGTGGTGGCACTCGGCTACTGGCTCCGCCTCGGGCAGCCGGACCCGCTGATGCTCAAGTATCTGCCAAAGGTCCGCGATGCACAGGTCGTGTTCTTCCAGACGCATGGCACGTCACCGACGAGCGAGCACGCCATCACGAGCTTCGCGCGTGCTGGATACAATCTCGGCCCCGGCTGCACGATCCTCGGCACGTTCGGATGCCGAGGCAAGATCAACCCCGCGATGCTCGCCAAACGCAAGAACGCAGGTCCCGATGACCCGCACGGCGGTCCCAAGAGCATGGAGCGCTGGAAACTCGCCTCCACGCATCCCGATGCACAGGACATTGCCGACGCTAAGGATCTTGTCGATCGCATGAAGCACAAGATGGCCATGCGCGAGCGGTTCCTGGCAAAGAAGGCAGCCAAGCTAGCGGCTCTGCAGAAGAAATGAAGAAATATCGCAGACAGGTTCAGGAGTATTTCCTGAACTTGTTTTTTGTATATAGAAAACCCTTGGTTAGACCAGGGGTTCGATAAAGCTTTAGCGATGAGTCTTTAAAGGATTTAATAAACCTCCCTTGAA